>Ga0207674_10003022_pt1 | contig 20854 bp, 23 predicted proteins | sample KBSCornC72_FD_184303 | JGI IMG/M metagenome (GOLD analysis project Ga0207674, IMG submission 184303) | Corn rhizosphere microbial communities from Kellogg Biological Station, Michigan, USA - KBS Corn C7-2 (SPAdes) (version 2) | ecosystem: Host-associated > Plants > Roots > Rhizosphere > Soil ...
GCCGAGAATGTCGAGCAGGTAGCGGGCATTGAAGCCGATCTCGAGCCCGTCGGCCCCATAGTCTGCCGGCAGTTCCTCGGTCGCCACGCCGTTTTCGGGCGATGTCACCGACAGCGTCACCTTGTCGCGGTCGACGCTCATCTTCACCGCTCGGGTCTTTTCTGACGCGATGGTGGAAACGCGATCGACGCCTGCTGAGAAACTCTTGGGATCGAGCTTCAGAAGCTTGTCGTTCGCCGTCGGGATGACGCGGTTATAGTCCGGGAAGGTGCCATCGATCAGCTTGCTGGTGAGGACGGCGCTGCCGAGGCCAAATCGGACCTTCGTCGGTGAGAGCGAAATCTCGACGGTGCCTTCGAGCTCCTCGAGCAGGCGATACAGCTCCGCCACGGCTTTGCGCGGGATGATCACGTCTGGCATGCCATCGGCGCCATCGGGCTTGGGCACGGTAATTCTGGCGAGCCGGTGACCATCCGTCGCCGCGGCACGCAGCTGGTCATCGATCACGTGAAGGAAGATGCCCATCAGATAATAGCGGGTCTCTTCGCTCGAGATTGCGAATCGCGTCTTCTCGATGATCTGGCGAAGGGTCGCAGCCGGAAGCTCGAACCGCGTCGGCAGTTCTCCCTCGGCGATCACGGGAAAATCGTCGCGCGGCAGCGTCGACAGGTTGAAGCGCGATCGGCCGGCCACGATCTGCATCTTGCCTTCCGACGCTGCAATCTCGACCTGGCTTCCCTCGGGCAGCTTGCGAACGATGTCGAACAGGGTGTGGGCGGACACGGTCGTTGCGCCGGCCTGATCGACATTCGCGGGCACGCTTTCATCGACCTGGAGATCGAGGTCGGTCGCCATCAGCCGAAGGGATCCGTCGTCACGAGCTTCGATCAGCACGTTCGACAGGATCGGGATCGTATTCCTGCGTTCCACGACCGATTGGACGTGGCCGAGGCTCTTTAGGAGTGTCGCCCGTTCAATCGTCGCTTTCATGCTTCATCGCCCCATCAGCCCACGCGTCACCGGCTCGTTATAGCGAGCCGGTTGGCGCGTTCCAGTGGCTGATTGAGGCTTGCCGCTACTGGCCGGCTTTTGCCGGAGGAGCCGCAGCTCCCTTCGCCGGCATGAGTACTGCGTCGATGTGATGGACGACGCCGTTCGAGAATCGGTCGTCGGCCTGGGTGACGGTCGCCTTGTCGCCCTTCGAATCCGCGAGGACGGTCTTGCCGCCCTCCTTCGTGGCCGTCAGGGTTCCGCCGCCCATCGTCGCGAGCACGGCCTTGCCTTTGCCCTTTTCGATCGCCTTGTCGATGTCGGCCGCCATCACCGTCCCCGGCAGGATCAGGTTGGTGAGGATGCCGGTCAGCTGCGCCCGGTTTTCCGGCTTGGCATCGAAAGTTCCGGACGGGGCCTTGCCGAACGCCGCGTCGTCGGGGACGAGAACCGTATAAGGCCCTGCCCCGGCGAGCGTCTGATCGAGGCCCGCGGCCTTCGCCGCCGCCATGAACTTGCTATCCGCTGCAAGTCCCGCCGAAATGGTCTTGTCGCCCGCCGCTTTCTGCGCTTCCGGGGTCTGTGGGTTGGCCCGGTGTTCGCCGGACTTGCTGCATCCGCCGGCGGCGAGCAACGCCGCTGCCAGGCCGAGCGTAAGAATTGGGGTCTTCATGACCTTCTCCCATTTTGTTCTTGAAGTGAAATGGCCCGGCAACGCATGCCGGGCCATCCCCGTTTCATTTTCGATCGAGATTTAACCTCTCAGGATCGATGCCACGATCGCCGTCACCAACTGCGTGGTTGGATCGACCTGGTAGATGTAGCCGTCGTTGTAACGATACCAGGCGGTCGGCGTGTCGTAGTAGGTCGCGCGATAGGCGTACGGCACGTTGTAGGCGTCGTAGCCCAAGGGCAGCGGCTGACCGATGGTGAAGCCCGGCGACAGAAGTGCCGCAACCGACGTGATCATGCTGCTCGAGGGATCATATTGGTAGATCGCGCCTGGGGCATACCAATAGCCGTAATCGGACGTGTCATAGTACATGTCCCGATACTGGTACGGCACATTGTAATAACCGTAGCCGCTCGGAAGCAGTTGGCCGACACCATAGCCCCCCGCATAAAGCGGGACGACATCTTCGATCATGCCGGTCATGCAATTCACCTGGTAGATCACGCCGTTGACGTAGCGGTTACAGGTGTACGGTGAGTCCTGATAGAAGCTGTTGAAGCCATAATAATCCGGCACATAATAGTTGCTGTTCATGAACGACGACGGGAAATAGGTCCCCGGCATGTATCCGCCAAAGGCGAGCGGAAGCAGCGAATCGATCAGGCTGCTCTCGCGGTTGACCCGGTAGAGATAGCCGTCGCCGTACCGGTAATAATAATCGTTGGTGTCCGGATAGAGATAACGGGCTGACAGCGGGAGGGCGCTAAGCGCTGCAATCCGCGCGGCACTGGAGACCGGCTGGCCGAGCAACTTGGCCGCCTGGCCCGGAGGCATGCAGCCCTTGGACTCCAGCCCCGGCGGGCAGCCGCCGATACCATAGCCTCGGGCATTGGCCCCGAAGTTCTCGTTGCGAGCCAAACGCTCGCTCCGGAATTGTTCGCGCAAGGCCTCGCGGTTCTGGAACTGCTCGGTGCGGTTATTGCGGAATTGATCGCGCAGCGCCTCACGATTCTGAACACGCTCCACGTGATTGCCGCGAAGCTCATTGCGGAACGCCTCGCGATTCTGAACCCGATTGCTCCGGAACTGCTCGCGATTCACATTGCGCACCTGTTGGCGCTCAAATCGCTGCGCATTCGCGTGGGCGCGGCCATGCTCCTCGACCGAAACCGCGCCGCGGCCATGACCGCGGTCGAAGGCCGCGAAGCGCTGCCCGTTAAAACCGCCGTGACGTTCGAAGCCGCGGGTCTGGAAGCTGCCACCGCCATGAGCCTGGAAGCCGCCGTGGCGCTCGACACTGCGGACCTGAAAGCCGCCGCCGCCGTGCGCCTGGAAGCCGCCGCCATTGTTGGCGTGGCCTCCGCCACCGCCTCGAACCTGAACGGATGCGGAGGCACGATCACCGTGTCCACCGCCGCCGCCATTGCCACCCGGCTTCGCGCCGGCCGGAACGGCTAGCGCAAGGGCCGCGACGCCCGCGGCCAGGAAAAGCCTGGTCATGAGAAAATCTCCTTTCGCTATGCAAACGGACAGTCTTGAACCCCGTTCCACTGCCCATCGGCTTGGCCCGGCATTCTGGCTCACTAGGCTGAACCTAGGATTGCCAATCTTTTCAGTATCTTGGCAGGATCAAATAGCCGTCAGGAGGGCGCTCAGGCGCTCAACGTCTTCGGAGTCCTGGTAGAGGCCGAATCCTATCCGCAATACGTCCCCACGGACGTCCGTCACGCAGTTTTTCGCCAAAAGGGCCTCATGCCAGCGTTGCGCGTTCGGGTCGCGGAAGGCGAGAAATCGCGCATGGGGCTGGTCGTCCAACGGGTTAAGGAGCTCGGCCGATGCGAGCTTGGTCTTTCCGATCGATCCGACGAACTGTGCCTGAAGATCCGCCACGTGCTTCGATATACGCACAGTGGTCAGATCCTCCGATCGCAGCGTCCGTTGAATGGCATTGAAGCGATATAGGGCGGAGGGATCGAACGTCGCGCCCATGAAGCGCATCGCGTCCTTCGAATAGCCGACGCTGCCCGGCGGAAGGCTGAGGTCCTCGAACTCCGCGAACCAGCCGGTAACCGGCGGCCGGGGGCCGAACCCGGACGGTGCATGCAGGAAGGCGCAACCCTCCCCGGCCATCGCATATTTGTATCCGCCGCCCAGATAGAATGAGCGCTTGGCCGCTACCGGCCCGAACGGGCGGTCGAGAGCCATGAACGCGTGATAGCCGTCGATCACGACCCACGGCCCGTCGGGCCGTCCAAGCGAAGCGAGAGCCTCAGCCTGGTCGAAGATTTGCCCACTCCCGAACATGACCTGGCTGACGAGGATAAGATCATGGTTTCCGCTCGCGGCGGCGGCCAGGAACCGCTCCGAAAAGCCGTCGAACGGTTCCGCCGGAAACTTCTCCAGGGCGATCCACCCTGCCTCCGCCCAACGCTCAAACTGGCGGCGCGCGCTGTGGAACTCTCCGTCGGTCGTAAGCACCCTCAGGGGGCCGTTTCCGCGCGGCGGCGCGGCGGTCATGAGGCGGATCAGGAAATCATGGGTATTCGAGGAGAAGACGATCGCGGAGGGGTCCTCCGTGCCGAGTTCGCTCGCGACGTGCTCCTGGGCTTCGGGCCAGATCTGCTCCATCACCTTGTCCCACTTGCGGTCGGCAAGGCGCGCGGCGTCGTTCCAGGCGGCGACCTGGCCGGCGAAGCTCGCGTCCGGCCACAGGTGATGGCTATGCGCCGCGAAGTGCAGCCGCGTTGGGTCAGCCGAGAGACTGCGCGAAAACAGCCGCTTGAAACTCAAAGATCGGTCCTCAGCGACCAAAGCTCGGGGAATACCCGCTTCTCGAGCGTTGCCCGGAGATAGGGCGCCCCGGCCGAGCCGCCCGTCCCCTTCTTGTTGCCGATGATGCGCTCGACGGTGAGCACATGCTTGTGGCGCCACGAGGCGAGGGCATCGTCGATGTCGACGAGCTTTTCGGCGAGCTCATAGAGATCGAACCAGCGGTCGGCATCGCGATAGACCTGGAGCCACGCACTTGCGATTGCGTCGACGGACCGGTCGCCGAGATCGAATCCGGCGCGTTCGAGTGCTCCCAAAGCCGCCTCGCGCAAGCTCGGTTCGGCCAGCGCGCGTTCAAGGCGCAGGCGGTTCTCGCTGCCTTCCTCATAATGATTGACGAAGCTCGGCTCCTTGAGACCGAGGCGAAATTCGATCTCGCGAAACTGCGCTGACTGGAAGCCCGACGAGGTGCCGAGCACGTCGCGGAACTTGAGATAATCGACCGGGGTAAGCGTCGAGAGAACGTCCCAGGAAAGAGTCATCACCGATTGGATGCGGCTGATCCGCGCCATGGCCTTATAGGCCTCGGCGAACCGGCTCTGCTCGAGCAAGGAAATCGCCAGCCGAAGCTCGTGCAGCATCTCCTTCATCCACAATTCTTTCGTCTGGTGGATGACGATGAACAGCATTTCATCGTGGAGACCGGACAGCGGCTGCTGCGCCGTAAGGAGCTGGTCGAGCTTCAGATAGTCGGCATAGGTCATGCCGGCAGGCGTCGCTGTCATGCGGGACGGCTTAGGATAAACGGCCGTCGCGAGGAAGCGTGCTAATAGCTGCTCGTCGGCGACACTGCGCCCACAGTGCCGATGTTGCCGAAGATCTCGTCAAAGAAGCTCTTCTGCCGGCCGAGCGTCGGGGTCTTCCGCTTCGAAGGGTTGAGCGCCAGGATCATCTCCTTGCCCGTCCGTTGAACGTCGGTGACATTGCCGGCCTGGTCGAAGCGGACGAGAAGCACCGTCTGCTGCGTCACCCGCGGGTTCCGAAACGCGAACTGGCTGGTGTCTCGCGACACATAATACCAGTCGTTAGGCGTGAACTCGCCGACAAAGGACGGGCGGCCAAGCGTCTTTTCGACCGAGGCCTTGTTGTCCGTGCCCGCCTGGATCGCGCTCGCGAGCTGCGGATCGACGACAGCGCCTTTGTGCGCCTTGTAGCCGGCGCATCCACTCAGCAGGGCTACGCCGATCAGGGCCGTCGAAATCTTGAGCGCAACCTTCATTCCGTGACCTCTCCTGGGACCGCCCCGAGCGTAAGACTTTGCGCCCGGCCTTGCCGACCGGGCGGACGGCCTCAATATGCTGGCCTCTAGCAGAGGCGCAACCCTCTCACGACCGGATTCACGCTATGCTCCGTTACCTGTTCCCCCGATTAACGCCGGCGCCTGCCGCCGAATTATACGACGCGGTCGTAGCGGAAGCCCGCAAGCCGCACTGGTACATCGAGGGAGGAATAGCCGATACGATCGACGGCCGGTTCGCCATGCTGGCCACGCTGCTTGCGCTGGTCCTGGTTCGGCTCGAGCGCGAAGGCCGAGGCGCGAGCGAATTGTCGATCGTTCTGACAGAGCGGTTCATCGATTCGATGGAATCTGAGCATCGGGAGCTTGGGCTGGGCGATCCGAAGCTCGGTCGGACGGTTCGCAAGCTCGTCGGATCACTGTCTCGACGCGTAGACCTCTGGCGATTGGCCGTTGCGGGCGAACCGTCGTGGCAGGACTCCACTCGTGACAGCCTCTATAAGTCGGAACCAGCCTCAGACGCATTGTCCCACACGTCCGAGGGCCTTCGACTCTTCTGGTCCGGGCTGGAAAAGCTGGATGGCACCAAATTTGCCGAGGGAAGCCTGGAATGACGGATAACTTCGCCCACCAGCTGAGGCTCGACCAGATTCGCGATGGTGAGCGGATCGATCTTGCGGCAGACGAATCGGAGCGGAAGGCCGCAACTCAGCGCCTCGGACTCCAATCGCTCGACCGGCTCGAAGCGCACGTCGTCCTGACGAGGACCGGCGAGATCGTGCGCGCGCAAGGCCGCCTGCTCGCATCGCTCGAACAATCCTGCGCGGTCACCGGGGATCCCGTTCCAGCACATGTCGACGAGCCCTTTGAGCTCATCTTCATGCCCGAGCCGCGGGCCGGACATTCGGACGAAGAAATCGAACTCGGTGAGGCGGATTGCGACGTCGTTTTCCACGATGGAAGCACGATCGACCTCGGATCGGCGATCGCGGATACGCTGGCGCTCAGCCTGGATCCTTACCCGCGAAGCGCGGGCGCGGAGGCGGCCCTGAAAGAAGCCGGCGTCCTCAGCGAAGCGGAAGCCAGCCCATTTGCAGTTCTGGCCCAGCTCAAGAAGGGAAGCGACGCGCCCTAGAAAGGAACGTCGTCGTCCAGATCGGCGTCGAAAGCGGCCGGCTGTGGGCGCTGTTGCGGCCGCGAAGATGTTGCGGCGCCACCAAATTCGTCGAAGTCTTCATTGAACGCGCCGCGGCTTGCGCCCCCGCCTTCACGGCTGTCGAGCAACACAAGCTCACCGCGGAAGCGTTGAAGAACAATCTCCGTCGAGTAGCGGTCGTTGCCCGACTGGTCGGTCCATTTGCGGGTTTGAAGCTGGCCTTCGAGATAGACCTTTGACCCTTTGCGCAAATAGCTCTTCGCCACCCGTCCAAGGTTCTCGTTGAAGATCACGACGTTGTGCCACTCGGTGCGTTCCTGGCGATTGCCGTCGCGATCCTTCCATTGCTCCGACGTCGCGACGCGCATGTTCACGACTTCGCCGCCATTGTTGAGCGACCGTGCCTCTGGGTCCGCGCCCAGGTTGCCGACCAGGATCACCTTGTTCACGCCCGCCATGCGAGTCTCCTCTTCTTGAGGGACAGCTATAGACCGAGCAGCACCGCCGTCCAGTAGGTTAGGCCCGCTGCGCAATAGGCCAGGACGAACAGATAGCCGACCATGAAAAGCGGCCACTTCCAGCCGTTCGTTTCGCGGCGCGTGACGGCGATGGTCGAGATGCACTGGGGAGCGAAAACGAACCAGGCGAGGAACGCCAAGGCCGTCGGCAGCGGCCACCGGTGCCGAAGATTCTCGACCAGCGGCCTGTTGCGCGCTGCATCGTCGCCCGAATCGATCGAGTAAACCGTCGCGATCGCGCTGACCGCCACCTCGCGCGCGGCCATGGCCGGAAGCAAGGCAAGGCTGATGTCATGGTTGAAGCCGATCGGCTTCACCACCGCTTCGATCCCGTTCGCAATGTGACCGGCGATCGAGATTTCGCTCTGCTTCTGGCCGGGGCCGGCCTGCGGGATGCTGGCGAGCGCCCAAAGAATGATCGTCGTTCCGAGGATGATCGTTCCGGCGCGCTTCAGGAAGATCTGAACGCGCTGGATCAGACCCAGGACGACGTCCTTCAGCGAAGGCCATTGGTACTTCGGAAGCTCCATCATGAACCCGCCGCCGCCGCCTTTGAGCACGCCGCGCCGAAGAACATAGGCCGCGAGCAGCGCGCCGGTGATCCCGCAGAAATAGAGCCCGAACATCACGACGCCCTGCAGGCCAACAGCGAAGAACAGCCTCGTGTTCGGAATGAAGGCTGCGATGATCAAAGTGTAGACCGGCAGGCGGGCGGAACAGGTCATCAATGGAGCGACGAGGATCGTCGTGAGCCGGTCCTTAGGATCGTCGATGGTTCGCGTCGCCATGATTCCCGGAACGGCGCAGGCGAAGCTCGAAAGGAGCGGAATGAAGGCTCGGCCCGAGAGCCCCGCGCCGTGCATCAGCTTGTCCATCAGGAAGGCGGCGCGGACCATATAGCCGGTGCCTTCAAGGAGCAGGATGAAGAAGAAGAGGATGAGGATCTGAGGGAGAAACGTGATCACGGCTCCGACGCCGGCGATCGCACCATCGACGATCAACGATCGCGGCAGGCCGGGCGGAAGACCCGCCGAAGCCTGCGCGCCAAGCCACGCCACTCCATTCTCGATCCACGATTTGGGCGCTTCGCTCCAGGCAAAGACGGCCTGGAACATGACGAACATGATGGCGGCGAGGATGATCGGGCCGAAGACGGGGTGGAGAAGCACCGCGTCCAGGCGATGGGTCCAGCGCCGGACCGGCGTTTCGCGGACGACGGCAGCCGTTGCGATTTCCCGCGCGCGCCGCTGCAGCCGCACAAGCTCGCTCGGAGCGCGCTCATGGAGTCCGCAGCGCGGCGCGGAGAGCATATCGTCGAGCGCTTGCCCCAATTCGGTGATTCCGCGACGGCGAACGGCGATCGTCTCGATCACCGGCACGCCAAGCTCCTGCTCCAACCTCTTCGCGTCGAGCTCGAGCCCGTCGCGCTTCGCAAGGTCGATCATGTTCAAAGCGATGATGGTCGGATGCCCAAGCTCGATCAGCTGGAGAGCGAAGCGGAGGTGGTTGTCGAGGTTCGATGCATCGACGACGATGATCAAGGCGTCGGGCTTCCGCTCGCCCGTCTGCCGCCCGAGCAGAACGTCGCGAGTGACGGCCTCATCCGGACTTGCGGGATCGAGGCTATACGCTCCGGGCAGGTCGACAAGCTCGACGGGCCGTCCATCGGCCAGCGTCAGCCGGCCCGAATGCCGTTCGACGGTAACACCCGGATAATTGCCGACCTTCTGGCGAGCGCCGGTGAGCGCGTTGAACAGCGCACTTTTGCCGGCATTGGGGCTGCCGGCGACGGCGACGAGCGGAAGCGGGGTCACTGCTGGAGCGGAACGACCTGGACCGCGCGCGCATGCTTGCGCCGGATTGCCACGATCATTCGCCCGACGCGAATTGCGATCGGATCGCGTCCGAAAGGCCCGAGGTGGAGTGGTTCGACCGCCACACCCTCGTCAAAGCCGAAATGCCTAAGGCGATTCGCCTCCGCCTCATCGAGCGAATCCCACGCAATCGAAAGGACGCGCGCCTTGGTCCCGACCAGGAGCTGGTCGAGGCCGGTGGCCGCAATTGGAACAAAAGGCGCGTTCATTCTTGCGACTGATTATCATTAACGATGCGCTGTGGGAAGTGAACTTCTGCCTGTCAGCGCGGCGGATAGCGCAGCCGCCCCATGAAGCGCGAGAAACTCGGTCGCTGATCCGAGGAATTGCGCCATTCCGCCTTCCATTTCTCGAACCTCATGACATCGTCGATTCGGCGATCGAGGAAAGCGGCCGTTTCACTCCATCCCTGGCTCGAATCATCGAGCCACGCCAGAAGGGTCGAGCCGTAGACGGCGCCCAGGGTCATCCGCTTGGTGTAGTGATTGAAGTCCGTGCTCGTATCGCCCGCGAGGCGCCACATGAGATCGGCCGTATGCCAACCAGTGCGGAGCGCCAGCGGGATATTCTGCGGCATGGCCAGGATGGCAAGCGCCTTGCGAACGGCCTCGCGCGCCGGCCCCATGATCTCGAGCCGATGCCAGATCAGCGCACGAATCTTCTCGCGGATCTTCATTCCCGCAAGCTGCTTTGCCGTGAAACTCGCTTCGAGCCCACGGTCGACCTCCTGAATGTAACAAGCGATCATCTCGGCCTGGCTCTTGGGAAAAGCGAGGCGCGCCTGGACCGGGTCGACACCCAGCTGCGCAGCGGCAGAATCGACGGCCTGGCGGGTCCAGCCGTCGAACACGGCATTTTCGCCGACGCTCAGCGCGAGCCGCCGCCGGAGCTTCTCTAGGGGACTCGCGTCGGTCATCGCGCTCAACTGGGCTGCTCGACCGGCGTCCGCAACCCCTTGTTGGGAAGTCGAACAAGGACAAGCGCGGCAGCGATGGCGATCGCCCCGATCCAGTCGAGCGCGCCCAAGGTTTCACCGTAGACAAGCCAGCCGACGAGAGCGGAGATCGCCGGCTGGGTCAGCAGGGTCAGTCCGACCACCAGCGGCGAGAGCGAGCCGAGCGCGTAGACGAGCAAGCCCTGGCCGAGCACCTGGCTGCTAAGTGCGAGGACGAACACGAACGTCCAGTTGTTCGGAATGATTTGCTCACCGAGCAATAAAGAAAAGGGCAAAAGCATCAGGGCACCGAAGGCGCTGGCGATGAACAGCAGAGGCAAGGGCTGAATGTCGCCCCGAGCGCGCTGCACCGCGATCAGATAGCCGGTGTAAAGCACGCCCGCGAGCAGCGCGAGCATGTCACCCCGGACGTTGCGGGCGGATAATTCCGCGCTGCTTCCCATCAGAAGCGCAGCGCCGATCGCCGCGAGCGACAAAGCGGCGGCTTGAAGAAGCGTCGGCCGCTTGCGCGCCAGCCACAAACCCCACAGCGCGAAGATCAGGCTCGAGCTGTTCCCGAACAAGGTCGCGTTGCCGAGCTTGGTCATGTGGATTCCGGTGTGCCAGGCGGCAAGGTCAGCCGCGAAGAAGAAGGCGGCCGCCGCGGCGATTATTACAAGCCGCTTGCCCGGCCAATGGACCGGCTGCCTGGTCGCAGCGGCGATCGCGAACAGGAAAGGCACGGCCAGCGCAAGCCGCCAAAACCCTGCCGCAACCGCACCGACACCGGTCAGCCGGACCAGCCAGGGGCCGAGCGCAAGCGCGCAGCTTCCGACGAACAGGGCGGGGAATGCGAAAGGATGATCGGCGGAGGGGCGCATCGCCGGCGCTTACCCATGTTCCGTGTCAGTGCGAAACCCGAAAGCAGAGAGGATTCCAATAAACCAGCCTTATCATTTCCAAAGCTTGCCGAAGCGAAGGCAGCTTAAGGGGCGTATTGCTCCCTAAGGTCGTAGAGGCGAAGCGCCGCCAGGGCGGCGTGGCCGCCTTTGTCGCCCTGTGCCGGATCGGCGCGAACGATCGCCTGGCCTTCATTCTCGACGGTGAGAATGCCGTTGCCGATCGCATAGCCCTGGACGGTGAGTTCCATCAGTGCGCGAGCACTCTCTTCGGCGACAATCTCGAAATGGTAGGTCTCGCCGCGGATCACGACGCCGAGCGCGACGAAGGCGCAGAAGCGTCCGCTCCGCGCCGCCAGTGCGATCGCTCCGGGGAGCTCCAGCGCCCCCGGCACGGTCAACGTCTCGTGCTTGTGACCGGCATTCTCGATCGCCGCCCGCGCACCCGCCAGCAGCATGTCGTTGAGGTGCGGATAGAAGCGCGCTTCAACCAGCAGGATGGTCGACATCAGCGCACCGCCTCGATCCGCCGCTCTTCGACGATCGCGAGTCCGTATCCGGACAGGGCGACCGGCGAATGATGCGTGTTGGTCAAGAGGATCATGTCGTGAATCCCGAGTGCCGCGAGGATCTGCGCGCCCGTTCCGTAGCCGCGCACCGCATCCCCGGCTTCGACGGGCTTGCCGGAGCGAAGGTCGATCGAACGGGACAAGGAGCCCGGCGCCGCTGCGTGCAGCGCCACGAGTACGCCGGAACCTTCTTCTTCGATCATGCGCATCGCCGAATGGAGCAGGCCGGAGCGCGTGCCGGCCTCCCCGAGCACATCGGTGAAGAGGTCGAGGCTGTGCATCCGCACCAGCACTTCCCGCTCCGTGTCGAGCGTTCCGTGAACGAGCGCGAGCTGCTCCTCCCCACTCGCCTTGTCGCGGAAGACCTGCGCCTGCCATTGCGCGCCGCTGCTCGCGGTGAAGGGGCTGACCGCAACCCGCTCGACAAGGTGATCCTTCTTCAGCCGATAGGCGATGAGGTCGCGGATCGTCCCGATCTTGAGCCCGTGGGCACGCGCGAAGTCCATGAGGTCGTCGAGACGGGCCATGGAGCCGTCATCGCGCATGATTTCACAGATCACCCCGCTCGGATTGAGGCCGGCAAGGCGCGCCACGTCCACCGCAGCCTCCGTGTGACCGGCCCGCACCAGGACTCCGCCGGGTCTGGCGACGAGCGGGAAGACATGCCCGGGAGAGACAAGGGCGTCCGGTCCATTCGCCGCGTCGATCGCGACGGCGATGGTGCGGGCGCGGTCGGCCGCGCTAATCCCGGTCGAAATGCCCTCTTTCGCCTCGATCGAGACGGTAAAGGCGGTCTCGTTGCGGCTGCGGTTGGTCCGAGTCATCGGTTCGAGCCCGAGCTGGTCCGCGCGCTCCTTGGTCAGCGCCAGGCAGATGAGACCCCGGCCGTGGCGCGCCATGAAATTGATCGCGTCCGGCGTCGCCATCTGCCCGGGGATGATGAGATCGCCCTCATTCTCGCGGCCCTCGTCGTCGACGAGGATGAACATCCGGCCGTTGCGCGCCTCGTCGATGATCGATTCGGTGCCGACCAGGACCTCCGTCGTTCCGCGCTGGATGAGCTTTTCGAGGCGGGCCAGCGTGTCGGCTGTCGGATTCCACTCCTGGGAACCCAGCTTCCTCAATGAATTGGGATGAAGGCCGGCGGCTCTCGCGAGGCCCGAGCGGCTCACCTCGCCCGTGGCGATGATCGCTTCCAGGCGCTCGATCAATGTCGTGCTCATGAGCGGCCAATATCACATTACAATGTGAAGAAAAGAGGGAACAATGATGTTCCTAATGTGAGCGGGCGGCCAACATTCGTTCGATATAGCGGGCCAGCACGTCGACTTCGACATTGAGCTGTCGACCGACCTCGATGTTGCCGAAAGTCGTCTCCTGCGCCGTATGCGGGATGATGTTCACCGAGAAATGGGTCGAACCGTCCTCCGCTTCGCGCACGTCGTTGACGGTCAGCGACACTCCGTCGAGGGCAATGGAGCCCTTCGAGGCAATCATCGCGCCGAGGTCCCTTGCAACGCGAAGGCCAATACGAAGGGAATCGCCTTCCGGGCAAACGCCGATTACGTCCGCGACCGCATCCACATGGCCGGTCACGATGTGCCCGCCAAGTTCGTCACCCAGACGCAGCGAACGTTCGAGGTTGATCCTGGCGCCCTCGCGCCACAGGTCCTTCGCGGTCCGCGACTGGGTTTCGCCCGAAACATCGACCGCGAACCAGTCATCGCCCTTGTCGACGACGGTCAGACACACCCCCGAGCAGGCGATCGATGCCCCGAGGTCGATCGTGTGCAGGTCATAGCCCGTGGCGATCACGAGGCGCAGATCGCCACGCTGCTCGACGCTGCGAACGGTGCCGACGTCGGTGACGATCCCGGTGAACATCGGCGCGAACTAGCTGTCCCGTAAGCGCTCGTAAACTTCGAGCCTGTCGACCCCGAGCCTTTGCTCGTCGATCAGCGCCCATCGGCCGTGGGCGTCGGCGATTGCGTCGAGGCCGACATAGCCGAAGGAGGACTTGCCTTCGCCGACGATGATCGGCGCCCGGTAGATCAGGATCCGATCGACCAGGTCTTCCGCCAGAAATGCTGTCGCCGTCGCCGATCCTCCCTCGACGAAGAGGTCGTTGACGTCATGAAGTCCGAAGACATCCTGCGGATTTTTAAGGATTTCCCAGCCTTTGACCGCTTTTCCGCGAGTCAGGAGCGCGCGTCTCGGCGAACGTTCCTCAAGGCCCGGCAGGCGCACGTCGAGCTGCGGCCGATCCGCGAGATAGGTCCCGCGCCCGACGAGGATCATGTCCGAATGCGCGCGCTCGAGATGGACGTGGCGTCGCGCATCCTCGCCGGTGATCCATTTCGATTCACCCGAGGGAAGCGAGATCTTGCCGTCGATCGAGAGCGCGAACTTCAGCGTGATCCGCGGCCGTCCGAGCCGCATTCGCGTCAGCCAGCCCGAGAGCGAACGCTCCGCAGCCTCTCGCTCGACACCGACGTTCACCTCGATTCCAGCTGCGCGGAGCCGGCGAATGCCCTTTCCCAGGATGCGCCGGTCGGGGTCCTTGAGCGCGATGACCACCCTCGCCGGCCTTGCCTCGACCAACAGGTCCGCGCAGGCGGGCCCTCTCGGGCTCTCGTGGGCGCAGGGTTCCAGGGTGACATAGACGGTCGAGCCGCGCGCCTTCGTGCCTGCCTGCTTCAGTGCAACCGCCTCGGCGTGGGGCCGTCCTCCAGGCGCGGTCGCGCCCCGGCCGACGATCTTGCCCGCCTTCGAGACGATGACGCAGCCGACATTGGGATTGGGTGCGCTTTGGCCACGCGCATCTTCACCGAGCGCGATTGCCTCGGCCATGAAGCGGCGATCCTGCCCCCGCGGCCGGATCACATTCCGAGCTGTTTCTCGAGCTTCTGGAATTGGCGCTGCTTTTCCTTCTGGGCCGCCTCTTTCGCCGCCTGGTCCTTTTTCTGGTCGGCGATGATCTCCGCGTCCGTACGGTTGGACGAATAAAGCTGCACGTAGGTGATTTGCGGCGGCGGCGCGGTCCCGATTTTCGCATCGACAAGGAATTCGATGACGATGATTGCCGTGATCAGAACCGCGAGCGACGCGCCGATCCATTGCTCACGGCCCCGCTGGCGCATGAAATTGCGCAAGTCGGCGAAGGCCGCGCGCGGACTCACAGGCTTGGGAAACCAGGACATGTCCATGAAAATAGGGCTGGCGAGGGGGAACCGCCAGCCCTTGGGCGCAGGAACGCTTCAGGCGTCCAGCTGGAAGTGCAAAGTGATGACCGTCGAAGAGCTCACTGCGTGGCCATTTTCCATCGCGGGCTTGTAGCGCCAGTGCGACATCAGGTGCCGGCGGGCAGCTTCGAGGAAAACCCGATCGGCACGGCCGACCGGGTCGACGCCGATGACCCGGCCCTGCTCGTCGATCGTCAGTCGCAGCTTCAGGACCGCTTCTTCTTCGCTCGCGATCTTGGCAGCCGGATAGGCCGGCTTCAGCTCCGATGCAGGAGTGGCAAGCTGCGGCCCGGAGCTAATTCCCTCCGGACGCGGGACTGGAATGGGGTCCGGAATCGGCACAGGATTGGTGCCCGCGACAGGACCAGCCCCGACGGGTCCTGGATCGCCTGAAAAGATCGGATCGGGCCCGGAGACCGGCGGAAGCTGCGTGGGATGGGCCTGGAAAATAGGATCCGGGCGCGGCCGAGTGGCCTGCGCCGGGTTGGGCGGCGGCGGATCATCTTCCTTGATGGTGTCGACAATGATCGGCGGGTGAAAGATGCGCTGGGGTAAGTCCATCTTCGCGCTCATCACGGCGGCGATGACGGCGATGTGACCGACGATGATCGCCAGCATGGCATTGGGGGAAGGGTTGGCGGAGGCAACGGAGCGCTTGGCGGAATAAGCAAGCATATAACCCTCCTTCACTCGAGTCCGATGAAGGCAATGTTACATCATTACATTTGTTCCGCAAGAGGGAAAATACGCGCCGATTCGGGACGGATTATCTCTTGGCGGCGGCTTCGAGGCGGCTGACCGTCCGGTCCTTCCCCATGCGCTTGATGAGGCCCGCCATTTCCGGCCCGCTCTCGCGTCCCGTCAACGCCAGGCGAAGGGGGTGGAAGAGTTCGCGGCCCTTTTTCCCTGTCGAGGCCTTCAACTCATTGGTCAGCGCGATCCACGGCTCCGACGACCAGTCGAGCCCTTCGGCGACCGGAGCCGCGTCCTTGACCAGCAAGCGTTCGTCATGACTGAGGTTGGGCGGATCGATCTCGCCACGGATCACGCGAAACCAGCCGTCGAAGTCGGAAAGCCGTTCGAGATTCGGCCTGAGGAGCAGCCAATCCCCTTCGTTCGCTTCATCGGGGAGGCGGTCGGCGACCGCTGAATAATCGAGCCTGTGAAGCAGCCGCGCATTGATCAGCTCGACATCGTGTGGATCGAAATGCGCAGGCGCTCGGCCGAAATGCGAGAAATCGAACGCAGCGGCGAGTTCATCGAGCGAGCCGACCGGCTCGACCGGCTGCGACGTGCCGATGCGCGCGAGCACCGAGAGCAGAGCCATAGGCTCGATCCCGTCATCGCGCAGCTGCTCGACCCCGTGGGAGCCCAGCCGCTTCGAAAGCTTGCCTTCGGCCGCAACCAATAGAGCTTCGTGCGCGAACTCGGGCGGCCTTGCGCCAAGGGCTTCGAACATCTGAATCTGCGTGGCGCTGTTCGAGACATGATCCTCGCCGCGGACGATATGCGTCACGCCGAGGTCAACGTCGTCGATCACGCTGGGGAGGAGATAGAGCCAGCTGCCGTCTTCGCGGCGGACGACGGGATCGCTGAGAAGCTTCGGATCGAAGCGCTGCTCGCCGCGGATCAGGTCGTTCCAGACGATCGGCGCATCATGGTCCAGCCGAAAGCGCCAGTGCGGTGCCCGGCCTTCGGGTACCGGATCATCGGCGGCACGGCGTTCGTAAACGGGCGGTAGCCCGCGCCCGAGCAGCACCTTGCGGCGAAGCTCCAGCTCTTCCGGGGTCTCGTAACAGGCATAGACCCGCCCGGCGGCCTTCAGCCGGCCGAACTCGCGCTCGTAGAGATCGAACCTCTCCGACTGGCGGAACAGCCTGTCGGGCGTCAGCCCGAGCCAGTCGAGATCGTCGCGGATTGCCTGGTCGAACTCCGCGGTGGAGCGCTCGCGGTCGGTATCGTCGACGCGAAGCATGAACGTGCCGCCATTCTTCCGTGCGAACAGATGATTGTGCAGCGCAGTCCGAATGTTCCCGACATGCAGCCGCCCCGTCGGCGACGGCGCGAAACGGGTGACGACGCTCATTTCGGCCCGGTGTGGAAGAAATTGCTGATCGGGTAGCGCCGGTCGCGCCCGAAGTTGCGGCTGCCGATCTTCACGCCCGGAGGCGCCTGACGGCGCTTATATTCGGCGCGAAGCAGCTTCGTTTCGATATCCGCCACCAGCGTCGCATCCTCCCCGGTCTCATTCGCCACTTCGCCGACGGACATTTCCTTGTCGACCAGCCCTTCGAGGATCCGGTCGAGCACCGAATAAGGCGGAAGGCTGTCTTCGTCCTTCTGGTCCGGCCTGAGCTCGGCACTCGGCGGCTTGCTGATCACCCGCGACGGCATCACCGGTCCGTCCGGCCCGAGCGCTGTCTCAGGCTTGTTGGCGTTGCGCCAGCGCGACAATGCGAAGACCGTCGTCTTGTACGCGTCCTTCAGCACGGAATAGCCGCCGGCCATGTCGCCATAGAGAGTCGCGTAACCCACGCTCATCTCGCTCTTGTTGCCTGTCGTGAGCAGCATCTGCCCACCCGAATTGGACAGTGCCATAAGCGCAACCATGCGCAGGCGCGCCTGGACGTTTTCCGCCGCAAGGCCCTGAAGCTGCGGCAGCATTTGGTCGACCGCCTCCACAGCGGGAGCGATCGACACGACGTCATGGCGGCAACCGAGGAGGCGCGCACATTCACGTGCGTCCTGAAGGCTTTCCTCGCTGGTATATCTGGAGGGGAGCATCACGCCCCACACGCGCTCGGGGCCGAGGGCATCGACGGCAACCGCCGCGGAAAGCGCGCTGTCGATGCCGCCCGACAGGCCCAGGATGACACCCGGAAAGCCGTTGCGCTCCACATAATCGTGCAGGCCCAGCATCATCGCCCGGTAGACGTCCTCGGGGAACATATCGAGCGCATGACTTTCGCGGGTCGTGCAGCGCCAGCCCTCCGCCGTGCGCTCCCACTCGGTCATGAGCAAAGCTTCTTCCCAGTCGCACAACTGGACGACCCGTTCGCCATCGGGGTGGATGACGAAGGAGGACCCGTCGAACACGATCTCGTCCTGTCCGCCGACGCGATTGAGGTAGGCGATCGGAAGGCCCGTCTGCACCGCCCTCGACCGCACCAGCCGGTAGCGGATTTCGTCCTTGTCGAGCTCGTAGGGGCTGCCGTTCGGCACCAGCAGCATCTCCGCTCCGGCGTCGGCGAGGTGCGCGCAGACAATTTCCTGCCAGATGTCCTCGCAGATCGGAACGCCGAGCTTCACGCCCTTGAACTCGATCGGCTCGGGCAATGGGCCCGGCGTGAAGATTCGCTTCTCGTCGAACGTGCCATAGTTCGGCAGCTCATGCTTCAGCGTCCGCCCGATCACCCTGCCGCCCTCGGCGAGAATGAAGGCGTTGTAGACGCTGCCGCCCTCGGCAATGAGCGTACCGATCAGCATGGCGGGCCCCGGCTCGGCCGTCGCCGCGACGAGCTGGTCGGTGCATTCGTGCGTCCGCCGAACGAACTCCGGCTTCAGGACCAGGTCTTCCGGCGGATAGCCGATCAGCTGCAGCTCCGGACACATCAGCAGGTCGGCATCCCTGGCTCGCCGGCGCATCTCGAGCATGGCCGCGGCATTGCCTTCCAGATCGCCGACGCGCTGGTTCATCTGGGCAAAAGCAATGGTCAGACGGTCAGCCATGGGAGCGATTTAGCGAGCGTCCCCACTTCGGCAACCTTTACGAAACGCGGGCAGCCTCGCTAAAGCCCCGTCACGCGCTGGGGATAGCCACATGAAATTGCTCGCCGGGAACAGCAACCTGCCGCTGGCCCGCTCCATTTCCGAATATCTTGAAATGCCTTTGACCGAGGCAAGCGTCCGCCGTTTCGCCGACGAGGAGATTTTCGTCGAGATCAACGAAAATGTCCGCGGCGAGGACGTCTTCGTCATCCAGTCGACCAGCTACCCCGCGAACGACAACCTCATGGAGCTGCTGATCTGCATCGATGCGCTGAGGCGCGCGTCGGCAAAGCGGATCACCGCCGTGCTTCCCTATTTCGGCTATGCGCGGCAGGACCGGAAGCCGGGTCCGCGCACGCCCATCTCAGCCAAGCTCGTCGCCAATCTGATCACCACGGCGGGCGCGAACCGCGTCCTGTCGATCGACCTTCACGCCGGGCAGATCCAGGGCTTCTTCGATATTCCGACCGACAACCTCTTCGCCTCGCCGGTCATCGCCGCGGACATCAGGGCGCGCTTCGCCAACCGCAAGCTGATGGTCGTTTCGCCGGACGTCGGCGGCGTGGTGCGCGCCCGCAGCCTGGCCAAGCGTCTCGACAATGCCCCGCTGGCGATCGTCGACAAGCGCCGCGAGAAGGCGGGCGAGAGCGAGGTCATGAACATCATCGGCGACGTCGAGGACCGTACCTGCGTCCTCATCGACGACATCGTCGATTCGGCGGGGACCCTGTGCAACGCCGCCGCCGCGCTGAAGCAGCAGGGCGCGACCGAGGTCTTCGCTTATTGCACGCACGGCGTCCTATCCGGAGGCGCTGCGACGCGCGTCGCCAAATCGGAGCTGAGCGAGCTGGTCGTGACCGATTCGATCTGGACGGGCGAGCCGGACCCCAAGACCGGCAGGATCCGCCGCCTCAGCATCGCACCCCTCCTCGCCGAAGCGATTCGCCGAATCGCCGACGAAAGCAGCGTCTCCAGCCTGTTTGATTAGGGATGTGCAATCTCTACCGGCTCGAGCGGAACCCTGACGCGATCCGGCGCCTGTTCGCCGACCAGCATATTCCGCTGAGCTTCCCCGAGGGGATCCCGAACCTCGAGCCGCGCGATATCCGGATCACCGACCGCGCTCCGGTCGTCCGCTGGAACCGCGATCGCGGGGAAGCGGAGCTGGTCGAGCGGCGCTGGTCCTGGCCCGGACCGACGGGCAAGCCCGTCTTCAACATGCGCGCCGACGGGCGCGAATTCGGCCGCGACCGATGCCTGGTGATCGCCGACGCCTTCTTCGAATTCACGGCGCCGGCGGACCCGAAGCAGAAGCGCAAGGATTGTTGGCTGTTCAAGCCGGACAGCGACTTCGGAATCGCCGGGTTGCTGAGGAACGACGTGCAGGTGGGCGAGGCCTTCACCTTGCTGACCGTGCCCCCGGGCGAGGACGTCGCGCCTTACCACAATCGTCAGATCGCCTTGCTCACGCCGTCGGAGTGGCGCCCCTGGCTCGACGGCTCGGCGCGTTCGACGGACCTGCTCGCTCCGAGCGAAAGCGGGTCGATCGCGGTAAGGGCCGCGTAACTTGCGTGAGGCGCCTTCGGCCTCTATAGGCGCCGCCTTTCCAGATCGTTGGAAAACCAATGGCCCGGCCGAAAGGGCTGCCGTGGCGGTTGGATAAAGTCGCGTCCCGAGTGGCGCATTAAGGAGACGAAATGCCCAAGCTGAAGACCAAGAGCGGCGTCAAGAAACGCTTCAAGCTCACGGCGACCGGCAAGATCAAGCACGGCGTGGCGGGCAAGCGCCACCGGCTGATCAGCCACAACGCCAAATATATCCGCCAGAACCGCGGCACAGAGATTCTCGCCGACGCCGATACGGCGCGCGTGAAGGCCTGGGCCCCCTACGGCCTGAAGTAGGGAGGCTCAAGACATGGCACGCGTCAAACGGGGTGTAACCACCCGCGCCAAGCACAAACGCCTCCTTGAGCAGGCGAAGGGCTATTACGGCCGCCGGAAGAACACGATCCGCATCGCCCGCCAGGCGGTCGAGAAGGCCGGGCAATATGCCTACCGCGACCGGAAGGTGAAGAAGCGGAGCTTCCGCGCTCTGTGGATCCAGCGGATCAACGCCGCGGTCCGCGCGGAAGGGCTGACCTACGGGCAGTTCATCCACGCGCTGAA
>Ga0207674_10003023_pt1 | contig 20851 bp, 18 predicted proteins | sample KBSCornC72_FD_184303 | JGI IMG/M metagenome (GOLD analysis project Ga0207674, IMG submission 184303) | Corn rhizosphere microbial communities from Kellogg Biological Station, Michigan, USA - KBS Corn C7-2 (SPAdes) (version 2) | ecosystem: Host-associated > Plants > Roots > Rhizosphere > Soil ...
CCGCGTCTTCATCGAGCTCGGGCACCTCGAGGTCGGGCGGGCCCGCGGCGCGCGGGCCGAGCGCGCGAACGATCTTTTGGACGTTGTCGACGGGACCGGCGCCGGCTTCCCTGAGGCGCGCGACGAGGAGCTCCGAGAGCGTCGCATCGGCGGCGGGATCGAGCTCGACCTCCAGCTCGCGGAACCGGCTCGCGACGCGCCGCCCGTCCATCACCGACACCTCGTCGTCCGTCACCGTCGCCAACGGGGCCCCAGCATCGTCGGAGATCCGGACGCCGCGACGGACGGTCTGCAACCGAGCGACGGGCGCGAGCTCCTCCCCACGGACGAAGGCGCGAACCAGATCTGCGGCCGCCGTCGGCAGCTTCCTCGCGTCGGCGCCCTCGAAGTTCGCCTCGGTGCGGACGAGCTGCGACCCGTTGCCCGAGGACGGAAGCTTGACGGTCCATACCTTCTCCCGGCCCTCGCCCTGCCGGTGGCGCAGGCTGCTCCCCCAGCGGACGATCCGGAGGTCGGGGGTGTCCACGTAGACCGTGACGAGCCGCTGCGGCTCCATCTCGGTGGCGACCAGCCCGTCGCCACCGAGCTCGGGGATCTTGAAGCCCGCAGGTGCCTCGAGCTTGGTCTCACGCTCGAGGTTCGTCGACGCCCCCCTCTTGCTCACGCTTCCCGCGACCCCGCGCGTTCGACCGCCAGCTCCTGGAGACGCTGCTGCGCGTCGATCCCGCGCTCGCCGCGCACCTTGGTCCACGTTCCGTCCGCGCCGAGCGTCCACGAGAGCATGTCGTCCTGCATCAGGACGTCGAGGACCTCGTCGAGCCTCGCGGCCAGCGAGGGATCGGCCACCGGGACGAGCGCCTCCACCCGGCGGTCGAGGTTCCGCTGCATCAGGTCGGCGGAACCGATGTAGTGGGTGGCCTCCGCACGCTCGCCGAACCGGAAGATCCTCGAGTGCTCCAGGTACCGGCCGACCAGCGAGCGCACGGTGATCCGCTCGGAGAGGCCCGGGATCCCCGGGCGCAGGCAGCAGATGCCCCGGACGATCAGGTCGATCTCGGCACCCGCCTGGGACGCCTCGTAGAGCGCGTCCACCATGTCGGGGTCGACGAGCGCGTTCATCTTCAGCACGATCCGACCGCCCTCCCGCGCCTGACCTCGGATGAGTTCCAGCATCTCCGGACGGAGGTACTCCGGGGCCACCAGCAGCCGGCGATACTCGCGTTGCCGGCTGTACCCGGTCAGCAGGTTGAACAGATCGGTGAGATCGGCTCCGATCTCGGGATCCGCCGTCAGCAGTCCCATGTCCTCGTACAGACGGGCGGTGACCGGGTTGTAGTTGCCGGTACCCACGTGGGCGTACCGGCGGACGCCAGCGGCCTCGCGTCGCACGACGAGCGAGATCTTCGCGTGCGTCTTCAGCCCCACGACCCCGTGCACGACGTGCACGCCCGCCTGCTCGAGCTCGCGGGCGTACGTGATGTTGGCCTCCTCGTCGAACCGGGCCTTGAGCTCGACCAGCGCCACCACCTGCTTGCCGAGCTCCGCGGCGCGGATCAACGCCCGGATGATCGGGCTCTCCTGCGTCGAGGTGCGGTACATCGTCTGCTTGATCGCGAGGACCGCGGGATCGCGGGCGGCCTGCTCGACGAAGGCCTCGACCGAGGAGGAGAACGAGTCGTAGGGGTGATGCACGAGGACGTCGCCGGCCCGGAGCACCTCGAACAGATCGGGCGCCCCCTCGCCGTCGGCCAGGCGCGGCTGCGTCACCGGGACCCAGGGCTCGTGCTTGAGCTCGGGGCGATCCAGTGCGACCAGCGACCATAGGGCGCTCAGGTCCAGCAGGCCGGGGGTTACCACGACCTCCTCCTCCTCCAGATCGAGCTCGCGGCGCAGGAGCTCGAGGACCTCGTGGCTCATCGCCTCGTCCACCTCGAGCCGCACCGGGTTCGCGCCGCGGCGGCGGCGGCGGAGCACGCTCTGGATCGCCTCGAGCAGGTCCTCCGCCTCGTCCTCTTCGACCTCGAGGTCGGCGTCGCGCGTGAGGCGGAACGTGTGGTGCCCGACGAGCTCCATGCCCGGGAACAACCGGTCCAGGTGCGCGGCGATCACGTTCTCGAGCGGGACGAACCGCTCGCCGTCGGGGAGCGGGACGAACCGTGGGAGCAGCGGCGGTACCTTCACGCGGGCGAACCTGCGCACCCCGGTCATCGGATCGCGCACCATCGCCGCCAGGTTGAGGGACAGGTTCGAGATGTACGGGAACGGGTGCGCGGGGTCGACCGATAGCGGGGTGAGCACCGGGAAGATGCGCTCGTCGAACTCCTGCTCGAGGAACGCGAGGTCCGCGCGGTCCAGCGCTTCGATCGAGCGCACGATCCGGATCCGCTCCTTCTCGAGCGCCGGCACGAGCTCGGAGGCGAAGACGTCCGCCGCGCGGATGGACAGCTCCTGCGCTCGCTCCCGGATCCCCTCGAGCTGCTCGGCGGGCGTCCTGCCGTCGGGCGAACGCTTGACCACGCCGGCCTCGACCTGCTCCTGCAGGCCCGAGACGCGGACCTGGAAGAACTCGTCCAGGTTGTTCGCGAAGATCGCGACGAACTTCAGCCGTTCGAGCAGGGGCAGCGACGCGTCCTCGGCCAGCGCGAGCACGCGGGCGTTGAACTCGAGCCACGACAGCTCCCGGTTGAGGTACCGAGCGTCGTCGGCAAGGTCGGCGGTGGGGGAAGCGTCCGTCTCCAGGCTCCTTGGGCGTGGGGAGGGATTATCCCTCAGGGCAACCGAGAGGCCAAGGGTGCGGGGTTCAGTCTACGAACTTGTACCCGAGCCCACGCACCGTGAGCAGGTGCTCGGGCTCGTGGGGGTCGTCCTCGAGCTTGCGCCGAAGGCGCTTCACGTGCACGTCGAGGGTGCGGGTGTCGCCGAAGTAGTCGGGTCCCCAGACCTCCTCGATCAGGAAGTCGCGCGTGAGCAACCGCCCCTTGCGGCGCAGGAAGGCCTCGAGCAGCTCGAACTCCTTCGGAGGGAGCGAGACCGGGTCGTCCCCCACCGCCACCTCGTGGCGCGCCACGTCCATCCGAACCGGGCCTCCTTCGAGGACCTCGTCCACGGGGGACGGGGCTGCATGAGGCCGGGTCCGGCGCAGGTTCGCGCGGACGCGCGAGACGAGCTCGCGCATCGAGAACGGCTTGGTGACGTAGTCGTCGGCCCCGAGCTCGAGCCCGGTGACCTTGTCGGCCTCCGAGTCCTTCGCGGTGACCATGATGATGGGGACGTCGGACTCGGTCCGGATCGTCCGGCACACGTCCAGGCCCGATACCTCGGGGAGCATCAGGTCCAAGATCACCAGCGCTGGCGGGTCGGTGCGGAAGCGTTCGAGCGCCCGGCGTCCGTCGGCGGCTACGGAGACCGCGTACCCCTCGCGCTCGAGGTTGTAGCGGACCGAGTCCGCGAGGGACTCTTCGTCCTCGACCACGAGGATCCGGGCGCCCTCAGCCTGCATCGGGCGCGACGCCGCCGGGATGGGAAGCGTCCGTGAATTCGCGGAACTCACCGGATACCAGGAACGAGACCTGCTCGCCGATGTCGACGGCATTGTCGCCAACGCGTTCGAGGGCGCGGGCCGCGAGGTTCATGTGCATGCCCCACTCGAGCCCCTTCGGGTCGTCCGCGAGCTTGGCCACCTCGAAGTGCATGTTGCGGTTGAGCCGGTCCACCGGATCGTCCATCTTGGGCAGCGTCAGGCAGAGCTCCAGGTCTCGTCGACGTAGGGCGTCCATCGCGACGCGCACCATCTCGACCACGATGTGACCCATCTCACCGATCTGCTGCACGATCGTCGCGTTCGCCGGAAGATCTCTGGTCACCAGGTACATCTTCGCGACGTTGACGGCCTGATCGCCGATCCGTTCGAGATGCAGACTCGAGTGCATGACGACCGACGCCAACCGCAGATCGGCCGCGACCGGCGCTTGCAGGGCGAGGAGCGGAAGCATCCCTTGGTCGAGCTCCAGGTAGATGGCGTCGATCTCGTCGTCGCCCTGGACCACCCCTTCGGCCGCATCGTCGTCGTGCTCGAGGACGGCGTCGACCGCTCGCTGGACGGCGTTGCCGGCCAGCTCGCCGAGGGCGAGCAGCCGCAGCTCCATCTTCTCGAGCTCCTCGTGGAAGTGCGGTCGTGTCATCCGAACCTCCCCGTGACGTAGTCCTCGGTCCGAGGATCCGTCGGATTCGTGAAGATCGTCTCGGTCTGGTCATACTCGACGATCGTGCCGGTGCGGTGCCCGGTCTCCTCGAGCACTTCGACCGTGAAGAAGGCCGTGCGATCGGACACGCGGGCGGCCTGCTGCATGTTGTGGGTGACGATCACGATCGTGTACTCGGACAGCAGCTCCTGCATCAGGTCCTCGATCCTCTGCGTCGCGATCGGGTCCAGGGCCGAACACGGCTCGTCCATGAGGATCACGTCCGGCCGCGTGGCGATCGCCCGCGCGATGCACAACCGTTGCTGCTGCCCGCCCGAGAGCGCGAGCCCGGACTCCTTGAGCTTGTCCTTGACCTCGTCCCACAACGCCGCCCGCCGGAGTGACTCCTCGACGAGCTCGTCCATGTTGCCCTTGAACCCTGCGATCTTCGGGCCGAAGGCGATGTTGTCGTAGATCGACTTGGGGAACGGGTTCGGTTTCTGGAACACCATGCCGATGCGACGGCGCACCTCCACCGGGTCGACGGACGGGTCGTACAGGTCGACGCCGTGATAGAGGAGGGTCCCCTCCACGCGGGCCGTCTCGATCAGATCGTTCATCCGGTTGAGGCAGCGGATGAAGGTCGTCTTGCCGCAACCGGAGGGGCCGATGAGCGCAGTGATCTCGTTGCGGTAGATCGGCAGGGTCACCTTGTGCACCGCCACGACGCCGGCGTAGGACACGGCCAGATCGCGCACGTCGAACACAACGTCCTCGGCGGTCTCCTCCACCTGGCGGGGCTCGCGGTCGAACCGCACCGAGACCGGCGCGATCTCCGCAGACGGGTCCGTCGACCCCTTCGGGTCCTCAGGTCCGGGCATGTGTGTCAGGTCCCTCGTCTCCATCCGATCACCAGGTTCGCTCATAGCGGTTCCTCAACAAGATGGCGAGGAAATTGACGAGCAGGATCGCCACCAGCAACACGATGATGGCGGCTGCCGTGTTCGGCTGCCACTCGTTGGCCGGCAGCTTGGCGAACGAGAAGATCTGCGTGGGAAGCGCAGTGTACGGGCCCTGCAGGACCTCCAGCGGGGTGCGGCCCGAGGCCGACGAGAAGTACCCGGTGACCGCGCCCACCAGCAGCAGCGGCGCGGTCTCTCCGAACGCGCGGGCCATCGCCAGGATCGCGCCCGTGAAGATCCCGGGCGCGGCGTTCGGGAGCACGTGCGACCGCACGACCTCCCAGCGCGTGGCGCCCACGCCGTACGCGCCCTCGCGGATGGCGGGCGGCACCGCGCGCAGCGCCTCCATCGTGATCAGGATCACGATCGGCATGACCAGGACGGCCAGCGTGAGGCCGCCCGAGATGTAGCTGCGCCCGTGGCTGTCGGGGCCGGTGATCGCCGACAGGGCCTTGACGAAGACCACGAGGCCGAGGATGCCGTACACGACCGCGGGAACGCCGGCGAGGTTGCGGATGTTCGCGATCAGGATCCGGCTGGTCCGCGTGTCTCGTGTGTACTCCTGAAGGTAGATCGCGGCGGCGACCCCGATCGGCAGGGCGATCGCTGCGACGAACCCGACCAGGATGAGCGATCCGACCAGCCCCTGCCAGACCCCCGCGCGCTCAGACAGGCTCGACGAGTCGCTGGTGACGAAGCCCCATCCCCTGGTCGAAAGGACCGGCCAGGCTTCGATCAGCGTGCTCACCAACAGGACTAGCAGGATGGCCAGCGCCAGCAGCAGGGTCGCGAGCAGGCCGAAGCGGAACAGCATCCCTCCGAGGTGCCGCCTCCGGCCGGTCAGCGCGAGGTTGACGGCGGTCCTGGTGTCGGCCTCGGCGACCAGCGACATCAGTATCTGCTCCTCACGCGGCGCACGAACCGCTCCGAAACCACGTTGAGCAGGAACGTGAGGGCGAACAACAGCAGCCCGACGAAGTACAGGGAATCGAACGCGAAGCCCGAGCCACGGACCTGATCCGATCCGATCGCGAGCGAGGCGATCGCACCGGTCATCGTCTGCCCGCCGTCCAGGGGATTGAGGGTTCGTTCCGCGCTCCCGGTCGCGCCGGCCGCGATCGCGACCACCATCGTTTCCCCGACGGCCCTCGAGAAGCCGAGGATCAGCGAGGCCACGATGCCGGAGACCGCGGCGGGGAATACGACCCGCAGGGTGACCGTCATGCGCCGGGCTCCGATCCCGTAGGCACCCTCGCGAAGCGCGTTGGGGACGGCGTGCATCGCGTCCTCGGCCACCGAGGCCACCAGCGGGATCGTGAGGATCCCGACGGCCAGGCCGGCCGCCAAGTAGTTGAAGGTGCCGGCCGACGCGAAGATCTTGCGCACGAGATCCGGGTTGATCACCTGCAGCGCGAAGTACCCAAGGACCACGCTCGGGATGCTCGCCAGGGTCTCCAGGATCGGCTTGAGGGTCCGCCGTGTCCTCGGGGTCGCGTACTCGGACAGGTAGGCGGCCGCTCCGAGGCCCAGCGGCGTCGCCACGAGCATGGCGATGACCGCGACCATCACCGTCCCCGCGAAGATCGTGAGGAGGTCGAACTGGTTGGACCGCGGGATCCACCCCCCGGTCCACAGCCAGCCGAGCTGGATGTCGAACAGCCACCGGATCGCCTCTCCGATGAGCGTCAGCACGATCGCGATGCTGATCACCAGGCCCAGGAAGGCTGCGGCCTGGAAGAAGGTTCGGACCGCCCGCTCCTTGCGGTGCCGTCGCTTGCTTCCCCGCATGACCTCGAGGGTGATCGGCTGCCGGCTGGTGGCGGTCGCGCTCATGGGTCGGTCGAGCCTACCCTCCTCGTGCGAGGGTCGAGGACGGGACCGGGCGCGAAGCGCGCCCCGGTCCCGTCACGACGTGATCGGCTACGAGCTGCCGGTCGCTCCGGTACCACCCGACGCGGAGGTCCACGTCGACCGACTCGACTCGATCTGGTCGGACGGCAGATCGACGTAACCCGTCTGCTGGACGGCGTCGACGATGCCGCTATCGCTCAAGTAGTAGTCGACGAAGGCCTTGATGGCCGGGTCGGAGACCTTCGCCTTGTTCACGTAGATGTACAGCGTGCGCGACAGGGGGTAGGACTGGTCGGCGATCGTGTCGCGGGTCGGCTCGATGCACCCGTCGCCGCCGTCGACCTGCAGGATCTTGACCTGGTCTCCGGCGTTCTCCGCGAAGGCGAACCCGACGAACCCGAGCGGGGTGTCGGAGCCTTCCATCGCCGTGATGATGGCGTTGTCGTCCGGCGAGGAGTGGTAATCCGTCCGTAAGGTCGCCGCCTGGTCCTCCGGCACGCCCTGCGAGAGCGCGGTGTCCTCGATACCGGCGAGCTCGATGAACGCGTCGTAGGTCCCGGACTCCGTCCCGGGCGCGGTGATCTCCAGCGGTGCGCTCGGGAAGTTGTCGGTGCCTCCCACCTGCTGGGCGAGGGAATCGGCCCCGTCCCATGTGTCGATGCCGTCGGACTCCGGGCCGAACAGGGAGTACAGGTCGCCCTTGTTCAGGCAGGTGACGTCGCCGTTGGCCGGGTTGGTCATGACGGTGATGCCGTCGAACGCGACGGCGAGCTCGATGTACTCGATGCCGTTCTGCTGGCAGACCGGCGCTTCCTCCTTCGGGTCGATCGGCCGCGAGGCGTCGCTGATGTCGGTCTCGCCGTCGCAGAACAGGACGAACCCGTCACCGGTGCCCGGACCGTCCACCGTGATGGAGACGTCGGAGGACACGTCCTCGTTGAAAAGCTCGGCGACCAGGCTCGTGATCGGCTGCACGGTCGAGGAGCCCGAGATCGTGATCGTCCCGCTCAGGTCCTGCGCCGTGGTTCCGCTGCTCCCCGTCGAGCCGGAGCCGCCTCCGTTGTCGTCGTTGCTGCAGGCGGCCGCCACGAGCGACAGCGACGCGACCGCGGCGAGCAGCGCCAGCCATTTCCTCCGGTTCCGCATCCAGCTCCTCCTTCGTAGGCCGAACGGGCCTGTCGTCGCGGGGACGCTATCCACCCTCGGTGAACGACCCCCGGCGCCGGCGTGAACGCGAGGTGAACGAGCACCGGCAGGTGAACAACCGGTAACCGGCCCCGTTCGGGCGCTTCTACACTCCGCATCGGTGGACGGGCTTCAGATCGTCGTGACGGCAGGCGCGATCGCGATCGCGGTTGCGGCCCTGATCGCGCTGGCCCGGGAGCGGCGCACCGCGCACGTGACGGCCACGGCCGAGGACGAGGCGGTCTCCCACCTGCGCGCCCGTGTCGAGGCGTCCGAGGCCGAACGGGACTCGGCCTCCACGATCCTGGCCTCGATGGAGGAGGGCGTGCTCCTGTTCGGTCCGGACGGCGTCACGATGTACGGGAACCTAGCCGCTGAAGGTCAGCTTGGCCGCCGACCCGGGTCGATCGACGCCCTGCTGCCGCTGGGGCTCCAACGCATCGCCCGGCGAGCAGCCGAGGACCGCACGATCATGGTGACCGAGGCCGAGACCGGTGCGCCATCGCGCGTGCTCCGGGGCTTCGCAGCTCCGACCGACGATGGCTCGGTGGTGCTGGTGATCCGCGACATCACGGAGACCCGACGGCTCGACCAGGTCCGGCGCGACTTCGTCGCGAACGCCTCGCACGAGCTGAAGACCCCGGCGGCCTCGATCCAGGCCGCCGCCGAGACGATCCGGACGGCGGCCGGCGAGGACCCCTCGGTGATCCCCCGGTTCGCTTCGCAGCTCGAACGCGAGGCGGCGCGCCTGTCCAGGATCGTCTCGGACCTGCTCGACCTGTCCAGGCTCGAATCCGGGAGCGCCCTTGACGAGTCGGTCGCGCTCGACGCGATCGTCCGCGACGAGGGCGAGCGGTTCGAGGAGCCCGCCGCGGAGGCCGGGGTTGGGCTCTCGGTGCGGGCGGGAGGCATCCCGCGCGTGCGCGGCTCCTCACGCGACCTCGCGCTGCTCGTGCGGAACCTGGTCGACAACGCGATCCGCTACACGCGGCCGGGCGGCCAGGTCGAAGTCGATCTCACCGCCGATGACGGGGAGGTCGTCCTCGCGATCGTCGACAGCGGCCTCGGGATCCCGAGCCGCGACCTCCCCCGGATCTTCGAACGCTTCTATCGGGTCGACCGCGCTCGGTCGCGCGAGACCGGCGGGACCGGGCTCGGCCTGTCGATCGTCAAGCACGTCGCGGAGAACCACGGCGGACGGGTCGTCGTGACGAGCGAGCTCGGACAGGGGACGCGGTTCGAGGTGCGGCTGCCGGCGTCGGCCTGACCGCCGTCGGGCCGCCGAGAGGGCCCGGGTACGCTACCCGCATGGCGACGCTGCTCCTCGTTCGGCACGGCCACACCGATGCAGCCGGCAAGCGCCTGACCGGGTGGCTGCCAGGGGTGCACCTGAACGAACGGGGCAGGACCGAGGCCGGCCGACTCGTCGACCGACTCGACGGGGTTCGCGTCGAGGCGATCTACTCCAGCCCTCTCGAGCGCTGCCGCGAGACCGCCGCTCCGCTCGCGAAGGACCGCCGGCTGAGCGTGCACATCCGGCGCCGGCTCATCGAGACCGGGTACGGGGAGTGGACCGGGCGGTCGATCGCGCAGGTGCGGAAGACCAAGCTCTGGCGAACGGTGGAACGGGTTCCCTCGGCGATGCGCTTCCCCGGGGGCGAGAGCCTGCTCGAGGTGCAGGCGCGGGCGGTCGACGAGGTGAACCGGATCGCGCAGGAACACCGCAAGGGGATCGTCGTCGTGGTGTCGCATGCCGATCCGATCCGTTTGGTGATCGCGCACGTGGCCGGCGCGCACGCCGATCACCTGCATCGCCTGGTCGTGGACCCTGGCTCGGTTACGGTCGTCGCGCTCGGCGACGGCGGGCCCCGGCTCCTCAAGGTCAACGACACGGGCGACCTCGCAGGCCTCCGGTCGGGCTCGAGGAAGGTGGGAGGATAGGTCCGTGGATCTCGAACGCGTTGACCGGATCACGGCGGGCGCCGTCGGCGAGCCCGGCGAGCGCACCTTCTTCCTGCAGGCGCGCGAGGGAGACCGAACGGTCACGATCCTCGTCGAGAAGGAGCAGGTCGAGCTTCTCGGAACGTCGATCCTGGAGATCCTCGCCACCGTCGGGCGCGAGACGGGCGAGGGTCCGCCGAGCGACGAGCTCGGCCTGGAGCCGCCGCTCGAACCGCTCTGGCGCGCGGGTCGCCTGTCGATCGGCTACGCGGAGGAGCGTGACCTGATGCTGCTCGAGATCGAAGAACTCGTCGAGTCGGACGAGCCGGGGGACGAGCCAGAGGACGAGGATGACGACGAGCCGGAAGGCGAGGGCTCTGCCGTGGACGAGGGCCCCGAACCCGGACGCATCCGGCTCTGGGCGACCCGCGAGCAGATGCTGGCGCTCGCGCGGCACGGCGCCGCGGTGGCGGAGCGCGGCCGGCCCAAGTGCCGCTACTGCGGCAACCCGATCGATCCACAGGGCCACATGTGTCCGGCGATGAACGGCCATCGGGAGAGCGCGGGCAGGTGACCCCGGGCGAGCCCGAGCGGCAGCCGCCGGAGCGGCGGACCCCGAACGCCGACGCCCAGCGAGACCGCGACGACGCGGCGGCGATCGCGCTCCTGGAGCGGGGCTCGCTCGAGATCCTCGGCCTGCTCCCCCGAGCCTCGAATTCCACCTTCCTCGCCCGCATACGCGAGGACCAGGATCAGATGCTCGCGGTCTACAAACCCCGCTCGGGCGAGGCGCCGCTGTGGGACTTCGAGGAGGGGACACTCGCCAAGCGGGAGGTCGCCGCGTACGTGGTCGCGGACGGGCTCGGCTGGCCGTGGGTCCCCCCGACCGTCCTGCGCGAGGGGCCGCAGGGACCGGGTTCGGTGCAGCGGTTCGTGGCCTTCGACCCGAGCCAGCACTACCTCACGATGCAGCGCGACCGCGCGGATGAGTTCCGCAGGATCGCACTGTTCGACGTCGTCGCGAACAACGCCGACCGCAAGTCCGGCCACTGCCTGCTCGCCGAGGACGGGCGGATCTTCGTCGTCGACCACGGCGTGACCTTCCACGTCGAGCCCAAGCTCCGGACGGTGATCTGGGACTTCGTGGACGAGCCGATCCCCGAACCGCTGCTCGAGGACCTGCGCGGGCTCGAGCCGAACCTGGCGGCCGGGCCGTTCCGCGAGCGGCTCCAGACCCTGCTCACGCCCGCCGAGATCGATGCCACCGCTCGGCGCGTGGGCGACCTCCTGCGCTCGGGCAGGTTTCCCGAACCCGGTCCCGGGCGCCCGTACCCGTGGCCGGTCGTGTGAGGCTCCGGGCGATTCGCGTCTCACGAGGTCGGCGCCCCGTCCGTTGTTCGCCGGGATGACGCTGCCACCGTTCCAGCGACTGCTCGACGAGCACCGCACCGACGTCTACCGGTTCCTGGTGGCCGCCGTCGGCCGTCAGGCCGCGGACGACTGCTTCCAGGAGACGTTCCTGTCGGCGCTGCGCGCGTACCCGGGCCTGCGCGACGCGAGCAACCTCCGCGGATGGCTGTTCACGATCGCGACCCGCAAGACGTTGGATCACTGGCGGGGCGAGCGACGACGACCGATCCCCGTCGAGCGGCTGCCCGAGCGGGCCGCGCCCGAACCTCCCGACGGCGACCCGGAGCTGTGGACGGCGGTCGGCGCGCTGCCGCCGATGCAGCGGGCGGCTGTGATCCACCGATACGTGCTCGACCTCTCGTACGCCGAGATCGCGGACGCGCTCGGGATCTCCGAGGACGCCGCGAGGGCCAACGCGTACGAGGGCCGAAGGAAGCTCCGGTCGACGCAGGAGGTCACCGCATGAAGCCACAGACGGGATGGGACGAAGGGCTCGAGGAGGCGTCGCGCCGGGCGGCCGCGACCACCCTGGAGGTGGCTCGGCGGCGCGGGCTCGTCGACATCGGGTACACGACCGTCGACACGCCGGTCGGCACGTTGTTCGTGGCGAGCACGGGTAAGGGACTGGTCCGGCTCGCGTTCCCGGAGCAGCCGTTCGACCACGTGCTGGAGGAGCTCGCCGAGACCCTGTCCCCCAGGCTGCTCGAGGACCCCAAGCGCACCGACGCCGCCCGGCGGCAGCTCGAGGCGTACTTCGAGGGGCGGGTCCACCGGTTCCGGACCCCGCTCGATTGGTCGCTCACGCCCCCGGGGTTCTCCAAACGCGTGCTCGAGGCGACGGCGACGATCCCGTTCGGCTCGGTCTCGACGTACGGAGACGTGGCCAAGCGCGCGGGGAGCCCCCGCGCGGCCCGGGCTGCGGGCAACGCGCTGCACGACAACCCGATCCCGATCGTCGTGCCGTGCCACCGCGTGGTGCCCTCGGGCGGCGGGGTCGGCAAGTACGGCGGGCAGGAGTGGCGCAAGGAGTTCCTGCTGGACCTGGAGGGTGCGCTCGCGCAGCCCTAGGTCCTTCTTGCGAGGCCCCGAAGGCTTGCGGAGCCGGAGGCGCCGATACTCCTCCGGTGAACCCGTTGTTCGAACGTTCGGCCAAGACCCTGGATCGCGCCAGGCGCGGGGACGCGTTCCCCACGGCTCCGGCGGCGCCCACGCCGGCCTCGCCGACGCGAACGCCTGACGCTACCGGCGATCGCGGGGGAAGATGGTCCGCGTGGCACCGACCCGAACCCTCGCCGCCCTGCTCTCGCTCGGCCTGCTGAGCGCGGCCTGCTCCTCCGACGACCCGCCACCGCCGACCGGCCCGACCGGGAACAGCTCGGGCATGGTCGCCGTCGCGGCGAGCGTCGACCTGTACACGAAGCACCCGCAGCGGGTGGACCTGGGGCTCGTGATGCCCGACAACAGCCTCGTGAGCTTCGGGACCGTGGACGTCGCGTTCTCGCTCGTGGGGGACGCAGCGCATCCGGGGCCGACGGCCACCGCGACCTTCGTCCCGACCTTCGGGACGCCCGAGCGCTCGGACGGTCCAGTCGTGACCCAGCCCAACGAGGGTCGCGGTGTCTACGAAGCGAGCGATGTGGTGTTCGATACCCCGGGCGTCTGGGTGGCGGATGTCACCGCCGACGTGAAGGGGCTCGGGCCGCAGACGGCGCAGGCGTCGTTCGCCGTGCAGGAGCAACCGTCGCTGCCGGCCCCGGGCGACCGGGCGCAGCCAACGGAGAACCTCACGGTGGATTCGAAGGGCGTCCCGCTCGCGGCTATCGACTCGCGCGCGGCGTCCACGGGCACGATCCCCGATCCCGAGCTCCACGAGTGGACGATCGCTCGGGCGATCGCGCGGGGGCGGCCGGCGCTCGTGGTGTTCGCGACGCCCGTGTTCTGCGTCAGCCGGTTCTGCGGCCCGGTCACCGAGATGGTCGAGGATCTCTCTCGCCGGTACGCCGACCGGGCCGTGTTCATCCACATCGAGATCTGGAAGGACTACGACCAGCAGGTCCTGAACCAGGCCGCGTTGGACTGGCTGCAGATGCCGAACGGCGACCTCACCGAGCCATGGCTGTTCCTGATCGGCGCCGACGGCACGATCGCGGACCGATGGAGCTCGATGTGGAGCGAGGCGGAGGTCCAGACCGAGCTCGAGGCGCTCCCGCCGATGCGCGGGTAGCCGCCGATCTCGAGCCACACCGACGTACCGCCGAAGCACCCGTAGGATGAGTGCCATGGCCGAGGACCACCTGCCCTCCCCTCCCGCGCCCACGATCGAGGTGTGCTACCGGCACCCCAACGTGCCGACGCGCGTGCACTGCACCCGGTGCGAGCGCCCGATCTGCCCCGACTGCATGATCCCCGCGCCGGTCGGGTTCCAGTGCCCCGAGTGCGTGGAAGAGGCCCGTCGCGAGTTCCGCAAGGGACCGGGACGGCCGCTGCGGGGTGGGATCAGCGTCACCAAGGCTCTGCTCGTCGCGATCGCGATCCCGTTCGTGATCGAGGTCGTCCTCGGCGGGCCGGAGGCGTTGTTCAACCCGAGCGGGAAGCTCCTGTTCGACCTGGGGGCGATGCAGCCGATCGCGGTCGCAGGCGGCCAGTTCTGGCGGCTGTTCACGGCGATGTTCCTCCACGCCGGCCTGTTGCACGTGGCGCTGAACGCGTACTTCTTCTTCCTGTTCGGCCGCATGGTCGAGTCGGTCTACGGGAAGACGTGGATGCTGCTGATCTACCTGGTGGGGGGGTTCCTCGCGAGCGTCGCCTCCTACGCGTTCGGACCGGTCACGACGCTCGCGGTCGGGGCGTCCGGCGCGATCGCCGCGGTCTTCGGCGCCTTCATCGCCTACAACTACCGGCGCAGGAACAGCGCCGCGAACGCGGCCAACCTGCGGATGGCGCTGACCGTGATCGTGCTGAACGCGGTGATCGCCGTGGCCTACAGCTCGATCGACTGGCGCGCCCACGTGGGCGGCCTCGTGGCCGGTATCGCGCTGGGCACCTTGGCGGACAGCTCGGTTCCCTCCCGGCAGCGGGCGATCGTGCGGTTCGCGGGCGTCGCCACGCTCGCCGCGGTCGGGGTCGCCATCGTCCTATGGAGGACCGCCGATCTGCGCGCGATGCCGGGCTTCGATCGAGCCGTCGCGCAGGTGTTCGCCTTCTTCAACTGACCGAACCGCTCAGCCCTTGCGGTCCGCGATGCCGTAGACGCCGCCGCCCCGCGTCCCGACCCAGATCATGTCCTCGAGCACCGAGGGCGTGGATTCGATGCACGAGCCGAGCGAGAGCGACCAGAGCTCGGGCGGTTCGCGGAGAGGTTCCGAGATGTCGAACGCGTGCATGGTCCCCCCGCAGTCGCCCTGCAACAACACGTCGTCGATCGGGACCGGCGAAGACCACGTCGGGCCGGCGAGGTGGATCCGCCAGCGTTCTTCACCCGTCCGGCGTTCGAGCCCGATCAGGTCCCCGTGGTTGGTGGCGACGTAGATCATCCTGCCGTATAGCGCGGGGGTCGCCCAGACCCCGCCGGAGCCCTCGGCTCCGAGCTCAGGGATCGCGAACGACCACACGAGGGGATCGTTCGGGTGCCGCGGGTCGAGCTTCATCAGCTGGCCCACCTCGCGCCCCCGGGCCGTGAACCGCTCGAGCTCGCTCGCCACGTACAGGAACCCGCTCTGGTCGATCACGACGCTCGCGTCCGTGTCCTCGCCGGTCCAGAACCGGAAGACCCGCTCCGCCCTGGATCCGCCGCTGAGGACGCGGGAGATGTCCCACCCCTGGACGAGCCCACCCGAGTTAGCGAAGTACACGATCCCGTCGCGGAACGCGACCGAGTTCTCGATCGAGACGTTCGAGTCGGGAAGGACCGCGAGCAGCTCGTCGTCGAACCCCGGCACGGTCAGGACGACCTTCGGGCGGACCGTGACCATGCCCCGGTCGTCGTAGCCGCGGTGCAACCTGATCACGTAGAACCAGGAGTTCTCGCCCCCTTCGAGCAGGTAGTCGCCGACCACCAGCGGGGCGCCGTCCCAGTCGTCGTTCCAGATCGGGTTCGGGACGCTCGTCTCGGCGTTCAGGTCCCACAGGACCGTGGGCTCGGGTCGATCGAGCGCGATCACCCGGAACAGGTTGTCGCGCGACCCCGCGTAGTACAGGGGAAACCCGTCGGGATCGCTGGTCGCCGATCCCTTGGCGAGGTCGCCGGTCTGCAGGGCCGGGCGCACCGGTTCGCCGGTCTTCCCGTTCAGGAAGTGGTACGCGCCGTCGTACGCGTTGGTCCGGACCTCGATCTTCCCGCGCCGGCCGACGATCACGTTGGGCTGGCCGGTCCAGCCGGTGCCGCACCATTCGCGTTCTCCGTGCTGGTCCGTCGAGGTCGAGCAAAGGCTCCCCTGCGCCGGGTAGCGCCAGATGACCCTGGGGTGCATCGGCACCGGCCCGGACCCGTAATAGGTGCGGGTCTGGTTGCCGCGGAACGTCGTGATGCCGTCGAACGCGGTGTTCGCGGGTTCGGGGCTCGGTGCCGCGGTCGGGGTGGGTGGAGCGGAGGTCGTGGGGGCGGCCGTCGGGCTCGGGATCGTCACGCTCGGTGGCGGCGCGGCGGCCGCGTCTTGGGACGGTGCGGGCCACAGCTCCAGGCGCCAGGCTACGACGGCGCCCACCGCGACCACGAAGATCGCGGCGGCCAGGACGAACGGGATGCGCGGACGGGCCGCGTGCCGAGCCCGACGGCGCTGGGACATCCGGCGCATCATCCCACGCAGCGGATCGGGTCTAGACCGGCCCCTTGGAGGCGGGGTACGAACCCAGCACCTTCAGCATCGACGTGTGGACCTTCACCTCGTCGAGCGCCGCCGCGACGTGCTCGTCCTCCAAGGAGCCGTCGAGGTCGATGTAGAAGACGTACTCGAACGGCGCGCCGCGCCGGGGACGCGACTCGAGCTTGGTGAGGTTCACGCCCCGGTCGGCGAGCGGCTGGAGCGAGCGGAACAGCGAACCGGGACGGTCGTCGCCCGCCATCACCAGCGAGGTCTTGTTCGCAGGACCCAGTCCGGCGTCGCGGGTCCCGATCACGCCGAACTTCGTGAAGTTGTCCGGGTAGGTCTGGATGTGCTCGGCCAGGACGATCAGGCCGAGGTTCGCGCCGGCATCCACGCTCGCGATCGCGGCCTCGTCGAGGCTCCCGCGCTCGGCCACCAGCCGGGCGCCCCCCGCGGTGTCGTGGACCGGGACTGGGTCGATGTGGTGCGTCGTCAGGAACTCCTCGCACTGCGCGAGCGCTTGCCAATGCGAGTACGCCCGCCGGACACCCTCGAGCCGCGCCCCCCTCGGACCGAGCAGGGCGTGATCCACGCGCAGGACCACCTCCCCCACCACCTTGACCAGGCTCGAACGCAGGAGCAGGTCGTAGCTCTCGTTCACCGAGCCCGCCTGTGAGTTCTCGACCGGGACGACGCCGAAGTCCGCCTCGCCGCTCGTCACGCGCGAGAACGTGAGCCGGATCGTCTCGCAGGCCAGCGGCTCCGCATCAGAGAACAACACCTTGACCGCGCGTTCGCTATACGCGCCGGGCTCTCCCTGATAGGCGACCTTCGCCATGCGCGAAGCCTAGCAGTGGGTCTGCTGCAGCCCGACTCAGCTACGAGAAGTCCGCACCTCAGCCGATCCGGATCAGCCCCAGCCCGGATGCACGGGCCAGCGCCTGGACGCGGTTGCTGACGCCGAGCTTGCGGTAGGCGTTGCCGAGATGCGTCTCGACCGTCCTCGGCGAGAGCACGAGGCGTCTCGCGATCTGGCCGACCGTGAAGCCGCCAGCCGCCTGCTCGAGGACCTCGATCTCTCGCGCCGACAGGTTCGCTGGTGCCCCGTCCTGCTCACGCGCCTGCCTCGCTCGGCGGCTGAGCTCGGCGACGGCTCCTCGCATCTGGGCCTGCGTGAAGACGCGCTCGCCCCCGGCGACCCGGTTCAGAGCGTCGGCGATCACCCGGATCCCGGAGGCTTTCTCGAGGTACCCCTCCACGCCGACGAGGATGCTCTCGAAGAGGGCCTCCTCGTCGGTTCGAGCCGTCAGGACCAGGATCCGGACGGGGAGGCCCTCCTCGCGGATGGCGCGGGCCAGATCGAGGCCCTGGAGCTCGCCCGGGAGCGAGAGATCCAGCAGGATCACGTCCGGCGCGAGCTCCCTGCACGCCTCGAGCGCGGACGACCCGTCCTCCATCTCGGCCACCAACTCCAGGCCGGGCGTCTGCTCACAGGCGATCCTGATGATGCTGCGGAGCAACGGGTGATCCTCGACGACGAGGACACGGGCCGGCGCGCCCGTGGAGGTCGGGTTCGGGCGTTCGACGGGCGAAGGTACCGTGGCCATCAAACCGGGGCGGTTGGTCGGTGCGAGGCCGTGACGCCACGCCAGCGTGACGGCCTCGATCGTCGAATGCACTCCGAGCTTGACGAGGATGCTCTTGACGTGGCTGTGGACGGTGAACGTGCTGATGCCGAGTGACTCGGCGATGCGCGCGGCGGTCTCGCCGGCCGCGAGGGCCTGAAGCACCTGCGTCTCTCGCGGCGTCAGGCGAGCGAGCCTGTCCCCACCCAGGCTCCCCCCGAGCTGTCCGAGGAAGGACGCCAGATCGCTCGCGGGCATGACGATCTCGCCGGCGGCCGCTCGCCGGACGACATCCAGTACCTCGTCTACCGCTCGCGATTTCGGCACGTAGCCGCAGGCACCGGCCGACAGCGCCTCCGCGATCGCGTCGGGGCGTTCGACGCCGGTGAGAAGCACCACCTTCGCGTCCGGCGCGGCGTCCAGGATCCGGCGAGTGGCCTCGATCCCGTCGATCCCTGGCATGTCGAGATCCATCAGCACGACGTTCGGCTCCTCCCCGAGGAGCGCCATCGCCTCATCGGCATCGCGCGCCGAACCCACCAGCCGGACGTCGGGCTGGCGCCCAAGGAACAACTCGAGCGCTTCCGAGAAGACCTCGTGGTCGTCGACCACGAGGACACGGGTGATCTGCGGGCGCTTGTCCATGTGCCTCGCGCTATCCATCGGCCGCAAGGCGCCGCGGTTTGAGCATCAACCGGCTATGGGCGCAGGCGCGGTCCGACCTCCGCGAAGCGATACCGGTGACCTCTGTCTGCTCACGGGGGAGAGCCTCCTTCCACGACGACGCTGGTGGGAACTACTCCTCGCTCGCGTGTGTCTCCTCCACGTTCTCGCCGGCCTCCGTGCGGTCGGCCGCCTGACCGGCGGTCTGCGTGGCGCCCGCCGTCACGTCCGGCAGGAACACGCGGAACGAGGCGCCACCACCCTCACGCTCCTCGACCCAGGCCCTGCCGGCGTGGACCTCCGCAAGCCTTTGCAGAACCGCCAGGCCGGTCGACGTCCCGCCCCGGCCGGCACCGTCCATCTGCTCGTCTGATGAGGACGTCGGTGCGATGCGGCGCTCCTCGGGAACGTCGGCGCCGGTGTCGTCGACGGCGATGACGGCACCCTCGGGGTCGCTCGACACCGAGATCCACACGGGACTGCCCGACGACGTTCGCCCGTTCGCGTTGTTCAGGAGGGTGTCGACCATCTCCTCGACCATGAACGGGTCGACCGGCACCACGACCTTCTCGGCCTCCACGTGGACGCTCCGGTTCGCCAGATCCGGCGAGTCCTCGACCACCCGGCGCACCAGGGCCTGGAGGTCGGTGCGGCGGCGATTCAGCCTCAGGGTCCCATCGGCGAGCCTGTCGATCTCCAGGAGGACACCCACCATGCGATCGAGCTTGCGTGCATTGGCACCGAGCTGTCGCACCAACTCCCGACCGTCACCGGACTCGGGATCGTTGTGCTGAAGCGCCAGGCTGACACCGAGGATCGACGTCAGCGGCCGACGCACCTGCGTCGCCAACCCATCCTTGATAGCGCTCCGCTCCTTATCTGCGACAGCGCCGATCGGCAGGTCGGTCTTCGCCACCGTGAGTCGCACCTTCAGCTCCTTGAGCTGCTCTTCCACGACCTCGACCCGCTCGCTGGCAGCCCGGAACCGTTCGTCGCTCAGGCGCGCTCGTTCCTCGGCACCAACCAACTCCCCTCGTGTCTGTTGCAGCTGCTCGAGAAGCTCCGCGTTCTTCGCGGCGGTCTGGGCCGACCCATCCTCCACCGCTTGCGAGCGCATCTCGGCCTGCTTGACCTTGGTCTCGGCGACCAGCGCCGCGGCCGTTGCCTGGTTGGCCTCTTCCTCCGCGACCCGCATGCGCCTGGTGGCCTCCCCGGCCTTCTCCTCGGCATCCCGCTTCCGGAGGTCCGCCTGCTGCGCATCGGTCTGCGCGGTCTGCAGGCGTGCAGTGGCCTCGGCGAGTCGCTCCTCCGCGGCGTGGAGGCGCGGGGTGAGCTTTCCGACCTGCTCCTCCGCGGCCTGTGCACGGATCTCGGTCTGCTTGCCCTCGGTCTCGACCGCGAGGAGCCGCGCAGCGGTGGCGGTCGCCTCCTCCTCCTCGACCTCGAGGCGTTGGCTGAGTTGTGAGACATCATCCTCCGCGGCCCGGAGCCGCTCGGTGAGCTGTTCGATCTGGTCGGCGGCAGTCCCCGCCCGCTCGTCGGCCCTCCTGGCCTGGTCCTCGGCGACCTCGATGAGCTGGTTGGCCTGCAGGGCCTGGTCGTCGGCGGCCTGGCTCAGCCGATCGACTTCTTCCTCCGCGGCCCGGAGCCGCTCGGTGGCCTGCGATGCCTCCGCCTGGGCGGCTTGCAGGCGCTCGTTGAGCGTTCCGATCTGCTCCTCCGCGTCCCGGGAGCGCTCGTCGGCCTTCCTGGCCTGGTCCTCGGCGACCTGGATGAGCTCGCTCGCCTGAAGGGATTGCTCGTTCGCGGCCTCGACGAGCTGGGTGAACTGTGCGACATCTTCCTCCGCGGCCCGGAGCCGCTCGCTGAGCTGTTCGATCTGCTCCTCGGCGGCCCGGGTGCGCTCGTCGGCCTTGCTGGCCTGGTCCTCGGCGATCTGGATGAGCTGGTTGGCCTGCAGGGCCTGCTCGTTCGCGGCCTCCACGAGCTCGGTGAGCTGTCCGATCTGCTCCTCCGCGTCCCGCGTGCGCTCGTCGGCCTGGCGTGCCTGGTCCTCGGCGATCTGGATGAGCTCGTTGGCCTGCATGGCCTGCTCGTCGGCGGCCTGGGTCAGCTGCCCGATCTGCTCCTCAACGGCACGGGTGCGCTCGTCCGCGTTCCTGGCCTGGTCCTCGGCGAGCTGGATGAGCTCGTTGGCCTGCATGGCCTGCTCGTCGGCCGCCTGGGTGAGC
>Ga0207674_10003024_pt1 | contig 20846 bp, 18 predicted proteins | sample KBSCornC72_FD_184303 | JGI IMG/M metagenome (GOLD analysis project Ga0207674, IMG submission 184303) | Corn rhizosphere microbial communities from Kellogg Biological Station, Michigan, USA - KBS Corn C7-2 (SPAdes) (version 2) | ecosystem: Host-associated > Plants > Roots > Rhizosphere > Soil ...
ACATTATCCTAGAGCAAAATATTCATGTGATTGACATTTGCAATTGGGTCTTGCAGGCGCATCCGTTAAGAGCAACCGCCAGCTGCGGTCGCAAAGGCCGACCGGCAGGGGATGGCGATGCAAACGGAAACTACGAAGTTTTGTTTCGTTATCCCAACGATGTGGATGTTGCGTTTGGCTCCACCCAGTTCGCCAAAGGATGGTGGGATGTCACGGAGCGCTTTTTCGGCACTAGAGGCACCTCCCAGTCTCCTTATTCCGGTCCCCTCGGAATTTGGGGCGAAGAGCCCTGGCAATGGCAAGGATCAGCATCGAGCGGCCAAGCACCTCAAAACTTCTCCGCTACGGGGAAGTTCACATCTAACCTCGAGCAAGCCGATCCGGAGAAGAAGAAATCGTTTATTGCCAGCATCACTAGTGGCAATTTTCATAATCAAGCCGAGGCCGGCGCGGAATCGGCGATTTCCTGCATCATGGCGCGTACTTCCGCTGAGGAGAAGCGCGAAGTCACTTGGGACGAGATCATGAAGTCGAAGGTGGTCTTAAATCCCAGGATCGACCTGAGTAAATTGAAGTAAAGGGGGGCGGATGGGAAAATCATCACGTCGGGAGTTTCTCAGATCCTCAGTAGCAGCCGCCGCGGTCATTCCCGGCAGCAGCTTTTTGGCACCCCAGTCCCTTTCCGCGAATCCTGACCGATCTCTAGCCATGAAGAAGGGCCTCGTCTACAGCATGCTGCCGAAAACCCTCAGTCACCTGGAGCGCTGCAAATTGGCAAAGGACGTTGGTTTTGAAGTCGTGCAAGCTCCCACCACTCCTGACGAGCACGAGGCTGAGGAGATGAAAACCGCTGCTGAGAAAGCCGGCGTGCGCATCGACTCCGTAATGAACATGGACCACTGGGACTACCCGCTATCATCCAGTGATCCGACGGTCGTCGAAAGGAGCCTTTCTGGAATGCGCACGTCTTTGCACAATGCAAAATTGTGGGGATCGGACGTTGTCCTGCTCGTGCCGGCCGTCGTCAATGCCCAAACCTCGTATCGCGATGCTTGGACGCGTTCACAACGCCAGATTGGCAAATTGATTCCTCTGGCTTCCGAACTCAAAGTGGTGATCGGCATTGAAGAGGTATGGAACAAGTTCCTCCTGAGCCCGCTTGAAATGCAGAGTTACGTGGCGGAATTCAATAGCCCGTGGGTCAAAGTCTGGTTTGATATCGGGAATGTGTTGCTCTATGGTTACCCGCAAGATTGGATTCGCACGCTGGGCAAGAGCATCGTCAAACTGCATGTCAAAGATTTCAAGCGTGAGCGGGATGGATACAGGTGGGTAAACCTCGGAGAGGGCGACACCGACTGGCGGGAAATTCGCAAGGCCTTGATGGAAATACAATATGCGGGAAGCGCGATCGTCGAACTCGAAGAGGGTGACGAAGCTTACTTGCGCGACGTCAGCCTTCGCCTCGACCGCCTGCTGCTTGCAGAGGCCTAGCGCGGTTGACTTGCGCACAGCTCGCCCGTAGCATGGCGCTCTGAATTGCTTTGTTCAGGTCGAAGTTCGGATGTTGGGATCAGGAGAAATATCGATGAAAGCGGAGCAAACCGTGAGTCAACCCTTTCAGCAAAACCGTCGGGAGTTTGTGCGAAATTCCGCAGCGGCCGTCGCCGGTGGAGCGATCCTACACTCTACGGCGTTGTCATACGGAAACGTTCTTGGTGCCAACGATCGCATTTCACTCGGGCACATCGGAGTCGGCAGCCGTGGCGATGACCTGGGGCTGATTGCCTCCAAGCTGAAAGATAGTCATCACGTACAGATGACGGCTGTGTGCGACCTGTGGCGGGTTAACCGCGAAAAGGCAGTAGCGGCCAACACGCGCTATCACGGACGAACTCCGCGTGCGGTGCAACACCCAGAAGAACTTCTTGCTTTCAAGGATGTCGATGCCGTCCTAATTTCGACCCCCGAGCACTCGCACTCGACCATCCTCAAGATGGCAGTAGAGGCAGGCAAAGACGTTTACGTTGAAAAGCCGATGGGGAATGTGTTGACGGAAGCAAAAGCCGCGCGTGACGCGGTGGTTCAATCTAAAAAAATTGTCCAAGTAGGGACGCAACATCGCAGCGAGCCGTACCCGCAGGCAGCTTGCGAGGTGGTACGAAGCGGAGCATTGGGGGACGTCAGCAAGATTGAAATTGTATGGAACTACCATGGCCCGAGATGGCGAGGGCGTAAAGAGGTAAATCAAATTCGCGAGGCCGACACGGACTGGAGCAAGTGGCTGCTTACAAAGCCCGCGCGAGCATTTGATCCAAGACTTTATTTTGAGTTTCGGCTCTATAAGGAATTTTCGAGCGGCATTGCTGATCAGTGGATGAGCCACGGGATAGATTTAGTGCATTGGTTCATGGACGATCATTTCCCGAGATCGGTGGTTTCGCACGGAGGAGTCCTGGCATGGCACGATGGTCGCGAAACACCTGATACCTTTCAGACTATGCTGGAGTACCCGAAGGGTTTTTTGGTGAGCTACTCGACCAGCTTTGGCAATGACTCTCCTGGCTTTACCCGGTACATGGGGAAGAATGCAACCTTGGTCAACATGGGCGGAGAAGGCAGTCCACGATATCAGTTGGTCGAGGAGGGAGGGACGCACGAAGACGACGCAGATGTTGACCAAAAGCGCAGATCCAAATTCATTACTCTCCCCGGAAAGAGTGGGGTCCCGCCCATGGGAATTGATGACTTGTCTTTGGAGCACATGGGAAATTGGTTTGATTGCATGCGATCGGGCAAACCGCCACATGCCACGGTTCACGACGGGTTTGCCCACTCCGTGGCTTGCACGATGGCGGCGGAATCGTATTGGTCGGGCAAGAAGGTTTATTGGGACCCGGTCAGCGAGCTGATTGTCGATCGAGCTCCGGCGCGGTCAGCCATACCGGCGCCAACCTCGGTCTAGACACCACACCCTTGCCGCTCCCCCATACACTCGCCGACCACGCGGGCAAAATCGGCAATCGCAATCTCGGGCTCTTCCAAGTCGGGATGCCAAAGCTTTTCCCACTCGAAGCAGTAGAAGCCCTTATAGCCACGAGAGCGCAAGGATTCGATTTGGCGTCGTATAGGAACATTTCCTCGACCGGTCAAAACGTAGTGGCGATCTTCGCCACTTCCGGTCGAGTCTTTCAAGTGCGTGTGCCCCATCCAGGACCCTAATTGCTTGACGGTAAATTCAGGCTCCTCATTCGAATCCGCAAAGGTGTGGTGTGCGTCCCAGAGCAGGCCGACGTGATGAGAGTTCGCGGCGCGCAATACATCTTGGAGCGACGCGGTGGCGGTGAAGTGGTCATGGGATTCGATGAGCACCTTTACTCGGCGCGGTCCTGCATAGTTTCCCAGCTCGTGCAACCCGGCAGCCACTCGAGCCTTCGTCTCCTGATCCGGGAGGCGGCTGTGATCGGACTCTTCCTTCCCGCCAAAAACGCGCACGAACGGGGCGCCAAGGCTCGAGGCCAAGTCGATAAACCGGCGCGCATCCCCCAGCTCCTTGCTACGTTTTTCTTGGTCAGCAAAATAAAGATTTGCCGAACTGCTGACGCAGGCAATCTTCAACTGGCTTTCCCGGATTTCGCGCTTCGTTTGCTCGATTCGATCCGAGGCGAAAATCGGATTCGACGGCAAATCGAGATTTCCCTGCAAGCCCCGCAATTCAATGGCGGCAAATCTATGTTGACGGGCAAAGTCCAGGATCTTTTGCCATTCCCAGGTCGGGCAGCCCAAGGTCGAGAACGCAATTGGCAAACCTATCTTCTTTCTTGTGTCTTCAGGAAAGGCCTTCGGTCCCAGACTCGACGCGAGTACCGTCATAGAGAGTCCCTGCAGAAATCCTCTGCGGCTAGAGCGCATCATTAGAGCTCTCCTTTTTTCATTTGCTGGACGGCATAGTCGCAGGCGCGCGCGGTCAGGGCCATATAGGTCAGGGACGGATTTACGCAAGATGCTGAAACCATAGCTCCACCATCGGTGATGAATAGATTTTTGACGTCATGCGCCTGATTGTAAGAATTAAGAACGGAAGTTTTTGGGTCCCGTCCCATCCGGGCCGTTCCCATCTCGTGGATCGAGAACCCTGGGGGATCGTCATCGATGAACGGCTGAATGTCGCGTGCCCCGGCTGCGGCCAACATCTCTGCCGCGGCAATTGACATGTCCTTTCGTATCGCGAGTTCGTTCTCACCCCAAGCACAGTGGACCTTCAACACAGGAACGCCCCACGCATCCACCTTTTCCCTGTCGAGCTCCACATAGTTCGCGTGGTTCGGGAGGCATTCTCCGTACCCTAAAAAACTGAATCTCCAGGGCCCAGGTTGTCTCATCGATTTCTTAAACTCGACACCAAATCCGGTCTGTGAAATTCCACGCTCCCATCCCGCACGCTGCGCACCCCCTTCATAGCCGTATCCCCGCAGAAATCCACCCTGCTTGGTGGTTAGATTTCGAAATCGAGGAACGTAGATACCGTTGGGACGCCTACCGAGCGAAACTCGGTCCTCGTTTCCGGGAATGACCGCAACTGCACCTCCGCCTTTTATATGGTCCATCAGGTTGTGACCGAGCTCCCCGCTCGAATTCGCCAGCCCATTGGAGAATTCGGAAGTGGAAGAATTAAGCAGGATCCGCACCGACTCCAAAGCCGAAGCACACAGGAAAACCACTTTGGCTTTGAATTCCGAGGTGTTGCGTGTTTCCGCATCGATTACCCGAATTCCAGTTGCTCTGCGGGTGCGCGGGTCAAATATCACGCTGTGGACGATGCTATTAGGTCGAAGCGTCATTCGCCCGGTCATTTCTGCGGCCGGTAGTGTGGCGTTCACGCTACTGAAATAGGATCGAGTGATACACCCCCTTTCGCAAGGACCGCAATAGTGACAAGGGGCACGTCCGCGATGCGGCCGAGTCAAGATGGCGGCACGGCCAATCGTTAGGACGCGTTCTCCCTTGAAGTTTTTCGCCATCGCGTCTCGGACCACGATCTCCGCACAATTAAGTTCCATCGGCGGCAGAAATTTGGAATCCGGCAGTTGTGGAAGGCCTAGCGCTTCGCCGGTAATTCCTATGAAGTCTTCCACGTGGTCGTACCACGGTGCGAGATCTGCGTAGCGGATGGGCCAGTCAACGGCAATCCCTTCGCGAAGGTTGGCTTCAAAATCCAGATCACTCCAGCGATACACCTGCCGGCCCCACATGATGGATCGGCCACCTACTTGGCGTCCTCGAATCCAGCGGAAGGGTTTACCCGGCTCCGTGGTGTAGGGATTCTCTTTGTCGTTTACAAAGAATTTCGCAGACCACTCGTCGCACGCATAGCACAGGCTCTGAATAGGCTGGGCTTCTTCGATCGCGCGCCGGTCGCGCATTCCCCGGAACCTTACCTCCCACGGTGGAACGTGTTCAACATAATCTCGACCCGGCTCAATCGACCGCCCAGCTTCGAGCACGAGAGTTTTCAGCCCCTTCTCCGTCAACTCCTTCGCGGCCCAGCCCCCGGTCATCCCCGAGCCGACTACGATTGCGTCATAAGCAATGTCTGAACTCACGATTGACCTTTGGCCTCCCGCGCCTCTTCTGAACTGGCGCATCCGTCGTGGCGATCGGAAATGACTTCAAAGCGTAGTTCTTTGGTCGCACCTTCTTCAGAGGTGTAATAAGCAGTTAGAACTAGACTTCGTAGCATGTAATAGAAGTTCTTGTCGGGGTTCGGCAGGGAGCCCCGGTAGCGGCGAGCGCTATAGCGCACAGCCTCGGCCTCTCTGGTCATCTGCTCCCCCATCGCCATCATGATCTCTGACTGCTCGGCCGGTGAGCACTCGATGAATTCTTTTCCGAATGAATCTCGGGCACTCGCATCGATGTCCGCTAACCCATTTAGGAAACGCTTGCGCTCCTCCTCGCTGAACCACTCGGACAGAATCAAATCGATGAATTGGTTCACCCCGACATCGACGGCGCCAGGAGTCTCGGTCCTCGGAATCATCAGATCTGCAATCGCGTTTACGGTGGCGTTTTGGTGGGGGTTCAGGGTGCGAAGAGCTGTCTGAGTTTCACTCCTCGATCGCACCTCGCGCAAGGCCGCAAGAAGATTGGGCGATGCCAGGTGAAGTGCAAAGCCCGTCCCGAGTAGTTGCAACGCTTCACGCCTGTCCATGAAAGAAAACCCCAAGTGCGCTGACCATTGTACGGTGTTCGGCCGCTAATCTCCGCACAACCGTTTGTTTCTGCCTCCAAAGCATCCTACGCGCGAGTCGCCTTGGAAAACCAGGATTGACTCGCTCCGCGAGCGCCGTCGAAATCCCAAGTGTAGCTCTTCCCCTCTCACGCGATGGTGCCGCGGGAAGAAAATGGTTGCGTCGTTCGGCTTCAGCGCGCGATACCCCTTCTCGAATCAAGACTTCGCCCAGCGGGTCGAATGGGTCTGAGTGAACGGCGACTCAAGCCTCTTCATCCAAAGGCCCTCCAGCACCAGCGAGATCCTGTGGCCGGATGGTTTCGATCTTGAACCTGCCAACCCGCTCGCGCATGGTCTTCAGCACCTCTTCGAGTGAAGGTGGTTCGCCTTTGATCCAGCGCAAAGGATTTATGCGGGCCACCACAAAGGACCGAAGGTATGGACTCACCAGCCCTCGCTCTTTGAGCTTCTTTACTACTCCGGCAACTTTCTCTTCTAAGTCGAGCACCATCTCGGCCCGTTTTTCGTGATTTTTGAGCTCGGTTCGTAGCGGTTCATCCTTGAAGGTCTCCGTCCGGCGCAGTATGGGGTGATATACCCCACCCCCGAACCGTGGCACTCGTTCGTAGCAGATCCCCAGTGTGACCAGGGCAGGTTCCTCCAAATAGAACGCAAACTGGGATTCCAGCCGAGATGAATCTTCATCTACCAAGCCGCGGTAGATGCGGATGACCTCCAGGGCGCGTTCTTTCAAGTTGTGCGCTTTCTCGGTGTTCAAGGCCAAAATCTGCCACGCCACTTCTCGGTCGGCCACCACCAGCGCGGAAATCGACTTGGCGCCGAGACGTCGCATGGCCGCGAGCCTGTGCCGACCATTGGGAGTCCAGAAGCCATGGCGCGGTGCCACGACCGCGATGATGGGGTCAAGGAAACGGCCAGTCTTATCAATGACGTCAGCCAGACGCTTGTGATGTGCGTCGGACAAATCCCGCTGGAAGGGAGTGGGCTCAACGGCGTCGATTGGCAAAATGGAAATCAGGACGGGATGGCCACCCAAGGGTTCTTTATAAGAGCCCACTAGGCATCCACCAGCTTTCTCAATGGCTTCCGCAGCATCGGCTGCGGAACCCGAAACCTGCTCAAGTCTGCATTCTCGAGGGCCAAGCCCCTTCGACCCTGGCTTTGCCTTGCGTGGACGCTTCTTAGCTGGCGCGCGTTTCACCATAGAATGAACTCTCATTCTAGTATTTATTAACGGTTTTCATCTCCCATTACGGTGACAACAATCGTCCGTTGGCGGGTCCGGACGTCGCACTCAAGATGAATGATCTGCTGCCACCGTCCGAGAATCAGTTTCCCTTCCGCGACCGGCACGGTGAGAGAAGGGCCCACTAGCGTCGCCTGCAAATGCGAATGCGCGTTGCCATCATGCCAGGTTTGCTCGTGGCCATAGTTACGGCCGGGCGGAATGAGTTTGTCCAATATGGTCGGCAGGTCGCGCTCCAAACCCGGCTCGAACTCGATCGTGCCCACAGCAGCCGTACTACCGACATTAAAAACATGTACAAGCCCAGTTTTGATTCGGGAAGATGTAACGACAGCGGCGACTTGCTCGGTAAGGTCCTGCAGGTGAGCATGTCCCTTGGACGAGAGGAAGATTTGCTGTTGATGGGTCATCTCGTTGATTTGAAGTACCTCCTTATAGAGTGGGGAATCAATAAGTCCGACTAAAGTCAATAAGTCATGCTATACTCGGTTTCGCAGATGACTATAAAGACCAAATCCATGATGAGACGGCGCGTCAATCGCGCTCGGCCTTCGGGATTGGTCTGTCCATAGCTTTCTACTAAGTTCAGATTCAAGTTCTCGAAGGCTCCGACGAAAAGTCGGGGCCTTTTGGTTTTTGCGAATGTTCCTTGGCCGGTAGCCAAGCTGGAAAGGCACGTGACTGTTACTCACGCCATGCGCAGGTTCGAATCCTGCCCGGCCAGCCAGATTTTAGTGGGCTCGCTAGTTCAGTAGGAAGAACGCGGCTCTCATAAAGCCGTCGTGGATGGTTCGAATCCATCGCGAGCCACCAGTGGAGGGGCCTCCGGGAGGGGCAGTGGCTTATACCCACTCCGGCGCCAGATTAGCGCGGCTACGCGGGTTCGACTCCTGCACCCTCTACCAGATTTTCTTGCGCCGGTAGTTCAACGGACGAGAACAGTTGGCCTACACCCAACAGATGCGGGTTCAACTCCCGAACGGCGCACCATGCAGGATTAGCTCGAGGGTCGAGCCCGCGATTGATAATCGCGAGGCGTTGGTTCGATTCCAACATCCTGCACCAAGTTTGTAGTGAGTACGGGTGACTGGCAGAGAGGGTTCATGCACTCGCCTCTTAAGCGAGACCAGGCTGGTTCGATTCCAGCGTCACCCACCAGATTTTGCGGGATTGGCAGATAGGGATATGCACTCGCCTTTTAAGCGAGACGAAGCAGGTTCGAATCCTGTATCCCGCACCATGTGCGTCAGAAAGAGGCGGCATAGCATAACGGACGAATGCGCCGAGCTTCTACCTCGGATGATGAGAGTTCAAATCTCTCTGCCGCTTCCAATATCAATATAGGGATGTGGTCCAACGGATGAGGGCGTAAGGCTACGAACCTTGAGATCAGAGTTCAATTCTCTGCATCCCTACCAGATTAGTTCGGCTCGCGTGGTCTAAAGCATGATGACGCTTCGGTCCTAACTGCGTTTACCGCAAACGACATCCGGGTTTCGCAATTCCCGGCGACGCGAGTTCCACATGGGTGGGTAGTGTAATCCGAACAACACAGTAGCTTCCGAAGCTGCAAATCCGGGTTTGACTCCCGGCCTGCCCACCACTTTTGGGTATTGACGAATTTCAGGAATGATGTAACAGTGAAGATGAGTTACAAACAGATGATGCGCAAACCCCATACCGATTCCTGCCTGACACCGGCCACCTTTATGTGGCAAGGTGCGGGAGAAGGTACGTTCATGTAACGGGGGCGCATCGATAACGCGGTTTTCTGGGCCTCCGACAAAAATCGGGGGCTTTTGGTTTTTATGGCGCATTTTCGTCCATGCGCAGATAGGAGGCAGCGTCGTCTAACGGCCAGGATGCGGTCCCTTCCAGGCTGAGATGGGAGTTCGATTCTCCTCGCTGCTACCAAGTTTATGAACACGCAAATGATTGAACTCGAGGGTTTTGCAATCGAAGTCGCGTCAGAGCTGCATTGCGATCGCGGCGGAGATCATCGCGAACTTGCAGATCGGGCTCGCATCGATCGTAAACGGCTTGGCCACAACCTCAATGAATCGGCGGTGTTGTGCGTACGGTGCATGAAAGCGATACCGCTGAAAGCTTAATGCCGGGTCGTCTAGTGGCAGGACCCTGGACTTTGAATCCGGGTACGGGCGTTCGAATCGCTCCCCGGCAACCAGTTCTTTGACAATTTCAGAAATTCCCTCTTCGTCCAATGGTAGGACGCTGCGCTCTGAACGCGGAGATCGTGGTTCGAGTCCACGGGAGGGAGCCGGAGCTATGGTCTAGCGGCAGGATAGCTGACTGTCTATCAGCAGGGACGGGTTCAACTCCCGTTAGCTCCGCCAATAAGTTTGCGGGAGATTCGTCCAGCGGCTAGGACACTGGTCTCCAAATCCAGGTACGAGGGTTCGAGTCCTTCATCTCCCGCCATTGCGAGCATGGTATAGCGGCTGGTGCCTCGGGCCTCCAACCCGATGACGCGAGTTCAACTCTCGCTGCTCGCTCCATGCGGAAGGCGTCTAGCGGCAAAGACATGACGTTGCCAGCGTCGAGATCGTGGGTTCGAGTCCCGCCTTCCGCTCCAAGTTTGTGAGGCGGCGTAGCCAAGGCAGCAAGGCATCTGCCTGCAAAGCACACAATCGGGAGTGCAATTCTCCCCGCCGCCTCCAGGTTTTCGGAGAAGTGTTGCTGGTGTAGCTCAGTAGGAAGAGCACGGACCTCGTAAGTCCGTGATCGGCGTTCGAATCGCCGCGCCAGCTCCGCTGGTATAGCTCAACGGGAAGAGCAGGCGCTCGGTAAGCGCCCGACCGCAGTTCGAGACTGCGTGCCAGCTCCAGAGTTTGGCTGGTCTAGCACAGTGGCAATGCAGAGAGCTTGTACCTCTCCGACGAGTGTTCGATTCACTCGACCAGCTCCAAGTTTGATGGCGGGATTGGCCGAATGGCTTAGGCGCTGGACTGTGAATCCAGCCACGAGAGTTCGATTCTCTCATCTCGCCCCAAAATGGGCGGTTCGTATAAAGGGGATTACCCACGGCCTGCACCCGTGAAATGCGAGTTCAATTCTCGCACCGTCCACCAGATTTGGCTCGTGAACTCGACGGAAGAGTGCTGGCCTGAAAAGCCAGTGGATACGGTTCGATTCCGTGACGAGCCACCAGAATGGGAAAGTGGCCGAGCTTGGTCGAAGCCTGGTCATAGCATGGTGCAACAGGCGCAAGCCGGTTTTGAGGGGAAGGAGATTGAGAGTTCGAATCTAGCCCCTTTGACTTTGTGAAACAAGAAAGGAAAGACGATGACAGGGACAACTTACAACGTGTTGAAGCCTGATAAGGGATCGCCTATTAAGGCGTGGACCAAGGGGGTCCCGCTGGAAGATGCGGCCCGCCAGCAGCTTCTGAATGTCGCACAGTTGCCCTTCATCTACAAGTGGGTGGCCGCGATGCCAGACGTGCATTGGGGCATCGGAGCAACCGTGGGCAGCGTGATTCCGACTAAGGGAGCAATCATTCCCGCTGCAGTGGGCGTCGACATTGGGTGCGGCATGATGGCTGTGCAGACGTCTCTCGACGCGAACCATCTGCCTGACAACCTGCATGGGATCCGCACTGCGATTGAGCGGGCAGTGCCGCACGGACGTACCGATAACGGCGGAAAGAACGATCGTGGAGCTTGGCGCGACGCTCCGGCGCATCACCTGGAGGTATGGCCGAAGCTGGAGCTCGGGTACAAGGAGATCGCCAAGAAGTATCCCAAGCTGAATCACCCACAGCGGGTGAATCATCTGGGAACGCTCGGCACCGGGAACCACTTCATCGAAGTCTGCCTCGATGAGAACGAGAACGTCTGGTTTCTGCTTCACTCAGGCTCCCGTGGCGTGGGCAATCGCTTCGGCACGTTTTTCATCGAGCTGGCAAAGAACGATATGCGCCAGTGGATGGTCAATCTGCCGGACATTGATCTGGCATATCTTCCGCAGGGAACGGAGCACTTCGAGGACTATGTCCGTGCAGTGCACTGGGCGCAAGACTATGCCTTGGCTAACCGCGAACTGATGATGCATAACATGATCGCGGCGGTCCGGGCCTCGGGAGAGGTCCCCGCGTTCGAAGCCAATGTGGAGGTCGTGAGCTGCCATCACAATTACGTGACCTGGGAGCACCACTACGGCGAGAACGTGCTCATCACCCGCAAGGGAGCAGTGCGCGCCCGCGAAGGCGACATGGGAATCATCCCGGGCAGCATGGGAGCGCGTTCCTACATCGTGCGCGGCAAGGGCAATCCAGAAAGCTTCATGAGTTGCAGTCATGGAGCCGGACGCGCCATGTCGCGGGCTGAGGCGAAGCGCCGATTCACCTTGGACGATCACGCGAAAGCCACAGCCGGTGTCGAGTGCCGCAAGGACGCGGACGTCATCGACGAAACGCCAATGGCATACAAGTCCATTGACGCCGTGATGGAAGCTCAGCGCGATCTGGTCGACGTAGTGCACACGTTGCGCCAGGTGGTGTGCGTAAAGGGATAAACCAGGGAGGGCTGAAAGGTCCTCTCTGCAGTCCGGGTGTAGGGCAGCGGCCACCCACATGTCTTGGGAACATGTCTACGCAGGTTCAACTCCTGCCACCCGGACCAATTTCTCAACTTGTCACAAGCCTCCAAGCTTCTTGGAGAATGTATGCCTTGCTAGTACGCGTTCTCACAGTAAGCAGTAACGAAGTTTGTTTTTGCTGGCGGCTATAACTAAGGCGGTGTAACTCAGGATATTTAACAAGGCTGCATTTTTCTGTTGCAAAAACTTTTTAGTCATGGCATCTTCAATCATCTTCTTACGAAAGGACGCCCAAATTGGCGGAATTTACAGTTAAGACGCTAAGCGGGCAACTTCGGCTACTTATGTGCCTGAGTTGCTATAGGGCGTCGCTCCGGTCCCGCTAACCGATCTTCGTTCGGTTATACCAGGCGCTCTTCCCGCACAACTGAAACGTAGCTGGGGTACTTAGACTGCTGTTACTTCGACGGTCGATCGATTCGTCTTTGTAACATAGCCTCGGTCGAACAATTCCCCAGCGTAACTTACACGGTCAGTGGTGTTTGGTGACGGATACTTCTCAGGTAGAAACAGCCTTCGGGCTGTGAGGTTCGAATCCTCTTGGGCGAGAGCCCTGCCGTTATCGCTTGTTCCCTGACCAAGTTCTTCTAACTCCCGCAATGGATGCGGTGGGACGGGATGGAAGTGTAATACGCAAGTTTCGCCGGTGGTGAAAGAGGAGAGATACTTCGCTCCTGCTAACGACGCGCAGGGTAGCGGCCCTGCCGGAGGATCAGAGCTTCTGGGACAGAGGCGTAGCCTCGAACTAAGAAGTACCAGAAGATATCGCGCCCCGAGTCGGCTCTTCTCGCCGGTTCCCCGGCGACCGTAACTACAACGAACCGGTGTCGCACGCGACACCTTAGAAAGAGAACAGAAGTGCGTTCGGATATGCACAAAGTGACTGTGGAACGCGAGCGCTACGGTAGCACTCGAAGGAATCGCAAGTGGGGCACACGCATTGCTTACGTTCCGAATGCTGACTATGACGATCAGCCGAAGTTTGCTTCGTCTGCTCGTGGTCGCCAGTACGCCGACTCCCAAAAGAGGTTCAGTGATGTGCTTGGTCCACTCAGGGGCTTTCTCCGCAGCAACATCGGTCGCCCATGGGATAACGTGTTCAGCGAATTACGCCAAGCACTGGATGTGCGCAAAGTAACTGGGCGCCACATCTTCGAGCATTTGGAATGGATGGTCGAAACCGAGTGTTCGATCGGCGAGGATCGGAAGGTATACGGGTATCCGCGGGGATATGAAGTCACTGGCTTCTATGTTCACCCGCGAACCAAGCTGTTGTGTTTTGCGCCTCGACCCAGCGCACGCGAGCGTAAGAAAGAACGGCTCATGCAGCAGGAGATTGACGAACTCCGAATCGATGACACGAGATGTTTTAAGTTGATCGGCGAACAGTGGTTTGTCGTTACTTATCAAGTCGTCGAGGTTGGTCGTTATGAACGGCCGCGGACGGCATGGGACGTCGTTCAGCGCACGCAGGTACAGCTTACGTGGGGACGGTGCCACATCGCCATCAACAAACGGCAGTGCAATCGAGAGGAAGTCAGAAGCATTCACAAGCGCATTGCTCAATGGAGACAGTACTTGCGGAAAATGTAAAAACAAGTTTGGCCGGTGGTGAAGACACGGATACTTCGCCTCAGGAGCGGGTGATGCAGGTTCGAATCCTGCCACGGGAATCATACCCGTGTGGTCTAACGGAAGGACACCTCATGTTCCGTTGTTGCTTGTTCCCCGGCCAATGATGTGTTCGGTTCGTGTTGTTCAGCGGAAATTCCGGACTGTACCGGTTAGAAAGTAACTATGTGGGAAATTCTTAAAAACATGCTGGCCGGCAGGAACGAGTTTGCAACCGGCGGTCTGCTGCTCATGATCATCGGCGGGATAAGTGTCTGGCTGCGAGCCGTTCCGGAACGCCTCTGGGATTGGATCGTAGGCCAAACCACCATGATGATTACGGTCAAGGACGATGATGCGGCTTTTGCATGGGTAAAGGAGTGGTTTCTGGAGCAGAGATTTCTGAAGCGAATCCGCCGCGTGGATCTAGACACAACAGTACGCAATGAGCGGATCGCGATGATTCCGGCGCCTGGCGAGCACTGGTTCTGGTATGCAGGCAGACCTTTTGAAGTGTCGTTTTCTCGCACGGAGGGGAAGCATGGATGGAGCGGCAAGCGAGTCGAATCGCTGACGTTCCGGACTCTCGGCAGAAATCGAGCTTTCCTGGAGCACTTCGTTGATGACGTTGTATGTTGCCACATTAAGCGACAAGGCGTGCAGTCGTACCTGTACATATACGACGACGGATGGGATTACCTGGAGGGCTACTCGCCGCGGGAGTTGGCGTCAGTAGTTTTGCAGCCTGGCGAGAAGGAACAGTTGCTGGAAGACGTGGCGCAATTTCGAAGATCGAAACGTCGGTACGAGCAGCTGGGAGTTCCTTACCATCGGGGCTATTTGTTCTATGGCCCGCCGGGAACAGGAAAGACGTCCTTGGTATCGGCGTTAGCCGCTCACTTTGGACTGTCGGTCTACGTCATCAATCTCGGGGAGTTCAGTGATCGCAGCTTGATGAGCGCAATCAATCGGGTGCCTGCGAATTCTGTCCTGTTGTTTGAGGACATTGATTGCATGCGCGGAAGTCAATCTCGCGAAGGACGAGATTCGAGAGAAGCAACGGACGGAACAACAACTCTGAACAGGAAGGAGAATGCGCCCGGGAATGCCGTCACTCTCGCTGGATTGCTAAATCTGCTGGATGGTTTTCATGCTCCGAACGGTGTGCTGTTTGTGATGACAACGAACCACGTCGACAAGCTGGATCCAGCGTTATTGCGTCCAGGAAGGATCGATCACAAACTTTTCCTGGGAAAGGCAAGCGATCAGCAAAAAGTGGAGCTCTATCGCAGGTTCTTTCCCGATGCCTCGGAACTAGAAGCGCGAGAATTTGTTAGCGCCTCTCGCTCGGCAGAAACGATGGCTGAGTTTCAAGGTTTGCTGTTGGCTCTGGAACCTGGAGAATATCACTCGGACCAGGTGGCGGCGAGTGAGGGAGTCTTGAGCTAAAGCATTCGCCGGTGGTGAAAGATCGCGGTTACTTCGAACCGTTTGACTTCGGTCTGCGGCGGCAGAAATGCCGGAACCGCATCGCCCATTCCCCGGCGATGAAATACCGACCGAGATCGCCGGTGGCGATGTGCGGCGGTTCCTTCGAAGGGCGCAGGTCGAATCCTGCCACGGGAATGATGCCCGCTGGGCTAAGGGAATTGCACCAAATATTCCATGTCGCTTTCCCCGCGGCCAATGATTGCAAGTTATGGACGAGAGCAAACTAATCGAGATCACGAGACCGGGTGATGGCCAATCGCTCTGCCGAACCTGCTATTGGGCGCACGCTCAAAAAGGTTTTCGGGAAAGCGAGGAAGCGACCTTCTGCATGTTTGGTCCAATGCGTAAGGTGCCGTTTCGCGTCCGTGACTGCACGGACTATATGAATCGCACACTACCGACGCGTGCCCAAATGGAGAAGATTGCGCTGATCATCTCAACTGAACCGACGAGGAAGAAGTTGGGATTCTCCGGACTGGGTTTCAGCAATGATTCAGAAAGGGAAGATCTGATCGAACGTATGGAATAAAAGAGCTTCGCCGGTGGTGAAGACGAGGGCTACTTCGATAACCCGACGGCCACAGGTTCGATTCCTGTCACGGCTTTGTTCCGCGTAGTTCAGTGGTAGAGCCTCGGACAACACCGTTGTCGCTACATTCCCCGGCGATTGAAGAAAGGAGGCCACCATGGCCCGACTGAACACACTGAATCTCAACGCCGCACCTCGTAGCCACGAGGGCGCACCTGCACGCCACATCTCTCCAGAGATGCAGCTGCGAAGATCCGTGCTCGCTTGCCTGCTTTGGGAGTCGCAGTTCTACGAGGACGGAGTAGAGATTGCAGGACGTATCGCCGAACTCGTACCCAAGGTCGCGGCTGAGAAGGTGGCAGCGCTTGCCGTCGAGGCACGCGAGCAGTCGAAACTGCGCCATGTGCCACTTTTGCTCGTCCGCGAGATGGCACGTCACAAGACGCACCGTGCGGCAGTTTCGGATACGCTTGCGCGTGTCATCCAGCGTGCCGACGAACTCGCCGAGTTCGTCGCCGTTTACTGGAAGGATGGTCGTGTGCCGCTTTCGGGGCAGGTGAAAAAGGGACTGGCGGCGGCGTTTCCGAAGTTTGACGAGTATCAGCTCGCCAAGTACGACCGGGGTGGGCCGATCAAGCTGCGGGATGTACTGTTCCTCTGCCACGCGAAACCGCGCGACGAGGCACAGGCAGCAGTTTGGAAGCGGCTCATCTGGGGACGGCTGACCACGCCCGATACCTGGGAGGTTGCCCTCTCATCTGGCGCCGACAAGCGCGAGGCGTGGGAGCGGTTGCTCCGCGAGCAGAAGCTTGGCGCACTGGCGCTGCTCCGCAACCTGCGCAATATGCTTGAGGCAGGAGTCGATGAGCCGCTCGTGCTGAACGCTCTGCGCGAGATGAGCGCTGCACGTGTGCTCCCGTTCCGATTCCTGGCTGCGGCGCGTCATGCTCCGCGCTGGGAAGAGGCGCTTGAGCAGGCGATGCTGAAGTCGCTGGCCTCGGCAGACAAGCTGCCGGGCAGAACCATTGCCCTGGTTGACGTTTCCGGTTCGATGACCGCCCCGCTGTCTCGCCGTTCGGAGATGCAGCGGACCGATGCAGCTTACGGTCTGGCGGTGCTTCTCCGCGAGGTCGGACGGGAGGTTGCTGTGTTCTCCTTTTCCGACAGTCTGGTGGAGGTGCCTGCGCGTCGTGGTTTCGCTTTGCGCGATGCCATCGACACGTCGCAGCGCCACAATGGAACCTATCTCGGCAAGGCGGTCGAGGAACTGAATCGGAGGGAGAAGTACGATCGTCTGATCGTGGTCACTGATGAACAGGCACATGATACGGTGCCCGCGCCGCACGGCAAGGGCTACGTGATTAATGTCGCCAGCTACAAGAACGGCGTCGGGTACGGCAAGTGGACGCACATCGATGGTTGGTCCGAGTCGGTCATCGAGTACATCCGCGCGCTGGAGCGCATGGTGAATTAACCGGCGAGGACGGGCACGAACGGCGCCCGTCCTATCCTTGACGCTTTGCCCGATGATGAAAATGTCTCCATTTTGAGTGATGAAAGCACAAGAATTCTTATGATCCAACTCATTCCAGCTCAAGAATCCGCTTTTCGAGTGCTGCAGTACGCCTCGAAGGCCGGCAGCTTAATGCTACTCAGCAGCCCATCGGGACGGGGACGCACAACCGTTCTGCGCAAGCTTCACGAGGAAATGGGTGGCGGCTTCGTGACAGGGAGAGACTTCATCGAGACCTCGGCTGCCCGGCACCCGCTGTCTCTAGAAGAAACGCTGTATTCAGCGGTAATCGCATCTCTGAAGGAGAACCCAATCGTATTCGTGGATGACGTCGATCTAATCCACGACGCAACTTCGAGTTGCCATTTCTATCCCCGTGGGCAATACGTGGAGACAGCCCTGCTCGAGCTTAGCGATGCGGCTCTGAGGGAGGAGAAGAAGCTGTTCGTCTCGACAGATGGCGCTATCGCCCAGACGTTTGCAACCCGCAGTTTCAGCGCTTCCATTGGAAAGTACTCCGTTGCCGATTATGGAGCTCTACTCGGAACGTTTCTTGGCGCGGAGCCCGCCACCAGCCTCGACGCCGAGAAGATCTATCGTTTTGCGCCGAAGCTCAATGCTCACCAGATTCGGGCAGCTTGCGATTGGTTGCGCCCATCTGGCCCTTTCTCGACGGATCAGTTCATCGACTATCTCCGGTCACAAAGACTAGCGAGTAACGTCGATCTGGATGAAGTCCAGGACGTTGATCTTCATGACCTGCAAGGCGTCAATGATGTCGTGCGCAGCTTGGAAATTCATATAGTTCTTCCACTCACCAAGGACTCCCTGACTGCGCAGCTAGGGCTCCGCCCGAAGCGCGGCGTGCTGCTGTACGGCCCGCCCGGTTCTGGCAAAACGACCATTGGGCGCGCTCTAGCGCATCGCCTGAGGGGCAAGTTCTTCCTCATTGATGGAACATTCATTGCAGGCACCAGTGACTTCTATAACCGCATCCACCGAGTCTTTGAGGCTGCGAAGGACAATTCTCCGTCGGTGATTTTCATTGATGATGCCGACGCGATTTTCGAGGACGGGGAGGAGCGAGGTTTGTATCGATACCTGCTGACCATGCTTGATGGTCTGGAAAGCGAAGGTACGGCTCGCGTCTGCGTAATGATGACGGCGATGAATCTGCAGCACCTTCCTCCAGCTCTCGTGAGAAGCGGTCGAGTTGAGCTGTGGCTTGAAATGAAGCTTCCCGATGCAGACGCCCGGAAGCGAATTCTCGAAAATCACTTGCACGGGATTACAGCGGAGCTTTCGAACTGCGATCTTGCTCGCGTAATTTCAGCAACCGAGGCTTTTACCGGAGCCGATATCAAGCGACTGGTTGAGGACGCAAAGGGACTCTATGCTTTTGGTCGAGCCTCGGGAGCTGAGACACGAAACGCGACTGAGTACTTCTTGGAAGCTGCCAGTGGTGTGCGAGAAAATAAGCAGCGCTACGCGCAAGCGGAAATGGCAGCCCAAAACCGCCCGCGGCCCCGCGGTTTGCCCTATTTTTATGGCATGCCGTCAGATGATGAGTGAAAACAGGTTGGCTAAAAGACGAATGCGTTTACTCCTGGCGTTGGAGGCAGCGCGCCGCGTACCAAAAACACGCGCCGGCAAACAGGATGAACGCGCTCGCCTCCAGCGCTACACCTCGCGTACTGCCCAGGCCGATCGTGGCCCATCGAAGGCAATCAGTCTGCCATGTGATTGGGTTCGCCATCGCCGCACCGCGGAACCATTTCGGAAGAGGCTCCAACGGGTAAAAGATGTTGCTGGCGAACAGGAACACAAAATAGAGGATCGACGTTACCGTATTGAAGATGTCGTTTCGGCGCGTGCTGAGCGCGAAGATAGAGTACAGAAAGAACCATCCTGCGGTCCCCACAATCATTACCAAAAGAGCAAGTGGCATGCGGTCCCAGCGCAAATGAATATGAAACATCAGGGCGGCTAGCGCCACCGTGATGATGGTCTGCACGAGACTGACGAGCAATGTAAACAGCACTTTGCCCAACATGTACGCTGAACGGCTCAGTGGATAGGTCAGCATCTCGAAAAAAATACCATTGTCACGATCGAGAAAGAATGACCACGAGGTGTTGGAGGCAATGCCAAAACTCGCCATCCCAAGCACGCTGGCGAGGAAAAAAGCGTTATAGTCCACTCGCTCGGACGTGAGTGGTGAACCCAACGCGGCGTTCACACCAACGCCGAATACAAGCATATAGCCGAGTGGATAAAAGACATCCCAAAATATGAAGATCAGGTTCGTGGCGCGAATCTTCGCTTCACGATAGAGCATGGCATCGATGCTGGTCATGACTTTACCTCCTGCTGCGTCAATTCAAGAAAGACGTCTTCCAGGCTGGCGCCGTTCACTTCCAGGCGCAGCACGCGGCGATTGCGCGCCAGAGCAGTTACAATTTCGAGAACTTTTCCTTCAGGGGCCTTGACGGCCACCTCGAGCGTATTGTTTTCGACGCGTGTGCGTAACGTGGGTACGGCCTGAATCTCCGTCTCGATGCCGTCCGGCATGGCATCGAATGTCATGGAGATTTCATAGACTTCCTGCGAGAGCAGCTTGAGGGTGCCCAGGTCGCCACGCGCCACTTGGCGTCCACGGTCGAGTATGAGGATGTCCTCACACAGCTCTTCCGCCTCACTCAGGATTTGCGTGGTAAGCAAAATGGTGCGGCCGCGACGCGCTTCCTCTCGGAGCATAGACATGACCTCGCGCTTCAGGAGGGGGTCCATGCCGGTGGAGAACTCGTCTAAGAACAACACGGGAGTCTCTACCATGAACGCTTTGGCCACCTGCACACGACGGCGAAACCCGCCGCTAAGATCCTGCACTTTGCGCTCGGCCTCGGCATTGAGGCGGAAGCGCTCAATGACATGTGCAGCACGCCGCTGCGCCATAGGCTTTTCGATTTGGTGAAACCGCGCAAAGGTAAGCAGATTGTCGCGGACGCTGAGCAGGAGATCGACTGCGGTTTCCTGGATGACGGAAGTGATACGTCGACGCACTTCCAGCGGCTGCTTGAGCACGTCGAAACCCAGCACAGACACCTTGCCGCTAGTGGGCCTGGTAAGCGTGGTCAAGATTTTCAGAGTGGTGGACTTTCCGGCGCCATTTGGCCCCAGCAATCCAAAAATCGTGCCGGGGGAAACCGCAAAACTTAGGCTGTCTATCGCGCGGATGGAACCATAGGTTTTAACAAGATTATGGACTTCGAGAGCATAGATCATGGTAAGCGTCCCAATTTGGATTACTGGTGATCAGAGGCAAGCACAGACACGTGTACTGGCTAGGGGCTACTGCGCACGGCGGGATGCCGAGGATCAGAGATTGGCGGCAGGGATTCGCATAGCAGACTATCCGAATAAAAATCGTACGCCGCTTTGAGGAGAACCGTCAACAGGCGAGGGACAGTGCAACCGCTCAGTAGGGAACCGCAGGGGGGTAGTGCTAGCACGACGATTAGCCCTTGACAATGAGCGCCCTATCTAGAACACTGTTCTAGATGAGGACATACTCGACTCGTCAAGC
>Ga0207674_10003025_pt1 | contig 20840 bp, 23 predicted proteins | sample KBSCornC72_FD_184303 | JGI IMG/M metagenome (GOLD analysis project Ga0207674, IMG submission 184303) | Corn rhizosphere microbial communities from Kellogg Biological Station, Michigan, USA - KBS Corn C7-2 (SPAdes) (version 2) | ecosystem: Host-associated > Plants > Roots > Rhizosphere > Soil ...
GTAAGTGGGGCGCCTTGTGGCTGACGACGACGGGCCGACGTAGCGGCGAGCCGCGGAGCGTGATCATCGGCTACTTCGAAGACGGGCCCAACCTGGTCTCGATGGCGATGAACGGGTGGGGCGTGGCCGAGCCGGCGTGGTGGCTGAACCTGCAGGCCGATCCGCAGGCGGTCGTCGAGCTCGCGGGAGGGGTTCGGCGCGGGGTGCTCGGTCGGGCGGCGGTTGGCGAGGAACGTGAACGACTTTGGAGGCGCTGGCGGGAGCTGGACAAGAATCTCGACAGCTACGCAGCCCGGCGTCCGCGTGAGACCGCGGTCGTCGTCCTCGAACCCGCAAATGAGCCTCGCGTGGGCCCCGTAAGCCCCATTGCCATTGAGACCGTCGACCCTCGCGGATCGAGGACGGTGACGAGATGACTGATCAAAACGACTTTCTCACCTGGATCAGCACGACGCTGTATGAGGCCGAGCTCGCGCTGCACAACGGCGACGCTGCCCCACGGCGGCTGCTCTGGTCCCGGAATGAGCCCGTGAGCGTCTTGGGTGCGTGGTGGAACGCTCATGGGCAGCATGAGCTGGACGAGCTCTTCGCGGCCCTCGCGAGCAGCTTCTCCGACTGCACGTCGTACGCGTTCGAGCTGCAGTCATCTGACGTGGCGGGCGAGATGGCCTATACGGCTGGGCTCGAGCACATCTCGGCCTCCGTCGACGGTCAGCCGCGTACCTTCACCCTGCGGGTCACACAGGTTTATCGCCGCGAAGACGGAGAGTGGAAAGTTGCTCATCGCCACGGCGACACCGTGAGCGAGTGACGTGCGGCCCTAGCCGAGAACTCCAGAGCGCGAGGCAGAGCTCAGCGCCTTGTTTCCGGCGAACGAACTCAAGGCGGACTCGCGGATCGCGTTGGACTCCCTGCGGCTCGTCCGTGGGCGGCCGCTTCTATTGGGCTCTTCGCTGTGCACGAGGAATTCGACGCCCGCGATCGTGCCGCTCGAACGAGGCGGCATAGGCGTACGGGTGGTAGAAGGCGTCGATCGCGTTGCCCGGTTCGACCTCCAGCTGGAAACCGATGCCGGTTGTCACATCGCGAACCGCGACCTCCACACGCCCGCTGTCGGAGTCCCAGAGGAGCTGGATCTCTTCGCCTCCGCTCAACCGTTGTGCCAGTTCTCTCGTCGTCGGGCTCATGTCCTTAAGGACACCGCCGGGCAATCCTTATTCCAGGGCTACCGCTCTTCGTCCGGATCGTCAGCGTCAGGTCGGCGGTTGGTCGCGAATGTCTGTTCCCAGCCGACGTTGATGAGCATCGCGCCGACCTCCCGGATCGCGACGGCGATCTCGAGGCCGACCTCGCGGATCGCCTCCGCTTGCCCCGTCCTGGACGGATTGACGCGGAGTTCTCGGAGGAGGCCCTCGAGACGATCGATCGCCGCGTAGTTCTTGACCTCGGGGCCCTCCATCGACTCGGCCTTCTCACTCTTCTCGCTGATGGTCGCTCCGTTTCGTAGAGGGTGAGGCCGCGGCCCGAATGCCGCGGCCTCCACTCGCGAACTACGCGACCGGAGCCACGTTGGTCGCCTCGGGACCCTTTGAGCCCTCGCGCTGCTCGTACGAGACCCGTGCACCCTCGGCGAGAGACTTGAAGCCCTCGCCTGCAATCTCGCTGTGGTGGACGAACAAGTCCTTCGACCCTTCATCAGGAGTGATGAAGCCGTAGCCCTTGCTGTCGTTGAACCACTTGACGGTTCCGTTTGCCATGAAAAACACCTCCCTCACTACGTCACGAACGGGTGAGGAAGGCGCGGGAACGCAAACCGAACTCGCTCTGATCTTCAGCCACCGTAGCAGGCGGTCGCGCCGCCTAGATTGGCCGATTGAGAAAAGGCCCCGTTTCCGGAGCCTTTTCAGTAGCGGGGCAGGATTTGAACCTGCGACCTCCGGGTTATGAGCCGCCTCGAAGGGGCCACGCGTACGTCGCTCGGCGACTCTAAGAAAGACGCGAGTCGTTCGGCCCGCCGGTTTCGCTCATCTTGCGCACGAGCTCGCTTCGAGAGCGCACCCCCAGCTTGCGGTAGACCCGTGTCAGGTGAAACTCGACGGTCTTCGGCGTGAGATAGAGGGCCTCCGCCACTTCTCGGTTGGACTTCCCCTCCCCCACCTGGCCGGCGATCTGCGCCTCTCTGGGCGTCAGCCGGTCACGATCGGCGTCTCGCGCGCGTAGCCTGCGGCCGCTTGCACGCAATTCGTCGCGGGCTCTCTCCAGCCAGGGCGTGGCCCCGAGCGCCGCGAACGTCGTCGCTGCCGAGCTCAAATGCTCTTGCGCCGCCTTTCGCTCGCCTGCCCGCCGCAACCGCTCACCGAAGCAGAGCTCCGTGCGTGCGCGTTCGAATGGAAAGGGGTCGGCATCGTGGCGCTCGAGCGCGTGACGGAAGTGAGCAGCGAAGTCGTTCTCGGCGGCAACGATCCCGCGACAGCGCGCGACGAACCCCTCCTCGTTGGGCATCGCGCCATCGGCGACTGCGAGTAGCCGAGCGAGCGCCCGCTCCGCCTCGGCCGGGTTGCCGCGGCGAGCGTTGACTTCCACGAGATCGGGAAGCGGGCTCACGTTGAGCTCGCGGTTGCCGTCCCTCTCGAGGCGGTCGGCCGACCGCTCGAGTTGCTCGGCGGCCGCATCGAGCCTTCCGTCGACGACCTCCAGCCGCCCGAGCGCCCGCTCGGCACGCTCCCGATAGAAGCCCAGGCCGACGTTCGTGGCGATCTCGATCGCGCGCCGAGCGTGCTCGCGGCAGTCGTCGCCGGCTCCGACCGCAGATTCGAGCTCGGCGAGGAGCCCAAGAGCGGCGCAGGCCGTCGTCGTCTGCCCGAGCTCGTCGGCGAGCTCGGCGCTCTCGGCGGCGGCCGCACGTGCGGTCATCCATTGGCCGCGGTCGAAATCCGCCGAGCCGAGGAGCCGCAGCAGCTGAGGCAGGAGTCCCGTCGCCTGCCCGTCTCGAGCCCGACGAACTGCTTCTGCAGCAACGGAAGAAGCTTCGGCGTTGCGGCCGACCATCAAATAGGCGCGGCCGACCCAGAAAAGCTCCAGCGACGATTCCAGTGAGGCACCCGCCTCGTCGAGGGTTGCGACGGTCCGGCGAACCCTGGCCGCTCCTTCGCCGGTTCCGCTGATGGATGCCGCCGAATTGAGTGCCTGCTCAAGGATCAACTCGCGAAACGGATCGTCGGAGCGCGGCAGGCGCTCGAGCCGTTCCGCGACTTCCTGCAACTCCGGCCCGGCCGATTGCATTCCGGCTGCGATCGCCTCCGCGAGCATGTCCGCCGCCTTGTCGGGATTCGCCTCCTCCACGAGATCCGCCGCCTCCACGAACCACTGATAGGCGCGCTGCTGGCTGCCGGAGTGCAGTTCGATGCGCGCCTGGAGAGCAAGCAGATCCGCACGCAGCTCCGGCTCGGAGTCGGCCTGGAGCCCTTCGCTCACGAGCGCGGCCGCGGTCTCCGGGAGGCCACCGAGCCAGGCCGCATCGGCGGCCAATGCCAGTCTCCCCACCTCTCGCGCGTGATCGCCAAGGCGGGCGGCGCGCTCGAACGCCGTGGACGCGGACGCGTAGGCGCCGCGCTCTCGAGCCTTCGTGCCGGCCTCTTCGAGCATTCCGGCCGCCTCTTCGTCCGGCGGGATCGCCGCCGCGGCTCGATGCCATGCGACGCGCTCCTCGTTCGCTCCGGCCAGCGCGCTGGCGAGAGAGCGGTGAGCGCTCCGGCGTTCTGACGCCGCCGCCCCGTAGTACACGGCTGAGCGCACGAGTGGGTGGCGGAACTCGAACGTGGCTCCGTGAAGGCGCAGCAGCCCGTCGTCCTCGGCCGACTCGAGGAGGCTCCTCTGCAAGCCGCCATGCTCGAGTGCCGTGACCACCGGGGCGAGCTCGTCTGTATCCGTCGCGGCGGCGATGAGCAGCACTCGTCGGGTGTCCTCGCCCAGCATGGTCACCCGCCGCGCAAACGCACGCTCGACGTCGGGCCCGACCCGCAGAGGCTCGTCGAGCGGTTCCTCGCCTCGAAGCTGGGCGGGCGCCAGGGCTCTCGGCAGCTCGACGAGCGCGAGCGGATTGCCCCGCGTCTGCTCGACGAGCACCTCTCTGAGGTCGGGGGCGAGCCCGGGAGCGACTTGCCCGAGAAGGGTGCGGGCGTCGGCCCCGTGGAGACCGCGCACCTCCAGCTCCTCGAGACCGTGTTCGGCGAAGCCTTCGCGTCCTGCGAAGAGCACGGCGACCGACTCGGCCTCGAGCCGCCTCGCCGCAAACAGGAGCGCCGCAGCGGACTCGCCGTCGAGCCAGTCCGCGTCGTCGACGACCAGGAGCAGCGGCTCGGTTTCGCTCGCCGCCTCCCACAGGCCGAGCGTGGCCGCGCCGAGCACGAGCCGGTCGGTCTCGGTCGAGCGCTCCCGGGTCAGCCCCAGGGCCGTCTGAAGAGCAGCTCGCTGTCGCGCGGGAAGGGCGTCCAGCCGATCGAGGAGAGGGCGGCACACGTCGGCGAGAGCGGCAAAGGCGAGTTCCGACTCGGACTCGACCGCCCGCACCCGGACGACCTTCATCCCAGCAGCGCTGTGACATGCGTAGTCCAAGAGACTGGTCTTGCCGACGCCGGCCTCGCCGCGAATTGCGATTGCCGTCGCCGCGCCCGATCGAGCCCGGTCGAGGGCACGATCGATGCGCTCGCACTCGCGTTCCCGTCCTAAAAGCACGAGGGAAACGCTCGCAGCGCGCGGCACGGGGTTCAAGTCTGGGGGTTTCCCGGACGCGACAAGACGCCGGGCCTCGGACGATGGGCGGCGATGCATCCGATTCCCTATGCCATGCGGTTGACCGGCCGCGTGAGGACGGTCTCGGACGGCGTGCTCCGCCGGATCGAGACCGAGCTGCCGGACGGGGCGCGACTGGAGTCCGAGCTCCTGTTCGCCGACGACGGCTCGTTCAGAGAGCAGGGCACGCTCTCGTTCGCCTCGGGCAACGACATCCGCTTTCGAACGCTGGGAACCGGCCAGTTGACCGCCTCGCCCGACCCCCAGATCCGTCACGGAACGGTGACCTGGGAGCTGGACGGAGGGAGCGGGCGCTTCGATCGGGCCTCCGGACGCATCACGTCCAACTTCACCGTCGCTGCGGATGGGGTCGTCGAGGACGCGCACGCCGGACTCGTCTTCCTCTTCGCTCGACCCCAGACGGAAGGAGAACGACCATGAGTCGCTCAAAGCACCTCGTCGTCCTCGCGGCGGCGACAGCGATCGCTGTCCTGGCGATTGCGCCCGGGGCGCAGGCCACGCCGCCTACGCACGAGGACATCGGAACGATCCCGTACGAGTTCGTCGTGGACTGCAGCCCGTATGGCTTCTCGTTCGAGAACCAAGTCGTCGGCGAGGAGGAGGTGTCCGTCGACACGTTCTTCAACTCACAAGGGGAACCGAGGCAGGTGGTCGTCCACGACTCGTTCGACGAGACGGACCGGAACTCGGTGACCGGAAAGACCATGCGCTTCAGGGGGAATCGGGTCGAGACGTTCGATCTGGTCGCCGGAACGCGAACCGTCGTCGGAATCAGCTTCGTGGTGACCGATCCGGGCCACGGCATCGTGATCCACGACACGGGCCGGGTCGTCTTCGACGCGCCGTTCCATGTTTCGTTCGAGGCGGGACCACACGATGTCCTCCACGGCGACGTCGACCAGTTCGCGTGCTCGGCGCTTGCCGCTCCGTGAGCGGTGAGAGGCCGGAACAACTCGATGCGAAAGGCCCCGTTTCCGGGGCCTTTCTATAGCGGGGGCAGGAATTGAAGCTGCGACCTCCGGATTATGAACCGCTCGATTCGATACACGCCGACCTCGGGGGTCGCGATCCGTAGTTCGCCCTATCCAGTGACGTGCTCTCCCCGATGCGCCGCACGGCCGACCGGTGTAAACCTGGATGCAGGAGGTGCCTGCTATGGAACTCACGACATCGAGGCCGAGGGTCGCGCTCGAGGGCGACCTCGCGCCGCAGTTGAGCCGGTGGCTCTGGCTTGTGAAGTGGTTACTCGCCATCCCGCATTACGTGCTGCTCTTCTTCCTCTGGATCGCCTTCTTCGTGGTGACGGTGGTGGCGTTTTTCGCGGTGCTGTTCACTGGGCGCTACCCACGCGGAATCTTCGAGTTCAACGTCGGCGTTCTGCGCTGGTCGTGGCGAGTCGCCTTCTATACCTTCGGAGCGCTCGGCACAGACGAATATCCGCCGTTCACGCTCGGTGACGTCCCCCAGTACGGCGCGCGACTCGAGATCGACTATCCCGAGAACCTGCGCCGCGGCTTCCCGCTGATCGGGTGGTGGCTACTCGGCATCCCCCAGTTCTGCATCGCGGGCATCCTCAGCGGCGGCTCAGGGCTCGGATTGATCGGGATCCTCGTGCTGGTCGCGGGCGTCCTGCTGCTGTTCAAGGATCGCTACCCACAGGACATCTTTGACCTCGTGCTCGGGCTCAACCGCTGGGTTCTTCGCGTCGTCGCCTACGGCGCGTTCATGACCCGCGACTACCCACCCTTCCGGATCGACGTCGGCCCAAACGAGCCGCTCCTCCACCTGAAAGAGGAACGGCCTGCATGAAGCCAGCGCGAGCGCGTCGCCAGGCCAAAGACGGGCTCCGACCCGGTCGGTTGTGAGTCATCTGACGCGGGGACGCTTCCACTCTTTCGGAGACCGCTGAGTCGGACGGCCAGTGCCGCGACTACAGAGCTACGTTGCAAGAGAAAGGCCCCGTTGCCGGGGCCTTTCCAGTAGCGGGGGCAGGATTTGAACCTGCGACCTCCGGGTTATGAGCCCGGCGAGCTACCTGACTGCTCCACCCCGCGGCGTGGGCCAAGTATAGCTCAGCCCGCTTCGGCTCAGGCCCGTCAGGCCGGGCACACGCGGACGAGCTCTTCGACCGAGGTGATCCCTGCGGCGACCTTCCCGATGCCGTCCTCCCACATCGTGCGCATGCCCCCTTCGACAGCGGCGCGCTCGATCTCCTCGCGCGACGCCTTCTCGGCCGCCAGCTGCTCGAGTTGCTCGTTCATCGGGAGCAGCTGGAAGACGCCGACGCGGCCACGGTAACCGGTCTGGCTGCAACGCGGGCATCCGCGTGGCCGGTGGAAGGTCGCCCCCTCGAGCCGGGCCATCTGCTCGTCGCCCAGGTGCATCCCTCGCAGCTCACGCCACGTTGACGTATACGACTCCGCGCAGTGCGTGCACAGCTTCCGCGCGAGGCGCTGCGCAAGAACGGCCGAAACGGCCGCTCCCGTGAGGAAGGGCTCGACGCCCATCTCGTTCAGCCGCGTGATCGCGGCCGGCGCGTCGTTCGTGTGCAGCGTGGACAGCACGAAGTGCCCCGTGAGCGCGGCTTCGATCGAGATGCGGGCGGTCTCGCCGTCGCGGATCTCGCCGACCATGATCACGTCGGGATCCGAGCGGATGATCGAGCGCAGCGCCGTCGCGAAGGTGAGACCGGCGCGCGGGTTGATCTGGACCTGGTTGACGCCGAGCAGCCGGTATTCGACCGGATCCTCGACCGTGATGATGTTGATCTCGGGACGGCTGATCGCCGACAGCGCGGCGTAGAGCGTCGTCGACTTGCCCGCACCGGTCGGCCCGGTGACGAGCAGCGCGCCGGTCGGACGGGCGAGAATGCCCGAGATCTGCTCCCCCATCGCATCGGAGAGCCCGAGGGCGCCGAGTGTCGGCACCTCACGCGACTTGTCGAGGAGCCGCATCGTTACGCCTTCGCCCTCGACCGTCGGAAGCGTGGCCACGCGGATGTCGAGTATGCGTCCGGCCGCCGCGGCGTTGAGGGAGATCCGGCCGTCCTGCGGCTTGCGACGCTCGGCGATGTCGAGGTTGGCCAGCACCTTCAGACGAGTCGTGACACCGGACGCAAGCCGTTTCGGGATGCGGTGGGCGACATGCAGGACACCGTCGATCCGGTAGCGGACGACGAGCTCGTCCTCCTGCGCCTCGACGTGGATGTCGCTGGCGTTGTCCTCGGCCGCCTGGAAGATCATCGAGTTGACGAGCCGGACGATCGGTGCGTCGGAGATGTTGTCCTCGACCTCGAGATCGACCGCCTCTTCCTCTTCGGCCTCGTCCAGCTCCTCCGCGAAGGTGGCGCTCATCGCCTCGGCCGCGCGTGACAGGCGGCGCAGCTCGGCGACGACGTCGTTCTCGGCCGCGACGTAGAGCTCGACCTTCTGGCGGGTTGCGAGCCGCAGCTCGTCGAGGCCGCGGACGTCCTGCGGATCGGTGATCGCAATCTTGAGACTCCCGCCGTCGAACGCGAACGGGATCGCCCCGACACGGTTCAGCACGGGCAGCGCGATCGCCTTGGCGGCGTCCGGGTCGACGCCCACGACGCCGAGGTCGATCAGCGGGAGGTGGTACTTCTCCGCGACCGCGCGCGCGGCGGCGAGCGCGTCGGTCTGCTCGTCGACCAGCGCCTCCGAGAACGAATCGCCGGCCGGGACGTCCACGTCGTCCTCGCCGACGAGTCGGAGCTCCAAGGAATCGTCGCGGTCCATGGCCGTGTCCATTAGAGCAGGCTCAGGTAGGCGTCAAGAAGCGCAGGCCCGGCGAACAGCGCGACGACGCCGCCGAACGCGAGGAACGGCCCAAATGGGATTCGCATCTTCCGAGCGGCGCTTCCGTGCCGGGCATAGAGGACGACTGAGGGCACGAGCGCCGAGACCATTCCGACCATCATCGCCACCACCACCGTCGGCCCGAGCGCGACTCCGAGCAGCAGCGCGAGCTTGACGTCGCCCATCCCCATGCCTCCGGGATAGGCGAGGGCGGCCACGAGCAGGAAGAGCGCCGCGCCGAGCCCCGCCACCACCCATGCGACCGACGGGTGGAGCAGCGTGTTGCCCGCGAGCACCAAGCCGGCGGCCGGCAGGACGATGCGGTTGGGAATGATCCGGTGCTCGATGTCGGTGGCCGAGATGGCGACGAGCGCCGCGCAGAAGAAGGAAGCGAGAGCAGCGTCGGCGGTCAGCCCGAAACGGAGGACGCAGGCCGCGACGAGAAACGCGGTCACGCCCTCGACGAGCGGATAGCGCCACGGGATCGGCGCCGCGCAGTGACGACAGCGCCCGCGCAGGACCGCAAACGAGAGCAGCGGGAGGTTGTCGTACCACGCGAGCGAGGTCCCGCAGGCCATGCAGGCCGAGCCCGGGTGAACGATCGAGCGCCGGAGCGGGACCCTCGCGGCGACGACGTTCAGGAAGCTTCCGAACGCGAGGCCGGGAAAGAACGCGATCGCTGCGACCGCCACGCCCATCTCAGGACGGCCTGCTGTTCCGGAGGGCGATGCTGTCGGTCAGCACGAACCGCTGCGCGGTGTTCGCGGGGGTCTTGTCCAGGGCGAGCGAGACCGAGAGCGCCGCGCTCGGCGGGCGCGCGGTCGACGCGCTGTAGACCGGCATGTTCTGCGGATACTGGCCCGGCGCCCCGCCGGTGCAGCCTGTGAAGCTCGTAGCGGTCGTCCCGGTGCACGTGATCGGGCCGGAGGCGCCGAAGGCGATCGTGTTCGCGGTCGCGTTGAAGTTCGACGTGCCCGGGGGATTCTGGACATTGATCGTCGCGGTCGGAAGCGTCAGCGGATTGTCGGCCAGCTTCGTCGGCCCCGTGTCCACGTACGACGTGCCGGTCGTGTTCTTCAGCAGGCGCAGGCTGACGCCGTCACGGCCGTACACGTTGTACGAGGTCGCCCCGGCGAGGAGCGACCAGCTGACGGTGATCGTGTTCGCCAGCCCGGACGGAACCGTCAGTGATGCAACCGTCCCGGGAACCTCGACACCGCTCGAGAGCACCGCCGAGACTTCATAGGAATACGTTCCCGACGGAAGTGTCCCGCCCGATGAAGCCGAGGTCAGCGAGGCGGCCGGCAGCCGCGCGGCGTCGAAGATCCTGCCCGCGGTGATGGCCGGAGCGTCGGTCTTGTCCACGAGGTCCGACGCCCACTCCGTCCCGGTCCCCGAGCAGGTCGAGCCCGTGTAGCGCCAGAGGGTGTAGGGCTGCGCGCCGGCGACCGGCGGCGTCGCCCCGTTCTTGTCCTTCGTGCACCAGGTCACCGTCGTGGCTCCGCCGGCGGTCGGGCAGTAGCTGGCGAGCGTGATCGTGACCGACGACGCCGGATAGCCGCTCGGAGTCGTGATGTCGCTTGCACACCGAATCTCACGCCGCATCCGGTCGAGCCCGAGCCTCGCGTCCTGCTGCACCTGCGCCCGGTTCGTCTGGTCGGTCTGCGAGCTGAGGGCGCCCGTGAAGAGCACGGTCAGTCCAGCGAGGACGATCCCGAGAATCGTGAGGACGACGAGCATCTCCACGAGCGTGAACCCGTCCTGCGCTGTCATCCGGACTCGCTCGCGCATCACTTCAGGCGGAGGCCGTCGACGCGGAGCGAGTGCTCGTCATGCTCGTCTGGCGCTTCGAGCGGCTCCGGTTCCTCGGCGATCTCGCCGCCGGCCCGGACTGCCTGCTCCTTCAGCGCGCGGCCGAGGGCGATCATGAAGTCGTGGCGGTTCGGAGCGGCCGCTGCCGCGGTCTCCTCGTCGACGTCGCCGCTCAGGACGAGATCGATCAGCGCCTTGCCGAGCGTCTGCATCTGGAAGAACGCCCCCTCGGCGATCGCCTCCGGCACGAGCTCGGGCTTGTCCTCGCGGATCAGTTCCTGGATGCGGGCATTCGAGACCATCACCTCGACCGCTGCGACTCGGCCGCCGCCGACGCGTGGGAGGAGCCGCTGCGAGATGACGCCCCGCAGCACGCCGGCGAGGATCGAGCGCACCTGCGCCTGCTTGCTCGCAGGGAAGAACTCGACGAGGCGGCCGAGCGTCTCCGCCGCGTCGACGGTGTGCATCGTCGAGAGCACGAGATGGCCCGACTCGGCCGCCTGGAGTGCAGTCTCGGCGGTCTCGGTGTCGCGGAGCTCGCCGATCAGGATCACGTCCGGGTCCTGGCGCAGCACGCGCCTGAGCGCCTCGTGGAAGGACTCGGTGTCGATCCCGACCTCGCGCTGGTTGACGATGCACTGGTCGTCCTCGTGGAGGAACTCGATCGGGTCCTCGATCGTGACGACGTGCTGCCGGCGCGTTCGGTTGATGTGACCGAGCATCGCCGCCAGCGTCGTCGTCTTCCCGACGCCGGTCGCTCCGGTGACGAGGATCAGGCCGCGGTGCTCCTCGGACAGGCGCTCGACGCCGGGCGGCAGGCGCAGCGTCCGGAAGTCGGGTGCCTGGCTGGGGATGACGCGGAACGCGACGGACACGTCGCCGCGCTGGCGAAACGCGTTGACGCGGAATCGTGGGAGGCCGGGTTGCTGGTACGCGGTGTCGAGCTCCCCCGTGCTCTCGAACGAGGCCAGCCGGGAGCGCGACGAGGCGCCCACGCGGCTCACGATGTACTCCAGCTCGATCGCGCTGAACGGCGGGAAACCGGGAAGCGGTTCGAGCTCGCCGTCGAAGCGGACGACCGGCGGACGACCGACCTTGAGGTGGACATCGCTCGCGCCGCGATCCACGGCGGCGCTGAGGAGCGCCTCGAGGTCGATGTGATCCATGGTGGTGTCGCTCATGGCTAGCCGCCTCCGAAATTGATCGGTGAGAGCAGCTGAGGAAGCGGCAGCGGGCCTGTCAGCCCCGAGGTGCCGGACGATGCGAAGGAGATGGGCGGGAACTGGAGCGTGCCGCTCTGTCCGGCGCTGACGTTTCCGTAGACGCTGACCATCGGGCCGACGACGACAGTCCCCGAGACACTCGCGTCGACGTTCCCGTTGCCGAGGAGCAGCCCCTGGAAGTTGCCCTTCTTGATGTCGATGCTGTCGCCCGTCATGGGATCCAGCCCGTCGGCGACGATCGCAAGCGCCGTCGTGTCGGCGTCCCAGGGCGTTGGTGGAGTGCCAACGCCGCAGTCGGGGTTCACGCACAACACGGTGTTGTTGCTCATCGAGTAGAGCCCGCTCAGGATGATCGTCCCCTTGCCGACGTACTTCGCATTCGTGGACGAGCTCCGCACGCTCCCGTCGATGAAGAGCGTTCCCTTGACCGTGAGCGTCCTGCTCGTCGCGTCGTAGGCCAGCTTGGTCTTGCCGTCCGCCGACGTGCAGCTGTACGTGGCCCCCGTCAAATCGAACGGGCTGCCCTGCGCATACGCGCTCTGGTTGATCGTGTTGTCACCGGTGTCGAAGGTCGGCGGCGTGCCGGCGGAGGTTGCGCAAGCCGTCTTCGGGCCGAGGCCCGCGTTCAGGTACCAGAAGCCCATGTAGCTCGGCGAGGCCGGGTGCGAGGTGCCGTCCGCCGGGACCGCCCAGGCGACGGGGGCGCAGCAGGTGAGCGTCGGGACCGTGATGAAGTCGGGCGGGATCACGTTGTCGTGGATGACGCCCCAGATCTTGTCGGTGGCCCCCCAGACGCACGGGTGAGGAGTCGGGTTGTCCTTCGACGCGCAGTAGTGGCCGACGTGGACCTCGGCCAGGTCGTTGGCCGGATCGGCCGTGCCGTTGACGTGACCGACCGTGTTCTGCGGGTTCACGAGCGAGAGGTCGTGCCCGACGGCGATCCTGTTCGGACGAGCTGGCTTCGTGAGCGACGCCGGGATCGTCTCGGAGATCGTCGCCGTGTTCGCGAGGATGAGGTCGTGCCCGGTGTAGACGGGCGCCGCGACGACGACCGACTGTCCGAACGTGATGTCGTTGAGCGCGTAGATCCAGTCGACGGCGCTCGTGCCCGGGTCGACCGACGCGCTGTCCGGGATGATCACCGGGACGACCGCGGTCGCATTCCTGACGACATCCGATGCGGGCCCGGTCGGGTTCTTGACGCGGCCGCTCGCGGTCAGCTGCCACTGCCACTTCCAGCTCGGGTTGCTCGGGACATTGACGAGCGTTCCCGACCAGGTCGTCGACCCGTTTCCGGCAGCCGTCGCTCTCGCGACCAAGGCTCCGGTCGCGTACGTGCCTGCGGTGCCGCCGGTGCAGCCCGTGAAGCTCGTCGCCGTGATCCCCGTGCAGGCGACGGCGCCGGACGCTCCGACCGAGATCGTGTTCGCGCCCGAGTTGTAGCCGAGCGTGCTCGCGACGTTGACCGTCGTCGAGGCGGGCAGCGTCGTCACGGGAGCCGTGAGCGTCGTGCTGAGCAAGAGGTTCGCGTCGCCCGGGTAGATCGTGACGCCCGGGTAGTTGGCGTTCAGGACGGCGAGCGCGTTGTTGAGGCCGGACTCCGCCAGTGCGGAGGCTCTCTGGCCGGCGTTGGAGCGATGCGCGTCACGAGCCGCGGCGGCGGTCATGAAGATCACCGTCCCCAGCACGATCATCAGCACGAGCATGATGAGGATCGCGAGGACGAGGGCAATGCCCTCCTCGTCACGCCGGAGGCGACGCCACGTCGCTGGGACGCGGCATCGGTCCTTGCTGCTCAGCCGCATGCCCACAGGTTGCTCCAGTGCACATCCTGCGGCCCCCCCGAAAGGGCTAGTCGGACCCACCCGTCGCGGCGGGATGCACGAGGTCCTGGGACTGGCGGACAGAAAGATGGTTCGTTCGGCCTATTGCGTCTTTGACTGTTGTTGTCATCATGTGACCGCGCGACGAGTTGAGGGACGGTCGCGCGCACTGCGGCAATCAAGGGGAAGGGGTAGGGCTCAAATGCGGCGACGCCACCTTGCGGCAGGAGGCGCCATCCCGCCTGTGAAGGCGGAATTCTTGGCACTGGGCACAACAGTCCGCACTGCGGACGAACCACGCGTCGATGCGCCCCGAAACCGGGACGGAGGGGTCTAGATGCGGATCAAGTTGCTCGTCGCCGACGACCACAAGCTGATGATCTCGGCAGTTCGCGCGGCGCTGTCGAGCGCGCCCGACATCGAGATCATCGGTGAGGCGAGCTCAGGCAGCGAGGTTCTCCCGCTCGTCGGCCGCACGACCCCCGACGTCGTGCTCCTCGACCTGCGGATGCCCGGCATGGACGGTCTTCGCTGTCTCGAGCTGCTTCACGAGCGCCACCCGTCGGTCAAGTCGATCGTCATGTCGGGCAACGACGACCCCGCGGCCGTGGACGCATCCCTGGCACGAGGCGCGGTCGCGTTCATCCACAAGACGATCGACCCGGGCGATCTCGGCGCAGTCATCCGCCAGGCGATTGCCGGCAACGTCTTCTTCGCGGTCAACAACCGGGCGTCGGCCGAAGCCCCGCGTGCCGAATGCGATCTGACACCGCGCGAGACCGAGATCCTGCGCGCGCTGGTCGACGGCCAGTCGAACAAGCAGATCGCCGGCCAGTTCTGGCTCTCGGAGCAGACGATCAAGTACCACCTGACGAACATCTACCGCAAGCTCCGCGTGAGCAGCCGGACCGAAGCGGTGCGTCAGGCGTACGAGTACGGGCTGATCGAGAATCCCGTGCTGCGCGTCGCGACTCTGGCCTGACCTTGGACGTCAGGCAGGCCGCAAGCTGACGGCCACGTCTCCGTAGGCGTCGGCCCACGCCTTCGCGAAGAAGCGGAGCTCCATCATCGCCACGTGCAGGCTCTCCGCCTGTCGATGCACTACCCGGCACGCGTTGGAGCTGATCGGGACGACCAGGCAGCCGGCGGCCCGCAGGCGAGCCACGAGCTGCGGCAACAGCCGGGGCATGTCGATCTCGATGATGATGCTCAGCGGCACGCTGCCAGTGTGCTCGGCCCGTCGTGGGTCGGCCTCGGACAAACGTCCGGGTTGCGCTGAGGGACGGCTAGTTCTGCCCCACCCGTCGGCTCGTGCGCGCCAGGCGATCGCGGTGCCGTACCACCTCGGCCATGAGCGTCGTCATCAGCAGCAGGTTTCCGATCAGGAAGAAGACGTCTGCAAGGTTGAAGGCGACGGTGAATCTCCCCTCGCTGACGATCAGCGGGTTCGGCACCCAGTTCCCGTCCGCGCGCGCGGAGACGAGATTCCCGAGCACGCCGGCGCTCATCACCCCGCCCGCGACGGCGACGGCGGCAGAGGGGACGACACAGAGGAACGCCGAGCCGACGAGGAGCGCTACGCAGAGTGCGATCCAGGCGCCGGAGCGGTGGTGGAACGCCCAGGACGCCGTGGGGACGCTGGCTTTGACGATCAGGTCGACGGAGGCGAGCGCGGCAGCCGGAACGACGAGCAGCAGCAGCCTCTCCGACACGCGCATGGCGTGAGGGTATCTATCCGGACGGAGGCGACCCTACGCGGACGGAAGCGCGATCGCGAGCGCGCGGGCGGCGTCCTGGATCGCGCTCGTCGCAACCTTGGCGTCCTTGCCCAACAGCCTGTACAGGAACCTGGGATAGGTCACGAGCACGTTGCCGAGCTTGAACGGCGAGTCGAAGCGACCCCACTCCGCGCCGACGAGGCACAAGACTCCGCGCACGGGCACATCAACGACGCCCGCCGGGCCGAGCGCGTCGCGCACGACCTCGGCCTGGTCCTCGACTCCGTACAGGAGCGCCGTACGATCGATTCCACCGACGTACAGGCGCATGTCCGGGCGAATGATCTTGCCGGCGTTGCGCTTCTCGACCCTGCCGCCGTCGGGCTTCACGTCGATCACGAAGACCCCACCCGGCGTGACCGCAAGGTGATCGATGGTCCCACGGCTCGAGGGCATTCGCCGGCCGTGCAGGACCACTACCCGCTCCCCGGCAAATTCGGTGAGGCGCGCGCCAAATGCCCCCTCGCCGTCGGCCGCCTCGTGCTGGTGCCGCAATCGACGCGGCTGAGCTTGCTCCATTGCAGACGCCTCTACTTGATGAGCGTGAGCATCTTGAACATCGGCAGGTACATCGAGATCACGATCGTGCCCACCATCGCGCCCACGCAGATCATCAGGATCGGCTCGACGATCGAAGTCAGCGACTGGATGCTCGCGTCGACCTCGTCCTCGTAGAAGTCGGCGACCTTGGCGAGCATGCCGTCGAGCTCACCGGTCTCCTCGCCGATCTTCACCATCTGCCCGACCATCGGCGGGAACACGGGATCTTCCAGTAGCGGCTGGCTGATCGGCACGCCCTCGTGCACCCGGGACCTGATCCTCCCGAGGGACTGCTCCACGACCCAGTTGCCGGAGGTTGCGCCGGTGATCTCGAGCGCCTTGATGATGTCGACGCCCGCCGAGACGAGGGTCGAGAGCGTCCTCGAGAAGCGTGCCAGCGCGACCTTGTGCACGACGTCGCCGATGCGCAGCGGGATCCTGAGCTTGAAGCGGTCCCACGTCTGCCGGCCGCGTTCGGTGCGCTTGAGCCGGCGCAGCCCGAAGACGAGCAGCGCGATCGCCGGGAAGATCAGGAACCACCAGTGGCGGAGCGCGTAGGAGACCTTCATCACCAGCTGCGTGAGCATCGGGAGGTTGCCGTGCAGCTGGTCGAAGACCTTGACGAAGACCGGGATGATGAACAGGAGCATGAAGGTGAGCACGAGCGTCGCGAACGTGATCACGACGGCCGGGTAGACCATCGCGCCCTTCACGCGCCGCTTGATCTGCGTCTCCTTCTCGATCTGGACCGCGACCCGGTCGAGGACCGTGTCCAGCGTTCCGGAGGACTCGCCGGCCTCGACCATCGCCACGAACAGCCGGCTGAAGACCTTCGGGTGCCGCGCCAGCGCTTTCGAGAGCACGATGCCGCCCTCGACCTCGGAGCGTACGTCGGCGATCACTTCGGCCAGGTACTTGTCGTCGGTCTGCTCCTCGAGCGTGACGAGCGCCGCGACCACGCTCACGCCGGACGCGATCATGGTCGCGAACTGGCGCGCGAAGACCTGAAGCGCCTTGGGCTTGACCTTCTTGAACGGGCTCGCCGCGCCCCGCTTGCCGGCGCTCGTGCGCTCGCGCAGCGACTGGGCGAGCAGGCCGCGCATCTGGAGCTGGTCGCGGGCCGTGGTCAGGTCCGGCGCATGGATGACGCCGGAGATCTCGAGCCCTTGCGAGTTGATTGCGTCGTATGCGAATGCAGCCATGTGGAGTCCTTGGGTCGGGTCAGCCGGTGGAAGAGTCGAAGGTCGCGCTCTCGCTGAACGCCAGCGGGCCGGCGCTCGTCGTGCCCTTGTGCACCTCGATCGAGACGAGCTTGACCGCCCGGCTCGCCGGGGTGCCGGAGCACGTGGGCGGCGTCATGTTCGTCGTCGTGTTCGCCGGGCCGACGACGCAGGTCCACGCGATGGTGGAGCCGACCCAGTACGTGTTCCCGTCCGAGCCGGTCTGCGTGCCGCCGCTCAGCGCCCCCGGCGTCAGCGATGTGAACGGAGCCTGGCGGTAGAGCTCCATCCGCTTGTCGGCGAGCGTGCCGACGGTCGACGCCTGCCGCGCGCGGCTGACGGAGAGGAGGCCCGAGGTGAAGCCGGCGACGATCGCCGAGATGCCGAGCGCCATCACGACCATCGCGATCAGCAGCTCGATCAGCGTCATGCCTTCTTCCGATTGCAGGCTCGGCCGTCGCATCAGCGGTACGTGATCAGCTCGCGGATGTAGGCGCTGCGGTAGCCCGCGGCGTGGACGCTCCCGGCGCGCCGGGAAACCGCTCCGAGCGATGGGTACGGGCCGGAGTAGACGACCCAGTACCCGCCGCGGAGAGGGCGACGGCGGGAGGAGTTGAGGATCGAGAGCGAGCCGACGCGCGCGCGGGCGCCCCGCGCGAAGTGCACCGCGCTGGAGTGCCCGTTTCTCGTCGGGATCGAGGCGAGGATGACGATCCAGCCGTGGCTCGCGACGCGGTGGCCGCCGGGCCGCCCGATGATGATCTGCCCCGGAATCGGTTTCTGAGTCAAGACCGGCTGGGGGCCACCCTTGAACGGGTCGGCGCCACCGGCCGTGACGGCGCGGGCGTCCTGGTTCGGCAACGGGTTGCCCGCGAACGGATCGCCGCGCGCCTTCCTGGGCCGCGGCTTCACAGTGCGGTGAGGCGCAGCTCCGCCCACGGCAGGGGCGGCTGACGGGCTCGCTGCGGACCGATTCAGCACGTTTGGGAGCTGCCAGGCGAGCAGCACGGCGAGCACGGCTCCGAGGACGATCAGCATGATCGTCTGGCGCCGTTGCTTCGCCGCGGCGCGCGCGGCTCCCGGGCGGGCTGCAGCCGCGGAGGCCATCTAGGGCGTCGGGGTCGCGGTCGAGGGCCGCGCCGCAGCGCCGCCGGACATGAACGCGTCGAGCGAGAGCGTCGCCGCGAGCAACCCCTTCGTCGGGCTCTTGGCGATCGCCATGTTGTCCACGGCGAACAGCCGGCCCTTCACGCGCACGTCGCCGTCCTCGACCCTCGCACGGGATCGCAGCTCGTGCATGAAGTTCGCGATCCGGAAGTAGCGGCCGCTCACCAGGAGCGTGATCGGCACCGCCTGCGCGCCGGCGGAGGGCACCGGTGTCGACGGCGCGATGCTGTCGATCCTGACGCCGGTCTTACTGGCTGCACGCGACAGCTCTCGGATGATCTCGGACACGTCCGCGTCGTCCGGAAGCGCGCGCTGGAGCTGGGCTAGTTGCCCGGCACTCTGGTGCGCCGCCGGGCTGTTCAAGAGCGTCTGAGTAGTGGCGAGCCGGACGTTGGCGTCGCCGATCTGGGTGTCCAGCGCGGCGGCCTTCGACCGCTGGGGCGAGAGGACGGCGAACCAGGAGGCGAGGACGACGAGGAGGACGAGCACGACGGCCAACAGGAACGCGAGCCGTCCGTTGATCCGATCGATCACTGTGCACCTCCCGGGTTGAAGCCGGCGTTGACCGAGAACGTGTCGCCGGCCGCCAGGCTCGCGCCGTTCGTGCTCGACACGAGCGTCACGTTCGTGAGCCACGGGAGCGACGCCAGCCGGTCGAGCACGAGCGCGACCCGCACGTGGGAGGTCGCGACGCCCGTCACCGTGAACGGAGCGCTCCCGACGCTGGGCGTGGGCGTCGACCCGGGCGGAGTGGCAGGCGCAGCGGCGGGTGTCGCGGCTCCGGCCGCGAGCGGCGTCGGCGATTGCATGGACAGGGTCTGGAGGCGCACTCGACGAGGCATCACGCGCGAGAGGTCTGCAAGCAGGCTCTCCCAGGCGATGCGGCTCGCCGTGACCGTCGTCGCCGCAGGCATGCGCGCGGCGACCCCGGACTGGGCCGCGCGGATCGGTGCGGCCTTGGCGTCGGCCGCAACGACCTCCGTCTGAACCGCGGCGAGCGTTGCACGCTGGTCGTTCAGAACCGAGCGCTCATGGACGTACGCGAGACCGAGCCCGACCACCGCGACGCACGCAACGGCGGCGCCGCCCGTGAGCACTCGGCGCGGCGAGGCGTCCTTGCCGACGGTGGCCCAGCGACGACCGGGGCGCGCTTGGAGCGGAAGGAGATTGACGGCTTCCATCAGCGCTCCACCCCCAATCCGATCGCGACGGCCATCGAAGCGAGGTCCTCACGTTCGGCGAGGCCGTTCGTGACCTCGACCCTGGCGAGAGGATCCGCGATCCTGAACGGGACTCGCGTCAGCCGCTCGAGCTCCTCGGCCAGCCCCGGAAGATTCGTCGTTCCGCCCGTGACGAGCACCTCGGAGATCGCGAGGGATCCGGGCTCGCCCTGGTAGAACTGGAGCGAGGCGATCAACTCGCGAGCGAGTGTCTGCAGCTCACGTGTGATCGCGGCGCGGGCCCGCGCGAGCCGTGGGTCGTCCCCGTGGGAGCCGTTCGCGCGCAGGTCGAGCTGGAAGAGAAGATTGCCGGCTTCAGCGGGCGTGAATCCGAGCTCGCGCGCGATCGCGGCCTCGAGCTTCGCGCCGCCCCAGTCGAGGACGCGCATGAAGTCGCAGACCATTCCGTCCGAGATCGCGAGCGTCGAGCGATCGTGCCCGATCGAGAGCACGACCGAGGCGGCGACGGGCTCGACCTCGAGCTCGCCGCGCCACGGAACCAGGGCCCGCAGGAGCGCGAACGCCTCGACGTCGATCCCCGCGAGCTCGAGCTTCGCAGCCCTGCACGCCTCGACGTAGTGGTCGATCGGGTCCTTGTAGGCGGCCGCAAGCAGGACGCGGCGGGAGACGTTCCCCGATTCGTCGACGGTCTCGCTGACAACATGGAAGTCGAGCACAGCCTGGTCGAGCGGAATCGACAGCGCCTCGTGCGCCCGATAGCGGACGACGTTGGCGAGCTGGCGCTCGTCGTCGATGCCGTCGATGTCGAGGGCGCGCACGCCGATGCGGTTCGTGCCGAGACCGAGCCGGATGTTGCGGCGTGGAAGCTTGTGCTGTCTGAAGAACGCGTCGAGCGCTGTCGCGAGGGCAGGAACGTCCCGCACCTCTCCGCCGACGACGACGCCGGGCTCGAGCGGGACGCGCGCGAGCTGGACGAGCTTTGCCTCGCCGTTGTTGACGACACGCGAGGCTGCGATCTGGGAGGCGCCGATCTTGAGGCCGACGACCTCCTGCTTGCGCGAGCGCTTCCGCTTCGGGCTGCTCGGCCTCGTCGTGCCGGCCGGCCGCCTCTCCTTCCGCTTCGGCCGCCGGAGGACGTCCGACAGCTTGATCTCCTGGTTCCAGTCCATGTGTCGCTATACCTCCGAGGCGAGCCGCAGGCCGTTGTCCGTAGGGGTTTCCGTCTGTTCAGTGCCGTTCGAGGCTGCCGGTGCGGCGTGGGTCATGCCGGCGCGCTCGAGCAGGCCGCGAAGCTGGTCGGGTCGCGACGAGCGCGAATACGCCACCTCGGGCGTGATCACGTGCCGCAGGACGAGATCGGCGAGCGACTGCTCCATCGTCTGCATGCCGCGCGACGTGCTCGTCTGCATGACCGAGTAGATCTGCTCGACCTTCGCCTGGCGGATGATGTTGCGAACCGCGTCGTCCGG
>Ga0207674_10003026_pt1 | contig 20834 bp, 15 predicted proteins | sample KBSCornC72_FD_184303 | JGI IMG/M metagenome (GOLD analysis project Ga0207674, IMG submission 184303) | Corn rhizosphere microbial communities from Kellogg Biological Station, Michigan, USA - KBS Corn C7-2 (SPAdes) (version 2) | ecosystem: Host-associated > Plants > Roots > Rhizosphere > Soil ...
CTCTATGCCCTGCACTCGCGGCGGTTCCTGGGTGCCGAGATCGACCTCGACGAGACCTACGAGTGGGGCATCGAGGAGCTCGCCCGCATGGTCGACGAGCAGACCCAGATCGCCCGTCAGATCAAGCCAGGCGCCTCGGTCGAAGAGGCGATCGCCTTCCTCGAGGCCGACGAGTCGAACAAGCTGCACGGTGTTGATGAGCTGCAGAAGTGGATGCAGCAGCTGGCCGACCAGGCCGTCTCCGAGCTCTCGGGCACCCACTTCGACATCCCCGATGAGATCAAGACCATCGAGTGCATGATCGCCCCGACGCACGACGGCGGCATCTACTACACCTCGCCCAATGACGACTTCAGTCGGCCGGGCCGGATGTGGTGGAGCGTTCCTGAGGGGGTGACCGAGTTCGACACCTGGCGCGAGACCACCACGGTGTACCACGAGGGCGTTCCGGGGCATCACCTTCAACTGGGCCAGGCCGTGTACAACCGCGCCCTCCTGAACACCTGGCGTCGCAGCCTGGCGGGGACCAGCGGGCACGCCGAGGGCTGGGCGCTCTACGCGGAGCGCCTGATGGACGAGCTCGGCTACCTCAAGAACCCGGCCGACCGGCTGGGCATGCTCGACGGTCAGCGGATGCGCGCGGCGCGCGTGGTGCTCGACATCGGCGTCCACCTCGGCAAGCCGAACCTGGCCGGGACCGGCACCTGGACGGCGGACGACGCTCTCGAGTTCATGCGGGCCAACGTGAACATGAACGACTCGTTCATCCGCTTCGAGGTCAACCGCTACCTCGGCTGGCCGGGTCAGGCGCCCTCGTACAAGGTCGGCCAGCGCATCTGGGAACAACTGCGCGACGAGGTCAAGAAGCGCGAGGGCGCCGCCTTCGACATTAAGGCGTTCCACAAGCGCGCCCTCGACCTGGGCGGCGTCGGACTCGACACGCTCCGTTCGAGTCTGCTCGGCTAGTGCCGGGGCTCGCGTCGCCCGATTCGCCGTGGCGCACAGCCCTCGGTGACGACTTCCCCCAGCTCCATCCGCGTCTGCTCGCCTACTTCTCGGCGATCCCCGCCGGGCGCGTCGGCCGCGGGAGCGGAACCTTCGAACGCGTCGGCACACCCCGGCGCTGGCTGTGGCCGGTGCTCCGCGTCCTGGAGCGTCGCCGCATCCTGTTCCCGGTCTGGGATCACGACGTCCCGTTCACGATCGAGAACCGGCCAGACGGGAACGCGCTGCGCGCCGTCCGCACCTTCCATTTCGCCGCAGGCGACAAGGGGATGGTCGATGTCGTCACGACTGAGCGCGACCGCCTCGTCGATCGCCTCGGGGATGGCGGGGCGCTCCGAACCGAGCTGACGGCCTCCGTGCTCGACGGCGCCCTGCTCCTCGTCTCCCGGTCGGCGCGCTGGGGGTGGCTGCCCATCCCGTTCGCTCCTCGCCTGCGGCTCGTTGAGCGATTCGATGACGCCGTCGGGCGCCAGCACGTGGCCCTGACGCTGGAAGCCGCCCTGGTCGGCCGCATCTACGAGTATTCGGGGCACTTCGACTACCGGATCGAGGACGCGTGAGGGTCGTGATCGCCGGGGCGTCCGGCTTCATGGGGCGCGCCATCCTGGCTGCCTATGCCGCGGACGGCGCCGAGGTGGGCACGATCGGCAGAGCCGGCGCCGACGCCGGGTGGGACGATCCGGCGGCCCTGGTGCGCCTGGTCGACGGCGCTGCGGTCCTGGTGAATCTCGCCGGGAAGAGCGTCAACTGCCGATACGGGCCGGAGAACCGGGCCGAGATCCTCCGGTCACGGGTTGCGACGACGCGGGCGCTGGCCGACGCGGTCGGGCGGGCGCAGACGCCTCCCGCCGTCTGGCTGAACGCGTCAACGGCCACCATCTACCGGCACGCAGAGGATCGTCCGATGACCGAGCGCACCGGCGAACTCGGCGAGGGGTTCTCGGTCAGTGTCGCCCGGGCGTGGGAGGACGCGTTCTTCGAAGCCGACCTCCCGGCGACGCGGCGCGTGGCCATGCGCACCGCCATCGTGCTCGGCGACGGCAGCGCGCTGCTCCCGCTGCTGCGCCTGGCGCGGGTCGGGATGGGCGGAGCGCACCTCGACGGCAGGTGGCCGGCATCCGCCGCACGCCGCGCGGCGGGCACCTACCACGCCTTCGGGGCCCGTTGGGGGCGCCAGCATTTCAGCTGGGTGCACCTGGACGACGTGGTCGGCTCCCTGCGCTTCCTGGCTGAGAACTCCCAGCTCACCGGTGCCGTCAACATCACCAGCCCGAACCCGAGCGACGACGCGACGCTGATGCGCACGATCCGGCGCATTCTCGGCGTGCCGCTCGGTCTTCCGCTGCCGCGCTGGGCCCTCGAGCTCGGATCCGCGGCGATCCGGACCGAGACCGAGCTGGTTCTCAAGAGCCGGTGGGTCCTTCCCGAACGGCTGCTGGAGGCCGGATACCGATTCCGGCATCCCGATCTGGAGGAGGCGATCCGACAGATCGTCGAGGCCAGGGGAGCGGCGTGACCGTGGATTCAGGACGGGCTGGTTAGGCTGTCTCGAGACCGATCCTCGTAGGAGTCGACCCCGTGCCCCGTTCTCTGTTCCGCGCCAGTGCCGCGGTGTCCGCCGTCGCCATCGCAGCCATCGCGCTGAGCGGCTGCACTCAGTCGCCGTCGCGCCCGACGGTCGACAACTGCGCCGGCATCATCTCGAAGGTGCTGCTGTCAGACGACTCGGGCACGACCGCGACCAAGTTCAACGCCGGCGACCTGCCGAAGATCTTCAACATCCCGGGTTCCCCGGCGCCGACCTGCTTCTACTCGAGCGTCGCACCGACCACGCCCGATGGCGGTGTCGCGTACGTCGAGACCCATCGGACCTTGCTGTACATCGGTCTCAGCGACTCCGATGCCAGGGCCATCATCGCGTCGATCAGGAAGACCGCCTCGGTGAAGCCCTGGACGGTGCGCTTCGACTACGACACGCCGGCGCCGACTCCGACACCGGGCGCAACGGCTGCACCGACGGCGAAGCCCTCCGCCACGACCTCTGCCCGCTGGTACTACAACTTCGCGGGAGCGGCAACCGACGACAAGGGTCAGCTGGGCTATTACCTCTCCGAGCCGATCTCGCAGGGGACCGCCCAGCAGGCGGGGCTCGACAAGGCCGTCAACGTTCTGCGGGTCGAGACGGTGCTCCGTCAGGTCAAGAAGTAGCCTGCTCGACTGGCGAGGCGCTTGCAGCGCCCGCTAAGCTAGAACGTCGCTTTGGCGACATCCATATCCGCCTGCCTCGGGCGACACATCACCACCTTTCACCACGTCCGTGGCCTTCACCCCTGTGCGCCATCCCGGTCGCAGGATCTATCGGAGCAACTACTACATGACAACCACAACGACCGCTTCGGTCGCCAAGCAGGTCGCGATCAATGACATCGGATCTGCTGAGGACTTTCTCGCCGCCGTCGAGAAGACCCTCAAGTTCTTCAACGACGGAGACCTCATCGAAGGCACCGTCGTCAAGATCGATCGTGACGAGGTCCTCCTCGACGTCGGTTACAAGACGGAGGGCGTCATCCCCTCCCGCGAACTCTCGATCAAGCACGACGTCGACCCGTCAGAGGTCGTCAACGTCGGCGACATGGTCGAAGCCCTCGTTCTCCAGAAGGAGGACAAGGAGGGTCGCCTCATCCTGTCCAAGAAGCGCGCGCAGTACGAGCGCGCATGGGGCGACGTCGAGAAGATCAAGGATTCGGACGGCGTCGTCACCGGCTCCGTCATCGAGGTCGTCAAGGGCGGCCTGATCGTCGACATCGGCCTCCGTGGCTTCCTGCCGGCCTCGCTCATCGAGCTGCGCCGCGTCCGCGACCTCACGCCGTACCTGGGGCAAGAGATCGAGGCCAAGATCCTCGAGCTCGACAAGAACCGCAACAACGTCGTCCTGAGCCGCCGCGCGCTGCTCGAGCAGACGCAGAGCGAGTCGCGCAGCACCTTCCTCAACAACCTCCAGAAGGGGCAGGTCCGCAAGGGCGTCGTGTCCTCGATCGTCAACTTCGGCGCGTTCGTCGACCTGGGCGGCGTCGACGGTCTGGTCCACGTCTCCGAGCTGTCGTGGAAGCACATCGAGCACGCCAGCGAGGTCGTCGAGGTGGGCCAGGAGGTCACCGTCGAGATCCTCGAGGTCGACCTCGAGCGCGAGCGCGTGTCGCTCTCGCTCAAGGCGACGCAGGAGGACCCGTGGCAGGTCTTCGCCCGCACGCACGCGATCGGTCAGATCGCGCCCGGAAAGGTCACCAAGCTGGTGCCGTTCGGTGCATTCGTGCGCGTCGCGGAGGGCATCGAGGGCCTCGTGCACATCTCGGAGCTCAGCGGCAAGCACGTCGAGCTCGCCGAGCAGGTCGTGTCGGTCGGCGACGAGGTCTTCGTCAAGGTCATCGACATCGACCTCGAGCGTCGCCGCATCTCGCTCTCGCTGAAGCAGGCGAACGAGGGCATCGACCCGAACAACACCGAGTTCGACTCCGGCCTCGCCGCCCTGTACGGCATGGTCACCGAGTACGACGAGCAGGGCAACTACAAGTTCCCCGAGGGCTTCGACGCGACCAGCGGCGAGTGGCTCGACGGGTTCGACACCCAGCGCGAGGCGTGGGAGCAGGAGTACGCGGCTGCCCAGGTGCGCTGGGAGGCCCACAAGAAGCAGATCATCGCCGCAGAGGCGGCCGGAGACGACGACCTCGCACCGGCGTCCTCGGCATCGAGCAGCAACTCGTTCTCGAGCGAGTCCGCCAGCGCCGGCACGCTCGCCGACGATGAGGCGCTGACGGCACTGCGCGAGAAGCTCAGCTCGAACAGCTAATCACGTTCTGCACGCGAGGGGCCCGGCGATTTCGATTGCCGGGCCCCTTGGCATACCGTGGCGGGATGAAGCGTGGATTCCTCGTTGTCGCCGTTTGCGCCGTTCTGCTCAGCGGGTGCGCCGCCGCGCCGACAACGAAGCCGACGGCCCCGGGGTCCTCAGTGGCGGCGAGGCCGGCAGGCTGCCCTGATATCCGTGCGGATCAGTTCGCGGTCCAGATCGCGACGACGGTCGCCGATCCTCGGAAGCAGGCGGAGTCGGTCGGACTGGGGGACGTGCTCGACGGTACGTGCGCTTACGGCTTCACCTCCGACCAGGTCGACGGCCTTGCCTTCTTCATCATCAACCCCACCGAGCAGCAGGCCGCCATCTTCTTCGGCGACGCCGTGGGGACGGCGGCGAAAGCCGGGTTCTCGATGGGCAGCACCCACCTCGATGGCCAGAACATGACCCAGGTGGGAGCGAACAAGGACGGGGCCGAGTTCTCGGTGTCGTACTACCCCGATGTGCATACGGATGATGGCGATGGCGCGTTCAGCGCGGACCGGATGGCCATCATCGGACTGCGCGAGGGGCAGTCCATCATCTTCGGCTCGGTCCAGCTCCCGTAGCGGGCCGCTCACCCCGTGCTGCCGCCCGGGGTGGGCGCGGGGAGCACCGGCGGAGCCTCTGCGCGTCTCTTGCGCATCCGACGGGTCAGCCCGATGGCCCCGGCGACCAGGCCCGCCAGTCCGATGATGACCAGCACCGGGAGCAGCAAAGCGACGACCGACATGACCGCGCTGAAGACGTCCTCGACGGTGCTCAGCACGGGGGCGGCGAACCCGGCTGTTGCGAGGTTCGCGCCCGGGCGCACCACCGTCTTGCCGATGTGCACCGTCAAGGCCAGCAGCACGCCGATCACGATCGGCACCCAGGCGTTGCTGGTGAAGAATTTGGCGGGGTCGGTGACAGTCGCCGTCTGGGCAACGGTGCCCGATCCGAAGACGATGCCGCCGGCCGCCGGTCGAACGATGGTCTGGATCCAGTCGTTGACCGAGTCGACGGCCGGCACCTTGTCGGCGACGATCTCGATCACCAGGAGGACGCCCAGGATGATCTGCACCCACCCGTTCTCGAGCCACGCCCAGCCGGGCGGCAGAGAGACCAGATCGGTGAACCGGCTGAGCAGCCCGATCGCCAGCAGCGGGATGTAGGCGTTCAAGCCGGCGGCCGCCGCCAGCCCCGCACCGGTCAGGACCTCGAACATGAGCAGAGGCTAGCAGCGAGGGTACGCTCGTCGAATGCAGCTGATCGGCCTCACCGGCGGGATCGCGTCCGGCAAGTCGGTCGTCGCAGCCCGGCTCGCCGAGCACGGAGCCGTGGTCGTCGACGCGGATCGCATCGCCCGGGAGGTCGTAGAGCCGGGCAGCCCCGCCCTGGCCCGGATCGCCGAGGAATTCGGGGACGAGGTCATCGCTTCCGACGGGAGCCTCGACCGGGCGGCTCTCGGTGCGTTGATCTTCGAGTCGCCCGAGAAGCGCGCGGCGCTGAATGCCATCACGCATCCGGCTGTCGGCATCCGGTCGAAGGAGTTGTTCGCGGCCGCGGCCGCCGCCGACCCCGATGCGATCGTGGTGTACGACGTTCCGCTTCTCGTCGATGCCGGCCGGGTCGACGAGTTCGACCTGATCGTGGTGGTGAACGCGAGCACCGAGACGCGACTGAACCGCATGGTCGAGCTGCGCGGGATGACGCGCGACGAGGCCATGCATCGCCTCAACTCCCAGGCGACGAACACCGAGCGCCTGGCGGTCGCGGACGTCGTGATCGACTCCAACGGAACGCTCGAGCAGACCCTGGAGCAGGCCGATGCGCTGTGGGAGAAGCTCTCAGCGCGTGTCGGCGGTCAGACCTAGGCTGGATTCATGCAGCCCACGCGTTCGGTTCGGCCCTTCGAGGTCGTCAGCGAATACCTGCCGAGCGGCGACCAGCCGGCGGCCATCGCTGAGCTCGCCCACCGCATCAACGCCGGCGAGACCGATGTCGTGCTGCTCGGCGCCACGGGCACGGGCAAGTCGGCGACCACTGCCTGGCTCATCGAGCAGGTTCAGCGGCCGACCCTCGTGCTCTCGCACAACAAGACGCTCGCGGCGCAACTCGCCAACGAGTTCCGCGAGCTCATGCCGAACAACGCGGTCGAGTACTTCGTCAGCTACTACGACTACTACCAACCAGAGGCCTACGTGCCGCAGACCGATACCTTCATCGAGAAGGATTCATCGGTCAACGCCGAGGTCGAGCGGCTGCGCCACTCGACGACGAACTCGTTGCTCAGTCGGCGCGACGCCGTCGTCGTGTCCACGGTCTCGTGCATCTACGGCCTGGGTGCCGCCGAGGAGTACCTCGGCGCGATGACCGCGCTCCAGGTGGGCGAGCACATCTCGCGCGACAAGCTCGTGCGGCGCTTCATCAACATGCAGTACGAGCGCAACGACGTCGACTTCTCGCGCGGCAAATTCCGCGTGCGCGGCGACACCATCGAGATCATCCCGGTCTACGAAGAGCACGCGATCCGCATCGAGATGTTCGGCGACGAGATCGAGGCCCTGTACTCGCTGCACCCGCTCACGGGCGATGTGATCAAGAAGATGGATTCCGTCGCCGTCTTCCCGGCGACCCATTACGCCGCGAGCACCGAGGCGATGCAGCGCGCCATCGTCAGCATCCGCGCGGAGCTCGCCGAGCGGCTCGCGGAGTTCGAGCGTCAGGGCAAACTGCTCGAGGCCCAACGACTGCGCATGCGCACCACCTTCGACCTCGAGATGATGGAGCAGATCGGCTTCTGCAACGGCATCGAGAACTACTCGCGGCACATCGACGGCCGGGCGCCCGGTGAGGCGCCGAACACGCTGCTCGACTACTTCCCCGACGACTTCCTCGTCGTCATCGACGAGTCGCACGTCACCGTGCCGCAGATCGGAGCCATGTACGAGGGCGACGCGAGCCGCAAGCGCACGCTGGTCGAGCACGGCTTCCGGCTGCCGAGTGCGCTCGACAACCGGCCGCTGCGCTGGGAGGAGTTCCTGAGCCGCGTCGGCCAGAAGATCTACCTCTCGGCGACCCCTGGCCGGTACGAGATGGGGATCGCCGACGGGGTGGTGGAGCAGATCATCCGCCCGACCGGCCTGGTCGACCCGCAGATCATCGTCAAGCCCAGCAAGGGCCAGATCGACGACCTGCTCGAAGAGATCCGGCTGCGGGCCGAGCGCAACGAGCGCGTGCTGGTCACGACCCTGACGAAGAAGATGGCCGAAGAGCTCACCGACTTCCTCGGGGAGCACGGTGTGCGGGTGCGGTACCTGCACTCCGATGTCGACACCTTGCGGCGAGTGGAACTGCTCACCGAACTTCGGCAGGGCGTCTACGACGTGCTCGTGGGGATCAACCTGCTGCGCGAGGGTCTCGACCTGCCCGAGGTCTCGCTGGTCGCCATTCTCGATGCCGACAAAGAGGGATTCCTCCGCAGCTCGACCTCACTCGTGCAGACCATCGGCCGCGCGGCGCGCAATGTCTCCGGCGAGGTCCACATGTACGCAGACAACCTCACCGACTCGATGAAGCAGGCGATCGACGAGACGGACCGCCGACGCGAGAAGCAGATCGCCTACAACAAGGAGCGCGGCATCGACCCGCAGCCGCTGCGCAAACGCATCGCCGACATCACCGACGTGCTGGCACGCGAGGGCGCCGACACGGCCGAACTGCTCTCGTCTCGGCAAGGCGGAGGGCGCGACGGCAAGAAGCGCGCCCCGACACCGAACCTGCGACGTGAGGGTGTGGGAGCGGCCGGAGCCAACGAACTCGAGGCGATCATCGCCGACCTCAACGAGCAGATGCTGCAGGCCGCGGGCGAGCTCAAGTTCGAGTTGGCGGCCCGGCTGCGCGACGAGCTCTCCGAGATGAAGCGCGAGCTGCGCCAGATGGAGTCCGTCGGTCATGTGAGGTAGCTGCTCGGAGCGACGGTCATTTCTGACCGTCGCGCGCTACCTCACCGACGACCGTCTCGGTCGTCGGCTGACTTGAGCGCAGCCTGCGGCTCCAGCAGTTCGCGGGCTCTCGCCACGGCTTCACCGATGGTGACGGTGCTGGCCGACGCGGGCACGGCATCGCTCGGCCGCAGGAACAGCGGAGCGGGGCGGTCGCCGGCATCCCGGATGCGGGTCGCGGCGCCTCTCAACCGGCGGGCGTCCTCCGGGTCGTCGGCCAATTCCGCGGCCGACTCGAGGCAGATCGCCGTCGGGTATGCGTAATCGAGCGACTCCGCTCGCGTCAGGCCGTCGAGCGCCGCGCGGGCCGCGTCTGCCCGGCGACCGCGGGCCAGAGCGATCCGGGATGCCAGCGCATGGGCCAGCGGCAGTTCCCGCTCGATGCCCAGATCGTCGCCATCGTGCACGGCGAGCTCCGCCAACCGAGCAGCGTGCTCCAGACGCCCTTCGTGCATGGCGACCCCCGCCGCAGCGGCGGCGAGGACGGCGCGCGCGATCCGCGGTTCGCCGGGCATCAGCAACGGCTCGGCCTCGGCGATCACGGCGCGAGCGCGGTCGAGATCGCCGACCTGCCACAGGACCATCGCGGTGGTGGCCAGGGTCGCTTTCAGCTGATCCTCGCTCGCCCGCTTCCGGCAGATCTCCAACGCCCGCATCGCGTACTCGGCAGCGTGCGGGTCGCCGCGCTCTGCCAGCACACTCGCGATCCCCATCGATGCCGTGACGAGCAGGTTCGGGTCGTCGAGCGTCTGGGCCAGCTCGACGGCAGCCCGGATGTCGGCGATCGCCTCCTCGGCCTGGTCGTGATCATCGGCAAGGCCGGCCGCGAAGACCAGCGATCGCGCCGCGAATCCGTCGTCCACTCCTCGGAGGCGGCGAGCTGCCTCCTCGAGCTGCGACTGGGCGACCGCGGATTCGCCCGCCCAGTATGCGAGGTATCCGGATGCGAAGAGCGCGAACGAGTTCCATTCCCCGTCCTCGGCACCGTCGAGCAGCAGGGTGAGCCAGTAGCGCCCCTCCGCCAGACTCGTGACTGCCCAATATCGATGCAGCCGGAAGGCAAGCTCCAAGCCGGTTTGACGCGGGATGCTCCCCTGCAGGGCGGCGCCGAAGACCGTTCGGAACGCGTCCGACGCCTCGGTCGCCGCATCCCGGTACCCGGCGGGCGGGGTTCGGGCGTCGTCCGGCAGCAGGTGACGCAGGCCGCGGGCGAGTTCGGCAAGGACGGCGCGACGATCCCCGAGCGCGTCGAGCCGGGCACGGGCGAAGCGGCGCACCTGGTCGTCTTGGCGGTAGCGCCACCGCGGACCGGCCCTGTCAACATAGAGCAGGCCTGAATCGGCCAGCTCTCCGAGCAGCCTCGCCACGCGCCCGGCGGATGAGATCGACGTCGTCAGCGCGCCGGCCAGCGACAGGGGCAGCGCGCCGTCGACCGCCCCCCACGCGGTGAAGAGGGACGCGGCGTCGCTGCCGAGGGCCTCGACGCTCTGCTGCAACAGGGAATCGACCACATCCTCGGCGCTGCGCGTGGCAACAGGAAGCACGTCCAGCAGATCGGCAACTGCCATCGTGTTCAACTGGGCAGCCGCGAGTTCGAGCGCCAGGGGGACGCCGCCGCATCTGGCGCAGAGCTGGGCGACCGCGTCCGCATTGCGCGCGTCGAGCGACAGGTGCTGGCCGCGCGCGGCCATCCGGTCGGCCAGCAACTGAACGGCGGCGCTCCGGCCGAGCGCGGATTCGTCGTGCGATGGAACGGGGAGCGGCGCGAGCTCGATCTTGCGCTCGTCGAGCACGTCCAGAGGGAGTCGCGACGTGGTGAGGATGCGGAGCTCGGGTCCGGCGGCCTGGAGCGACGGAAGCATCTCGGCCACGGCGTCGGCGACCGCCTCACACCCGTCGAGCACGAGAAGGGCGGGGCCGAGGGGAGCAAGGCGCGCGATCGTGGCCGCAAGCGGGTCCGCGCCCTCGTCAGCGCCGACCGCGCGCGCGACGCTCACCGCGACGAGCCCGGGGCTCGAGAGGTCGCCGAGCGAGACCCAGAATCGTCCACCGGACAGTTCGGCCATGGCATGCGCGGCGTGCAAGGCGAATCTCGTCTTGCCGACGCCGCCGCGGCCGAGCACCGAGACGACGCCCGGATCCGACAGGGCGGCCGCGACCGCCTCCAGTTCCGTCCGTCGCCCGAAGAACCCGTTCCTGGGCAGTGCAGGCAGGTTGCCGGAGCCGGAGGCGCCACTGCGCAGCACGTCCAAGTAGGCGGCGGTCGTCTCCGGGCCAGGGTCGGTTCCGAGGCGATCAGCGAGCAGCGCGCGGCAGGTCTCGTACGCGCGGATCGCACCGGCGCGATCGCCAGACGCCGCAATCGCGCGGATCAGCACGCGATGCGCCCGCTCGTCCAGCTCGTTGCGCTCGAGCAGACGGCGTGCCGCGTCGCCCGCCGTCGCCGCGCGTCCGAGGAGGAGGGCGGCTTCCGCCTCCACCGCGAGGGCGCGGTCGGTGATCGTCGAGAGCCGGGCGCGGAGCTCGTCGAGCCACGCGGCATCCTCGTCGGTCAGCAGCTCGCCGCCGATCACGGCCGACACCGCCGCGAGGGAGTCGATCGCCGACTCGGCGGCGCCGTCTGCGAGCAGCTTCTCCGCTGCGGAGACGACGGTGCCCGCCTCGGACAGGTCAACAGCCGTACCCGCGACGAGAGCCCAACCGGTGGGCGTGGTCCGGACGAGGCTCTGCCCGCCGAGTCCGATCGGCTCCAGCGCATTGCGCAGCGCGAGGATGGTGCCACGCAGCGCCGCAGCCCACGTGGAGGGCGGTTCGTCCCAGATCCGATCCGCGAGTGCCCTCGAACTGAGGCCGTCGGGGCTCGTCGCGAGAGCGGCGAGAGCGAGACGGACCCGGCGACCCGCCAGGGGGGCGCCTGTCACCATGCCGCCGTCCCCGAAGACGGCGATCGATCCCACCAGCTGGACTCGCGTGCCCACCTGCGCACGCTACCTCAGCCACGCGTGATCGTGTCGTCCTGATGCGTTCGCACGGGAACATGCGCTCAGTGGAGCGTGGGCCTGTAATGGCCGTGTAACGCGCCGCGGTGCGGCTTCGCTCAGAGCGCAGGCGCGGCCCAGCCCGATGTCGGTGGCCTCCGTAGAATGACTACAGTGTCGATCCAATCCGTGCCCAGCTCGCAACGACTGAGCGTTCGAGGTGCTCGGGTCCACAACCTCAAGAACGTGGATCTCGAGATCCCTCGCGACTCCTTGGTCGTCTTCACCGGCCTCTCGGGTTCTGGCAAGTCGAGCCTCGCTTTCGACACCATCTTCGCCGAGGGCCAGCGGCGATACGTCGAGTCGCTCTCGGCCTACGCGCGGCAGTTCCTGGGTCAGGTCGACCGCCCGGACGTCGACTTCATCGAAGGCCTGAGTCCGGCCGTCTCGATCGACCAGAAGTCGACCAACCGCAACCCGCGTTCGACCGTCGGCACGATCACCGAGATCTACGATTACATGCGGCTGCTGTGGGCCCGCATCGGCGTCCCGCACTGCCCGATCTGCGGCGAGCCCATCCAGCGCCAGACGGTGCAGCAGATCGCCGACCAGCTGATGGAGCTCGAGACCGGAACCCGCTACCAGGTGCTGGCCCCGATGATCTCGCAGAAGAAGGGCGAGTTCGTCGATCTGTTCAAGGAGCTCGCGGCCAGCGGGTACTCCCGCGCCCTCGTGGACGGTGAGCTGATCCAGCTCACCGAACCACCTGTGCTGAAGAAGCAGATCAAGCACGACATCGCCGTCGTCGTCGACAGGCTGGTCGCGTCCGACGACCTGCTCACGCGCCTGACCGACTCGATCGAGACCGCGCTCGGGCTGACCGACGGCCTCGTGATGATCAACTTCATCGACCTCGAGGGGGATGCGGCGTTCCGCACCTTCAGCGAGAAGCTCAGCTGCCCCAACGGCCACCCGATCGCGCTGACCGAGATCGAGCCGCGCACCTTCTCGTTCAACGCCCCCTTCGGCGCCTGCCCGGAATGCTCGGGGCTGGGCACCAAGATGGCGGTCGACGGCGAGCTGCTGATCGGCGACCCTAGCCTCACGCTCAACGAGGGCGTCGTGCTGCCCTGGAACCAAGGCGGCAAGGGCATGTACAGCTACTTCCAGCGCTTGCTGGAGGGACTGGGCCGCGATCTGCACTTCGACCTCGACACGCCATGGGGCGAGCTCAGCGATGAGGTGCACGACGCGATCCTGAAGGGCAACGACTTCCAGGTGCAGGTGCAGTGGAAGAACCGCTACGGCCGCACCATGAAGTACTCGACCGGCTTCGAGGGTGTCATGCCCTACATCGAGCGGAAATACCTCGAGGCCGACAGCGAATGGACCCAGCAGCGCTACAGCGAATACCTGCGTGAGATCCCGTGCCCGGTCTGCGACGGCCAGCGGCTGAAGCCAGAGGTGCTCGCGGTCACGGTGGCCGGCCACAGCATCTCGGCGGTGTCCGAGTTGAGCCTGTCCGACGCGCACACCTTCATGGACGCGCTCGAACTGACCCCGCGCGAGGCGAAGATCGCCGCGCAGGTGCTGCGCGAGATCCGGCTCCGGCTCGAGTTCCTGCTCGAGGTCGGGTTGAACTACCTCACCATGGCCCGCGCGGCCGCCACCCTCTCGGGCGGCGAGGCGCAGCGCATCCGTCTCGCGACCCAGATCGGCTCGGGCCTCACCGGGGTGCTCTACGTGCTCGACGAGCCGAGCATCGGCCTGCACCAGCGCGACAACCGGCGGCTCATCGAGACCCTGGTCAAGCTCAAGAACCTCGGCAACACCCTGATCGTGGTCGAACACGATGAGGACACGATCCGCACCGCCGACTGGATCGTCGACATCGGCCCGGGTGCCGGCGAGCACGGCGGCGAGGTCGTCCATTCGGGCGACTATGCATCGCTGCTCGACAACCACCGCTCGCTCACCGGCGACTACATCTCGGGACGGCGATCGATCGAGTTGCCGAACACGCGCCGGCCCATCGACAAGAAGCGGCAGATCACGGTCGAGGGTGCCAAGGCGAACAATCTGCGCGACGTGAACGTGAGCTTCCCGCTCGGAGCGTTCGTCGCGGTCACCGGCGTGAGCGGCTCGGGCAAGTCGAGCCTGGTCAACGACATCCTCTACAAGGTGCTCGCCAATCAACTCAACGGCGCCAAGCAGGTGCCCGGCAAGCACAAGCGGGTGACCGGCCTCGAGCAGCTCGACAAGGTCGTGCACGTCGACCAGGCCCCGATCGGCCGCACGCCGCGCTCGAACCCGGCGACCTACACGGGTGTCTTCGACCGCATGCGCACGCTGTTCTCCGAGACCATCGAGGCGAAGGCGCGTGGTTACCAGCCCGGTCGCTTCAGCTTCAACGTCAAGGGCGGCCGCTGTGAGAACTGCGCGGGCGACGGCACGATCAAGATCGAGATGAACTTCCTGCCCGACGTCTACGTGGCGTGCGAGGTGTGCGGGGGAGCGCGGTACAACCGCGACACGCTCCAGGTGCACTACAAGGGCAAGAACATCGCCGAGGTGCTGCAGATGTCGATCAGCGAGGCGGCCGAACTCTTCGAGCCGATCAGCGCGATCCACCGCTACCTGAAGACCCTGGTGGATGTCGGCCTCGGCTACGTGCGCCTGGGCCAGAGCGCGACCACGCTGTCGGGCGGCGAGGCGCAGCGTGTCAAGCTCGCCACCGAGCTTCAGAAGCGGTCGACAGGGCGCACGGTCTACGTGCTCGACGAGCCGACGACCGGTCTGCATTTCGAAGACGTGCGCAAGCTGCTGCTGGTGCTCAACGGGCTGGTCGACAAGGGCAACACCGTGATCGTGATCGAGCACAACCTCGACGTGATCAAGTCGGCCGACTGGGTGATCGACCTCGGGCCCGAAGGCGGATCCGGCGGGGGAGAGGTCATTGCGACCGGGACCCCCGAACAACTGGCGAAGATGCCGCAGAGCCACACAGGACTGTTCCTGCGCGAACTCCTCGAGTCGGAATCGGCAGGGCAGGGTCGCCGCCGTGCCAGCTGACACACGGGTCGGCTGAGATGGCCGGGTTCGTCGAGGGCCGGACCGCGGGCGGCACCGGTCCCGGAGGTCGCGCCTCGGCGGGAATGACCGGCTCGGTCGGGCGGCCGACCCGCGGCTCAGATCCGAAGGACTGGAAGCCCAAGACCGGCGACATCCCGACCCAGCCGGGTGTCTACCGATTTCGCGACGCGTCAGGCCGCGTGATCTACGTCGGCAAGGCGATCAACCTGCGCCAGCGGCTCAGCAACTACTTCCAGCCCTTGCGCAGCCTGCACCAGCGCACTCGGCACATGGTGCTCAGCGCCAACCAGGTCGAATGGACGGTGGTCGGCAGCGACTTCGAGGCGCTGCAGCTCGAATACACCTGGATCAAGGAGTTCGACCCTCCTTACAACGTCAAATTTCGCGACGACAAGACCTACCCGTACATGGCGATCACGATGGCGGACGAGGCGCCGCGCGTGATGGTGACCCGCAATCGCCGCATCCCGGGCGCGCGGTATTTCGGTCCGTATCCGAAGATCTGGGCGGTGCGCGAGACCATCGAGCTGATGGTGAAGGCGTTCCCGATCCGCACCTGCTCAGACTCGAGCTATGCCAAGGCCATGGCGAGTGGCAGGCCGTGCTTCGCCGGCCAGATCGGGCGCTGCGGCGGACCGTGCTCGCAGAAGGTGACGATCGAGCAGCACCGCGAGGTCGTCGAGCAGTTCGTGACGTTCATGGCCAGCCACGATCGGAGCGTGATCACGCGGCTCCAGCGCGAGATGAAGGAGGCCAGCGCCGCCTTCGAGTACGAACAGGCAGCGCGCCTGCGCGACCGCATCCAGGCGCTCGAGAACGTCCTCGAGAAGAGCGCGGTCGTCCTGCCGGACGGCGTCGACACCGACGTGTTCGGCATCGAGGAGGACGAACTGGCAGCCGCTGTGCAGCAGTTCGTGATCCGCGGCGGCCGAGTGCGCGGCGTGCGCAGCTGGGTCGTCGACAAGGAGATCGCGGTCACCACCGGTGAGCTAGTGGAGCAGATGCTCGAGAGCGCATACGAGAGCGAGCCGCCGCCGCGCGAGATCATCGTGCCCGCCCTGCCCGAAGACGCCACCGCGCTCGAGACCTGGCTGGCCGGAATGCGGCCGCGCGGGGGAGCGGTGTCGCTGCGGACCGCTCAGCGCGGCGACAAAGCGGCCGTCCTGCAGACCGCCACGGTCAACGCCAAGCAGGCCCTCATGCTCTACAAGAGCAGGCGCTCGTCGGACTATGTGGCGCGCACCCAGGCTCTCAACGACATCCAGGATGCCCTCGGCCTCCCCGAGGCGCCGCTGCGGATGGAGTGCTACGACGTCTCGCACCTGGGCGGCACCAACATCGTGGCGTCGATGGTGGTGTTCGAAGACGGCCTGCCCAAGAAGAGCGCGTACCGCAAGTTCGCGGTGAACGGCTACGCCGACGACCTCGAGTCGTTGCACCAGGTGCTCACGAGACGGCTCTCGCACCTCGAGGACGACGACATCTCGGGCATCGAGGAGCAGGATCCGGAGAGCGATGCGGAACTCTCGGACACCGAGGGGACCGCCGCCGAGCGCAGGCGACGCCGTTTCGCGTACCGCCCCGGTCTCATCATCGTCGACGGCGGCCAGCCGCAGGTGGAGGCCGCGGCGCGCACCCTGGGCGAGCTCGGCATCGACGACATCCCGATCTGCGGGCTGGCGAAGCGCCTCGAGGAGATCTGGCTGCCTGGCAACGACTTCCCGGTGATCCTGCCCCGCAACAGCGAGGCGCTGTTCATGCTGCAGCGGATCCGCGACGAGGCGCACCGCTTCGCGATCACCTTCCAGCGCGCCAAGCGCAAGAACGACATCGGGTCGGTGCTCGCCGAGGTGCCGGGGTTGGGCCCCGCGCGGGTCAAGACGCTGCTGAAGCACTTCGGGTCGGTGAAGCGTTTGAAGCAGGCGACCCCCGATCAGATCGGCGAGGTCAGAGGCATCGGTCCCGCACTTGCCGAAGCCATCGTCGCTAGGCTGACCAGTGACTCGGACCACCCGACCGAGCGTGGCAGGGCGACAGCATCGGACGGTTGACGATCTCCATGGCAGACAGCGCGCGTCGCGAGATGCTGGTCGTCACGGGGATGTCGGGCGCCGGTCGATCGACGGTCGGCAACGCCCTCGAAGACCTCGGCTGGTACGTCGTCGACAACCTCCCCCCGCAGATGCTGCGCCCCATGGTCGACCTCTCCGAGCACAGCGGCGACGCGATCCCGAAGGTCGCCGCCATCGTCGATGTGCGCGGCGGCAAGCTGTTCGCGGACGTGCAAGCCGCTCTCGAATCGCTGCGCGACAACGCGAGCGTGCGGGTGGTCTTCCTTGACGCCACTGACGCGGCGCTGGTGCGGCGGTTCGAGCAGGTGCGCAGGCCGCATCCACTTCAGGGCGATGGCACCCTGCTCGACGGGATCACCGAGGAGCGCACGAGGATGGCCGAGCTGCGATCGCAGAGCGACCTGGTGATCGATACCTCCGACCTCAACATCCACCAGTTGGCCACGGTCGTCGCCGAGCAGTTCTCGGAGGATGGCGACGCCACCCGGGTCACAGTGGTGAGCTTCGGATTCAAGTACGGCCTCCCGTCGGACGCCGACGGCGTCGCCGACGCCCGCTTCCTGCCGAACCCGTTCTGGGTCCCCGAACTGCGCAATCAGAGCGGGCTCGACGAGCCGGTGCGCGAGTACGTGCTCGGCTCGGAGGGTGCGCTCGACTTCGTCGACGCCTACGCCGCCGCCCTCGCTCCGGTGCTCGGCGGGTACCGTCGTGAGAACAAGCGGCACGCTACGATCGCTGTGGGGTGCACGGGCGGCAAGCACCGTTCGGTCGCCATCGCAGAGGAACTGGGACGCCGCCTGCGCGGGTTGCCGGGCGTGACCGTCAACGTGCGGCACCGGGACCTGGGTCGAGAGTGAGAGAACCCCCGAGCTTCGGAGCCACGGGCTCCGGCCATACCGGAAGAAGGAAGATCGCGTGGCATTGACCGCCGACGTCAAAGAAGAACTCGCGAGCGTCGAGGTCGGCAAGACGACGGTCCGGGCGGCTGAGCTCGCGGCGCTTCTGCGATTCTCCGGAGGCCTGCACATCATCTCCGGACGGATCGCCGTCGAGTCAGAGCTTGATTCGCCACAGATCGCACGTCGGGTCCGCAAAGACCTGGCTGAGCTGTACGGCGTGCGCAGCGAGGTGTCGGTGATCTCGGGCAGCAATCTGCGCCGCACGAGCACCTACCTGGTCCGGGTGATCGACGGGGGAGAGACCCTGGCGCGGCAGACCGGCTTGCTCGACGCGCGCCGCCGACCGGTGCGGGGCCTGCCCAACCGGCTGACCACGGGGTCTCGAGAAGAGCTGGCGGCCGTGTGGCGGGGTGCCTTCCTGGCGCACGGCTCGCTGACCGATCCCGGGCGATCGGCTGCGCTGGAGGTGAGCTGTCCCGGCAACGAGTCGGCGATGGCGCTCGTCGGTGCAGCCGGCCGGCTCAAGATCTCGGCCAAGGCGCGCGAGGTGCGCGGAGTGCACCGGGTCGTGATCCGCGACGGCGAGGCGATCGGCGCCATGCTCAAGCTCATGGGCGCCGAGCGCAGCCTGGCTGCCTGGGAAGAGTTGCGGCAGCGCCGAGAGGTGCGCGCCACCGCGAACCGGCTGGTGAACTTCGACGACGCCAACCTGCGACGCTCGGCCCAGGCCGCCGTCGCGGCCTGCTCACGTGTCGAGCGCGCCCTCGAACTGCTGGGCGACGACGTCCCCGATCATCTCCGCTACGCCGGCGAGCTGCGGCTGCGCTTCCGCGACTCGAGTCTCGACGAACTGGGCCACCACGCCGACCCGCCCATGACGAAGGATGCCGTGGCCGGCCGCATCCGCCGCCTCCTGGCGATGGCAGACAAGCACGCAGCCGACCACGGACTCCCCGGCACCGACCACGGTCTGCCCGACGACCTGGACTGAGTCCCATTCCGTCGCTTGGCCCCTCTCGGGAAGCACGGAGGTTGCTCCTCGGTTGCCCTCAATAGACTGAACAGGTCACCAACCGCTAGGAGAAATCGATGGCTGACTACACGCTCCCCGACCTTCCGTACGACTACGCCGCTCTCGAGCCGCACATCAGCGCGAAGATCATGGAGCTCCATCACGACAAGCACCACGCCGCATACGTGACGGGCGCGAACACCGCGCTCCAGAAGCTGGCAGAGGCCCGCGACTCCGGGGACCTCGCCAACGTCAACAAGCTCGAGAAAGACCTGGCGTTCAATCTCGGCGGTCATGTGAACCACTCGATCTTCTGGACCAACCTGAGCCCGGACGGCGGCGACAAGCCCGCCGGCGAGCTCGCCTCGGCCATCGACGACGGCTTCGGCTCCTTCGACAAGTTCGTCGCGCACTTCACCGCGGCGGCGACCGGGATCCAGGGCTCGGGATGGGCCGTGCTGTCGTGGGATCCGATCGGCGCGCAGCTGATCATCCAGCAGCTGTTCGACCAGCAGGCCAACTCGGCCATGGGCACGATCCCGGTGCTCCAGCTCGACATGTGGGAGCACGCCTTCTACCTGGACTACCTGAACGTCAAGGCGGACTACGTCAAGGCCTTCTGGAACATCGCCAACTGGGAGAACGCCGGCCGGCGCTTCACTGCCGCGCGCGAGAAGACCGAGGGCCTGCTGCTACTGTCGTAAGCGGCGTCGCGGCCGGGGTTGAGTCCGAGAGGCACCCCAGTCCCGGCCGCTCCCCTTCCACCACACCATGTCCGGCGCTGCCACCGCGCCCATTCGAGGAGAATCTGTGTCTGTCAAGATCGGGATCAACGGCTTCGGCCGCATCGGTCGTAACTTCTTCCGCGCCGCCCTAGCCAAGGGCAGCGACCTCGAGATCGTTGCCGTCAACGACCTCGACAGCCCCGCAGCTCTTGCGCACCTCCTCAAGTACGACACGGTCGGCGGCCGCCTCGACGCCGAGGTCTCGGTCGACGGCGACACGATCGTGGTCAACGGCAAGCGCATCAAGGTCCTCGCCGAGCGCGACCCCGCCGCCCTGCCCTGGGGCGAACTCGGCGTCGACGTGGTCGTCGAGTCGACGGGCCGCTTCACCAAGTCCAGCGACGCGCGCAAACACATCGAGGCCGGCGCGAAGAAGGTCGTCGTCTCGGCCCCCGCGAGCGGCGATGATGTCGCGACCCTCGTGCTCGGGGTCAACGAGGGCACATACGACTCGGCCAAGCACGACATCATCTCCAACGCGTCCTGCACCACGAACTGCCTCGCGCCGCTCGCGAAGGTCTTCATGGATGAGTTCGGCATCGAGCGCGGTCTCATGACGACCGTCCACGCCTACACCGCCGACCAGAACCTGCAGGATGGCCCGCACAGCGACTGGCGCCGCGCCCGCGCCGCAGCGGCCAACATCATCCCGACGTCGACCGGTGCCGCCAAGGCGCTCGGGCTCGTCATCCCGGAACTCATCGGCAAGCTCGACGGCTACGCGCTGCGGGTGCCGGTGATCACGGGGTCCATCACCGACCTGACTCTCGAGACCTCGGCGAACGTCACGGTCGAGCAGATCAACGCCGCGTACAAGAAGGCCGCAGAGGGACCGCTCAAGGGCATCCTGAAGTACACGGAGGACGAGATCGTCTCCTCCGACATCCAGGGCGACCCGCACTCGTCGATCTTCGACGCGGGGCTGACCAAGGTGATCGGCAACACGGTCAAGGTCGCGTCGTGGTACGACAACGAGTGGGGCTACTCCAACCGGCTCGTTGACATCACGGCCTACGTCGCCGACCGCCTGTAGTCGCGCAGATGGCTCTCCGCACCCTCGAGTCGCTGGGGAACCTGCTCGGCAAGCGGGTGATCGTGCGCTGCGATCTGAACGT
>Ga0207674_10003027_pt1 | contig 20826 bp, 13 predicted proteins | sample KBSCornC72_FD_184303 | JGI IMG/M metagenome (GOLD analysis project Ga0207674, IMG submission 184303) | Corn rhizosphere microbial communities from Kellogg Biological Station, Michigan, USA - KBS Corn C7-2 (SPAdes) (version 2) | ecosystem: Host-associated > Plants > Roots > Rhizosphere > Soil ...
CGGGCGTCTTCCAGAGCGCCGAAGGCGCGACGGTCAACAGCGTCTCGTTCGAGAATTCCGGAACGTTCGACGTGAGTGCCAAGGCTGTGGCGGTTGCCACGACCGAGGCGTTCGCTTCGGCCTTCGCGCTGGGTGTCGACCAATTTGCCCTTGCCGGAGGGACGGAATCGTTCACCAACTCCGGTACGTTCAACGTCAAGGCCTTCGCATCCGCGTCGGCCGCAACGACGGCAAGCGCCTTTGCCCATGCGACGGGACTGTTCGTCAGCGTGGATCCGGGCACGGTCAACATCCTCAACACATCCTCGGGCACGTTCAACGTTTCGGCCCAGGCCGTGGGTACCTTCGGTTCGGCCTCTGCTGTCGGCGTCTTCGCGAAAGACTCGACCCCAGGCGACTCGATGGCTGGAACGATCGAAAACGACGGCACGATGACCGTTACGGCGCAAGCACCTGGCTTTGCGGCCGCGCGCGGCATCAAGGTCGTTGCCGATGAGTTCGACGGCACTGTCATTAATAAGGGCAATCTGCATGTCGCAGCGATCGGCGCGACGCCGGTCGCGGTTGGCATCCAGATCACAGCGCTCAGTAGCCTGACGGCGACAGGCCTTGGAACGGGCACAGTCGTCAACGACGGCGGCGCGTTGTTTGCCGGCGTTTCGACGGATGGCGGCGTTACGTTCACCCGCGGCGTTGCGATCGACGTCACAGGTGCGCCGAACACGACCAACATCGACCTCAAGGGCACGGCGCAAGACGGCGATATCTACGGCGATATCAATGTCGTGGCTGGCGACACGATCACTGTGTCCAGCGGCAGGACGATCTTCGACGGTGTCATCAATGACAGCGGCGCGCTCGTCGGTACGCTCAACATCGCCGCCGACGGCATCCTGCGGTTCGCCAACGGCGCCAGCCTGCACAACGCGTCCGAGTCGCCAGGACATGCCTTCGTCGACACCTTCACTCAGTCGGGAACGCTTGAGCTCGAGGTGACGCCCACACCGGTTCCAGTCTTGCCGACGGCAACGGTTGGTACGGCCGGCTTCATCTCCGCCACAAGCGCCACGCTCGGCGGAAATCTTGTCGTGGTGCTCGATCCGGGCCTGTACTCGAACTCGACGCTCTATCAGACGATCTTCAGCGTCAATCCGATCGCGGGAGACTGGGCAACCCTGGGGACGGCTTCGAACAGCGTCTTGGTTACGGTTTCAGAGAGCCGTCCGACGCCGAACGAGGCGGACATCGTTCTGACCCGCGTGCCGTTCAATGCGGTCGCTGGTCTCACTCCGAACGAGAAGGCTGTGGCCACCGGTCTGGAGAATGCCTACTCCACATCGCTGGTTGGCCCCAACGCGCTGATGGTCGAGTCACTGTTCTTCCTGAACGCGGCTCAGTTCCCACGCGCCCTCGACATGTTGTCGGGTGAAGAGGCGGGCGAGATTTCACAACTCGACGTCGACTCTGCCGACATCCTGACCAAGGCGACGATGGAACATCTCGACCTGGCGAACGCGGGCGGCCGCGAGATGACCGCTCTCAACGCCACGCCGCAGAAGGTCAACGTTGCGATGGACCATGCGCCGATCACTCTGTGGGGTGGCGGCTACGGCCAGTGGAGCAATACGGCGAACACGATTGCCGGTCCGGGTTATGTCTCCAGCAACGCAGGTGTCATCGCCGGTATCGACACGGGCTTCGGCGACGAGCACGGAACGGTTGGTCTTGCCTTCAACTACACGATCAACGGCTCCGCACGTTTCGAACCGTTCGGCAAGCCGGTTGGAAACCGTGGCCACTACAACGGCTTCCAGATTGGCGGCTACGCGCGCTGGAATGCGGACAACAACATTTATCTGCAGGGCCTGATCTCGTACGGCAATTACGACAACAGGACCACCCGCTTCATCTTCCTGCCGGCTCCGTTCGGCAGCGGAGTTGCGACGGGCAAGTTCAGCAGCGACGTCTTTGCCGTCTATGGCGAAGCCGGCATCAACTTGACGCCGGGCGAAAACATCAACGTCGTTCCGTTCGTCGCGATGAGCTATACGCATGCCTCTTCGGGTGCGTTCAAGGAGTTTGGACTGCCGGGCGCCAACCTGGCCGTCAGCGACGCCACTGCAACTTCGACCTCGTCCCTGCTCGGTGTGAAGTTCAACATGAGCGACATGATGGGCGATGGTGCGATAACACCGACACTGAAACTCGCATGGCGTCATAACTTCGACGACAATATCTGGACCGTGAACGCGGCGTTCGACGGTCTGGTTGGCAGCAACTTCGAAGTCACCGGTCGCGGCTTGTCGCAGGACAGCGGGGTCGTCGGTGCGGGACTTGGTTATGCCATCAACGGCGACGTTACGGCGATGTTGGATTACGAGGGCGACTACAACGCCGACCGCATAACGCAGTCGGTGATGGGACGCATCAAGATCAAGCTGGGTGAGGAAGCGCCGCCACCGCCTCCGCCACCTCCGCCGGCACCTCCGCCGCCGCCACCCCCGCCGCCTCCGGCCGTGAAGACGTTCATCGTCTTCTTCGACTTCGATAAGTCGAACTTGACGGACAAGGCGCAGGAAGTGGTTGCGGAAGCCGTCAGGACCGCGAAGTCGAACGGCTTCGTCAAGGTGCTCGTCACCGGCCACACCGACACCGTCGGCTCCGACAGCTACAACCAGGCGCTGTCGATCCGTCGTGCCCAGTCGGTCAAGGACGAGATGGTCCGCGAAGGTCTTGACGCCAATGGCATCGCCATCGAAGGCAAGAGCTTCCACGATCCGCTGGTTCCGACGGGTCCGGGCGTCCGCGAGCCGCAGAACCGTCGCGCGGTTATCGACCTCGGCGGCTGAACGCGGAAGTTGTTCCAAGAATGCGAAAGGGCGGGCCAAAAGCCCGCCCTTCTTCTTCATGGACCGCGCATTGACGGAAGTCCGGGGTTTCGCACAGATATAGGCGGCCCCTAAGAGCAGGAGCAAAAATGCCAAACGAGTCCGTCCGCAAGATCCCTCTGCCGGTCATTCTTCTGGTGATCGCGGCGTTGGTCGTGAGCGCCGTCGTCAGCTTTTATCTGGGCCGCATGGATGGCGAGCGGCAGACGCAAGCACCAGTGGTCGAAGCCTCAGCGCCGAACGCCGTGCCGCGGCAGAGAAATTTTGTAAAGCTCCCGCCACAACGATTCGAGAATTGGACTTTGGCCTGCGTGCAGAATGTGGCGAAAGTAACGCGCTGCAGCCTGGTTCTCGAAGCCATCAGCAAAGCGAACAAAAAGCCCATCCTCAATCTCGCCGTCACACGCAACGCAAGAGGACGGGCGGTGATGGTCGTCATTACGCCGCCGGGTGCGTTGCTCTCGGCAGGTGTGCACCTCACGCCGGGTACCGGCAAGGAAGTCGTTGCCCAATTCGTCAAATGCGGCCAAGGCGCCTGCGAAGCGGTGGCTCCTTTCGACGATGCGATCGCCGCCGAATTCACGGCCGCTCCAACCACGGAGGTCAAATTCGTGGCCGGAAATGGGAAGACGGCGTCCTTGAAGATTCCGAATGGAGGCTTCGGTGCTGCCTACCCGGCATGGCTCGCGGCGATGCCCGCGCCGGCTGGAGCTCCGGCAACCGCGCCGATGGCGGCAAAACCCGCGCCGGCACATGGAACGCCGAACGCGGATACGCGTGGCTCGGAGTCGACGCCCGCGCCCTAACGGCCGGCACCCAATCGCTCGCGTCACGCTGGGCGAGAGCGTGACGCAATTGGCAACATAACGTGTGTCGCACGGCGCCGGGCGGCCCGCCTAGAAGGGGGCTCCTTCGAAGCGGAGTCTGCATTGGCTGCGGCAATTCCTTTTATAGACCTACAAGCCCAGCGTCGCCGGCTCGGCGAACCGCTCAATCGCGCGATCCAGGCGGCGGTCGAAGGCGGCCAATGGGTCATGGGTCCGCAAGTCATGGAGCTTGAGGAAAAGCTCGCGGCGTTTGCCGGAGCCAAGCACTGCATAACTTGCGCCAACGGAACCGACGCATTGATGATCGTTTTGCGCGCCTGGGACATTGGTCCCGGCGATGCCGTATTCGTTCCGGCCTTTACGTTCGCGGCCTCGGCAGAAGTTGTCGCGCTTGTGGGCGCATCGCCCGTGTTCGTCGACGTTCTGGAAGACACGTTCAACATGGATCCGGCGAGTCTCGAGGCCGCTATCGCCATGGTGCGGCAAACCACCAGTCTGCGCCCGCGGGCGGTCATGCCGGTCGATCTGTTCGGCCAACCGGCCGAATATCGCGCCATCGAAGCGATCACGACCCGAGAAAAGTTGAAATTGCTTTGTGATACGGCGCAAGGATTTGGCGGCGTGCTCGATGGCCGGCGCACCGGTACGATCGGCGATGCGGCTGCGACGAGTTTTTTCCCGGCCAAGCCGCTGGGTTGCTATGGCGACGGCGGAGCGACATTCACCAACGACGACGCGCTCGCCGAACTTCTGCGCTCCATTCGCATCCACGGCCAAGGCCGCGACAAATACGAAAATGTGCGGATCGGTGTGAACTCGCGACTGGACACCATCCAGGCGGCGATCCTGCTCGAGAAACTCAAGATATTCCCAGCCGAGATCGAAGAACGCGAAAGGATCGCGGTCGGCTACAATCAGCGCCTGGGCCAATCCAACAAGATCCGCGTTCCTCGCGTCATTGCGGGCGCGCAATCGACATGGGCGCAATACACGATCCAGGTTTCCGATCGCGACAAGGTGCAGACGTCGCTCAAAGAGAGGGGCATTCCGACAGCGATCTACTATCCAATTCCGCTCTCGCACCAAAAGGGCTATCGGCATTATCCGTCTGCTGCGACGGCGGTCAGCGAAAAATTGTCAAAAACCGTCATCAGCCTGCCGATGCATCCCTATCTCGATGGCAGAACACTGGAAACAATATCGGAGGCCGTTTCTGCCTCTCTTTAAAGTATATCGTATACGAAAGTTGAGATTGTTATGAGTACAAAGTGTTATTTACAGTATAAGACTCGTTGTTTTTCTTGTAAGTGATTTAATTCGTTATGTGAATTCTCTGCTCTTCGTCTAGGTTCGAACGGACTGGCCTTTTCAATCCTTGGAAGGATTTCGACGCGCGCATGGCGCGATCGCACGCGAGTCGACGGGGGACACTTGAGGTCTGTTTTTTTCGATTTTGCACACGGCGCCGTGCTGTTCAGCGCGCTCATCATCCAGTTGCTCATTCTCAATCGCGCGTCGGACATCGCAGTCGCACTCGGCGTTGTCGACCATCCCGATGAAGTCCGCAAACGTCATCAGAGAGCAACGCCACTCGTGGGCGGTCTCGCCATCATGACCACGTTATTGCTTTGGACCGCAGTGTCTTTAATCGGGGGAAACTCGGCTGACGCAAGTTTGAAACTTGCGATCCTCCTTTGCGGATTCGGCGCCACACTCATTGGCTACGCCGACGATCAATCATCGACATCGCCGTCAAGCCGCATTCTCATTCTTTTCTTGCTGAGCACGATTTCGCAAATCATCAGCCCGCATTTGTTGCCCGGCACCCTTCATTGGTCGCACTTTGCGGCGTGGACGCTCGCGCCGTGGACGTCCTATGCGTTGATCGCGGTCGCGCTGGCGGGCCTCGTCAATGCCGTCAATATGGCCGACGGCCAGGACGGCATCGTCGTCGGCATGTTTATCATCTGGTCCATCTGCCTCATGGCGACAACGAGCGGACTGCCGCAGGATCTCGCGTTCGTCCTCTTCGTCTCCTGCACAATTGCATTGGCGTTCAACCTGCTCGGGCGCGTATTTCTGGGCGATGGGGGACCTACGGCGTCACGTTCGTCTTCGGAATCCTGGCAATCAATGCGCACAATACCGGCGCAGTTTCGGCGGAAACTGTTGCGGTATGGTTCTTCATCCCGATTGTGGACTGCTTGCGTCTCATGATCAGCCGCGTGCGGCGTGGGCAGGCACCGTCGGAGGGCGACCGAAACCACTTTCATCACAGATTGCAGGATGTTTTTGGAACGACGTACTCCTGCATCATCTATCTTGGCGCGGTCGGAGCCTCATCGCTTTTGGCCACTTTGGTGCCAAAGCTCTCGCTCGTCTGTCTCGCTCTGCTCTGCGCATTCTATTCGGTATTGATGCGACCGATCGCGGGTGAGATACGTCGTGCTGTTCGAAGGTCAGGCGCCCGGCAGCTGCGCGCATCGGCAGATGGAATGGTTCTCCTGGCGCAGGACAGACATCCGTCGCGATAGTCGTCGCCGATTAAGCGGTCTAGTTGATACCGCCGCGCCACATTTGACTTGTCGCCCCGACATGTGGTGTTGCGTATCGACTATGCGCGTTGACGCGTTTGACTTTGAATTGCCGCAAGAGAGGATCGCACTGCGCCCGGTCGCGCCACGCGATAGTGCGCGGTTGATGGTCGTGGCTCCGGACGGCTCTCGCTCGCACTGGCGCGTATGCGACCTGCCGGATCTGCTGCGCAGTGGCGACTGTCTGGTCTTGAACGATACCAAGGTCATTCGAGCGCGGCTCCGCGGACAACGTGTTGGTCGTGGTGCAACGTCACCGAAGATCGAGGTGCTGCTGCACAAGCGCGTGTCGGCCGATTCGTTTCTCGTTTTTGCGCGACCGGCGCGAAAGCTCGCGGAAGGGGACGAGCTGCGACTTGGCCGAACCATGGTCGCAAAAGTCTTGCGTCGCAGAGAGGCTGGAGAGCTCGAACTGCGCTTCGGCCTGACTGGCGCCGAGCTGGACGCGCGGATCGCAAGCGAGGGTGAGGTGCCGCTGCCACCTTACATCCAGAGCAGGCGAGCGATAGATGAGCAGGACAGGGTCGACTATCAGACGGTATATGCCAGTCGCGATGGATCGATCGCCGCACCCACTGCGGGACTCCATTTCACGCCGGAGTTGTTCATTCGCCTCTCCGAGCGCGGCATCGATCAGCAAAAAGTGACACTGCATGTCGGAGCCGGCACCTTTCTGCCGGTCAATGCGCTCGAAACCTCGGGGCATAAAATGCATGCGGAATGGGCAGAAATAGAACCGGGTGTCGCCGATAGTCTCAACGCTGTGCGAGACGGGAATGGACGCATCGTGGCGGCGGGCACGACCTCCCTGCGCACTCTGGAAACGGCGGTTGGTAGCAACGGTCGGATTTTGCCGTATCGCGGTGAAACCGATATCTTCATTACACCCGGGTACAAATTCAGAGCCGTCGATATTCTCTTGACCAATTTTCACCTGCCGCGCTCGACTCTCTTCATGCTGGTCAGCGCCTTTTGCGGGCTCGATGTCATGCAAGCCGCCTACGCCGACGCGATTCGTGAGAAGTACCGTTTCTATTCCTACGGCGACGCCTGTCTTCTGTTTCGGTCGGCTATATGAGTGAGCTCCCTTTTGAAATAGCTGCCGCATGCGGTCAGGCGCGGACAGGTATCCTCAAGACGTCGCGCGGCGATATCCGCACGCCGGCATTCATGCCCGTGGGAACGGCGGCCACCGTCAAAGGGATGCTGCCCGCATCCGTTCTAGAGACCGGCGCCGATATTGTATTGGCCAACACCTATCACCTGATGCTGCGGCCCGGCGCGGATCTGATCGGGCATCTCGGCGGTTTGCACAAATTCATGTCTTGGGAACGACCGATCCTGACAGACTCCGGCGGTTATCAGGTCATGTCTCTGTCCCAGCTGCGCAAGATCACCGAAGACGGCGTTCGATTCCGCTCGCATATCGACGGGACCGAAGAGTTCCTCTCGCCGGAACGCGCCATGGAAATTCAGCGTCTGCTGGGCTCCGACATCCAGATGGTGCTGGACGAATGTCCCGCCTATCCCGCGACAGAGAGCGATATCGAAAAGTCGACGCAGCTTTCCGCGCGTTGGGCCGCACGTTCCAAGGCCGCTTTTGGTGAACAACCGGGGCGCGCCTGTTTCGGCATCGTGCAGGGAGGGGTCTATCCGGCGCTGCGCCGCCGCTCCATCAATGCGCTCTGCGAGATCGGGTTCGACGGCTATGCCGTGGGCGGGCTTGCCGTCGGCGAAAGCCAGTCGGCAATGTTCGATGTCCTCGATGCGACGGTTCCTCACCTACCTGCGACGCGTCCACGCTACTTAATGGGCGTCGGCAAACCTGACGACATCGCCGGTGCCGTGCTTCGCGGGATCGACATGTTCGATTGTGTTCTTCCAACCCGATCGGGTCGAAATGGGCAAGCCTTTACGCGGGCGGGCGCGCTCAATCTCAGGAATGCCCGTCACGCCAAGGATGATGCGCCGCTGGACGAGGCCTGTCGCTGTCCGGCATGCCGGCAATTCAGCCGCGCCTATCTGCATCATGTCGTAAAGGCAGGCGAGATCATCGCGTCGATGCTTCTGACCTGGCACAATTTGACCTACTATCAGGATCTCATGGCGCGATTGCGTCTTGCGATCGCCGCCGGGACCATTCAGGAAGAGGCGCGAGAAATCGCCTCAACCTATTCGCGTCCAACCGAAAAAACCGCCTGACAAGCTTCAATTGACCCTTGCCGACCTGACACCTATGGTCCGCGCGCATTGGTCGAGCCCGTAGCTCAGCGGCAGAGCATCTGACTTTTAATCAGAGGGTCGATGGTTCGATCCCATCCGGGCTCACCAGTTAAGTTATTGTTCTAACTTTTGTTTTGGAGTTTCGTCCAAGCGGCCCGAACACTTATTCTTGGTGCGGGAGCTCCAGCAATTCCTCTTTTCAGCCGACGCACTTTTTGCGAGCCCCGCATCATCGGGCGCGAATCATCTGAGCTTGGCTCCCCATCGTAGGAACAGAATGACCTGCGAGTGACAAATGTGGGACTCGCTTCGACGTCCTCTTCGCATCGCGAAGTTGTGTGCGCGTCGCGATCAAAGGGGTGCCACGACGCGGGAAGTGCCCAAGCGCGAGCGTCTTCAACTTCAATTTGATTTGAACTGTATCTTCGATAAATCGCTCCTCGCTTAAGGGGTTTCGTCACACAATGTTTTTCAACGGATAACATTGTTGACAAGCTATGCCGGGCGATATCAAAAAGGAGCCGCACTGGCGTTCCTGCGTTTACATCTTACGACAACAGCGACGATTGTCGTTAAGGAGCTGCCGTGTTTCAGAGTGCAAATACCATCCAGTTCGCATTCGTGGTCGGCGCGGTCTTTTTGTCGTGGCTCATTCTGGCAAACGCTCGATTCATCGGCGAGAGGCTGAACATTATCGACCATCCCGATGGATTGCGGAAAGTTCATGAAAGGGCGACTCCGCTTGTTGCGGGTTTCGGGATTCTGCTCCCTTTCTTCGCCTGGATAGCGGCCACACTGGCGGCGAAAGCGGCTTGGGACACGCGAGCGCTCTTGGTCGCCCTGGTCTGCGGTCTGGGTGCTACCCTCATTGGGTATGCGGACGATCAGAGCTCGACGTCGCCGTCCAGCCGGCTGCTCTCCATTCTGCTATTTTCGGTGATCGCGCTTGTCCTGGACCCGGGATTGGTGCCGGCGTCGATCAGTTTGGCCGGCCTGGGGCCGCTGCCGCTACCCTTCTGGTTCGCCGTTCCGCTTGTGACCATCGCGCTGGCCGGGCTTGTCAATGCGGTTAACATGGCAGACGGGCAGAATGGAGTGGTCATAGGCATGGTGGTCATTTGGACCGCCTGCATCGTGATCACGACCAACGGCGCCGTTTCGGCCATGGCTCAAACCTTGCTGATCACTTCCTTGACCGTTTTCGTGTTCAATCTGGCCGGGCTCGCGTTTCTGGGCGACAGCGGCACCTATGGCCTCGGCTTTGTGGTCGGATTGCTCGCCATATGGGCCCACAATGGCTTCGGCGTGCCCGTGCAGACAGTTTGCGTCTGGTTCTTTTTCCCGGTCCTGGATTGTCTCCGCCTCATTGTGAAGCGGGTCCGCCGTCACCGTCTGCCGTTTGGCGCTGACCGGGATCACTTCCACCACCACCTTCAGGGTCGGCTTGGCCAGACCTTGTCGCTCGTCGCGTATTTGGGCGTCACAGCGGCGACGTCCGTCGGGTCGGCAATCGATCCAAAGATTGCGCCATTTTGCCTGATAAGCCTCGTAGCGTTCTATTTCACTGTGATATTGCCGGGCAGAGAGGCCGATACAGACGAATTGGAGCTAGGTCGGGATCAGCGCGTGGAACTGCATCTCGTGGAAGACGCTACAGCCCCCTTGGTCGAGCATCGCAGACGGACAAACGAATAGCGTTGATAGCAAGGCTCCGCGCCCATGCGGCGACTTGAGCCAGCGTAAACATTTCACTCCAAGCGTCTCCTGATCTAGGTTATGCGACGGTGCAGAGACGGCCATCGAACGGCGCTCCGCTACCGTCATTTTGCAACTATCGCGTCGCAAAACCGCCTACGGGATCCTGTACTTGCTTAAGAAATCAGTCTCGAAACTTGGGCGGCGCATCTTCAATAGAAGCCGTCCGAAATGGGCCGCTCTTGTGCCGATATTGGCGGTCGCACTCGCGATTGCCGTGCCGCTTGCGCGCGCTCAGACCATCCCTCCCGACCTGTTGCGCTCGATTTCGCCGGAAATGCTCAGAGCGTTGCAACAAGGTCAGACCGGCGACACGGGTTCGACCAGTCCGTCCGTCGAGACCTATTTGCCCGCACAGATTCAACGGAACCAAGAACCACCGTCACGGCTCGAACAGCTCTACCTGCGCCGGTCGGGCGAAATCCTCAAGCAATTCGGCTACGACTCTTTGGGAGTGCCGACGTCCGTCTCGATCAACCAATCCGGGGCTTTGTCCGATCAATATGTTTTGAGCGCAAACGACGAACTCGTCGTGACGTTCCGGGGCCAGGAAAATTCAACCTACCGGGTGCGCATCGGCCGCGATGGCACGCTCACACTGCCGAAGTTGAGTCCCATACTCGCTGCCGGACGCAAGTTCGGAGACTTTCGCGCTGAACTCGAGGCGCAGGTGGCGCAAGCATTCATTTCAACAAAGGTTTATGTCAGCGCGGGCAGCATCCATCAGGTCACGGTTCTGGTTTCCGGCGAGGTTCGCGCTCCGGGCGCACGGATCGTCAGCGGGCTCGCAAGCCCCCTCGACGTCATTCTGCTGTCGGGTGGAATTAAGAAATCAGGAAGCCTGAGAAGCATCAGGATTTCCGGACCCAGCGGCAGCCGCATCGTAGATTTGTATTCGGTCGTTGCGCAGGGCACCTCCGCCCGGCTCGGTCCGCTGCGCGACGGCGACACGGTCTATGTTCCGCCGATCGGCGCGACGGCCGCCGTGGCCGGTTCAGTGGCGCGCCCCGGAATCTACGAGCTGCCGCCCGGGTCGGCCGGCGCGGCTGCCGCGACCTTGCTTCGCCTGGCTGGCGGCGTCGAGATCGCTGGTTCCTACAATCTCGCGAAAATCAGTGTACAGAGCGGCGGCAAGCTTTCGCTGCTGCCAACGACAGCCGCCGCTGCGGTGCGTAGCGGTGAGGTGCTGGTCGTTCTCTCCAATCACGCCGTGACGGAGGGCAGGGTGTCGGTTCGCGGCGCGGTGTCGGCGCCAGGCATCTACCCGCTTTCGGCAAACGGTACGGTCGGAGATCTCTTCCATGGAGCCTCCGACCTCACGTATGACGGTTACGAGCCTTTCGCGCTCATCCTACGCCGCGACCCCATCACAAACGCCGTCACGATCGTCCCGTTCTCGATCGCCGGGGCCATTCGCCATAGCAACAACGCGCCGCTGCAAGGCGAAGACCTGGTTTATGTTCTGAAGCGCTCCGAAGTCGCCGCGCTGGCCAGCATGGTCACGAAAAACATCAATCAGGCCTACACGCCGTCATCAAGCACCGGGAGCGACCAACAGCGTTCCAACCTAGCAGGAGCGACCCAGGAGCCGGCTGCGGGGCCCAATCAAGCGCCATCTCCGAACAATACATTCGGCTTTCAAAGGCCACCGGCCCCCACCCAAGACCTGCCCCCCGGAATCGAGCCTCCGCCCGATTCCACTGCGCCAGTTCCGATGTCTCCGAGCGCAGTTCCGAATCCCTATCCGCCGGTTGCGAACGGCACCTTCCCGAACGGTGGACAAGCCGATGGCAGCGGCGCAAACGCGTACAACCCGGGACTCGCAAATTCCAATCCCAACAACGCGGACATATTCGATCCGCGGTACCGCGCAGGCGTTCAGGGCGACAGTTCGGAAGCGGCCGCGCTGGCACAAGCGCGTGCGCTCGCCAATCGGAACGGCACGCGGGTGAATCAATTACCCGCTACGTCCGACGCCGAAGTCGTGGACCATCTGGCGCGGCTGCTTCATGTCACCAATGACGCACTGCTCAGGACGGCGTCGGACAATTTGACGTGGGTCCTCGATGAGGTCCGCGAGCCGGGTGCCTATCTCGGCGCGCCGGGGAGTTCCATTGCCGACATGATCGAGGCGGCTGGAGGCGTGCAGCAATCGGCGGACCTGTCTTCGATCGAGGTGACGTCGACGGCCGTCGATCAGCAAAGCGGAATCACACGCACGAACCGCACGAATTACGCAGGGCGCGACAACCAGACCGCGATGGTGGCGGTTCAGCCTCTGGATGTTATCAGGCTGCGTCCAGTCTATTCCGACCGCGAAGAAGGAACGGTCACGGTTGCGGGCCAAGTGCGATACCCCGGCGTCTTCGATATCACCCGTACTGAACATCTATCCACATTGCTCAAACGCGCCGGCGGACTGTCGGAGGTCGCATATCCCTATGGCGCCATCTTCACACGCCGCGACGCCGCCGTTGCAGAGCGGCAAGGCAACGAACGCTCCGCGCGCGAATTGGAAAATGAAATACCAACCTTGATTGCAGCGCAGACCGGCGCGAGCACGGAATACGCTTCAGCTGCCACCTATCTTGCGTCTTTGGCACGTAATTTGCGCGATATGCCCGCGCTGGGACGCATCGTAATCACAGCCGATCCAGCGGTTCTGGCGATCAAACCGCAACTTGATGTCCTGCTGCAGCCTGGTGACACGCTGTTCGTCCCGAAGCGGCCGTCGACAGTGACTGTCTCCGGTGAAGTCCTCAATCCCGGCGCGTTTCAGTATCGCCGCGGTTTGCCATATTCCGACTACGTGAAGATGGCCGGTGGCGCGACACAATCGGCGGACGACGATCGAACGTTCATCGTATTTCCTGACGGCAGTTCTGCACCCGTTGATTCAGGTTGGTTCTCGTTCGATAGCCGCGGTGACATACCTGCCGGCTCCACGATCGTCGTGCCGCGCGATCTGCGTCCCTTCAACTGGACGCAATTTTTGAAGGACGTGACACAGATTGCGAGCCAGCTTGCGCTGACGGCCGCGTCTTTGTCGGTCCTGAACAACAATTAGTGTGCAGCCTCGGGTAGGCGTATTTTTTTTGAATGGCCCGATCGACTATCGTCCGCGACTTGAACAAGTCGGTTGTTGCTCGATATCTAGGCGCTTTTCTTTTGGAGCATGATTGGAATGAACGATTCAGGAAAAGGGAAAGTCGCCCTTGTCACGGGAGTCACGGGACAGGATGGCGCTTATCTTTCCGAATTTCTTTTGGCGAAGGGCTATACGGTACATGGCATAAAACGTCGTTCGTCATCATTTAATACCGCGCGAATCGAGCACCTGTACCAGGATCCTCATGAAACCAATCAACGTTTTATCCTGCACTACGGCGATATGACCGATTCGACAAATGTCATCCGAATTGTCCAACAGGTTCAACCAGACGAGGTATACAATCTCGCGGCGCAATCACATGTCCAAGTCAGCTTTGAAACACCTGAGTACACCGCAAACGCGGACGCTCTTGGACCGCTGCGATTGTTAGAGGCGATCAGACTACTGGGCTTGACCGAAAAGACGCGATTTTATCAAGCCTCCACGTCGGAGCTCTTTGGAATGGTTCGCACGGTGCCCCAAAATGAAGACACACCATTCTACCCCCGCAGCCCCTATGGAGTCGCCAAACTCTACGCCTATTGGATTGTAGTAAACTATCGCGAAGCCTATGGCATGCACGCGTCTAACGGCATTTTATTCAATCACGAGAGTCCTTTGCGTGGTGAGACGTTTGTTACACGCAAAATCACACGTGGCGTTGCAGCCATTCATCACGGGTACCAACAGAAATTGTATCTCGGCAATCTTGATGCCAAACGCGACTGGGGACATGCACGGGAATACGTCCGCGGCATGTGGCAAATGCTTCAGCAAGACCAACCCGACGACTACGTCCTGGCCACGGGCGAAACGACGCGGGTCCGCGATTTTGTCGAACAGGCGTTTCGTAACATTACGGTGGAGCTCGATTGGATTGGGCACGGAATTAGCGAGAAGGGCGTTTGCAAAAGGACAGGTCGAACATTTGTGGAGGTCGATGCCAGGTACTTTCGGCCGACAGAGGTTGACCTCCTTGTGGGTGACGCCAGCAAAGCTCGCAACAGGCTCGGCTGGACACATCAGACAAAATGGCAGGAATTGTGCGATGAGATGGTCCAGGAGGATCTGATTCTCGTTTCAAAAGAGCATCGTTAATATGGAGCCTAAGACCAAATTTACGTTGCGGGAAAAGCGTGTGTGGGTTGCAGGGCATCGCGGGATGGTGGGGTCTGCGTTGGTTCGGAGATTGGCGTCCGAGGGCTGCGAAATCCTGACTATTGAGCGGCGGGACTTGGATCTGATTGACCAAGAAGCGACACGGCGATGGGTGCAAGATCAAAGGCCCGACGCAATATTTTTGGCGGCGGCGAGGGTTGGGGGCATTGTCGCAAACCTCAGCTTTCCAGCGGAATTTCTCTACAACAATCTTATGATTGGGGCGAATGTCATTGAAGCAGCGTATCGGGCGGGGACGCCAAAACTCCTTTATCTCGGTTCCAGCTGCATCTATCCGCGGTCTGCACCACAGCCGATCGATGAAGCATCACTGCTCACGGGTCCACTAGAGCCGACCAACGAGTGGTATGCGATCGCGAAGATTTCCGGCCTCAAGCTTTGTCAAGCCTATCGCAGTCAGTTTGGTTGCGATTTTGTCTCAGCTATGCCGACAAATCTGTACGGACCGGGTGACAATTTCGATTTGAATTCCAGCCATGTCGTGCCCGCTCTCATCCGCAAAACGCATGAGGCAAAAGTCGCCAACTCAGAACATCTGGAGGTCTGGGGTACCGGGAAACCAAGACGCGAACTACTTCATGTCGACGATTGCGCCGACGCTCTGGTCCATGTGATGTCCACTTACTCCAATAGTCAGCAGATCAACATCGGATCGGGTCAGGACATTCCGATTGCTGAACTGGCGCAACGTATTGTGAACATTGTTGGTTTCAACGGCGCTTTGAAGTTCGATGCCTCAAAACCGGATGGGACGCCGCGCAAATTGATGAACACCGAAAAGATCAGGGCTCTCGGGTGGAAGCCCAAAATTTCGCTGAACGCTGGCCTTGCCAGTGCTTATGGATGGTTTCTGCAAGCCAGCGGGTCGCAGGAGGGGCACCCACAACTTTGACCGAGACCGACTATCACGCGGCCGATGACAACGCGATCAATACGGTGACGCTCGCCGATTTGGCCGGTACTCTCCGGCGACAAATTCGGTTCGTGGGGCTCATTGTGTTGGCCGTCATTTTGGCTGCAGTTCTTTATCTTCATTTTGCTGTTTATAAATATACAGTGACTCTTAGCGTGGTTGCCGTTGGCGATACCAGCCAGTCGTCGACCGGCGGCTCGTTCGGCAGCCTGGCGGGATTAGCAGGTCTTGCGCTGCCGGCCAGTCAATCCGAGCGAGAATTTTCGCTTTATCTCGATGGTCTCCAAAGCCGGGAAGCCTCCGTGAGATTGGTCGCGGCGAGGCCAGATTTGCTCCGTCGTATCTTTGACCGAGAGTGGGATCCGGCCCAGAAAGTCTGGCGCTCGCCTGGAGTTGGATTTCATCCTCTCGCCATTCTTAGTTTCTTGCTTGGAGCGCCATGGAAGGATTGGGAAGCGCCTTCTCCCGCGCGCCTCCAACGATTCCTTCAAAAACAGCTAACGATTGTCAGATCACGTGAGCAACCGGTTGTTACTGTCTCGATTGAGATGGCTGACCCGGAATTAGGGCAAGACCTCCTCTGGTCACTGCACAAGTCCGTCGACGATTATTTGAGGCAACGCGCGATTGAGCGCGCGTCTGGTTTCATAAACTATCTGAATGCTAAGCTGAAGACGACGATCGTTGAAGAGTATAGAGCGGCTTTGGTCCAGATGCTTTCGGATCAGGAAAAGAAAAAAATGGTTGCAAGCTCTAACGTAGCCTTCGCTGCCGAATCGTTTGGAAAACCTGTCTCAACAGACGAACCAACAAGCCCGCGCCCCCTCATAGTTCTCCTTCTCGCATTCGTTTTTGGTGGAATTCTGGGTGTTGGGGGCGCGGTCATCCGTGACCACAGGCAGAAGGCGACATAGGCCAGACGCCGGCGGTAATACCAGACGCCTTCCGGTGGTCTTCCTTGGTGTTCACTGTTGCTGCCGGTCTGACGGACTCAGAATTTCGCCGACGACAGGAAAGGGTCGTGTCCTAAGTGTCCAAACCAACTTAATCGCCAATTTAGCGAGTACCGCGAATGCCGCGATGGGCGCACCGAGTTGCCTTCGGTAAATATCAAAGGACTCCAAATTTGATCGGTAAACCTGTCGAAGGCTGGCCGTCGATACACCTCCTATTCGCATGATGGTGCCGACACGATTCTCAACCCACGAAGTGGGTGCTCGGGCGGCAATTAGCCGGAGGAAAAAATCTATGTCGGCGGCAATCTTGTAGCCGAGGTCGAATCTGAGGTCACCGACGGTCTGTTTCTTCCAGAATGATGAAAAATGAGGAAAAAGGCGTCCCGTGCAATAGTTCAGGTATGAGGGACGCCGCGCGAAGCTTCTCCTGCGAAGCCTGAAGTCGTCGATGAAGATCGTGTCAAGCAAGACGCAATCAACGTCCAGCTTTTGAAACACAGAGACGATTTGGGAAAAATTGATATTGGCGACAAAAAAATCATCACTTCCGATCCACCCGAAATACTCTTCCCTTACGCACTCCAGTCCCTTGTTTAGCGCGTCAAAGATGCCAGCGTCCTTTTCCGATACAAGAACGTCCGTCGTACGCAACGCCTCTCGGATAACTGTCAACGTGAGGTCGCCGGACCCGCCGTCGATTATGTAAATGCGGGTAAGATTGTCGCAATCGGAATCCCGAACCGACGCGATGGCTTGTCTAATGCGTGGATCGTTGTAGGAAGGTATGATGATGCCGAGCTTGGGCTCTGAGGTCATGGGTTTGAAACGTTATCTCTTCTAATACTCGCCCCAAAGCTCCATTTTAGGGTTGTGTATACTAGCGATCAGCCTCGAGGCAAAGGCGACAGCGCGCTCCTGAAAATCTCCCTCAACAAGATCGGCGATGTCATATTGAGATCTTGAGCTAACTCGCGAAGCATCAACGGCAGACAGACCAGCGCTTGAAAAGCCATGGGAACACATAAAAGAGCGAGGAATATGCTGTTCGACCAGTAGATCCCCGCTGTTGCGCATAAGATCGCGCCTGCTGCGGACACGCCATAAACTGATGCAAAGCGATAGTTTCTTCGTATCGAGAGAACGTTGGCAAAGAGAGCAATATTCAACTCGATCAAGAACGCAATCGAAGCCCCAACGAGAGTCATCGACGGCGGCAACGCCACTCTGGAAGCGATCCGGTGCAACAATGTTTCTCCAAAGAAGTCAAAAGCCAACGCGCCAACCAGATAGATGGCATTACAGCCTAAGATCGAGCGCGCCAATTGTGAAATGACTTCTTGGCTATCATCCTTAATGGAGGCCCTTACGAAATCGACGAGCCAAACCTGCAATGGCGCTTGCGCAAAGGCGACGAGCAACGTACCTGCCTGTAACGAAAGACCGTAGCTAGCAACTGGCGGCCTAGGAAAATGCAACGCAGCCAACAAGAGCATTCCATTGTAAATCAAAAACGAGGATACAGTATAGATCGCATACTTTCCGATGAAGGGCAGGTGATTGAGCTCTGACGAGTCGTTGTGGGAAGGTTGCGTCGAAAGAGGGCCCAGAAGTTCTCGCAGCCAACGGCGGGCGCTCCGCGCTGACAGAAAAATCCCGACCAATACAGCGAGCGCAAAACTTACGCTCATGCCGAAGATGGAGTAGCCCAAGCTCAGGAATGCAAGGGTCATTCCGAAATACAGTACCCTTGTAAGCGAGTTGATGTTGTTCTGCCGCTCCACTCCCTGCATGCCCATCAAGACCGTGGTGTTCGTGGCAAACGCGTAATTCAAGCAATACGAAAGAGAGAAGATTAGCCAGCCAAGCGCGACCTCGCTTCTTGCGTCCCGTCGCGTTATCTCGAGCACGTAGACGAGACCACCGGGGGTGACGATCGAGAGCATGAACAGCGCCAGTCCGCCGTATGCCAGTCGGGCGTTTTTGAGGGCAACGGTCAACGCGGTCGGGTCCCGCCCGTTGAATGCCCGTGACACTTCTCGGATTGAGACGGGCTGGATCGCATTTTGGGCCTGCAACGAGGCCGCCCCAAAAATCGTGAATACCGTCCAAATTACGTACTCGTTGGCATCAAGGTAGTGCAAAAGAATGGGGACGATGAGTATCGATACCAAAAGATTGATTGCTTGAAAGACGTATGCTGCGCTCATACCGGATGACATCGCATTCATAGTTGCTCAAGTGCTTGCCGAATATGCGTCGAAATCCTTATTGGCATACAAGGTTTCCCCTTTGAGCTGGATTCTGCATATTGAATGGGCTTTGTTTAGGTCTTGGGTTGTGAACAGAATTGGACGGCAAAGTGACGTGCCTTGTTAGGAAAAACCCCGCGCCGAACGCGCGCGCGAGATGACGACCGCCACGGTTGAAGGAACTGGGCCTACCCCCTTCCGCGAAAGCATTGTTGCAAAATATCTGCGCCGGGGCGTTCCCAGGCGCGACCTTGGCATCCTTCCTCTCGTTCTCGTCTTACCCTTCGCTTACGTCCCGAAGATCTTGGAGGGAGATACGCAGCCCTGGGTATTGATCGCTTCGCTGTTCGCGCTCGTGACTTTTCGAACCGACACCTTGGTCAGAAGAGACGACTATCCATTGTTTGGACTAGGCGTTTTATGTGCGACTGTCTATGCGCTACGCAGCCCGCTCGACCTGGGACTCTTGCGCCAAATCTACACCCAGGCGGCTTTTCTTATCTTATGGATCATAACAGGGCGCGAGCGCGGGGACTACTTTCCCGGAGCGGTTAAGCTGACAATAGTGATTTGGTTTGTTGTTGGCATCGTTCAATGGACATTTGTGCGTCTGGGAATCCCCATCGACTTTGCGGGACGTTTTGTAGAAGGGAGAGGCGGAATACCAAGCCTGACGCCCGAGGCTTCATACTACGGCAGCCTCTCCGTGTTGCAGATGATGTATCTCATGTCTCGTCGCAGGGCCGAAAATGCTCCCTTCGTCGTGATGGCGGGGTTGTCGGTTCTTCTCAGCGGTTCCGTTCTGGCGATTCTCCTTCTCATTTTTCCACTGACAAAATTGGGGTGGCGCATGGGCGCATTAGCTGTTCTGTTGGCGGCGGTCGCATTAACTGCGGAGTACGCCTTTGGCCTCGGTGGCATAGAACAGACCCTGGGCAGATTTGACGTTCAGGAATCGTTACTCAATGTTTTCTCGGACCCAAGCCTCAATCTGCGCGTTGGACACATTTTCTTCACGTTGTATGAACACGTCTGGGACTCGCTTACGTTTGCGACGTCAATTGACTTTATGAATCAGTATAACTCATTTGCGCGGCGGGGCGGGTTGTTCATCGATACAGGTTCGAATTTCATTTTGCCCGCGGCGGGAGAGTTGGTCTATTCGTCAGGCGTATTCGGACTGGTGTTGATCTACGCGGTCATAAGAAGGTCACTAGCCGCCTCGGTCTCTCGCTCCGCCAAAATCGAAAAATTGATGCTTATTCTCGTGTGCCTTCTCAACCCAATTCCGCTCTCCAATCCATTTTTAGTCATGTACGCCCAGAAGGACAGTTGAGGCCCAATGCGCGCGTTGATCACAGGAGTATCTGGGCAAGACGGTTACCACATGGCGCAGCTGCTTCTGTCGAGCGGGTATGAAGTGCTGGGTCTGACCTCGAATTTGGCGAAGGCATCCTTGGTTTTCGCTGCTCCCAGCTTTGCGACAATTTGCCTGTCCGAATTTGACTATCGAAAACCCGATGAGATCGGAAGAGCGCTGTCTGAGTTTGAGCCTGACTTGATATTCAACTTTGCGGCGCTTGCGAGTGGGCGCGGAATGTTCGATTCCGCACAAGAAATGGTGGAATTGAACGGTGTCTTTGTCGGCAACCTTCTCGAAGCCATTCGACTGAGCCCTAGGAACGATCACATATCATTCTGCCAGGCCTCGAGCAGCGAAATGTTCGGCAACGTCGAAATCTGCCCTCAGGCTGAAGATACCCCCTTCAATCCCAAGAGTCCCTACGGCGCGGCAAAATTGCTTGCTCACAACCTGGTGAAGATTTACCGCGAAACGTATGGCATTCGATGCTGTTCGGCTGTTCTCTTTAATCATGAAAGCATCCGGCGTCCCGAGAATTTCGTTACAAGAAAAATTGCAACTGCGGCCGCGAAGATCAAACTGGGTCTCGTCGGGCAATTTTCGCTTGGCAACCTCGGAGCAAAGCGTGATTGGGGCTATGCCCCCGAATATGTTCAAGCCATGCACTTGATGGCGCTTGCGCCACAATCTTGTGACTACATTGTCGCGTCGGGTACTTTGAAGTCCGT
>Ga0207674_10003028_pt1 | contig 20826 bp, 18 predicted proteins | sample KBSCornC72_FD_184303 | JGI IMG/M metagenome (GOLD analysis project Ga0207674, IMG submission 184303) | Corn rhizosphere microbial communities from Kellogg Biological Station, Michigan, USA - KBS Corn C7-2 (SPAdes) (version 2) | ecosystem: Host-associated > Plants > Roots > Rhizosphere > Soil ...
CGCGCAGGAACCACAGCAGTTCGACGATGATCGAGCGCAGGTGCAGCTTCTTGGTCGTCAGCAGCGGGAAACCGTCGGCAAGATCGAAGCGCATCTGCGCGCCGAACCAGGACAAGGTGCCGGTCCCGGTCCGGTCCTGCTGCTCCACCCCGTGGTCGAGGATGAGCTGCATGAGGTCGAGATACTGGCGCATCGTGCGCTCAATTTACCCCAAGCGGCCTTCGGGTCCAGCCGGGGGACTCACTCCATTGTGGATAAGACTTGCTGCATCTTCGAGCAGGTTGCGATGGCTCCGCCGCGCGTCGAGCGAGTAGCAGCAGGCCATGCGGTATCAGCGTGCCGAACACCCGCTGAAGCTCGACGGCCTGGCGGCGGCCAAGGCGTTCTTCGCCGGCTGCTTCACCGAATCCGGCGCCGGCCGGGAAAGCCTGTGGGTCGCGCACGTCGATCAGCAGGCGCGCTGCATTCACCTGTCCCGCCACGATGGCGACGAGACGAGCGCGGCCTTTCCGCTCCGCGACATCATCGCCGATGCCGCCGAGCATCGCAGCGCGGGGATCGTGCTCGCCCATAATCATCCGAGCGGCGATCCGACGCCGAGCGACAGCGACTGCCGCGCGACGCGGCGGCTGGCGTCGGCGGCCGAAGCGCTGGACTGCACCATCCTCGATCATCTGATCTTCGCCGGCGCCGAGTGCACCAGCTTCCGCCGCATGGGCTTACTCTAGTCCGGGCACGCTTTGATGTTGGCCGGCTCCGGCCGCGAACCGACGCTCCGGAACGCCATCAGATAGACTTCGCCGCCGGCGAGGAAGCTGAACTTGACCGGCTGCAGGCCGAGCGCGCCGAACTCGCATTTCAGCTGCGCCGGTGGAATTCCGTGGCGCTGGACCGGGCGGTTGGAGTCGACGACGATCACCAGCCCGCCCGGCTTCACGCTGTCGCGCAGGTGCCACAAGAAGGCGTAGGGCGAGGCGACCTCGTGGTACATGTGGACGAGGAAAACGCGGTCGAACGACGCGTGGGGCAGCATCGGGTCGTCGGCGGTGCCCAGCTTGACCGCGACATTGTCGAGATTCTCGCGCTGGATCCGGTCGCTCAGGCGATCGCGGGTCTCGGGGATGATGTCCTCGGCCAGCACCCTGCCCTTCGGGCCGACGATCCGGGAGAGGCGGACCGTGTAATAGCCGCCGCCGGCACCGACGTCGGCGACCGACATTCCGGCTTTGACCCCGGCGAGCTGCATGACTTCCTCGGCCTCGCCCAGGCGGTCGCGCGCGTCTTCGGTCGAGAAGGCATCACCGACGATCGGTGCGACCGCGCGGTGGGCTTTCGGAAATTGCGGTTCGGTCGGCTGGGCGCGGCAGGCGGCGAGCGCGAGTGCCGCCGCCGTGAGCCCCGCCCTACTCCACATCCTCGACCTCGACCGTCTCACCCGTGACGCGTTGGGACAGGGCTGCGGCCATGAAGCGGTCGAGGTCGCCGTCGAGCACGTCGCTCGGGCTTGTCGAGGTCACCCCGGTCCGCAGATCCTTCACCAGCTGATAGGGCTGCAGCACGTAGGAGCGGATCTGGTGGCCCCAGCCGATGTCGGTCTTGGCCGCATTGGCGGCGCTGGCTTCGGCCTCGCGCTTCTGCAGCTCCGCTTCGTAAAGGCGGGCCTTCAGCTGCTTGAACGCCGACGCGCGGTTCTTGTGCTGTGACCGCTCGTTCTGGCACGCGACGACGATCCCCGTGGGGATATGGGTGATCCGGACCGCGCTGTCGGTGGTGTTGACGTGCTGCCCGCCGGCGCCGCTTGCCCGGTAGGTGTCGATCCTGAGGTCGGATTCGTTGATCTCGATGTCGATATCGTCGTCGACCTCGGGATAGACCCAGACGCTCGAAAAGCTCGTGTGCCGGCGCGCGTTGGAATCGTACGGGCTGATTCGCACGAGCCGGTGAACGCCGCTTTCGGTCTTCAAATTGCCGTAGGCGTTCGGGCCCTTGACCAGGATTGTGGCCGACTTGATTCCCGCCTGCTCGCCCGAATGGTGATCGATCATCTCGACCTTGCAGCCGTGGCGTTCGCCCCAGCGCGTGTACATGCGCAGCAGCATCTCGGCCCAGTCCTGGCTCTCGGTGCCGCCGGCGCCGGCGTTGACTTCGACATAGGCGTTGTTGGCGTCCGCCTCCCCGGCAAGCAGCGCAGCGACCTTGTCCCGTTCGGCGCGAGCGGCGAGCTCGCCGAGGCTTTTGACGGCATCGTCAACCAGCGCCTGATCGCCCTCGCTTTCGGCAAGGTCGATCAACTCGGCGGTGTCGGCGAGCTCGGTTTCGATCGCGCGGGTCGCCTTGATCGCTTCCTCGAGCCGTTGCCGCTCACGCATGACTTCCTGCGCCGCCTTGGGATTGTCCCACAGCGCCGAGTCCTCGACCTTGGCATTGAGCTCATCGAGGCGCTTGATCGCGCGGTCCCAGTCCAGGAACCGGCGAAGCAAGGCCGTAGCCGCATTGATCTGATCGATATGAGCCTGCGCTTCAGCGCGCATCGTCGGACTTTCGTAACTCTAAGGGTGAGAGCGGACTAATAGACGCCGTTCTGTGATTGCAAGTCGCCGTTCTCGTCGGCCGCCGCGCCAGGACGTTTCGCCTGGCGCTGGGCGAGCTGCCGCGCCCGGGCCTGCGCCGCCTGCTGCTGGTTCTGCTCGCCATAGGGATCGCCCTGCGCGCCGCGGTACGAGCGCCTGGGTTCGGTCTGCGGCTGGAACGCTTCCCAGATGACCTCGGACTTGGGATCCTCCTGGACCGGGAAGGTGCCGTAGACACGCTTGCCGGTCGCCCGGTCGACCCGCACCCAGCGGATGCCCGCGGGCGCGACGAACGGGACCTTGGGCTGGTCGACCAGCGCGATCTGAGCCCATTGCTTGAAGATCGGCGCGGAGATGCGCCCGCCCTGGGCGTAGCCGCCGAGGCTGCGCGGCTGGTCGAAACCGAGATAGACCCCGGCGACGACGTCCGGCGTCCCGCCGACGAACCACACGTTGGTCGGGCCCGAGGTCGTTCCAGTCTTTCCGAACAACGGCCGGTTGAGGTCGCGGAGCACGACCGCCGTGCCGCGCTCGATCACCCCTTCCATGATGTGCACCATCTGGAACGCCGCCATGGGTTCGAGCAGCTGGCGGGCACGGCTCGGCGGTCGAGGCATCGTCTTGCCGTCCCAGTCGGGCGCGTTGCAATTGCCCATCACCGCGCAGCGGTTGTCGGTGCGGAAGATGACCTTGCCGTGGCGGTCCTGGACGAAATCGATCAGCGTCGGCTTCACCGACCGCCCCTGGTTGGCGAGGATCGCATAGGCATTGACTAGGCGCGAGACGGTCGTTTCCCCCGCGCCGATCGCGATCGACAGATAGTTCGGATAGTCGCCGACACCGAGATTGTGGGCGGTCTTGATGATGTTGGGCATCCCGGTCTCGGACGCGACGCGGATGGCCATCAGGTTGCGCGACTGCTCGACGCCCCAGCGCATCGTATGCGGCCCGGAATAGCGCTTGTCGAAATTGACGAAGCATTTGTTGCCAAGCCCAGCGCCCTGCCACACGCAGAACGGCGCATCGACCACGATCGTCGCCGGCGTGAAGCCGTTCTCGAGCGCTGTCACATAGGTGATCGGCTTGAACGCCGAGCCAGGCTGGCGCAGGGCCTGAGTGGTGCGGTTGTAAGCCGATCCGACGACGTCGAAGCCGCCCTGCATCGCAAGCACGCGGCCGGTGTGGACTTCCTCGGCGACCATGCCGCCGGACACCTCGGGCACCGAGCGGAGCGCAAACTGGCCCGGCGCCATTTCCTTGACGATGATCACCATCCCGGGCTTCAGCGCATCGAACGCGGCGCCGCCGGCGCCGCGCACAGGCATCGAAGCGCCCGAGGCGGGCAATGAACCGGTCGAGCCGTTGGAGAAGCCGATCGACGCGACCCCACCGGATTTCGACAAGACGACCGCCTTGCGCCAGTCGGGATAGCCGGTTCCGACCGCCGCGCGGTCGAGCTGTCCCGCCCAGTCGCCTTTGTCGAGGTCGATGCTCTTGCCCAGGTCGCGCCAGCCGCGTCCGCCGTCGTAGCGGGTCATGCCGTCGCGCAGCGCCTGCGCGGCGGCATCCTGCATCTTGGGCACCATCGAGGTGCGGACCCACAGGCCGCCCCCGTATACGCTGTTCGGCCCCTTGTCGGGGCTCTCGCCGAACTGCTTGATCAGCTCGCGCCGCACTTCCTCCATGAAGTAGCCGCCCTGCTGATGGAATTTCTCATTGGTGCCGTAGCGGATCGTGCCAAGCGGTGTCGCGGCGGCCGACTGCCATTGGGCTTCGGTGATGTAGCCGTTCCGAGCCATCTCGCGCAGCACGTAGTTGCGCCGGTTGAGCGCCTTCTGGGTCGCCCGCTCAGGATCGTAATTGGCCGGGGCCTTGGGCAGCACCGCGAGATAAGCTGCCTCGGGCAGGGTGAGCTCGGACACGTCCTTGTCGAAATAAGCGCGCGACGCGGCCTGCACGCCATAGGCGTTGCGGCCGAGGAAGATCGAGTTGAGGTAGAGCTCGAGGATTTGCTGCTTGCTGAGCGTCGATTCGAGCCGGAAGGCGAGGATCGCCTCGCGCACCTTGCGGCCGATGTTGTAGCTCGAATCCTTGAGCAGGTACTTGGCGACCTGCTGGGTGATGGTGGAGCCGCCGCGCGCACGGCCGCCGCCGGTCACGGTCTTGGCAGCATAATCTCCGACTGCGCCGATCAGACCGGTGTAGTCGATGCCGTGGTGCTGGAAGAAAGTCTTGTCCTCGGCCGAGATGAAGGCCTGGACGACCATCGGCGGGAATTCGTCGTAGGCCAGCTCGACGCGGCGCTCGCGGGCGAAGGTTTGGACCGGGTCGCCCTCATAACCGCGGACGTTGGTCGGCAGCGGCGGCTCGTAGGCCAGCAGCTTTTCCGACGACGGCAGGCCGGTCGCGAAATAGAGCCAGACCGCAGCGAAGAAGGTGAAGCCGGCAAGACCGACCCACGTCAGCCGCCGGACCCAGGCCTTGTCCCACCACGGGTCGACACGATCATGGACTCGCCGGTTGAAGGCGACGAGATCCGGCAACTCCCACGAGGGCACGTTCAGACGCTCGAACTTCATTCGGCCAAGCGTCTAGCGGCTTTGGGCCGCGTTCGGAAGTTACGATTGCTGCCGTGATCGCATCGCGACGTCGGCTTCGATCGCCTGGGCGAGCGCGAGGACGATCGCCTTGCGGTGCTGGGGGTCGCGCAGCAGCAGTTCGTCGTCGGCGTTGCTGATGTACCCGGCCTCGAACAGCACTGCGGCGGTTCCTGCTCGGCGGAGCACGTGGAAAGCGGCGAAGCGGTGCGGGTCGGGGCGAAGCTCGAACCGGCCGGCGGATTTGCCGACGAGGCGCGAGGCGAAAGCCGCCGATTCGTCCATCTGGTCGCGCATCGCGAGGTCGGACAGCAGGGCGCGGGCAGAATCCTGATTGGCATCGTCCCCCGACCCGTCATTCTGTGTCGCGGCAAGGTGCGCGGCCTCTTCGTCGGAGGCGACGTCGGACAGCGAATAGACGCTTGCGCCGCGCGCCAGCGGGTTCGCGGCGCTGTCGATGTGGAGGGACAGGAACAGCCCGGCTCCCAAGCGCCGCGCGACCGCGGCACGGTCCTCCAGCGTGAGGTAGCGGTCGTCGGTCCGGGTCATCGCCACCCGGACCCGGCCGCGCTCGACCAGCAGGTCTCGCAGCTCGGTCGCGAGTGCGAGCGTCAGCTGCTTTTCGGCGACCTGCCCGGAAACGCTCACCGCGCCGGGATCGCTGCCGCCGTGGCCCGCGTCGATCACCACGATCGGCCGGGCCGAGGTACCCGGCGCAGCGTAGATGCGGTCGTTCGCAGCCGGCGGAAGGGCGACGCGGACGCTGTCGGCCCGCTCGCTCGCCGCAGCGCCGCTCCGCGCTCCGCCGAGGACGAACAGGATCGTCGCGCAAACGGCCACCGCCGCCCCCGCCATCGCGCCTTTTCTCGTCCAGTCGAAGCTCAATCGTCCCGCCATGTGCTTGATCTCACGATCCAACTTATCACGCCAAAGTGGTTAATGCGAAATAACCATCTTATTTGTGTGGAGCATTGTTTGGGGCGCAGTTGCGGCCCACATGAGGGGGTGCTAACCGCTTGCGCATCCCGGCGCCTGCCGGTGAGTATCGCCGCGCCGTCGTTTGGCCGCGGTTCACGAGGTTGAAGCTCGCATGAAGTTATCGAACGCCCCCGCCACGCTCTTTGACGAGGCGAACGGCGTTGTTTCCGCGCAAGGACGCGGGATGGCTCGTGCAGCAGAGGCACATTCCACCAATCCAGCCATCGCCAGCGGCTTCACGCCAGGCGGCGAGGCATCAGTTACGGCGCGCCGCCGCTTGATCGCGGCCCCGCGCGCCCGGAGAATTTTCAATGTCCATGCGCATGCTGATCGACGCGCGCCACCCGGAGGAGACCCGGGTCGCGGTAGTCAAAGGTAACCGGATCGAGGAGTTCGACTTCGAATCCGCCGAGCACAAGCAGCTCAAAGGCAATATCTATCTCGCCAAGGTCACCAGGGTAGAACCGTCGCTCCAGGCGGCGTTCGTCGACTATGGCGGAAACCGTCACGGTTTCCTCGCCTTCAGCGAAATCCATCCCGATTATTACCAGATCCCCAAGGCCGACCGCGAAGCCCTGCTGCGCGAGGAAGCCGAGCACGCCGCCGAGGAAGAGCGGCTGCGCGACGCCGAAGGCGCGACCGATTACGACGACGAACCGGCGCATGACGACGAAGACGTTGTCGGCGACGAAAACGGCAATGGCGAGGAAGCAGCCGAAGTCGGCACCGGCGCGAACCGCTCGCCGGTCGACGAATCTGCCGCCGACGAGCTGCGCCGCAAGCGTCAGAACCTGCGCCGCCGGTACAAGATACAGGACGTGATCCAGCGCCGCCAGGTGCTGCTCGTCCAGGTCGTCAAGGAAGAGCGCGGCAACAAGGGCGCTGCGCTGACGAGCTATCTGTCGCTGGCCGGCCGCTACTGCGTGCTGATGCCCAATACGTCGCATGGCGGCGGGATCAGCCGGAAGATCTCCAACGGCGCCGATCGCAAGCGCCTGAAATCGATCATGTCGGACCTCAATCTGCCCAAGACCATGGGCCTGATCGTCCGCACCGCCGGCCTGTCGCGCACCAAGGTCGAGATCAAGCGCGACTTCGACTATCTCGCCCGCCTGTGGGACGAGATCCGCGAGCGGACTCTCGGCAGCACCGCGCCCGCGCTGATCTATCGCGACAGCGATCTCATCAAGCGCGCGATCCGCGACCTTTACCATCGCGACATCGACGAAGTGATCGTCGAGGGCGAGGAAGGCTACAAGGCGGCGCGCGGCTTCATGAAGCTGCTGATGCCGAGCCACGTCCGGCGGGTGAAGCAGCACGTCGAGACCACGCCCTTGTTCCAGCGCTACGGTGCCGAAGACCAGCTGTCGGCGATGTACCAGCCGGTCGTCCAGTTGAAGTCGGGCGGCTATTTGGTGATCAACCCGACCGAGGCGCTCGTCTCGATCGACATCAACTCGGGCCGCGCGACGCGCGAGCACAATATCGAGCAGACCGCCTACAACACCAACCTCGAGGCCGCGCAGGAGATCGCGCGTCAGCTCAGGCTGCGCGACATGGCCGGCCTGATCGTCATCGACTTCATCGACATGGAGCAGTCGAGCCACGTCCGCAAAGTCGAGAAGGCGATGAAGGACGCGCTGAAGAACGACCGCGCGCGCATCCAGGTCGGCCGAATCTCGGCCTTCGGGCTGATGGAGATGAGCCGCCAGCGGCTCCGCACCGGCGTTCTCGAAGCTTCGACCAAGCCATGCCCCCATTGCGAGGGAACCGGCCTGATGCGCACCGCGTCCTCGGCAGGGCTGTCGGCGCTGCGCATCATCGAGGACGAGGCGACGCGCGGCCGCGGCGAGAAGATCCTGCTCCGCGCCGGGCGCGACGCTGCGGTCTACGTCCTCAACAAGAAGCGCGCTGAGCTGGCCGATATCGAGCAACGCTACGGAGTGTCGATCGAGGTCATGATCGACGAGGCGTTCGAAGGCGCGCGCATGACCGTCGAAAGCTCGGGCCCGCGGCCGATCGCCCCCGAACGGCCGGCCCAAGTTCCGATCGTCGAGGATGAGGACGAAGAGGTCGAGGCCGCGATGGTCGGCGCCGAGGACTTCGCCGAAGAGGAAGACGAGGAAGCGGAACAGGACGAGGAAGCGCGCGGCGAGGAGGGCGACCGTCCGGGCCGACGCCGGCGCCGCCGCCGCCGCGGCGGACGCGGCCGCAACCGTCGCGACAGCGAGGGCGGAAGCGAGGGCGAGCCGTCGCCCGAAGGCGCTGCCGAGGACGAGATTGTCGAGGAGGCACTGCCTTCGCCCGTAGCGGAAGAGCCTGCGGCGGAAGGCGGCAAGCGCCGCCGTCGCCGCCGGGGCCGCAAGCCCGGCGCGGAAGCCGAGGCTGGCACCGAAACCGAGGCCGAAACCGCGGTCGAGGTCGAGCCCGACAGCTCGCCGATGGTCGAGCGGCCGGTCGACGAAGAGCCGCCGATCGCCGAGACCGAGCCGGCCGAGGAAGCCAAGCCGAAGAAGCGCACCCGCAAGAAAGCCGCTGCCGCGGCTGAGCCGGCCCCGCCCGAGGCACCGCCCGCCGAAACCGCCGAGGACGCGGCCCCGGCCGCCAAGCCGGCGCGCAAGCGGCGCACCAAGGCGGAAAAGGCAGCCGAGGAAGCCGCCGAAGCCGCTCCTGCCCCTCCGCCGCCAGCGAACAACGACAGCGAGGCGACCGACGAGAATGGCGAGCCGCGGCGCGGCTGGTGGCAGCGGACGTTCGGCTAGATTTAATCTCGGGTTCAGCGCCGGCCATGCTAAGCGGAACCCGATGACATCCCTGCTGTCCCGCTTCACGCGGCTGCTGATGCTGGCGCTGCTGCTCGCAATGTCGGCATGGCAGCCGGCCGCGGCCCAGGAGGCCGATGCGTCGGTGCTCCGCGATAGCGAGACCGAGCTTCTGTTCAAGGACGTGTCCCGCCCGCTGATCCAGGCGGCTGGGCTCGATCCGAACAGCGTTCGCGTCGTGCTGCTCAACGACCCCGAGATCAACGCCTTCGTCGCGACCGGCCAGACGGTCTATATCCAGTCGGGGCTGATCCAGGCGGCGGACAACGTCAACCAGCTGCAGGGCGTGATCGCGCACGAGCTTGGGCATGTCGCCGGCGGCCACTCGATCCGGCTGCAAGAGGGCGCCAACGAAGCGACCGGCATTTCGATCGCGACGATGGTCCTCGGCGCCCTGGCGATCGCCGCCGGCGCGGGCGAAGCCGCAATGGGCATCATGGCCGCTGGCCAGCAGGCGGCGATGGGCAAGTTCCTCGCCTTCTCCCGCGCCCAGGAAGCGACCGCCGACCAGGCTGGAGCGCTCTATCTTTCCAAGTCGGGCATCAGCGGCAAGGGCATGCTGGATTTCTTCGGCAAGCTCCAGAACCAGGAATACCGCCTCGCGATCTACGATACCGACAGCTACGCGCGGACTCACCCCTTGTCGTCCGAGCGGATCGAGGCGCTGCAGGCGAAGTTCAAGGCGGACCCGGCGTGGAACAAGCCGGTCGATGCGGCGCTCGACGCGCGCTACCAGAGGGTCAAGGCGAAGCTGCTCGGCTTCATCGATCCCAAGCACGCCGTGATCAAATATCCCGAGAGCGACCAGAGCGTTCCGGCCCATTATGCCCGGGCTTACGCCTATCACCTCGGCGGGTATCCGGACAAAGCCATCAGCGAAGCCGACGCGCTGCTCGCCGCAAGCCCGCACGATCCGTTCTTCCTCGAGCTCAAGGGTCAGATCCTGCTCGAAGGCGGGCACCCGGTCGACGCGATTCCGGTGCTGCGCGAGGCGACCCAGCGCTCGGGCGACATGCCGCTGATCGCGGCGATGTTCGGCCATGCGCTGGTCGCGACCGAGGACCCCAAATATTTCCCCGAAGCCAAGCAGATCCTGAAGGCTGCGGTCAGCCGCGACAATCAGGACCCGTTCGCCTGGTACCAGCTCGGCATCATCTACGACCGCGAAGGCGACCAGGCGCGCGCCTCGCTCGCAAGCGCGGAGCGCTATAGCCTCGAGGGCAATCCGCGCCAGGCGATGCAGAGCGCCCGCGTCGCGATCGCGGGGATCAGGCCAGGGACGCCCGATTGCCTTCGCGCTCAGGACATCGTTATGGCGTCACGCGGCGAGCTGGCGAACAAGAAGAACCGGAAATCGTCGGACGATGGGGGCTCATACATGCGGGGCGGCAAGGACAAATTCTCGGCTTCGGACCTCGTATGCCGGGGAGCGTGAACGACGCGCCGCGGCGCGGATCATGGGGCGCTGGAATCATCGGCGGGGTGATCGGCTCGGCGCTGACCGCGGCGGCGATCGTCTTCGCCGCGCCGCACTATCTCGCCAGCCGCATCGTACGGCAGGGCATGCTCGCCGACCCGCAGATCCTGCCCGACACCGCCGACGCGCTGCGCGACGCGCAATTCGTGCCGGCGCTCCAGGCCAACCGAAGCGCGCTCGAGACGCCGTTCGCGAGCTCGTGGAAGGGCGCTGAGAAGCCCGAGGTCACGCTGGTCGAATTCTTCGATTACGCCTGCCCCTATTGCAAGGCGAGCAACCCGGCGATCGACCGCCTGCTGCAGGAGGACAAGGGGCTGCGCGTGGTCTATCGCGAGCTTCCGATCCTCGGACCTGACAGCGTGACCGCGGCGCGGCTGTCGCTCGCTGCATCGAAGGCGGGGCGTTTCGCCAAGTTCCACGATACCTTGTGGGCGACCGGGCGGCCGTCGCCGGAGGTCAACTCGACGGCGGCGCAGGCTGCGGCAATTCCGACCCAGCCGCCGAACGATCCGGCGATCGAGGCCGAGCTCAAGCGCAACTTCCAGATCGCCGGGCAACTCGGAGCGACCGGAACGCCATTGTTCGTGGTCGGCAACAAGGTGATCAACGCCGCGGTCGGTTACGACGGCCTCAAGAAAGCGATCGCTGCAGCGCGCGAGCGGAGCTGAGCCTAAACGACCGAGATCAGGAAGATCGCTGTCGCGACCGCCATGAGCAAGGTCGCAAGCCACCCCAGCACGGCCATCCTGCGGCCCGCGGTCAATTTGCCCATGACCTTGGGATTGCGCACGATCAGCATCATGATCGCCATCAGCGGCGCTGCGAGCAGGCCATTGATCACCGCGCTCCAGTAGAGCGCCTTGACCGGGTTGAGCCCAATCTGCTGGAGCAGCGCTCCGGCGAGGGTCGTGATCGCAATCGTCCCGTAGAACAGCCGTGCCGCGGTGGGCTTGGAATCGAGGCTGGCCCTCGTCCCGACCATCTCCGACACCGCATATGCGGCCGAGCCGGCGAGAACCGGCACAGCGAGCAGCCCGGTGCCGATGATGCCGACCGCGAAGAGCACGAATGCGAACCGTCCGGCGACCGGCTGGAGCGCCTGCGCCGCCTGGGTCGCGGTGTCGATCGAGGTCACGCCGTTGGCGTGCAGCGTCGCTGCCGCGGCAAAGACGATGAAGATCGCGACGAGATTGCTGAAAATCATCCCGACCAAAGTGTCCTGTCGGATCCGCGCCATCTCGGGCCCGGCCCTGGCGGGGGTCACGTAGAGCGGCTTGCTATGGTGCCGCTTTTCCTCCTCGACCTCCTGCGCGGCTTGCCAGAAGAACAGGTACGGGCTGATCGTCGTGCCGAGGATCGCGACGAACCCGGTGGCGAAGGCGGCGGTCCACTCGACATGCGGGATCAGCACGCCGCGGATCGCCTCGCCCCACGGCACCCGGACGACGAAGACGACAGCGACATAAGCGAACAGGCTGAGGGTCGTGAACTTGAGAATCGCGGAATAGCGCCGGTAGCTGAGGAATATCTCGAGCAGCAGGCAGAGGATCCCGAACGCTAGCGTGTAAGCGACGATTGGGCCGCCGATCAGCATCTCCATCGCCGCGCCCATGGCGCTCAAATCGGCGCCGAGGTTGATGACGTTGGCGAACAGCAGCAGCGCGACCGCGCCCCACAGCAGCGGACGCGGATAGTACCGGCGCAGGTTGGCGGAGATGCCGCGTCCGGTGACCGACCCGATCTGCGCCGCGACGTCCTGGATGACGACCATGAACGGCAGGCTGAACAGCAGGCTCCACGACAGCCCAAAGCCGAATTGCGCTCCGACCTGGCTGTAGGTGCCGATGCCGCTTGGATCGTCGTCGGCGGCGCCGGTGACGAGGCCCGGACCAAGCCGTGCGAGGAAGCCCCCACGGCCCTCTGCTTGTTTGGTCATGCGCGCCCCTTGAACCCTTGCGCAACGACGTACCACTCGCTCGAATCCTTCCGGCTGGCGGGCGGCTTGGCGTGCTTCACGCTCGTGAAATGGCGCTTCATCTCGGCGACCAGCTGATTGTCCGCGCCGCCGGCGAGCACCTTGGCGACGTAGGCCCCGCCGGGACCCAGCACCTCGGTCGCGAACTCGAGGCCAGCCTCGACCAAGGCCATGGTGCGCAGGTGATCGGTCTGCTGATGGCCGACGGTGTTGGCCGCCATGTCCGACAGGACGAGGTCGGCGGGGCCGCCGAGCGCGTCCTGCAGCTTAGCCGGCGCGGCCTCGTCCATGAAATCCATCTGCAGGATCGCGACGCCGTCGATCGGGTCGGTCGGCAACAGGTCGATGCCGACGATCGCCGCCTGCGGGGCCTTGCGGCGCACGACCTGGCTCCAGCCGCCCGGAGCGATGCCGAGGTCGATCACCGCCTTGACGCCTTTGAGGAGAGCGAAGCGTTCGTCGAGCTCGATCAGCTTGTAGGCTGCGCGGCTGCGGTAATTCTCGGCCCTGGCGCGCTTGACGTAGGGGTCGTTGAGCTGCCGTTCGAGCCAGCGGGTCGAGGAGACTTTGCGGCCCTTGGCCGTCCGGATGTGCTTCACAATTCGTGGCCGTCGCGGACCATCAGCGAGCGCAGGATCCCCTCGCGGATCCCGCGGTCGGCAACGCCGAGGTTCCGGGCCGGCCAGATTTCGATGATCGCCTCGAGGATGGCACAGCCGGCGACGACCAAATCGGCCCGCTCGTTGCCGATGCACGGCAGGCTCGATCGCTCGTCATAATCCATGCTGGCGATCATCGTGCTGATCTTCTGCATCGCCTCGATCGGGACGTGCAGCCCGTCGACTGCGCGCCGGTCGTAGGACGGAAGCGCGAGGTGGACGCTGGCCAGCGTCGTCACCGTGCCGCTGGTGCCGAGCAGGCGGATGTCCTCCTTCTTCTCAGGCAGCATCGCGACGAAGTTGGCGAAGGCGCGGCGGGCGCGCTCGCGCATCCGGAGATAGGCCTTGAGCCGGTCGGGCCCCTCGAGCGCGGCCTTGCCCTCGCTCTCGGTCAGCGACACGACGCCCCACGGCGCGCTCCACCAGGCGCGGATCTTGGGGCCGGCATCGCTCTGCTCAACGAGGACCAGCTCGGTCGATCCGCCGCCGATGTCGAAGATCAGCGCCGGCCCATCGCCCGGTTCGAGCAATTTGTGGCAGCCGAGCACCGCCAGCCGCGCCTCCTCCTGCGGTTCGATGATGTCGAGCAGGATCCCGGTCTCGTCGCGTACCCGGTCGGCGAATTCCTGCCCGTTGGCGGCGCGGCGGCAGGCCTCGGTCGCGACCGACCGCGACAGTGAGACGTTGCGGCGGCGCAATTTGTCTGCGCACACGCCAAGCGCTGCGACTGCGCGATCCATTGCCGACTGCGACAGGCGGCCGGTTTGCGACAGGCCTTCGCCGAGGCGAACGATGCGCGAAAAAGCGTCGATGACGGTGAAGCCGCCGTCGTTGGGGCGCGCGATCAGGAGCCGGCAATTGTTGGTGCCGAGGTCGATCGCGCCGTAGGTATGACGGTGAGACTCCCGCTTCCATGCGGGTCTTGGTTGTGATGGCCCGCCCTCAGCATGATGCTGCAGGACCGGCGCACTGGCGACACCCTGCGCCATGATTACGCCTGTTTCCTTCACCACGCGCATGCGCGGCTGACTTGATCCGGGTTAAACCACGATTCGGGGTCCAAGGGCAAGTTGGGCGCCAGCAGCGTTGACAGCAGGTGGCGCGATTTCTATCTCGCCCGCTCCGCCGAAACCGGCATTGCCCCGTCGTCTAATGGTAAGACTACGGACTCTGACTCCGTCAATCGTGGTTCGAATCCACGCGGGGCATCCATCCTCGCTTCATCGCGACAACGTTCTCGCCAGCGCCTCATGCCAGCCGTCGACCAGCCGAGCGCGCAGCTCAGGCGCCATCGCGGACTGGAACAGGTCCGTTCCAGCGGAGAGCTTCGACAAGGCGTCGAGATCGGCCCAGACGCCGGTCGCAAGCCCGGCATGGAAGGCCGCTCCGAGCGCAGTCGTCTCGAGGGTGCGGGGCCGCTCGACCGGAAGATCGAGGATGTCGGCGAGGAACTGACACAGCCACGCGTTCGCCGCCATGCCGCCGTCGAGGCGGAGCTTGGCCAGCGGGGCCCCGCCGTCGGCGCTCATCGCGGTGACGAGGTCGAGCGTCTGGTAGGCGACGGCTTCGAGCGCTGCGCGCGCGAGATGGGCGAAGCCGGAATCGAGCGTCAGTCCGTAGATCGCGCCGCGGGCATCGGGGTCCCAATGCGGCGCACCGAGGCCGACGAAAGCCGGGACCATGTAGACGCCGTCATTGCCCGACAGCTGCGCGGCCAGCGCGTCGGTCTCGGCCGCGCTGCCGATGACGCCGAGCGCGTCGCGCAGCCATTTGACCGCAGCTCCCGCGACGAAGATTGAACCCTCGAGCGCATAAGCGGTGCGGCCGCCGACCCGCCATGCCGGAGTGGTGAGCAGGCGGTGCTTCGATTGGACGACCTCCTCGCCAGTATTGAGCAGCATGAAGCAGCCGGTGCCGTAGGTCGACTTGGCCATCCCTGGCTCGAAACAGGCCTGGCCGAACAAGGCGGCTTGCTGGTCCCCGGCCATTCCGGCGATCGGGATCTGAACGTCGATCAGGCCCGGCGCGGTGGTGCCGAAGATGCGGCTGTTCTCGTGGACTTCGGGAAGGATCTCCTTGGGAACCTCGAACAGCCGGCACAGCTCGGCGTCCCATTGGCCGGTGCGGATGTCGAGCAACGAAGTGCGGCTGGCGTTGGTGACGTCGGTTGCGTGGACCGCGCCACGGGTGAGGCGCCACAGCAGAAAGCAGTCGACGGTCCCGAAGGCGAGCTCGCCGCGCTCGGCACGGGCACGGGCGCCGGGCACATGATCGAGGATCCAGGCGATCTTGGTGGCCGAAAAATAGGAGTCGAGCAGAAGGCCAGTGCGCTCGCTGACGAGGGCCTCGGCACCTTGTGCCTTCAGCTCTGAGCAGCGCGCAGCAGTGCGGCGGTCCTGCCAGACAATTGCCCGGTGGATCGGCTCTCCGGTCGCTCGGTCCCAGATGATCGCAGTCTCGCGCTGGTTGGTGATGCCGATGCCGGCGATGCGGCGCAGGTCGAGGGCGCCGAGCACCTCGCGCACGACCGCAAGCGTGTCGCGCCAGATGTCCTCGGGATCGTGCTCGACCCAGCCGGGCTTCGGATAATGCTGTTCGAGCTCGCGCTGGGCGACCGCGACCGGCTGGGCGAGCGCATCGAACAGGATGGCGCGGGTCGAGGTCGTTCCCTGATCGATCGCCAGGATATGATCGGCCTGCCCCACGGAAACGACCATAAGATGCAGCGTTCTCCGCCGGAAGGGGTTCTCACCGCGTGGGCACTGCGACCATTCCAAAGTTCGAAGTCGAGGCGAGCGAGCATGGCGAAGCGCGGCTGATCGTCGTCGAGGCAGACGGCGAGCGGCGGGTGTACGAGCTGCCGGGCAACGAGCAGCAGCAATATTCGGACTTCTTCCGCGACCTGTCGCGCGACTTCGGCACGCGCCTGCCCCACGTCTTCGCTCCGCCCGCCGACCATGCTGCGCCGACGATCCAATGGCGGCCACTTCTGACCGAGAACGTCCATCCCCAGATCCTCGTCGGCTATGGCGACCCAGCGGTGCTCAAGGCCGAAGACGGCTGGTGGCTGGTCGCGACTTCGAACGATGCGCCCGATGGCTTCCCCATCCTTCATTCCACCGACCTCGCGCATTGGGAGCCGAGCGGGTTCATCTTCCCCGAAGGGAGCGAGCAGCCGGCATGGGCTGCGCGCGGCCGCAGCGTGGCCGATTTCTGGGCGCCCGAGATCGCTCGGGTCGCCGACGAATATTGGGCCGTGTTCACCGCGCGGCAGCGCTCAAACGCGCTGGCAATCGGCCTCGCCCGGGCGCCGCATCCTGCGGGGCCGTGGACCGACAATGGCGCGCCGCTGATCACCGGCCGGCCGGTCAACACGACCGGCGTGCCGAATGGGCACGTCAGCGGCGGAGTGATCGACAGCCATCTGTTCGTCGACGCCGACGGGACGACCTATCTGTTCTGGAAGGACGATCGCAACAGCATCTGGCCGCGGCCGCTGGCCATGCTCCTGCGCCAGCAGCCGGCGCTGATCGACCGGCTGTTCGCGGCCGAGGAGGACCGCCGGACCGCTGCTTTCGCCGCCGCAATCGTGCCTTGGGCCAACCAGCGCCGCCCGATGGAGCGGTTCTTCCTGATGCACCCGTTCATCGAGGCCGCGCTCGCCAATTGGGACCGCGTCCGGCGGGCGCTCGAAGATTACGGCCTGGCGGGGACGATCGTCGAGGCGATGACCACGCCGGTGCGCGGGCAGCGGATTGCGCCGGACGGCCGCTCGCTGGTCGGAGAGAATCGCGTGGTCCTGACCAACGATCTCGATTGGGAGGGGCATCTGATCGAAGGGCCGTTCGTCACCATGCAGGAAGGCCGCTACTGGCTGTTCTACGCCGGCAACGACTTCTCGACGCCGTCCTACGGCATCGGAGCGGCAGTCGCCGACCACCCGCTGGGTCCCTACCTCAAGCAGCCCGAACCGTTGCTGCGCTCGACCACCGACTGGGCAGCGCCGGGGCACGCGTCGGTCGCGCCGGGGCTCGACGGTCGCCCGCAGCTGTTCTTCCACGCCTTCCATCCGGGCACCGGCGGCTACAACACCTTCCGCGCGCTGCTGACCGTCGGGCTGAAGTTCAGCCGCGATCGGGTCGAGGTGGTCGAGCTTTAGGAGCCGGGACGAACGGCTCCGCCGCCGTTGATCGCAGTGCTCACCATCGGGTGGCCCCAGTAGCGGATCTCGCCGCCGCCATTGACCGACGCTGCGAGCGTGCCGTTGGATCGGACGAAGATCTGGCCGCCACCCTGGACCGCCGCTGCGAGATCGTTGGCGGAGACCGCGCGAGCGTCGATGCGCCCGCCGCCGGTGACCGCAGCCGCGAGCTCGCGCTGCGGGCCGAAGCCATTCGCCGCGGTAATCGCACCGCCGCCGGTTACTTGCAGGCTCGGCACATAGGGCGACTGGATCTGGACGCGCAGGCGATAGTGCTGCGGGCAGCGCTCGTTGCAGACGTCGATATGCAGGCTCGAATCGCGCTGCATGCGGAAGCGGGTGAAGCTGGAGCTGCCCTCGAGGATCGTGACCCGCTGAACCGGCCCTGGGACCACAACGACCTCGCCGCCGCCGCGCAGCTCGACCGAGCGGAAAGCGGGTAGCGGGACGGTCTCTTGCGCCTTGAGCGAAGCCGGAACGGTGAGGCCGAGAAGCAGCAGAGGCAGGATCAGGCGCATGGGTCAGGTCCTTCATGAGGTGCGCTACGTTTGTAGCGCTACAATTGCAGCGTGTCCAGATGTCTTGCGAGCTTGCGCCGACCGCTGCATCCTTCCGCCATGTCCCGCCCGCTCAGGATCGTCGGCAGCTTCGTCAGCCCCTACGTCCGCAAGGTCCTCGCCTGTCTCAACCTCAAGGGTCTCGACTATGAGGTCGACCCGATCACGCCGTTCTTCGGCAATGACGAATATGAGCGGGTGAGCCCGCTGCGGCGCATTCCGATCCTGATCGATGGCGATTTCAACATCTGCGATTCGTCGGTGATCTGCGCCTATCTCGACGACGCTTACCCGGAGCGGCCGCTGCTGCCCGCGGAGCCGAGGGAGCGGGCCAAGGCGCGGTGGCTGGAGGAATATGCCGATACGCGGCTCGGCGACGTGTTCATCTGGGGGCTGTTCTACCAGAAGGTCGTTCGCCCGATCGTCTGGGGCGAACCAGGCGACGAGGAGCGGATCGCGCGGACGCTGACCGAGCAAGTCCCGCACACGCTCGACTATCTCGAACGTGAACTGCCGAGCGACGGCTATCTGTTCGGCGACATCGGGCTCGCCGACATCACGCTTGCAAGCTTCTTCCGCAACGCGGCCTATGCCGGTTTCGAGCCCGACGCGGCGCGCTGGCCGGTCACCGCCGGATTTGTCGAGCGTGCGCTCGCTCACCCGTGCATCGCGTCGCTGCTACCGTTCGAGGACGTTCAGCGCAGCGCCGAAATCCGCCACCGTCGCCAGGCTTTGCTCGATGCCGGAGCGCCGCTGGCCAGCGAGACGCTGGGTCAGCGGGAACCGCGGCGCGGGTACATGAAGCTGTAGAGGCTAGCCCGCGAGCCGCGGATGGCCGGAGATCCAATGCTCCAGCCGAGTGCGGAACGACGGCCGCGACGGGATGAAGCCGGGTTCCGGCAAAGCCATCGGGTGCGCCGGCTCGGGCTGCTCCTCGGCTTCGTAGAGCATCAGGTTCAGCGGCATCTTGGGCCGGAGCGTCTCGCGGCCGCGGAGCATGTCTTCGGCCATCGCCAGCGAGCGGTGGACGTCCTCGGCAGTGAACGGCTTCATCAGGCAGCCGAGCGCAAGGTCGGGCATTGCGAACCGCGGCGCCTTGCCGCTGACGAACAGGCAGGCGACGCCGAGGTCATTCAACCGCACCGCGACCGGGAAACCGGTCGAGCCGTGGGCGAGGTGAAGGTCGAGCAGGACCAGGTCCGGATCATGCTCCTCGGCCGCTGCGATCGCGCTGTCGGCATCGTCGGCGGTCGCGACCACGCGATAGCGCGGATTGTCCTCGACCAGATATTTGAGCGTCGTCGCCAGCTGAAGGTCGTCTTCGACGACAAGGATCCTGAGCACCCGCGAGCCTCCCCTACCCGGCGAGAAGAATTTCTTCCCGAAAATCCGTAAGTTGGATGGTCGCTCGGAATGACGCCCGTGCGAATCCCCCATGAACGAAGTTATCGACGGGCCGCGTCAGCACCGCGCCGAAGCGATGGAGCAAAACGAAAAAGGGCGTCCCGCCAAGCGGAACGCCCTACTCTCCCCAACGAGAGATCCGAATTCTAGCGGTAGAAAATGTGCTGACCGATCTTCTGCGCCATGCTCAGGCGATGGCCCCACGACGGATCGACATAGTCGGCGTGGTACCAGAGCACGTCGCTCGACAGGCTCGGAATGACGTTCGACATGGCGAGGCGGGCGACGCCCTGCGCCTTACGCCACGCGTCCGACGCCTGGTTCGGGGTCGGCATCACGCCGTGGTGAACGAACGAGAATTGCGCGGGCTGGGTGACGACTCCGCACCAGCTCGCCGGATACTGGCCCGACGCTGCGCGGTTCATGATCACCCGGGCGACCGCGAGCTGGCCTTCGAGCGTCTCCCCGCGCGCTTCGAAATAGACCGCGGTGGCGATGCAATTGGCTTCCTGGTTGAGCGGAGCGCCGGTGCTGTAGCGGTCGACCAACGCGTAGAGCGGCCAGCCGGCCTTGTAGAGCCAGGCCGCTTCGGCGTTGATCGAGGCTGGAAGCGAGGCTGAGACCGTCTGAGCCGGCCGCGTCGCCGTCGAGATCACCGCCGAGGTCAGGCTCGCCTGGGTGGCGACCGCAGCCGTGCCGAACGCCTTGGCGCCGCGGTCGACGTCGAGCGCCCGCACCGCGGCCGGAACGTTGAGGTTCGTCGCCAGGCTCTGCGCTCCGGCTTCGCTCGAGCCGAGGCCGAGCATGAACAGACCAATGACCGCGGACGCAGCGCGCCCGCCGAGAAGCTTAACCAACTTTTGAATTCCCTTGCCCTGGCGGACGGGTCTTCCGGCGCGCCGCTTGGCGCTGTCGCTCACCGCGATGCCGGAAGACCCTCCGTCTTGCCCTGGAGCCCGGTCTTCACAGACGCTCAGGCTCGCTCGCTCTCATTCGCTGCAGTCCAGATAAGTTAACGCTAATGGGAGTCCAACCACTTGGCGGTAAACCGGTGGACTCCTGCGATGGAATCCGGAACACTTTCAGATTGTTAAGTTTTCTCCCGATTTCGGCTCGGTTGACCGGCCCTTCCGCTCGGTTCGTCGCCGGCGTAACAGCATCCGCCGCAGGAGGTGTCCCGGAATGGCGCATTGGTTGATGAAATCCGAGCCCGAGAGTTACGGCTGGGACAATCTCGAGCGTGACGGCGCGACCGAATGGGACGGCGTGCGCAACAATGCCGCACGGCTGCACCTCAAGGCGATGCAGCCCGGCGACGAGGCTTTTTTCTATCACAGCATGTCCGACAAGGCCGTGGTCGGGATCATGCGCATCACCCGCGCCGCCGAGCCCGATCCCAAGGCGCCCGACTGGGTCCGGGTGCGGGTCGAGCCGGTGCGCAAGCTCAAGCGCCCAGTGACCCTGGCCGAGATCAAGGCCGAGCCGAGCCTCGCCAAGATGGAGCTGATCCGCCAGTCGCGGCTGTCGGTGGCGCCGGTGCGCGACGAGGAGTGGGCGGCGATCCTGAAGATGGCCAAGGCCTGACC
>Ga0207674_10003029_pt1 | contig 20824 bp, 8 predicted proteins | sample KBSCornC72_FD_184303 | JGI IMG/M metagenome (GOLD analysis project Ga0207674, IMG submission 184303) | Corn rhizosphere microbial communities from Kellogg Biological Station, Michigan, USA - KBS Corn C7-2 (SPAdes) (version 2) | ecosystem: Host-associated > Plants > Roots > Rhizosphere > Soil ...
CCAATGAACGCCGCACTGCTCCGAGTCACCGACATCCTGCGCAAGGGCGACTACCGCTCCGCCGCGGGCCCGGTGCTCATCATCCTGATCCTGGCGATGATGGTGCTGCCATTGCCGCCGTTCATCCTCGATCTGCTGTTCACGTTCAACATCGCGCTGTCGATCATCGTGCTGCTGATCAGCATGCACACGCTCAAGCCGCTGGATTTCTCGTCGTTTCCGAGCATCCTGCTGATCACCACGCTGATGCGGCTGTCGCTCAACGTGGCCTCCACGCGCGTGGTGCTGATGGAAGGTCACACCGGCCCCGACGCTGCCGGCAAGGTGATCGAGGCATTCGGCCACTTCCTGGTGGGCGGCAACTACACCGTCGGCATCGTGCTGTTCGTCATCCTCGTGATCATCAACTTCATGGTGATCAGCAAGGGCGCGGGCCGCATCGCCGAGGTCAGCGCGCGCTTCACGCTCGATGCGATGCCCGGCAAGCAGATGGCGATTGACGCTGACCTGAACGCCGGCCTGATCCGCGAAGACGAAGCCCGCAGGCGCCGCACGGAGATCGCCCAGGAAGCTGAATTCTTCGGCTCCATGGACGGTGCCAGCAAGTTCGTGCGCGGGGATTCGGTGGCGGGTATCGCCATCCTGCTGATCAACATCGTCGGCGGGCTGGCCGTGGGCGTGCTCCAGCACGGCATGGACGTGGGCCACGCCGCCACCAACTACACGCTGCTGACCATCGGCGACGGCCTGGTCGCGCAGATTCCCGCGCTGGTGATCTCCACCGCGGCGGGCATCATGGTGAGCCGCGTCTCCACCGACAAGGACGTCGGCCAGCAACTGTCGAGCGAGCTGTTTGCCATGCCGATGGTGCTGATGACAACCGCCGGCGTGCTGGGCCTGCTGGGCCTGGTGCCGGGCATGCCGCACATCCCGTTCGTGCTGTTTGGCGGCGGTCTGGGTTATCTGGGCTGGTATCTCAAGAAGAAGCGCGAAGTGCCCGAGGTCGAACCCGTGCTGCAGGCCATTGCCCCGGTGGATACGCCCGAGGCGAGCTGGGACGATGTGTCGTGGGTCGATGTGCTGGGCCTGGAAATCGGTTACCGCCTGATCCCGCTGGTCGACAAGAGCCAGGACGGCGAGCTGCTCCGCCGGATCAAGGGCATCCGCAAGAAGTTCACGCAGGACATGGGTTTCCTGGCGCCGGTGGTGCATATCCGCGACAACCTGGAGCTGGGCCCATCGTCGTACCGCATCACGCTCAAGGGCGTGGAAATCGGCCACGGCGAAGTGCAGCAGGGCAAGTTCCTCGCCATCAACCCGGGTGGCCAGGATGGCTTCGGCGGTCATGGCGGTCGCCTGGGCACGCAGCTGCCCGGCACGCCCACCGTGGACCCGACCTTTGGCCTGCCGGCCATGTGGATCAACGCCGATGTGCGCGATCGTGCGCAGGCCGAGGGCTATACCGTGGTGGATTGCAGCACGGTCATCGCCACGCACGTCAATCAGTTGATTTACACCCATAGCACCGAGCTTCTCGGCCGTTTGGAAGTCCAGCAATTGCTCGATCATTTGGGCAAGGAAGCACCGAAGCTGGTCGAAGACGTTGTGCCGAAGCTGTTGCCCGTCGCGACCGTGCAGAAGGTGCTGCAGAACCTGCTGGACGAAGGCCTGCATATCCGCGACATCCGCACCATCGTCGAGACGCTGGCGGAACACGGAGGCAGGACGCAAGACCCCGCCGAACTCACCGCCGCCGTGCGTGTGGCGCTGGGCCGGGCGATTGCCCAGCAGCTCTTCCCGAACAAGACCGAAATGCAGGTCGTCACGCTTGACCCGAATCTGGAGAACATCTTGCTGCAAAGCGTCGTTGGCTCTAACGCCGGCCCGATCGAACCGCAACTGGCTGACTCGCTCATGCAAGCGGCTGCGGACTCGTCGCGCCAGCACGAACAGATGGGTCAGACGGGCGTTCTGCTCGTGCCGCCCGCACTGCGCCCGATGCTTGCCCGCCTGTTCAAGCGTGCCGCACCGAGCCTGCGCGTGCTGTCGCACGCAGAAATTCCAGATCACCGAACGATTAAGGTTGTCGCCATGCTTGGAGGCCGCGCATGAAAATGCATCGATTCACCGGACTGACGTCGCGTGACGTCCTGCGCAAAGTCCGCGACCAACTGGGCGATGGCGCTCTGATCCTGTCGAACCGCGCCATTCCGGGTGGTATCGAGATCATCGCGGCATGCGACTCGCACGTGGATGCGCTGGTCGACACGCAGTCGTCGGCGCCCAAGACGGCACAGCGCCGTCCGATGGCACCGGCCCCGATTCCCGAGCCCGCGCCGATTGCCGCTGCAACCGCAGCCGTCGTTGCCGCTCAGGCACCTGCTGAAGCGGCCCCGCAGGCCGAGGCCCCGGCGCCCAACGCGCTGGCCCGTCTGCGTAACCGCTTCATTGCCTCGCGCCGCGCCCCGGCACAGGAAGAGGCACCGGCAGCACCGGTTGCTCCGGTGGCCAAGCCGGCCGGCCGCACGCTGCAAACGCGCGTGGATGACGACGTGGCCTTCGGTGAAGAAGATGCGCTGGCAGCATCCACTCGCATGCTGGCCGGCCTGTCGCTGGACCGTGCCAATGCAGAGGTTGCCCAATCTGCGGCGCAGGCCCTGGCCAGCACCGCCCAGTTCATCGCCCGCCGCACCGCTGTGGAAGACGACGAGCCGGAGATGGAATCGACCGCCCGCTTTGCCGCCCGTCGCGAACAAGCGCGTGAACAGGCACGCGAGCAGGATGACCGCCCGGTTTCGCTGCGCAGCTTCGCCGAGCGCGTGGAAGCCCAGGCCCGCAACCTCCGTGCAGAACAACAGAAGGCCGAAGCCCCCGTGAACGGGCGCAGCGAGGCGCAAGCCGACGCCCGCACTGACGCCCCCAAGTCGTCCGACATTTTCGTCCGCGTGGAGGACACGATGGCCAAGCCCGAAGCCCCGCGTGACGACGTGAGCCTGCAGCGCTCGGCCATCCAGGCCGACGTGAAGGAAAGCATCCGCGCCGAGACCGACGTGATGACCCGCCGCATGGTCGGCGAGATCGAAACGCTCAAGAGCACGCTGAACGACGCCATGTCGAGCCTGGCCTCGCTGGGCGTCAAGCTGGGCGACCCGGTGCGTACGCGCCTGTTCCAGACCATGCTCAACGCAGGCTTCTCGGCACAGCTCACGCGCTACGTGCTGGAGAACATGCCGCAGCACGACTCGTATGAAGGCGCGCTGGATTTCGTGCAGCGCGCGATTGAAAAGAACCTGACCACCGTGTCGGATGAAAACAGCCTGCTCGACCAGGGCGGCGTGTTTGCCCTGATGGGCCCGACCGGCGTGGGCAAGACCACCACGACCGCCAAGCTGGCCGCGCGCTTCGTGCTGCGCCATGGCGCATCGCGCGTGGCCCTGCTCTCGACAGACAGCTACCGGATCGGCGGCCATGAACAACTGCGCATCTACGGCAAGATCCTGGGCGTCTCGGTGCATGCCGTGAAAGACGCGCAAGACCTGAGCCTGGCGCTGAACGATCTGCGCGAGAAGCACGTGGTGCTGATCGACACCATCGGCATGAGCCAGCGCGACCGCGCCGTGTCGGAGCAGATGGCGATGCTGCATGCCGTGGGTCCTTCGATCAAGCGCCTGCTGCTGCTGAACGCTGCCAGCAACGGCAAGACGCTCGACGAAGTCGTGGGTGCCTACCGCGACGCCAACCTGGCCGGCTGCATCCTGACCAAGATCGACGAGGCTGCCTCCGTGGGCCACGCGATGGACGTGATGATCCGCCGCCGCCTGCCGCTGCACTACGTGTCGTACGGCCAGCGTGTGCCGGAGGACATTGCGGTGCCGAACAAGAAGCTGCTGATCCATCGCTCGTTCCGGGCTGGTGCGGAGCAGTCGTCGTTCACGCTGGATTCGGATGAATCGTTGCTCGTGGCGCAAGGCGCTGCGCGTAACCGCGAACCTGGCCTGGCCGCTTTCGATTTCGCCTGACAAGGGGGCGACCATGACGACGCCATTCGCCAAGGATCAAGCCGCAGGGCTGCGGCGCATGCTCGGTCATGCCGCTGCCCGCCGTGTGCTGGTGATCGGTGCGGAAGAGCAGGTCGATGACTTTGTCGACAACCTGCGCATCGCGCTGTCCGCCATGGGCCGCGACACGGCCGTGGTGAACGCCCAGACCATGCTGGCCATGGCCGGGGTGCTCGAGCAGCACGACGAGACGGCGGATGTGACGCTCGTGGCGGCGCATTTCGGAACGCGTGCGTTGAGCACCGCAGCCGAAGCCTGCGACGACGTGCTGCTGACCTTCTCCGATGGCCCGGAAGGCATCAAGAGCGCGTACACGCTGCTCAAGAAAACCGCCGTGCTGCAAGGCAGCGCTGGCATCCGCACCGTGGTGTGCGGCGCGCATTCGGTGGATTCCGCCGTGCGCGTGTTCGGCAACCTGGCCAATACCGTGGGCCAGTACCTGAACACCCGTATCGATTTCGCCGGCTACCTCCCTGAGGACCGGCACGTAGAACTTGCGCTCTCGCTCGGCAAGCCCGTAGCGAGCGCGTTTCCCGCATCGCCTTCGGCCATGGCTTTCCGCCAGCTTGCCGAAGAAATGTTGAGCTGGGCCAGCGCCGAGGCCCAAGCCGGTGATGGCAGTGCGCCGTCGCGGGTGGTCATGTCGGCGCGGGCACCGGCTGAGGAGCCGGCAGATGAATCGGCGCAAGCAACGTCAATGTCGGCATCGACTTCGACTGCGACGCCCCGCGCCACCGCACGCGCGGCCGAATTGGTTTATTGAGGCGCAGCATGAACGAAGCGTCAAAGGCAGGCATGAATATGTACACCGCAACCGGTCGCAAGACCAAGTCCGACGAGATGGCCATGTACGCACCGCTGGTGCGTCGCATTGCCAACCAGATGATGGTCAAGCTGCCCGCCAGCGTTGAGCTGGACGACCTGATCCAGGCCGGCATGATGGGCTTGCTCGATGCGCTGTCGCGCTATGAGGAAACGCAGGGTGTGCAGTTCGAGTTCTACGCAGCCCAGCGTATTCGCGGCGCGATCCTGGATGAACTGCGTGGCTCCGACTGGCTGCCGCGCGGCCTGCGCCGCAACGCACGCACGATCGAGCAGGCGATCCAGAAGCTGCAGCAGCAGAAGGGCCGCGCGCCCACCGAAACCGAGATTGCCGCCGCACTGGGCATGTCGCTGGCCGAATACCAGAAGCAACTGGTCGACCTGCAAGGCAGCCAGCTGCTGTATTACGAAGATTTCGACCGCGAAGACGCTGACGCCTTCATCGAGAACCGCGCGCCCGAGAACGACGCCACGCCGCTGGACCAACTGCTGGACCACGACCTGCGCGAATCGGTTGTTGCTGCCATCGAGGCGCTGCCCGAGCGCGAAAAACTCATGATGAGCCTGTACTACGAGCAGGATCTGAACCTGCGTGAAATCGGCGCCGTGATGGGCGTGTCGGAATCGCGCGTGTGCCAGATCCACAGCCAGGCCATCGCCCGCATCCGCTCGCGCCTGCGTGATCGCGCGTGGCTGCCGACACCAACCTGATCTGATGTCAACCGAGCGCCGCCGCCTTTAGCCTGCGACGCTTGGTCTGTGCTTGACCTGCCAGTTTCTTACTGCGCGGCCAGCGAGTCATTTCGCGGCCGCGCTTTTTCTTTTGGGGCGTCGGTCACAAGGCGTGAGACGGCGGAATCCCACACTCGGGTCTCGCCATGCTTGAAGAGCACGAAACGCTCGGCAGGTACGTCGGCCGCTTTCAGCGCATTGGCAAGGTCTGTGATGGGTTGGTCCAGCGCTTCGTCCGTCAGCTCGAACGTGCCCCAGTGGATGCCCACTGCCTGCCGTGCACCGATGTCTTGCATGACCTGCACGGCTTCGGTCGGGTCGATGTGCTGTGCCTTCATGAACCAGCGCGGCTCGTAGGCGCCCACGGCAATGGCGGCCACATCGAAGTAGCCGAAGCGCGTACCAATGTCGCGTGTATCTTGCGAATAGCCCAGATCACCCGAGAACCAGAAACGCAGGCGCGGATGCAGCAGCGCCCAGCTGCCCCACAGCGTGTGGTTGCGGTCGTACAGGCCGCGTGCGGACCAGTGCTGCACGGCGCAGAAGTGCGCGGTGAAGGGGCCGAATCGGGCTTCGTCGTCCCAGTCGAACGCGCGCACGTTGGGGTTGTCGCCGCCCAGGCGCGTGCCGCGCACGTTGCGCGCAAACCAGCGGTCGATGCCCAGCGGCACGAAGAACATGGGTGCGCCGCCCGGCTGGCGCATCAGCGCGCGCACGCTGGCGCGGTCCAGATGGTCGTAGTGGTTGTGCGAGAGCAGCACCAGGTCGATATGCGGCAACTGCTTGAGCGACAGCCCCGGCGGCTGATGGCGGCGCGGCCCGGCAAACGGCAGCGGCGAGGCACGCTTGGAGAACACCGGGTCGGTCAGCACGTTCAGCCCGTCGATCTGCAGCAGCAGCGTTTCGTGGCCGATCCAGGTGAGTTGCGGCAGCGCGGGCGGTTGGTGGATGGCGCCGAGGTTGGGTGCGATGCAGGAGAGGTCTTGCGTGGGCGGCTTGGGCAGCTTCAAGCGGCGGCGCTCGCGTTGCCATTGCCAGAAATCGGCGTCGGGGCGCGGGTGCGGATAGCGATTGCGGAATCCGTCCGGCGTGTGGTGCGGCTTGGCAGGGTTGTAATCGGGATTCTTCATGGGCGAAGTGTTCCGGGGTGGCGGGGCGGACTGTCTGAAGTCATGCCTGGTGGCGCATAGCTTACGCAAGTACGGCGTGGACGTCCGCGCGGTGCCGTCGTTATCATCGTCCAGTCGTAGACAGTGCCATGCGCTGAGCGTGTCGTCGCGTGCCGGATGGTGGCGCAGACAACGCATTCGCGCCTCGAGCCTTGAACCTCGAGCCTGTCGCATCCGCCACATTCCACTGCCCCGCGCCCATGGATTCCGCCCCCGCCCGAAGCAATCCGCCGTCCGGCCCGCTCTCAGCCGTGCTGTACCGAGACCGCCTGCACGCCAGCAATTGGTTTGGCGGGCTGGGCAAGCCCCTGCAAGAACTCCTCATCGACATGGCGATCGTGCGCCGGCTGGCCGATGGGGAGGTGCTGTTTCGCCGCGGCGATCCGCCCGACGGGCTGTATTGCGTGGTGGAAGGCGGCATTCGCGTGCGCGCCACCACGGCCGACGGCCGCGAGGCGCTGCTGGCCGTGCTGGAACCCGTGAACTGGTTTGGCGAGATCGGCGTGTTCGACAACCAGGCGCGCACACATGATGCGCGGGGCGAGGGCGATACGGTGTTGCTGCACATGCCGCAAACCGCGCTGATGGATTTGCTCGAACGTGCGCCGCAGCACACGCACGCTTTTGCGTTGCTCCTGACGCACAAGCTGCGTCTCGCTTTTTCCGTGCTTGAAGAAACGGCGCTGCTGCCGGCATCCGTGCGCGTGGCGCGGCGCCTGCTGCTGATGGCGGCCGGCTACGGCGATTTGCGCCTCGGCACCCGCCGCGTGCTTCGCGTGCCGCAGGAGCAGCTTGCCTTGCTGCTCGCGCTGTCACGCCAGACGGTCAATCTCGTGCTCAAGGATTTTCAGGCGCGCGGCATTCTCAGGGTCGCCTATGGCGAGATCGAATTGCTCGACCTGCCTGGCCTGCGCGATATCGCCAAGGGGTGAGCCCGCGCAGGCCGCATCCGATTACCGCCGCAACAGGCCTGCCAGCCCAATCGAAAAGTCCAGGCCCGCGCCGATCGCGCACTGGAACGTCTGCGGCGCGGACACAGCCTGGTACGTCAGCGGCGAAAGGAACGACACGGTTACCGTGGCCTTGTCGTCTGGCGTTACGCGGTACTGCGCGAGTTCCAGCACCGGTGTGCCGTCAGGGCGCAGCGTCAGATGCTGGTTAGAGAAGCCGATGTTGCTGCCTTCGATTTCCATGAAGTCGCGCACCGCAAAACCGCCATGCACCACCGGAGCGGCTGCCTTGGCGCCGACGCCTTGTCCTTTGGGACATTGCGATGGCGAGAAGGCCGCCGTGACCGGAATGCCCGAGAACAACTCTGTACGCAAGACGTCGTAATGCGACACCGCCAGGCGCGGTGCAACTTGTGCCTGTGCGAGCTGAGGCGCCGTCGTCAGTGCCGTCAAGGCTGCGCACATCAAGGCGACGCGCAGGGCGGGTAGGGTGGAACGGAATGCGTGGTGGTTCGACATGAAGCGTGCTCCGGAGGGAAGGGGAATGTGCAGCGTAGGGTGGCCCGTGCGCGTGCGCGACTACGCGGGTGCGTAGACGGGACAACACGCCGGGCCTGCGCTCAGCCGGGGCCCGGCGCCTGATGCGCCGGCACGATGATGAGGTTCTGCCCGATGTGAATCAGATTGGGATTGGCAATCTGGTTCAGTCGCGCAACCTCGTCGATCACGACCTGCAATTCCCGATACGTCGGGCCGACCACGATCGTGCCGCGGTCCGCCTCGTTGCGCAGGATGCGCGAGAGCGATTCTCCGGCCAGCACATCGTGCGTGACTGCGGGCACAAGGTGCGTCAGCGGTGCGGGTGGCACGGGGGGCGGGGGCGGCACCACCGGCGTGTGCGGCGGTGGCTGTGTAGGGCCGGTCTGCTGCGGCGGTTGATTCGGCTGCGTGGGTTGTGCTCCTTGCACCGAGTTGACCCAGGCCGAGATCAGCGCGGTCGTCTCCGCCAGCACAGTGAGCCCCGCGCCGGCACGAAGCACCCCTGGCATGAAATTCGGTGCGACCTCCTTGAGCGTCGACATCAGGTAGATCGCCGAACCGCCCACCGATACGGCCCCGGCGACGCTTGGTGGGTGCGTCATCGCCGAGACGATGGTGCCCGTGGAAGACAACGTGTACGCACCGTGCACAAGCGAGCGGACGACATCGCTGTTGTTGAAGTCGAAGCCACGGCGGAAGCTGTAGCGCAGCAGGCCGTGATAGAACGCGTTGAGCGTGCTGCCGGCCATCATCGTGATGGCCAGTGCCGGTGGTGCGATGCCTTCGAACATCATGCCGCCCCACGCTCCGATGCCCACTACGCCACCCATCGTGGATGCTAGGCGCCCAAGCTGGCCCGAGCGCACGCCCGAATGCATGAAGTGCATCTGCGAAGCGGGCAGCCCAAGGTAACCATCTACGAGCTGCAGACAGGTGGAGGTGACACGGGCAATGTGGGTATCGCGCTCTTCCTCGCTGAGACGGGGTTGCGCACCAGGCTTGGCCCGGTCGCGCAGCATGCCGATGGCAGCCAGCGTCTCTTCCATGACCGCGCGGATGTGGGGCAGGCGCTCGGGCGATACATCACGTGCCTTGGCATAGCGTTCGATGCCTGCGTAATACGCGATGAGCTTGTTCTCGATCATCGCGGTATCGCCGCGCTGGATGCTCGAGCTGAGGATGGCGCGCCATTGCTGGGCGGTGCGTCCGAATGCCGGCAGTGCGCGGGCCAACGAGGCCGAATCGCGCAGGTCGACCTTACCCAGACTGACGAGCAGGGCGGAGAGGGCGGCGCCGCCTGCGCCGGCCGCGACCGCCTTGCCGATCTGCAGGAGCGCCCGCTGGTTGAGTGACCCATAGGCGGACGGCGCATCGGCGCGCTGCAGCAGCTTGGTCGGTGCGCGCATCGGGCCGTAGCCGAGCGCGCGCAGCATGGCATCGGCATCGTCTTCCGCCACGGGAATCGGTGTCAGGTCGCGGTGCTGCTGGTAGCGTGCCGGGTCGAGTTCGGGATCGGTCATCAGGCCGTCCCACTCGGTCAGGACGGCATCGTGAGCAGGTTCTGCCGGGGCCACGTAGCGACGCTGCACACGATCGCCGTACTGATCAAGCCAGCGCTGCGCATGGGCGTCCCCACGCGGGTTGGACTGCACGCCGAGTGCGTCGCGATTCGAGCGTGCCCATTGGATCGTGCTGTACTTCGCTTGTTCGACCCGATGCGTTGTGTTCTCCGCGAACAGCGCTCGACGCACCTCTTCAAACTTGACTTGCAGGTTGCGCTCTTCAATGACCTCACGCACCTGATTCATCAGCGGCTCGTAGAGGATCGACATGTCCTCCTTTGTCAGGCGGTTCAACGGCCGTCCGAGCGCAGCATCGAAGTGGATGCGCTTCCAGTTGTCGTTCTCAAGGATCAACTCCGCCGTGGCACGCGTCAGCTCCTGCGAGCGCGTGTAGTCGGAGGTGCCGTCGAGCGCAATGTGCACATCGGTCATGTACGGGCTGTCCAGCAGCGTACGCGCGACCTTGAGCGAAGCGATGCCCTCCACCGGATCGAGCACGTTGTCGTTGCCGGTGCCGAACACATTCACCGTGGGGTGTTTGCCGGGATTGTCGAGCATCCAGGCTTCATAAGCCTTGCCAAACCGCACCATGTTGATGGGCCGATTCGGCCCCGGCACCGGGCGCCCATCGGTGCCGACGCGCATGTTGGCCGGGTCCATCCAGAGGGTGACCTGCGCGCCGGTCTTGGCTGAAAAGTCCAGCATCTTGTTGACGGAGTCCTGGTTCAACCAGTCCAGCGCGACGACCATCACACCGTCTTTGTTGACCAGCCCGCCGACGTTCTCATCGAACGAGACATTGCCGTGCTCGCGCATTGCGGCCTGCCACATGCGGCGCACGTGCGTCAGCGGGCGCCCGAGGCCGGCGGCCGACAGCATGCTTTCCGCCGCCACCACCCGGATCTCGGTGATCACGCCGATGTTCTTGCACAGCAGCGCCTCGCCGGCAGTCTCGATGTTCGACGGGGAGATTGTGCGCGCGGCCAGCGTGACCAAATCCTGTTCCTTGTGCGGCAGGTTCAGGTACGCGCGTACGGCGCGGCGGTCTGCCGTACTGGCTACGCTGAAGTGCTGGGCAAGCTTGCGCGGGAACGGCACGCCGAGCACCCTGCATGCGTTCTCCAGCAGCTTGAGCGCTGTCTGCTCGCGCAGCAGACCCACGGTCGGGTAGTCGCGCATTACGAACAACGATTCCTTGAACGTGCGTCGGATGCGCGCAGGCAACGGAAGATCGCTGTTCTGACGGGAGCGCTTCGTGACGGCCGCGAGCCCCGGCGCATCGACGTTGCGGATCCCGCGCTCCTTGATCTTGCTGCCCTGCGTGCCTGCGGTCTCGACGATGGCGGCGAGTTCCGGTCGCACCGATGCCTTGTCCGACTCGGCAAGCCCCGCGCCGCGATACGTGCGCTTTCGGCCCAGCTCCTTGAGGCTCTGATCGATGGCCACTTCCGCAGGTGGCCTCTGGCTGACCACAAACAGGGTTTCGGGCGTGTAGGAGGTGCGTGCGCCCAGCGGGCTGTCCACCATGGGGACCAGCCCGTCGAAGTGGCGCTTGCCGGCATCCAGGGCACGCCAGGACGGCACACCCTTGTCGTCGAAGACGACCTGCCCGAGCAGCGTATCCGGCCCGTTCTCATTGCGGGCAAATGCGTAGGTGAAATGGCGCGTGCTATCCAGCGCGCCATTGCTGTGCGACATGGCGACCTGGTGGAAGTTTTCACCGGAAACATGCAGCGCGCGGCCGCGCTCCACGCGCGCCGCCGCCGTGCGCATCGGCATGAGGGCGAGCATGCGGCGGGGACCGGCCATGGCACCAACGGCGGCGCGGGCAGGCAGGTCCTGCACCCCCCGCGTTACACGCTTGAACCGACTGAGCGGTTTGTCCGCTGGCACCGGCTGGGTGGTGGGGCTTTCGCTCGTTCCGCTGGCGGACGAACCCGCCTGCGGTGCAGCCGGATCGCCCCCACTGTCGAGCGCGATGACGTCCGGATCGCCCGGCATTTCGTCGGGCGGTGTTTCTCGGGTTGCCTGTGGTGTTCGTGGCTCGGATGACACCTCGGTAGGCGCTACGTAAGGCGTTTCTTCGGAAGGCGGCCACGCACGGCCATTCGGTTCCAGCGTCCAACCCGGTCGGCGCGAAGCGGAAAACGCCGGGTCATCCGACCGTTTGGGCACCACGCGGCAATCCGGGTTATGGATTTGGGAGCGGTCGATGGCGTGTTCCGTCGAGAACACCGGATTCGGCATCGCTTCGGAAAGGCGCTGGCCCAGCGGCAGACCCTTGTCGACCATCAGCACGACCGGGACGGTTTCCGGACGCTCGAACCTCTTTTCCGACAGGCGCTCCTGGATCAGATCCGTCAACTCCTTCGCGGAAAAGATCGATGGCTGGGTCTCCCCGCGCTGATCATGAACGCCGTCAAGCCAGATGGCGTTTGAATCGCCATCGAACAGCTTGCCCTCGATGATCAGCACATCGTCCGGCAAGGCGTATCGCGCGCCGCCGCTTGCTGGCGCGCCGATGTCGGCCACGCGTGGTGTGATCATCTTCGGAGGCACCGGCGCGTCGGCACCATCCTTTGCGGTGTAGAGGACGATGCGGCCCTCGCTAAAGTCTTCATGCACCGTGCGTATACGTTCGCTGACTGCCTTGCCGGTCTCCGGGTCTTTCACCATGCCGCCAAACAGCGGCGCGCGCTGCCCATCCAAGCCAAACACGCGCACGTTGTCACGCTTGAGCAGAAAGGCGAGCCAGCGTGCCACTTCCGGCATGACCGCACCGCCATGCTGGAGCGCAACGAAGAACCCGGGGGCCTCCATCTCGGGATTCATCTCCAGCACGCGCCGCAGCGTGAGTTGCGCATTGGGGCCGTCAGCGTCGGGCGTATGCGTCGTGCCTTCAAAACGGATCCGATCAAACGGTGTGTCGATCAGCGCGCGAGCAATGTCGAACGGCGTGAGGAGGGCATTGTCCGCGCTGTTTACGATGGGGCCATGCCCGTCGAACGCAGCGCCAACCATGCCCTTCGGAAAGTGGATGTTGTCGTGGAAGACCGTGCTCGCGTTGATGAGCAGGGGTTGCGCGGGCAAGTCGTCCCAAGCGGTGCAGTCGTAGGCGGGCCGCCCGTTGACGAGGACCGAGGGCGTAGCGGGATCCGGCGTGCCTTTGGCATGGAGGGTCAGTGAAACGGGGCGAGGTTTGCCGAGCGCGGGCATGGCAGGAACATGCCCGCTGTAGCGCGGCTTCGGATGGGCGACAACATTGCGCAGCGCAGCGGCAACACGAGTCTCCAGCACAGAAGCCGGCAGCTCCGCGTTGAGCAGTGAAAGAATCTCGTTGCACGCGTGTGCAAACAGTCGCTCATTGGCTGCATCCGTCACATGCGATATGGGCGAGGGCACTCGGCGTTCTAACGGATCGTCGACTGTTCTGTAGGCCCCCGAGGGTGTGCCATGTTGTGCAAGATTGTTGGCAGCCCTGATCTGGTCGTGGGCGCCCTTGAGCAGCGCCATTGTTGAATGGCCGTCTGGAAAAAGCGGCTCATCGTCGTCACGCACCATGCCCAGGCGCTGCCTCACCTGTTCGTAGAGCGTATCGGTACGAGAAACGATGGGTAGCGCAATGACCCCGTGCGTCTGGCCATCGAAATGGGCGTTGATGACTCGCCGGCGGCCGCCTTCTGCGCTGTCGGAACGTTGTAGCCAATCGATCCCGTCCTGGCCGTGCACGCGGATACCGGGGCCAGTATCGGCCTCAAGACCGGCGGCGCTGCGGTACTGACGGATGCGGTTACCCAGTTCGTTCGACAGATTGACCAGCAACGGGGGCACCGTCCCCGAATAGGCATCGCAGCCGAGCACGACGATGTTGCTGGTCGTCTCCATGCTGAAGGTTGGGTCGTCCCACACGCGTTCGGCCAGCGCGACACCGTCCAGTCGCACCTGTAGCCCGTGATCGGACTGTCGCATTGGCAAGCCGGCGGGGATGTTCGCGATGGCCCCGTAGGCCGATTCCACATCGAGCCAGATGCCGTGGTGTTGCACCTCGCCGGCGATCACATAGGCCGACGTAATACCGCTCTCGCCCGGTGCCGGGCTGCCATACGGAATCGGCACGTCGGTGGGTACGCCGCTGAGGTTGGCGCGGCGCTGCGGGAAGTGCAGCAGGAACGGCGCGGAGTCGGGAAACTCCGGGTCGATCAGATTGATGTTCGGCGTGTCGTGGTAGGCGTCACGGTAGACGTACGGCAGGAATGCGAGGCTGCCGTCGTACGGTTGCATGGGGCCAGCCGGATCGTAGTTCAGCTCGATCCTGGGCCCTCCCTGGCCTGCAGTTGCAGATGGGATATAGCCAAGTATCTTGCTGGCGGGCTGCATGCTTGCCACGGGCAGGCCGTCGGCGACGGGCCTGCCGTTCTCGGTGCGTCGGCCGGCCACGGGCTCGTCCGACACGCGCAGGTTGCCCAGCGGGAGCAGATAGAGATACTCGTCCGGCTGCATGCCCTTCCGCAAGCCAAAGGCCGTCACGTTGCGATGGATCTGCCGCGCGTCCAGGCCATGCTGCTGCACTTCTTCGGGCGTGGCGCGGGAGACGACCATCCCCATGCCCGTGTGCGGTTCACCGCCGTACAGATACAGCCGGTTGATCTCCTCGTGCAGGTCGTCGAGGATGGCTGCACGCTCCCGCGCCGAAAGACGCGCGTCGTGGAGGTCCTCGAAATGCAGCCCCGGCGTGCCATAACGCCTGGGGCGATCACTGGGAAGCACCTCCGGTTCGGTATGGGCAGCCTTGTCGTGCGGGTCACCATCGAGCTGGATCACGTTGCCGCTCAAGGCCGCGACGGGTACGGCGGTGTTGGCGAGCGCGGCAGCCTCATCGTGCATTGCCGCAAACTGGCCCAGCGTTTGCAACGCGCGTCCGTCCAGCTGTCTGCCGACGAGCGCATCGCGCAGATGATCGAGTGCGTCCGCTCCGAGCTTGGCAATAGCGGGGTGCAGATGCTCTCCAGGCTCGGGCATCCATTGGTGCAATCGATCAAGCAACCCGTCGGCGACGGCCGCCTGCTCCGCGTTCATCGGCGCGTAGGTCGTGCTGCCGCCCGTGCCGCGATTGCGCTGCGCAATCTTGCGCAGCATGAGCGCCTCGCCCGGCTGTTCGATCATGCCCGCGGCCAGGAAGCCGAAGGTCTGGCCGATGGCGACAGCGCGCTGCTGGTGCGTCATCTGGTTCCATTGCGCGCCGGTCTGGATCATGTTCCAGACCATGCCGGCCATCGATCCGTATTTGGCGACCTTGAACAGCGGCGTGCGCCCGACGTCTTCGGCGAAGGTGTTGACCTCGTCAGCGAACCCTTTGACGGGGCGTGCGGCCATCCAGCGTTCGAGCGCGCGGGCGTCGTCGGCGGTGCGGCCGATCATGCCGACCCGGCCGATCTTGCCAAGCGTGCCGATGCCATCGGTGGCGGTCATGAGCAGGGCAAAGCCGGCATCGGCCCAGGCCGCGGCGTTGTCGGGGTGTTCCAGCACGCGGACGGCGGCTTCGCTCGTTTGCATGGCGCCGATGGCGAACATCGTGCCGCGCGCGGCCATCGCCAGCAGCACCATCTCGGGCGCGGCAAAGGGGGCGGCCACCATCGACACCACGGCCGCGCTGATCATGATCGCTGTCTCGGGCGTGAGCCACGGCTCGTGGCCGGTCTCGTGCGTGGCCACCAGCGCCATGGCGTTGCCCTGGTCGTCAAAGGTGGCCTGCCCGCCCACGAGATACGACACCTGCCCGATGCCGAAGTCGTTGTTGCTGACCCAGTCGCTCCAACTGTCGTACACGCGGGTCTTGTGGGCCTTGTCGGTGCTGGCGCTGACGTAGCGGTCGTGGCCGTCGCGGCGCACGTCGAGCAGCACGGATTGCTGCGGGTCGTTGCTGCCTTCGGCCAGCACAAAGGTGAGCCCGGTGACGGTGACGGGGCCGGTGTCGCCGCCGCCGGCCTGCCACGCTGCACGGGCGAGGTCGTCGAGCGTGGTGCCGCTGCCGTCCTGGTTGCGGTAGACGAGCTGGTTGGGGTCGTAGTAGCGGAATGTGCCGTCATGCACGGCCTGCCAGTCGGCCGCGGTGACGGGCGTGCGCGCACTGATGCCGGCCTGCTGGCCGACGTAGTCGCTGAAATCGGAAAACGTGGCGAAGCTGCGCGGTGCCAGGCCGCTGGCCTTGGCCAGTTGCTGGAATTCGGACGAGAACGACTGGTTGACCTTGGCGGCGGGGCTGTCGTCTGACGCGGCTTCGCCCTTGGCGCCCTTGAGCGCCATGTTCATCGGATCGACCACGCGGTCGGTCGGCGCAATGCCAGCGGCCGCTTGCGTCATGGCGCCGGCCTTGTCGCGGTAGCTGTAACCGTTGAGCGCAGAGAGGAACAGTTTGGGCGGTGCCCCGGCTTCCAGCGCCTTGCTGATGGTCGGCATCAGGTTCATGTCCACGCTCAGCATGCCGGCCTGGGTGCCGCCGTAATCCGACAGCACGGGCTTGTCGCCGGTCAGGCGCTGCTGGAATGCGTGGACAAGGCGGCCGTAGCCATCCACGAGTGCATTCTCGCCATTGCCCAAGATAAGTCCGCCGTTGAACAGCCGATTGCCGATGCGCGCGAGGTTGCGGTAGTAATCCACGGCCTTCTGGTCGCGAGGGTGGTTTGCGATCCAGTTCATCATCGCCGAGGGCGGCTTGCCGCCGGGCGGGTCGATGACCGCATAGAGCCGCGCCATCAGGTTGGGCGTGGTGGCCAGGCTGTCGAGCAGGTCTGCGGTGCGCGCGATGCCGTCGGCCGGCGGCAGCGTGGTGGTGAGCCGAGCGGTTTCGTCCACCATGTGCTGCACGGTCGGGTCGTTCTCCACGGCGTTCTGGATGGCGTGGTCGAAATCCACCGGCAGATACGACGACAGCATGTGGCTCATCTGGTCCAGCGCCTTGATGCGGTCTTGCGGCTCGCCACGCATGGGGTCGATGACGGTGTTCACCACGTTCTGCCGCATGTGCTGGATGCGGCTGTCGCCGAGGATGGCGTCGCGTACGGTGTTGCCGCCCGGCGCGTTGCCCATGGCTGCTGTGTATTGCGCCAGCGCTTCCAGCCCCTTGTATTCGGGGGCCTCCGCGCCCTGGCCCGGCGGCGTGCTGCGCATGGTGTTGTCCACCAGCTCCGTCACGATGGCCGCCTGCAGGTAGGTGCCTGACAACTGCGGGACCTGTGCATCGTGATGCTGGTAGAGCTGCTGCACGGCGGCCTGCAGGTCGTTCTGGTAGACGCCGTTCAGGCCATAACGCAGCAGATCGTCGCCGGGAATCTGCGGATACGTGTCCTTGAGTTCCTGGACGACCGCCTTGTTGTACGCCGTGGTGGCGGTGGCCAGCGCCTGGTTGGCGCTCGTCACGTCGCCATGGCTGTCGGCGGCTTGCTTCTGCCGGATCTGCGCTTGCGTGAGGTCGTTCCAGGCCTGGTCGGTCTGATGTCGATCGGCCTGCAGCGCGGGGGACTCTTGCTGCGCTGGTGTCGCGTCCAGCATCTGATGGATGGCCGGTGCCGGTGTGTCCGCAAACAGGTGCAGGTTGCTGACCTGCCCGATGGCATCGTCGGTGCGCTGGTTTGCATCGATATGCGGGTCTTCGGGCTTGAGCTGTTCTTGCGCCGCTGTTGCTGCGGTCTGGAATGCCGTCGGGTCGACGTGCGCGCCGGCCTGCAGCCGCGTGAGGATGGCCGCGTATTGCAGCGGGTCCACGCCCTGCGCCAGCGTGCTGCCATTGCCCGGCAGGTTGCTGAGCATCTTGCCGGTGATCTGCTGGATCTGCGTTGGATTGATCGATGCAGGAACGGGCACCTGTGCGGGCTTGTCGGGCGCCTTGCCGGCCAGTTCCTTGAGCAGGATGTTGCGGGTGCCACCTTCGAACAGGCCTTCCACCCGGCTATTGAGCTTGCCCGCCTGGCCGTCGCGGCCGATCTGGTCCGCCACCTTGAACATCAGGGTCGGATCAGCACCTTTGTCGACGAGTTGCTTGATGCCAAACGTTTCACCCGCAGTGTCCAGATGGTTGCCGGTGTAGTCGAGCAGCGGGTCGTTCTCCAGCCGATGCGCGAGCGATTGCGCCAGCCGATCGTTCAACTCCTGCCCGCTGGGCGAGTAGCTGGTCTTGCGCGCCCCCTGCAGGCGCTGGCTGATGAACATCAGGTCGTTGAGCAGCGCGTCGTGTTTTGCAGCAGGGTCCGAACCGCGGACTGACTGGTTCGTGAGTGTCTCCAGCGGCTGCTGGTCGACCAGCATGGCCAGCAACTCCGGCGCATTGGTATCGCGCTGCGTGATGGCCTGGGCGATGTTCTTCAGATCGTCGGCGGAGCTGCCGCGCGCGTGGTTGGCGATGTCACGCGTGCGCGTGTCGCCGAGTGTGAAGTTGAGGACGTCCGGCGTGGCGTGGTTGACGTCCAGGTCGCCGGCGAGCGAGCGCATGGCGGCCGCGTAGTCCTGCTTCGGTCCATTGGTGGCCTTGTTTGCGCGGTCGATGGCGGCATCTGCGCAGGCCGAGGCGAACAGCGTGTCGGCGTTGGTTTTATCGTGCGCGCTCTGCAGCAGTGCCAGCGCTTCGGCAAACTGCTTGGAGTCGGCGCTGTTGTACGGCGTGTTGTGCGCCTGCGTATAGAGCGCGGCCATTTCGGCGCTCACGGCCTGGTTCAGCGCAGTCGGGTTGCCGGCCTGCTTCAGCTTGCCGAGCTGGTCGATCGTGGCCTTGTGCGCGTCTTCGGCCGCCTTTTGCCGTTGCGCGGCAGCTGCCTGCTCCTGGGCGCGGGCATAGGCGGCCTGCGCTTCGCGTTGCGCCTCGAGAACGCTATCCGGGGGTTTGATGCCGTCTGGCCAGTTCGGTCCCATGCACGCCGTTCCTAGATGAACAGTGGGTGCGCTCGGAGCATCTGCAACGCACGCCACACCGGTTCATGCTGGGGCCGCGCCGCATGCCACACAACGCCGACTTTCCGTAAGGGCGCCTGCGCTGTTGGCACAAAGCCGCCCTGGAATACGGTGCCATATGCGTGCCGCGCCGCTTGAGTGTCCGCTTGCGTGCGCGCTTGAACGCCGCCTGCTAGAACGCCAGTTGCTCCAGCGCCGCTTCGATCAGTTGCACGCGGTTGCGCACGCCAAACACCCCACGCAGGCGCCGCAGGTGGTAATCGACGTTGTGCACGGGGATGTCGAGCTGGCTGGCGATCTCCTTGTCGCGCATGCCTCGGGCCAGGCACTCCAGCACGCGCTTCTGTGTTTGCGAAATGCTCCGGCCCATGCCGAGCAGCGTGCGCGACATGCTCGTGTAGTCAGAGATGAACTGGTGGATGCCAAGTGCCAGCACCAGCGCCCGACCGGTGACCGCATCCGACATCCAGCGCCGGCCCGGCACGCTTGATGTCAGACTGATCACGGCACGTGTGCCGTGCTGTGCGCCGGGCAGTGCGATGAACACACCGCTGCTGACGCCGGATTCCAGCGACATCTCGATGAACGCGCGCTTGCGTTCGGCGTCCTGCTCGGCGTGGGCGGCGCGACGCAGGTCATCGGCCTCCCAGATCATCGGCATGCCGCTGCGCGTCACCCATTCGCGACGCGGGTCCACTTCAAAGAAACGTTCTTCAAAGTAGCGGCGGGCCCAGTCTTCATCCGTGTAGCTCACCAGGCAGGTGCGGGCCGTCGAGCGGGCGTTGAGTGCGCGCGCAGTGGCATAGACCATCGAGTCGAAGCCCATGTCGAACAGCAGATGGCGCACGAGCATCTTGCGTTCGGCGGCGCTTGTGCAGGAAAGCAGTTCAACCAGCAGGTTGACGGTGCCACGTGGTGGCTCGTCGGGGCGCCAGACGGTCAACTCTTCTTCGGTAAAGAAGCGGACGTGGGATTGGATGGGCGGTTGTTCGGTGGCCAGTTCGAAATCCGGTAGGGCGGAATCGAACCGAAGGGTGGACGTGCGGTCCAGGTCTTGCGTATGCAAGAGGTCCATGCGTGGCTCCGGCGGATGTTTTGATTGTGCAAACGATCCCCCAACCGATGCCCTTGCGGGCTGCCGTTCGTGATATGCGATGCGCGGGTCCCGACAACCGATGCTGCTGCGCATTGCCATGGTCTTTTGACCGACCGCCCAGTCCGGGAAAACGCAGTTCTGGGGCGCGTTTCGGCGGGGCGGCGACGACAATGCGTACATTGAAACTTGGCCGCCCATGTGCCGTCCACGTCCGCTTGGGACACAGAACGGACCGCTGCGGTCCGATGTGCAGCGTGAAGGGATAGACGGTGCGCGGATCAGCCGCCGGTCTGGCTCGCACCGGTAGCCCAGCGCAGTGTCTCGGCAACTTCGCGGAAGAGCGTTCGGTCAATGGCGGCGTCGAGCTGAACGTGCTCGTAGAGCTTGCTTGCGAGCCCCGGGTTGCCGTGCGTCTGAATGAGCCGCGCTTCGGCCAGCTTGCGGATGCGCTCTGCCATCTCGCCTTCTCCGCGTGCCACCACCACGGGCAGCGTGCCCTGGCCGCCGTACCACAGCGCTACGGCGTATTGCGGCGAGTACACGACCACCACGGCCAGCTGGATGCGGTCGGGCAGGGCGCTCCACTGCGCCTCGCGGGCAAGCTGGCGCCGCCGGGCACGCAGGTGCGGGTCGCCTTCGTTCTCGCGGTACTCGCGGCGGATTTCTTCGGTCGTCATGCGCGCTTCCTTCAGGTATTGCGCGCGCACCACCATGTAATCGGCAGCGGCCAGCACCAGCAGCATGATGGCCACGCAAGACAGCAGCACGAGCACCACGTGCGCTCCCACGTGCAGGATCTGCGCAGGCGACTGCCGTCCGGCCGAGAGCAACGCATCGATGGCACCCGCGCCCACGACAAACAGGATGCCGAGTAGGCAGAGCACTTTCAGCACCATCAGCCCGAGCCCCGCCAGATTGCGCATCGAAAACATGCGTGTCAGGCCATTGGCCGGGT
>Ga0207674_10003031_pt1 | contig 20816 bp, 22 predicted proteins | sample KBSCornC72_FD_184303 | JGI IMG/M metagenome (GOLD analysis project Ga0207674, IMG submission 184303) | Corn rhizosphere microbial communities from Kellogg Biological Station, Michigan, USA - KBS Corn C7-2 (SPAdes) (version 2) | ecosystem: Host-associated > Plants > Roots > Rhizosphere > Soil ...
TTGACGCCGCAGGCACACAATGCTTCGAGCACACGGCCGGTGATATCGGGACAGGTGGGATCGAGCATCGCGTTGTGATCCGCAAACGGCACGGAGCTCAGAAATTGCCAGTTGTTGTCGACATCGAATGCAGCCCACCCACCGTCTTTCGATTGCATGGCCAGCAGCCAGTCGACGGCGCGCCGCATGCAGGCGTCCTGCTTCACGGCATCCGTGCCGCGCGCCCTGGCCAGAGCCAGCAATACCTGCGCGGTATCGTCGATGTCCGGATAAAACTCGTTGGCGAACTCAAAATACCAGCCCGACGGCTCGACGTTGGGGCGCTTCACGCTCCAGTCGCCGCGGCGGCGGACTTCTTTCGTCAGCAGCCAGTCGACCGCGCGGGCCATCGCGTGATCCGGCACCAGACCGGACTCGCCCAGCGCGTAAGCCGCGATGCCGGTATCCCAGACCACGGAAAAACACGGCTGAAAGTAGAAGCCGCGCTCGTCATCGACTAGCAGGTTGAAGAATTGCCGCTTGGCTTCCTCGACATCAGGATGGTCCGGCGGATACCCCAGCAGGTCGAGCGCCATGATCACGTAAAACATGGGCGGATAAATGGCCGCTAGGCCATCGGAGTAGCGAGTGCGCTCCAGGATCCACTGCTCGGCGCGGCGGATGGCCTTCCGCCGCAGTCCCTCGGACCCGTGCCGCTCCCAGAACTTGACGAACTTATCGGTCAGCAGGAAGAAATTGCGCCAGCTCCAAAACCCTTCGTCATTTGGAAAACTCAGTGGCAAGCCAGGCGACAGCAACTCGTTCACCGTGAACCCGGCTGGGACCGGACGCTGGGGGTTCATAGCATGCACGATCGAAAGCGGAATCACAATGGCGCGGGTCCACGAAGACATTTCGTAAATCAGCCGCCCCAGCAGCATGCCTTCGGGAGGAATCGAGGGGGTGTGTTCGCGCGGGTACAGCCCGAAGATGCTGAGGTTCACCTTGACGTAGCTGTTGGCCGCCTGCAAGCCACCCATGGCCAGAATCCGCTCCCGCAAACGGGTCAGATCGGGATCGTCGTAGGGCAGTCCCGCTAGCTTCAAAGCGGTGTATGCCTTCACCGAAGCGCTGATTTCGGAGGGTCCATGGGCGTAAATATTGAAGCCGCCATCCGGCAACTGCCGCGCCAGGATGGAACGAACGGCGCGACCGATGCGCTCGCGACTAGGCGGGTTCCACACGCCGTCGACAGGCGGATGCCACCACAGCTCCAGCAGAATGTAATCCGATTCGAGCGTGGTATCGGCCGTGAGGTCGGCCCACCAATAGCCGTCCCGCTGTTGCGCGCCGAGCAGGAAGTTCACCGCTCGCCGCAGAGTTTGCGAACAGGATGTAACCAGGGCGTCGCTGAGTTGGAGGCTGGGACTCATACCCGCGCTATAGTATGCAACTGCACCGTCCGGTTCAATTCGGAGGGCAGATTAAAGCGCACGTCTTCTTCCTTGATTTCCACTTCTTCCAGTTCACCGTAGCCGCGTCCGCGCAGCGATGCAATCAATTCCTGGACCAAATTTTCCGGGGCCGAAGCACCGGCCGTCACCGCGATCTTATCCACGCCCTCCAGCCATTCCGGCCGCACTTCACTCAGGTCGTCGATCAGGTGTGAAGCAACGCCTTCTTTCACGCAAACTTCGACCAGGCGGCGCGAATTCGAGCTATTCTGCGAGCCCACCACCAGCAGGAGCTGGCACATCGGCGCCACCGCCTTGACGGCTAACTGCCGGTTCTCGGTGGCATAGCAGATATCCTGCGCCGCCGGGCCTTGGATCTTCGGGAAACGCTCCCGTAACCTGTTGACGATATCCTTGGTCTCATCCAGGCTTAAAGTCGTCTGGGTTATGAAGGAAACTTTTTCAGGATCTTTCACGTTAAGTCGATTGACGTCTTCCACATTCGAAACGAGTACAGTGGCTTCAGGCGCCTCGCCCAAAGTGCCGATCACCTCGTCGTGATCCTTGTGGCCGATCAACACGATGGTGAAGTTCTTGCGGGCAAACTTGACGGCCTCCAGATGCACCTTGGTGACCAGGGGACAGGTGGCGTCAATGACTTGCAGGTCCCGCTCCACCGCCTGCGTGCGAACCAGGGGCGAAACGCCGTGGGCGCTGAAGATCACCCGCGCCCCGGCAGGTACCTCATCCAGCTCTTCAATGAAGATGGCTCCCGCCGCCCGGAGTTCATCCACAACGTGTTTGTTGTGAACTATCTCCTTACGCACGTAGATCGGTGCCCCATAAAGTCCCAGCGCTATCTTAACCACATCGATCGCCCGCACCACTCCGGCACAAAACCCTCGTGGCCTCAAGAGGATAATCTTCTTGGTCGAGACTGCCCGCGGAGCGATCGCAGAGTTGGCCATAGGTTAGTTGCAATTATAACAGCTTATGTTCGCCCTCAGGAAGATCAAGATTATGGGCGAACTCTGGCGTGGAACAATTTGATGCGGAAGCTTTCTTGGCTTCAATGAATCCTCAGAATCGATGGCTGACCGCGGGATGGGTAATTCGCCAAATTACATAGCTTATAGGCAGTAGGCGCTTGCTTGGACAAAATGCCGGTATGAGGAAAGGACCGAAGTCGACCCATTTATTGCCAAGCGGATCAATAGGGTTCCTCATCTGGAGGTACTGTTGCTACTATGGCGCGAGTCTTCCCGAACTTGGAGGCCGGAGACTCTGGCTAAACGGCTATGGATAACACCGCCGGTCTCCAGAAGCATTTTCAACGATCTGGTACGAGATCAATTGCTATCGGCAGGCCCGGATCGGGACGAATATCGCTATCAGTCCGATCCCGAAAAAGATCGTTTGTTGAGATCGGTTGGTAACATGTACCGGCAAGAAATGATCCGAATTTCGACAATGATCCATTCCAAGGCGTCTTCAGCGGTACGTGAGTTTGCGCGAGCTTTCCGGTTCAAAACTGAGCGCGAGTAGTATGGCGATAGCCGTTTCCATCCTTTTAGTCTTGTTAGTCTTGGCCGCCATCCTCCGCAAGAATTACGGACGCGGCAGCTGATCATCGGAAAGCGGGAACCCCGCTAGTTCTTCTGGCGCACGAATTCGAAGCGCTCCAGTGTTGCGGCATATCGGGCAGGCTGCTCCCCGCGGACCACTTTGCCAATGCACCGGAGCCGAACATCCGAGCGCGTTCCGGGCGCCCTCGGCAGCGTGATCATGTACTCGATCGATTCCCCGATCGCCACCGCCGCCTTGGATGTAAACAGCACCCCGCAGGAACTGACATTCCTGGTTTCGCCCTTGGACTTAGACTTGGCGGCGCCATCGATAATCTCGAAGGGAAGGCGCAAATCAAACCGCTGGTTTTTGCGTTGTTCCATCACAGTGTTATGAGTGTATAGGCGCGGGCAACTAAGGTCAACGCCTTAGAGTCTCAATCTGCATCCGATTGTAATGGTACTTTTGAACTTATGGACTACGTCGTGCCCGTTGCCCCGCAGCCTTCCCTCGCCGTTATTGGTACTCCGGCGCGTTTCCCGGTTCATCGCATTTACTGCGTGGGGCGCAACTATCTGGCGCACGTGCGGGAGTTCGGCAACGACGAGAAAAACCCGCCATTCTTCTTCGCCAAGGCCAGCGATATGATCGTCGAGGATGGCTCCTTGGTCCCCTACCCTCCCCTAACCACCAACTACCACCACGAAGTGGAACTGGTGGCGGCGATTGGCAAGGCCGGGGCGAACATCCCCGTCGAATCGGCTCTCGGCCACGTGTACGGTTACGCGATTGGATTCGATATGACGCGCCGCGACGTGCAGCAGGCAGCGGCCAAGAAGGGTCACCCGTGGGAAATCGGAAAGGCCTTCGATAAATCGGCGCCGTGCGGCCCGATTTATCCGGTGGCGCAGGTGGGGCACCTGCGGGAGGGTAACATCGAGATCGCGGTAAACGGGCAAGTGCGCCAGCACTCGGATTTGAACCTGATGATCTGGCGCGTGCCCGACATCATCAACCAGTTATCGCAGCAGGTGGCGCTCCAGCCGGGGGACCTGATCTATACCGGCACGCCGGAGGGCGTCGGTCCGGTGGTTTCCGGCGATGTCATGGTGGGACGTATCGCCAAACTGGGCGAGTTGACCATCAAAGTAGCCTAGTTGGCGCTGAGAATTACCGGATCGGTTCCGGTATGGCGGCGCCGTCGGCGCGCGGGTCGGATGCGGCGTAGTTGGTGCCGGTCTTTGAATTGTGCAGAATGGCTTGGCCGCGCCCCATCTCCTGGGTATACTCGCGGCGGATCGCGATTTGGTGCCGGCGCTCGGAGAGCTGCTGCAAGGTGCTTACCGGTACGCGATCTTCAATCGAAACATCGCATCCGGTGGAGTTGCGCTTGGTGAAGCGCGGTGCCTCCAGCGCTGCCTGCACATTCATGCCGTAGTCGACCAGGTTCGAAACGAATTGCGCGTGGGCGAGGGGCTGATTCGCGCCGCCCATGATGCCGAATCCGATGTGCAGGTCGCCGCGCTCCATGAAGGCCGGAATGATAGTGTGAAACGGCCGCTTTCCGCCGGCGAGAACGTCGGGATGATGGGGCTCCAGCGTGAATCCGGCGCCGCGGTTTTGCAGCAGGAAGCCCATACCGTCGACGGTGACTCCGGAACCGAACTCCGCGTACACGCTCTCAATCCAACTGGCCATGTTGCCGTCTTTGTCGACGATGGTCAAATAGGTGGTATCGCTGCCCACGGGTTGACCGGGCGGCACCACACAATTCGCTCTCTTCGGATCGATCAAGGCCGCGCGCTTGCGGGCATACTGTTTCGAAAGCAACTGCGCCACCGGCACGTCGTAGCTATGGGGGTCCGCGTCATAGCGGTGCACATCGGCGTAGGCCAGCTTCATGGATTCGATGCGCTTGTGCATTTCGACGGCGCTGAATGCGCCTAGCGGTGACGCGGGCGCGGTCTCCATAATGTTCAGCATCTCCAGGGCGGCCATCCCCTGGCCATTGGGAGGCATTTCGTATACCCGCCAGCCCCGGTAATCGATCCAGATGGGCTCGACCCACTCCGAAGAAAATGAGGCGAGGTCCTCAGCGGTCATGGTGCCGCCCAGGCTGCGCGAGGTTTTCAAAATCGCAGCGGCGACTTCTCCTTTGTACATCGCTTCCGGGCCCTTCTCGGCGACTAGACGAAGGGCCCGCGCCATTCCAGGATTACGAAACAGATCGCCCTCCAGCGGAGCCTTTCCGTCCGGGAAAAACACGCGCATCGACTCCGGATTGGCCCGCACGCGAGAACTATTCGCAGCGTCCGCCCACGATTCCTGAATGGCCTCGGAAACCGGAAATCCAACTTCAGCGTAAGCAATCGCCGACTGAAACAGATCCTTCCAGGGGAGCTTGCCGTAGCGCTGATGCATTTTCCACCAGCCGTCCACGGCGCCTGGAACCGTGAAACTCTGGATGCCTTGCTGGGGCATGGATTTGATTCCGAGCTTCGCCAGAAATTCAGGCGTCAGGCCGCGCGGCGCAGGGCCGGATGCGTTCAGGCCTTGCAGCTTCCCGGTCTTGGCATCCCAGTAGAGAGCGAACAGGTCTCCGCCCAAACCGTTCTTCATGGGCTCGACCACGGCGAGCACGGCGTTCGCGGCGATGGCGGCATCCACCGCAGTTCCGCCGCGCGCCAGAATCTGCACGGCGGCCTGGGACGCCAAGGTCTGGCTGGTGGCCGCGATTCCCTGCTGCGTGATTACTTGCGAGCGCCCGTAATTGCGGCCCTGGCTGAACAGCGGGATTGGCAAAAGAGCCAGTCCGATCGATACGCAGCCGAGTGACCGGAGAGTGTTGAGGATCATGACGCGGCTATCATTTTGCGAAGTCTATTATAACTTTGCGCTACAATGAAAATACCATCCTCGGAGATCCTCAGTCGGCCCCGTTGTCCGTATCAAGGAGAAATATCATGGCCGTCACCCGCACCGCACCTTCTAAGGCCGCCGAACCCAAAGCTCACCGCAGCCCGCGGCGAGTTAGCAAGAGCGCGCCGGCCCCGGTCCTCGAATATGACGCAACAGGTCACCAGAAAGAGATTGCTCAGGTGGCCTACCGAATCTGGCTCGAACGGGCAGATCGGCCGGGCTCTCCGGAAGACGACTGGCTCAAAGCGGAAGCCGAAGTACGCGCCCGGTACGTCACTGATACGCAACTCGCATAGCGGCCTTCGCCTTAACCCGGAAAGATTTCAGCAGCTTGGTACCCTGTAGAAGCGTGCTATGAGTACGGTTACCCTTCACCGCACGGCTGGCACTTCATCGTCTGAGCGGCGGCTGGCGTCGAACGCCGGCGTCTATATTGCTGTGGCCATCGGGTTGAATCTGGTATTAAGCTTTATTTCCTCGACCCTGTTGCCCTACCAGACCGCCCAAGCCGTCGGATAAGGAGCTTACCGCGGCTCTGCGGATGACGTAAGCTCGCGAACCGCGCGCTAGCGGCGGCGGATTGGACCATGCAAGCTGTTCTCTTCGACATGGATGGAGTGCTGTACAACTCCGAGGAGCCGATCCCCGGTGCGGCGGAGACGCTGAGTTGGGTTCGAAAGCGCAACATCCCGCATCTGTTTGTCACCAACACCACTTCGCGCGGGCGCGATGCGCTGGCCGCGAAACTGTCGGGCTTTGGAATTGCAGCCAGCCCGAGTGAAATTATGACGCCCAGCGAGGCGGCTGCCGATTGGCTTCGCGCCCGGGGCGCAGCCCGCGTGGCGCTGTTCCTGCGTCCGGCAGCCCGTCCGGCCTTCGATGGCCTGGATCTCTTGCCCGAAGATGCGGAGAGCGGCGCGCGGCACGTGGTGATCGGCGACCTGGCAAGCGCGTGGGATTTCGCCACGCTCAATCGCGCTTTCCGTCTGCTGCATTCGAATCCTGAGGCGGTGCTGATCGCACTGGGGATGACGCGCTACTGGAAGGCAGCCGACGGAATATCGCTGGACGTCGCTCCTTTTGTGGCGGCGTTGGAACATGCCACCGGCCGGAAGGCACTGGTGCTCGGCAAACCGTCTGCGGAATTCTTTCAGGCGGCCGCGGATCGGCTGGGCGTGGCAAACCGCGAGATCCTGATGGTAGGCGACGACATCGAGACCGACATCGCGGGGGCGCAATTGGCCGGCATGCAGGCTGCGCTTGTGAGAACCGGGAAGTTCCGGGAGTTGGATCTGGAAGGTCCCGTCAAACCAAATACGGTGCTGAATTCAGTAGCGGAATTACCGGACTGGTGGGTGCGGCACGCGACCTAGGTGCGCCCGGCAGGCATGAGACCCTGAGCGACGGGTAGGCCCAACTGATTTGGCAGATAACTGATAGTGGCCTGTGTGGGAAGGGCCAATGCCGTGCCGGCGGCTTTTACCGCATCGAGAATTTTGAGAAGCAAGTCCTGCTGCGTCCGCAGAAATTCGCCATAGGCTCGGGTCAGCACTTAGACGCCAAGGTTGCAGGCAGGGTAAAAAAGTTCCGCCACTGGGTCGATCTCGCACTCAATATTCCGCATGTGTAGGGCGCTAAACTAATGGCTTCGCGTGGACGCGGGCGACTCCTGACAACTTACAAGCACTCCGGTTTCCATCGCAATGGAGCGAGCGAAGCCGGGTATTCGCGGGAGCGATGGGTCGCGCATTCAGGCCGAAACTGCGCCGTTATTGAAACTCTGGAGCGCCGCGGGCTCGCTGGGAAACGCAATGAGAACCGTGTCTAGCTTCGTGATACGCAGCAGGTCCACGATGCGTGCCGGAAGATTCATGAGCTTCAGCTGACCGCCGGCTTTATTCATGCGGGCGTAAGCGCTGGCCAGCTCTCCCAGCCCGGAGCTATCGATAAAACTGACGTCCGCCAAGTTGAGGAGGATCTTGTGCACGCCCGTTTCGCGCAATTTGGCGATGGCCTCGCGCACCGCGGCCGAGCCATCGTTCAGAATAATGCGGCCCGCTAGATCGATGATCGCGACATCACCCGCATACCGCACCGATGCTTCAAAACTCACCCTTGCCTCCTGCAGGTCCGGGCAGCGACAGACCTGCCGGGATTGCCGTTAGTATAGCGAATCGGAGGCTTGCTGAAGAACTCTGACTTGTGAATCATCCTCGAATCCCATAGGCTGGCAGGCGTAGTATCAAAGATGGCGAATCCCTGGGTTAGCATACCTCTTGCGGATTATGAAGGCCACATGAAATCGGCCGAGGTTCAGCAGTTAGACGCCTTATCGGACCTGTTCGGGGAGGCTCTGGCTTGCTGCCGTCCCGCTTCCGTCGCAGTGCTGGGAATCGCGGGCGGAAATGGACTTGATCGGGTTGACGGCACAATTACCAACCGCGTCGTGGGCTTGGACATAAACCCGTCTTATCTGAATGCCGTCCGCCAGCGGTATGCAGATACATGCAGTCTTGAGCTTTACTGTGTGGATTTGGCTGAACAACTCATCGATATAGCGCCGGTGCAATTGGTGCATGCGGCCTTGGTGTTCGAACACGCTGGCACAGGCATCTGTCTGGAGAATGCATTATCTCTGGTGGCCCCTGGCGGCGCGTTATCCGTCGTGCTACAACTGCCTAGTCAGTTTGAGCAGGGTGTAGCCCCAAGTCAGTTTTCCTCGATTCAGAAGCTGAAACCTCACTTCTCGCTGATCGATACTAAGTGGCTTCAAGCAACCCTGGCGCAACGCGAATTTCACGTGACTCACCGGACCGAGTGCTCACTCCCCGCGGGCAAAGGTCTTTGGATGGGAGTCTTCGCGAGGTAGTAATCTCACTGCTTCCGATGGCTCTTTCGTGACAAGCCCGCCCAGCGCGACAAACCGGACAACAGAAGAGCTGTCTTCGTGGGGCCATCCCGGTTTCTGGGACAATGGAAGCGCACCCCAAAAAATCGGAGACGCTTTGCTCAAGCAGATTACCGTGCACGGGGCACGGCAACACAACCTGAAGAACATCGACGTGGCGATCCCGCGCAATACCCTCACAGTAATCACGGGGCTGAGCGGCTCGGGCAAGTCCTCGCTGGCCTTCGATACGATTTACGCCGAGGGCCAGCGGCGCTACGTGGAAACACTGTCCCCTTACGCACGGCAGTTCCTGGATCAGATGGAGCGGCCGGAGGTGGACTCGATCGATGGGCTGAGTCCGGCGATTTCGATTGAACAGAAGACCACCAGCCGCAGTCCGCGCTCGACTGTTGGCACTATCACCGAGATCTATGATTACCTGCGCGTGTTATACGCGGCCATCGGCGTGCCGCATTGTCCCACTTGCGGGCTGGAGATTTCGCGGCAATCGTCGCAGCAGATCCTGCAGCAGGTGATGACGCTGGGGCCACAGGAACGCGTGATGATCCTTGCGCCCATTGTACGCGGGCGCAAAGGCGAATACCGCAAGGAGCTTGAAAAACTGGCTCGTCAAGGATTCGTGCGGGCCCGCGTGGATGGCGTGCTGCGGCCGCTGGATGAAGAGATCACCCTCGATAAACGCAAGAATCACACCATCGAAGTGGTGGTGGACCGGTTGCTGATCAAGCCGGAAGTGGAAAAGCGCCTGGAAGCGTCGATCGAGACGGCAACCAAGCTGGCCGACGGGCTGGTTCTGGTGGCGCAGGTGGATGGACCGGAGCGGTTGTACTCCCAGAAACTGGCGTGTCCGGAATGCGGCCGGAGCGTACCGCAACTGGAGCCGCGATCGTTCTCCTTCAATAGTCCGTTTGGCGCGTGTGAGACCTGCACAGGCCTGGGCAGCCGCTGGAGCTGGGATCCGGCGAAAGTGATCGTGGACCCTTCGAAGCCCATGCTGGACGGGGCGCTCGGGATTGGCGGCAGTTCAACCCATGTGAACGGAGATTTGAAGCTGCTGGCCGCGCGTTTGAACATTCCGATTCAGAAGCCGTTCGAGAAGCTCTCGAAGAAGGCGCAGGAAGCGTTGAGCGACGGGCTGATCGCGACGCTGGACCACTACTACGAGCAGATAGATATTAGCGAGGGCGCGCGCGAGTGGCTGCTGCAATATCAATCCGCCGCGACCTGCCCGGATTGCCACGGCAAGCGGTTGAAGCCGTCGAGTCTGGCGGTAAAGGTGAGGGGCGTGGGGATCGCGGAACTAACGGGACTTTCGGTAACACGCGCGCTCGATACGGTCAAGAAATGGAAGCTTGCCGGACGCGAGGAGCAGATCGGGAAGCGTACGGTGGATGAAGTGCGGAACCGTTTGGAATTCCTGGTGGGGGTGGGACTTGGGTATCTGAGCCTGGAGCGTTCGGCGGCAACATTATCGGGCGGCGAGGCGCAGCGCATCCGACTGGCCACCCAGATTGGCTCAAAGCTGCGCGGAGTCTTGTACGTGCTGGACGAGCCATCGATCGGGCTGCACTCGCGCGACAATGACCGCTTGCTCGATTCGCTACAGAGCCTGCGGGATCTGGGCAACACGGTGCTGGTTGTGGAGCACGACGCCGAGACCATCGAGCGCGCCGATTACGTGATCGATCTTGGGCCGGGCGCGGGCAGACTGGGCGGGCAATTAGTTGCGCAGGGGACTCCGAAGGAGATCGAGCAAAACGCCGACTCGCTCACCGGGCAATATCTGGCGGGCACGCGAGTGATCGCGCTTCCGGCTGAGCGGCGCGTGCCGGGCAAACGGCGGATCGCAATTCAAGGCGCGACGGAACACAATCTCAAAAACATCGACGTGGAGTTTCCGTTGGGATTGTTCGTCGCGGTGACCGGCGTTTCAGGCAGCGGAAAATCGACGCTGGTGAACGATATCCTGTACCGCGCGGCGGCCAAGGAAGTGTACGGATCGCGGGCCCAGGCCGGCGCGCATACCGCGATCGGGGGTCTCGACCTGCTGGACAAAGTGATCGAGATCGACCAGGCGCCGATCGGCCGTTCGCCGCGATCAAATCCGGCCACCTACACACAGGTATTCACGCATATTCGCGACTTGTATGCGAAGCTGCCGGAATCGCGGGCCCGCGGTTACAAACCGGGGCGGTTCAGTTTCAACGTCAAGGGTGGCCGCTGCGAGGCCTGCCAGGGCGACGGGCAGAAGCGGGTCGAAATGAATTTTCTGCCGGACGTATATGTCACCTGCGATGTGTGCCGCGGGCGGCGCTACAATCATGAAACGTTGCAAGTGAAATACAAAGACAAGTCGATTGCCGACCTGCTGGAAATGCCGGTGGAGGACGCCCTGTCGCTGCTGGAAAATATCCCGCAGATTCGCGCCAAGCTGGAGACACTGGTCGAAGTGGGTCTGGGATATCTGCATCTGGGGCAGTCCTCAACCACGCTTTCGGGAGGCGAGGCTCAACGCATCAAGCTGGCGCGCGAGTTGAGCCGCCGGCAGACCGGCAAGACGCTCTACATCCTGGATGAGCCGACCACTGGACTCCACTTCGAAGACGTGCGCAAACTGCTGGACGTGCTGCACAGCCTGGTCGCTTTAGGCAATACTGTCGTGGTGATCGAGCATCATCTGGATGTGATTAAGACGGCCGACTGGGTGATCGACCTGGGGCCGGAAGGCGGAGAGCGCGGCGGACATGTAGTCGCCTGCGGGCCACCCGAGGAAATTTTGCGAGTGACCAGGAGTCACACCGGGCAGGCGCTGAAGAAGGCCTTGCGCGGCGGAAAAGCGGCATGAGTAAATACGCCCATGAGTAAATATGCGGCGGAGCCGCTTTCGTTCGAAGGCCTGAAAACCGTTCCGATCGCCGAACGTGGCGGAAAAGTAATGATCGACCACTTCGCGCGGCCTTACCAAAAGGGCGACGGAGTCGCACGGCTGCTGGGCTCGCTGCCGAAACTGCTCGCGGCAGATGTGTTCCGGGGCGTGATCGAAGCGCTGCAGCGAGCCAAGGCTCAGAAGCGCGCGATCCTGTGGGGCCTGGGCGGTCATGTGGTTAAGTGCGGGCTGGCCGACGTCATGGTGGACCTGATGCGGCGCGGATGGGTGACGGGTTTCGTGATGAACGGAGCGGCATCGATTCACGATTTCGAAATCGCCATCGCGGGCCAAACCAGCGAGGACGTGGACGCCGTGCTGCCGGACGGCCGCTTTGGCGCGGCGGAAGAAACCGGCCGCGAAATGAACACGTCGATTACGGAGGGGGCGAGCGACGGGCTCGGCATGGGGGAGGCCCTGGGACGGCGTTTGGATGAATTGGCGCGGCCGGAGTTTGCGCCGCACAGCATTTTGGTGTGCGCGTACCGGGCCGGCATTCCGGTGACGGTGCACGTGGCGGTGGGGGCGGATACTCCGCACACGCATCCGGCGGCAGGCGGGGCAGCGATCGGCGCGACTACGCATCATGATTTCCGGTTGCTGTGCTCACTGGTGCGCGGGCTGAACGATGGGGGCGTATATTTGAATGTGGGTTCGGCGGTAGTCTTGCCGGAAGTGTTTCTTAAAGCGGTGTCTGTAGTGCGCAATCTCGGCTATCCACTCACGAACTTCACCACTGCGAACTTCGATTTTCTGCAACATTACCGGCCGAAGCTGAATGTGGTCAAGCGGCCGCACGCCAAATCGGGCGGCCAAGGATTCGCTTTGACTGGCCATCATGAACTGATGATTCCGCTGCTGGCTGCGGCGCTGATTGAGGGTGAATCCTGACGACCGCAATGCCAGAACGCCGCGAGCCCATTTGGGGTTATCGAGACTTGGCGCTGTTTCTAAGCGCGGTCTTGCCGTCACTGGCTCTGGCTGCGCTGCTGTCACGAGCCAGCCGCATGGTGGCGCCCGCCTGGTTCTTCAGCGATGCGGTACGCACTCTGGTATTCCAGTCCTTTATGTACGTGTTCCTGCTGGGCGCCCTCTACTTAGTGGTTGCCTGGCGCTACGGAGAGCCGTTCTTGACCTCATTGGGATGGACCTTTCCGATTCCGCATGCGTTTTTGCTGCTGACGGCCGGGCCGGCTCTTACCTTCGCGCTTTCCGCGCTGGGAGTCATTCTGCGCGCGCCGCAGGATAGCTCCCAAATCGAAATCCTGATCAAGAGCCGGGCCTCGCTTGCGGCGATCATCCTGTTCGGAGTGGTTCTGGCCCCGATTGTGGAAGAGATGCTGTTCCGGGGATTCCTGTTGCCGCTCCTGGTGCGGTCGATGGGGCCGTGGCTGGGGATCTTGCTCACGGCCGTCCCGTTCGCCCTGCTGCACGGCGTGCAGAATCAGTGGGCCTGGCAGCCGGTGCTCCTGATCGGAATCGCAGGAATTGCGTTCGGCTACGTACGATACAAGACGGGGTCGACGACAGCAGCGATTCTAATGCATTCGGCCTACAATGCTATGGGTTTTTTGGGGTACACACTCACCCACTGGCGGACCTTGAGCTAGAGGCTGCGATAGTTGACCAGCGTGACGCCGGACTCGGCCAGCGCCGTGCGGACTTCCGCAGCAGTAAGAGCGCGCAGTTCACGCTCGCGGCTTTCCTTTAAGCGGGTGCGAGCGCCGCGAAGTTCTTCGCTGCAAATTCCGGGATGGCACATGAATTCGGTAGAACCCTCGGGCAGGGCCCGAATCAAATGCACCAATTCCGCTGCGTCGTAGCGGCCCGTGATCTGGAATCCCGCGAAGTGATCGGTAGACCGGCAGCCGTGGCGGTCGAGTACGCGCGCGAAGCGGTTTCTGACGACAACCAAAGCCTGGCTGGTGGCGCGCTGGGCCCACCCGATACGGGGCCGGGTACCTGGATGGAACGGGAAATCGAAGGGGCGGCGCACCCAAGGGATTTTGTACTCCTGCGACAGGCGCGCCACGGCGTCGAGCACCGGAGGCAGCAAGTGCGTGTGCTTGTGCGTATCCAGATGCGTGGGCTCCAGACCCGCGTCGAGGATGCGCCGCACTTGCGCGTGCAATTGTTCATAAATGCGAATGCGCCCGAGCAGCATGGCGCGGATAAGCTCAGCCATGGTTACGGGAAAAGGCGGCTCGCCGACCAGAACCAGGTGAACGCCGATATCGAGGGTAGGATTTTCGCGCGTGAGACGAACTGCATCGTCAAACGCAGTGCCGGTGGCCATCAGCGTGGTGGAGGTGAGGATGCCATAGCGATGCGCTTCGACAATTCCTCGATTCACGTCGCGCGTGAAACCGAAGTCGTCGGCGTTAACCACCAGTTGGCGCACGTTAGAAAATGGCGAGCTTGATACGCAGGAACTTCTTGGGGTTGGCTCGGAAATCCTTCATCAGGCCGTTGACCTCGCGTGTCGTGCTGTCGAGATTCTGATACAGCGACGGGTTCACCAGCAATTGTCCTATGGTGCCTTGGCCGCTGTTGATTTTATCCAGCAGGTTGTCCAGGCGGCCCATGGTGGCCTGGAGCTGGTTGTGTAGATCGTCGCTCTTGAGCAGCTTGCCGACGGTGCCCTGCCCCTGGTTGATGCCTGCAAGCAACTGCCGAACATCGGCGATAGTGGCGCGGGTGTCGTCATAGAGAGCGGGGTCTTTCATCAGCTTGCCAATGGTGCCGTCGCCCTTCTGGATGTTGTCAGCAAGATCGTTCACGCGGCCCAGCGTACCGCGAAGATCGGTGTAGAGGCTGTCATCATGCATGAGTTTGCCGAGGGTGCCTTCCTGGGAATCCAGGGCAGCGATCACGCGGTGGGTTTCATCAACAATACCAACCACCTTTCGGTACAGCTCATCGTCGGAAAGTAACTTGCCGATGGTCCCATTGCCCGCCTGAAGCTGGTCGATGATGACGTCGAGCTTCTTGAAAATTCCATTGAGAGAAGCAAGAGTGCTGTACCCTTGCTGAACTACATCGTCGAACTCGCGGGTATCCAGGCTCTTGATCTCGGCGCCCGGCTGGATAGTCGCGAGATTCCGGCCCTTCTTGATGTTGATGTATTTGGTGCCCAGCAAATTCTCGGCGGCGATGGCGGCCTGGGAGTCCACCGGAATCGAAGTAAAGTAGCGGTTATCCACTTCCAGCGTGACGCGCACGATGCGGTTGGGCTCGCTCGATCCGGAAAGTCCCACATTCGCTACTTTCCCAACGGTGATGCCGTTGAGGCGCACCGGAGCGCCGTTGGCAATAGCGGCGGAATCATCCAAATAGGTATACACGTCACTTCGCTTGGTGAACAGGCCGGTAGAGCTGGTCATCAGAAAGACCAGCACGGCGAATATGCAAAGCGCCGAGATGGCCAGCAGCCCGACCTTCAGTTGGGCCCATCGCTTCTTGGTTTGTAGCGCCATAGATCCTTAGGAACTCCCCGGACGCGCGAATTTCTGTACGTACGAATCGGTGCTGGCGCGCAATTCGGCTTCCGAGCCTTCAAAGAAGAGGCGGCCCTCCTGCATGACGAAGAACCGGGTGGTCAACTGGCTGCTCTCCGCACGCTCGATTTTCCCACTGCTCGGATTGTAGCGAAAATTGGCCATCAGGTGCCCGTCCTGGTAGCGGTGGGTGATCATGATGGTGGCGGTATTGCGTATATCGCGGCCTTTGAGAATCAGGTTGATGATCAGGTTGGCAGTGATCGGGTCAAGGCCTGCGGTGGGTGAATCGTAGAGTACCAGCTGTGGAGCTGTCACGATAGCGCGGGCGATCCCGGCGCGGCGTCGCATGCCTCCGGAGAGCTCGCTGGGAAATTTATCCAGGGTGTGCTCGAGTTCGACGAAGCTCAAGGATTCTCGCACGCGCCGGTCCACTTCGTCCGGTGGCAGGGTATTGCCGTTCTTGTAGACGGCATACTGGTTAAGCAACGGGTAGGCAACGTTCTCCGCAATGGTGAGGGAATCGAACAGGCCGCCTTCCTGGAACAGTATTCCCACTTTGCTGCGCAGCCCGTATAGCTGGCTTTCCTTGCGGCCTGTGACTTCTTCGCCAAACAACGAGATGTGGCCGGAATCCGGCTTGACCAGCCCTACCGCAGTCTTGAGCAGCATGGTTTTGCCGCTGCCGGCGGCGCCCAGCACAACCCGCGTCTCACCAGCCCGCATCGAGAAAGATACGTGCACCAGCGCGGGTGTGCTGCCGAAAGCGAGATTGACGTCATCAAATCCAACAACTACCGGAAGCTGCGCGGGCGATGATTCGGCGTGGATCATGATGTTCGCTATCCCAAATTCACAAACAACGGATCCAGCAGGGAGGTGATGATGAAGATCCAAACCGAAGCCACCACCACCGCCTTGGTAGTGGCGCGGCCAACACCTTGCGTGCCGCCGGAGGTATTGATGCCGTAATAGCAGCCTACCAGTGCGATCACAATCGCGAAAAGAAACGGTTTCAAAAGGCCTTGAGTGAGATCGTTATATTCGAGAATGCGCCATGCCGTACTCCAATACTGCGAGGTAGTGATGTTCAGCATGCCGTAAGCGATGAGCCAGCCGCCGATCAGCCCCAGAAAATCCGCGATGATGGTGAGCAACGGCAGGACCACGGCCATGGCGATCAGGCGGGGGGTCACCAGCTTCTGGATGGGGTCCGTGCCCAGGGCGCGCATCGCGTCGATCTGCTCCGTGACACGCATGGAGCCCAGTTCGCTAGCGATACCACTGGCGTTGCGTCCGGCGACCAGCAGAGACGCCAGCACCGGCCCCAGTTCGCGCACCAGCGTGATGGAGACGATCTGTCCGATTTGCCCCTCCGCGCCGTAGGTGGAGAGAGCGCGCGACATTTGCAGGGCCATCACCACGCCGCTGAAAAAACCGATCAGGCTGACGATGAACAGAGAGCCGACGCCGATGGCATCCATCTGCAGCAGAATGTCGTCGGCGTAATGCGGCGAGCGGATGATGTTGCGGAACGCGCGGCCGCTCAAGTACAGAAATTCCTGGAACGTCTCGACAGGACCCTTCAGAAAGTCGAGCAATCAGAGTCTCCCGGCGAGAAGGATGCTGGCATGGTTGATGTTAATATGAAAACGCAAAATGAAGGGCCTCACCGACATCCCCGGCATCATAGTGGGCCATGCATCCGATTATGACGGATTGACGGGGTGCACGGTGGTGCTATGTGAGCAGGGCGCGGTGGCCGGGGGTGACATTCGCGGATCGGCGACGGGCGTGGATGAATGGGACGTGCTGAGTCCATTCCACGTCACTCCTATGATTCACGGCGTGGTGTTCTCGGGAGGCAGTGCTTTTGGCCTGGAATCGGCCAGCGGCGTGCGCCGTTTTCTGGAGCACAAAGGAGTTGGATTCAAGACCGGCGCGGGACCGGTGCCGATTGTTGTGGGCGCGATACTCTACGACCTCGGCGTTGGCAAAAAGGGGGTGCGGCCTACCCGCGAGATGGCGGAAACCGCGGCGGCGGCCGCCACCGATAAGGCGGTGGTAGAAGGCGCTGTGGGCGCGGGAACCGGGGCAACCGTGGGCAAGATTCTGGGGATCGACCATGCGATGAAATCCGGCGTGGGTTCGTGGACGGTGCCGCTGGAGGGCCGCAATACCGGCGTGATCGTTTCAGCGCTGGCGGTGGTGAACGCCATCGGCGATGTGCGGGATCCAGCAAACGGCAAGATCGTCGCGGGCACGCGCAGGACGGCCGAGAGTGCTCCGGGCGAGGCGAATTTTGCCGACAGTGCGCGCCTGATGAAGAGCATGGGGCCGACCGGGTTCACACGCGAGAACACCACCCTGGTAGTGGTGGCGACCAACGCCGCGCTCACCAAAGTAGAGGCCACCAAGCTGGCGCAGCTCGGCCAATTAGGCATGGCGCGCGCCATTAATCCGGTGAACACGATGTCGGACGGCGATCTGGTCGTGGCGATGTCCTGCGGGACTTCCCGCGCTCCGATTGACGCGCTGGGCGTAGCCGCCGCGGAAGCGGTAGCGGAAGCGATCCTGCGCGCGGTACGCATGGCGCCGCCGCTCGGCGGATTGCCCGGTTTGAAGAAATGAGTCTGAAGAAGTAGGCGCCGTTTGCCGGAACTACCCGACGTCGTGGTTTACATCGAGGCTATCGAGAAGCGCATCCTTCGGCAGAAGCTTGAATCCGTACGCATCGTAAGTCCGTTTCTGCTGCGTACCGTCGATCCGCCGCTCGAAAGTACCTATGGCAAGACCGTGACTCACCTGCGCCGGCTGGGCAAGCGGATTGCGATCGGCGTGGAGGGTGGTTCCTGGCTGGTGCTGCACCTGATGATCGCAGGACGCCTGCATTGGCGGGCGCGCGGAGCGAAGGTATCAAAGCCTCGGGGCGTGGCGGCTTTCGATTTTCCCAACGGGAGTCTACTGTTGACTGAAGCCGGATCGCAGAAACGGGCATCGCTGCATGTGGTGGCGGGCGAGCCCGGCCTGCGCGCGCTCGATCCGGGTGGATTGGAAGTGCTCGACACCGATTTGGAGCGCTTCGCGGCTGCGCTCACGTTCGCCAATCATACTCTGAAGCGGGCGTTAAGTGATCCCCGCCTGTTCAGCGGTATCGGCAACGCGTATTCCGACGAGATCCTTTTCGAAGCGCGGCTGTCGCCTCTGGAGTTGACGCAGAAGCTTTCGCGCGAGGAGATCGCACGGCTGTTCGCGGCCACCCGCGCGACGCTAACTGGCTGGGTCGATCGCCTTCGCGAGGAAGCGGGCGCTGGCTTTCCCGAAAAAGTCACGGCCTTCCGGGAGGGCATGGCAGTTCACGGCCGCTACAAGCAGGACTGCCCAAGATGCGGCTCTAAGATCCAGCGAATCCGCTACGCCGCGAATGAGACGAACTACTGTCCCAAGTGCCAGACCAGCGGAAAACTGCTCGCTGACCGAGCGCTGTCAAGGCTTTTGCGTGAAGATTGGCCGGGGACATCGGAGGAACTTGAATCGCTTACCGTGCGCTGGGCAGAATCACCTTAAGATCGCTGCGACGGAAATCGCGGTCAAGAGTCAGTAACGCCCGGCCTTCATCCTTGGCGAGAGCGTAGGCGAAGCAGTCTCCCAGGTTGAGGGGATAGCGAAGGCGTGCGCCCGCGGCGATTTCAGCATGGCGTTCGGTGGGAGGAATCAGCCGGATCGATGAGGTCTCGATGGCTTCGCGAATATCCCGATAGGCCGCGGGTTGCCGGTCCTGAACGAGAATCAGCACTTCAGCGTAATTTACCGTGCTCATGGCCAGATCGCTGGAATTCGTCTGGAGATGATCCAGTACCCAAGGACCGCTTTTCTCATTGAAGAACACAGCCAAAAGTGCAGAGGTGTCTACGACCACAGATCATCCTCGCTGCGGAACCGCGGCTTGGGATTCAGCGGAGATTTCAATCCGAGCCCCAACCAGGAACGATAGTCGGAATGGGAGGAAGCGCGAGCCTTGGCAACGGCCTCGTGCACGGCTTGGCGGATCGCCTCGGATTGTTTCGCGATCCCCTTCTGTCGCATGAAACGCCGAAGATCGCGTTCGAATTCCTCAGTGACATTGAGATTAAGCTGCCTCATACAGACTATTATACAGCCCAGGGCTATATATGGAGGTTAGGCAGCAGCAGCGACCCGAATCGGAATCCCATGATTCGCGAGCACCGCTTCGACATCTTTCTTCATCAAGCGCGAGGCGTCGTAATCCACTGTAATCTTGTCGAGCTTGGGAGCCACCTGGACCCGAGCCATGCCGTAGGTTGCATGCACTTGGGCGATGTTTTCAAAATCGTCGTCGCTCAAGGGCCGGGTGAGACCGTAATGTAGCGTTACTTTCGTCATCAGTTTATTCAGGATATCAGTCCGGGTTGGAATCCGAAATGTTTTCCAGCTTCCACAGAATCTGGCGCAGCATCCCCAGCCAGACCTCGGCGTCGTGTGCGTTCAATTGCAGGCGGCGCACCAGTCGGCGGATCTTCATGCGTGTGGAGCCTTCTACGCGGGCGTGAACATAGCCGGAACGATCGAGGATGGTTTCGAGTAATTCAGTGATGCGTTCGATATGAATTGCTGCCGCCGGGCGCTTAGCATCGGGCGCGGTTTTAGCGGCGGCTGGGCTACGGATAATCTCGTAAAGACACACCGCCACGGCCTGCCCCAGGTTCATGGAGCCATGTTCTTCCCGCGTGGGAATTCGCATGAGCCAGTGGCAGTGCGACATGTCTTCGTTCGACAAACCGAATTTTTCGGAACCGAATAGCAGGGCTACTGGCGTCCCGGCAAGTTTCTTGGCGATGAGTTTGCCTCCGTATTCCAGACGCCTCAAGGGATGTTCCAGCACGCGAGGCCCTATGGCGGTAGTGCCGACTACCAGCGCGCAATCCGCCACGGCTTCGGCAACGGACGGATACTCGCGGGCTTGCTCCAGCACAGCGTGAGCCTTCACGGCCGATCGGGCTTCGCGGAAAGCAACGTGGTACGGGTTCACCAGCCGAAGCTCGGAGAAGCCAAAATTGCTCATGGCGCGGGCGGCGGCTCCGATATTCAGAGGATTGCGCGGGGAAATCAAGACGATTCTGAGTGGGCTCACGGCGTATGCGGCGGATCCTCATCGCGGCGGACAGCGTCGAGAACGCCGTTAATGAACGCGACGGATTCCTCGCCCGAAAACTGGCGCGCGAGTTCCAGAGCTTCGTCGATTACAACGGCTGGAGGCGTTTTCAGCTGGTTCATCTCGTAGGTGGCCAGGCGCAGGATGTTGCGATCCACGACCGGCATGCGCTCGATGCGCCAATGCGCCGATTTCGCGCTGATTCGCCGATCAATTTCCGCGGAGCCGGCCGCGGCGCCGCGAACCAGGTCCTCCATGAACTCGTCGGGAGGAGTGCGCTGGGGATCGTCTTCCTCCGAGCCGAGAGTTTCATAGAAAGAAGAAATGGCGTCATCGATTTCCTGTTTGCGCTGGTCCCATAGAAACAAGACCTGCAACGCGCGCTGGCGGG
>Ga0207674_10003034_pt1 | contig 20801 bp, 16 predicted proteins | sample KBSCornC72_FD_184303 | JGI IMG/M metagenome (GOLD analysis project Ga0207674, IMG submission 184303) | Corn rhizosphere microbial communities from Kellogg Biological Station, Michigan, USA - KBS Corn C7-2 (SPAdes) (version 2) | ecosystem: Host-associated > Plants > Roots > Rhizosphere > Soil ...
GCAGCTCGTGCGAGAGCGTCGCGAGGAATTCGTCCTTCAGCCGATTCGCCTCGAGCGCCTCCTGCCGGAGCCGCCGCGACTCGGTGATGTCACGCGCGATCTTCGACGCGCCGATGACCTCGTTGCCGCGCCGGATCGGCGATACCGTGAGCGAGATGTCGATGGGGCTGCCGTCCTTCCGCTGACGCACCGTCTCGAAGTGCTCGACGCTCTGTCCGGCCCGGATGCGGCGCAGCACCTCGGTTTCCTCGTCAAGCCGGTCCTCAGGAATAATCATCGTGATATGCCGCCCGATTGCCTCGTCTGCCTGATAGCCGAACAGCCGCTCCGCCGCCCTGTTCCAAGTCAGGATGTAGCCGTCGAGGCTCTTGCTCACGATCGCGTCTTCGGACGACTGGACGATGGCGGCGAGGCGCAGCGCCTCGCGCTCGATACGCCGATGTTCGGTGACGTCGCGCGCGATGCGCGACACGCCGGCGAGGCCGCCGTGCGGCCCGAGGATCGGCGAGATGGTCAACGACACTTCGACGAGCGAGCCGTCCTTTCGCTGCCGCCACGTTTCGAAATGCGCCACCCCCTCTCCCTGCCGGACGCGCTCGATGGCCAGGCTCTCTTCTTCACGCCGGGCGGCAGGGAGGAGCATCTCAATCGACCGGCCGGTGGCTTCCTCAGACGTCCAGCCGAACATCCGTTCCGCCGCACCGTTCCACGACGTAACCGTCCCGTCGAGGTCGCTGCTCATGATGGCGTCATCGGTGGAGGCGACAATGGCGGCCAGTCGCGCCGCGGCGTCGGCTGTGGGGCGGGTCATCGGCGCTTCATTATCCACGGGTCCATCCGTCCCCGCGCGCAAGAATGGCGTGCACGGCTGAGCTTGGACGCGGCGAGATGACTGATCCACCTGAGCGGCCAACTCCGACGCCGGAACGCGATCGCGGTCTGCGCCGCATGATGACGTGGGTCTTCATCACGCTGGTGCTCGTCGTCGGTCTCGCGTTCCTGGTGGTCGAACTGACGCTGCGCTATTTTCAGGCGCGCTGATTCAGGCGCGGGGGTTTCTCCCGTGCCGTTGCAGGTACTCGGTGCTGGCCTGCCGCACGAGCGCGGTGAGCTGGTCCGGATCGACGGGCTTCTGCAGCGCGGCGAACGGGCGCATCGACCGCGCGCAGGATTCGAGATCCGATACCGCCGATACGAGGATGACCGGTACGTCGGCGGTGTCGGGATTGGCGAGCTGCCGCGCGCGGAACTGCGCACCGCTGAAGCGCGGCATCATGTAATCGAGCACAATCGCGCACGGAGTCAGCGGATCTTTGCGGTGGATTTCTTCGAGGCGGACCAGCGCGTCGAGGCCGTCGTGCGCGGGGGTCACGTCCATCCCTTCGGCTTCGAGAATCAGCCGGAGGACCTCGCGTGTGTCCGTATCATCTTCGACGACCAGCACGTGGGGACGTGCCGGTGTCATGCCCATTGTGCGTTGGCGTCGGCGGTGAGGTCACGCACGAACAGCCGCGCCGCCGCGATGAGCGTCTCGAGCTGGCATGGCTTGCTCAGGACTGCGTCGGCCGCGCATCCTTCCGCGCGAAGCGCTTCGGGCGATGCGGTAATGGCAATGATGGGGGTGGACGCAACGTCCGGTTCGCTGCGCAGCTGCCGGCACACTTCGGCACCGCTGAGATCCGGCAGCCGGTAGTCGATTACGATCAGATCCGGCTCGAGCTCGCGCGCGAGCGCCAGCCCTTCGCTTCCCTGCGAACAACCGAGCGTGCGCATACCCGACAGCCGCAGCGCTTCCCTGAACGCGTCGCGGTTGTCCCGGTCGTCCTCAATCACGAGCGCGAATGGCCGCAGGCCCCGCTTCGTCGCCGGCCGATGCGCGGCGTCCAGCAACAGTCGCAGGTATTCGGCTTCATTCAGCGCCGCCTGGCGAGTGGGCGCCGTCTTACGAAGGAACGCCGAGCCGTCGGCGTTGCGAAGCTGGACTTCAACGTGCTGACCATACGGCACGAGCACGCACCGTACCTGCTGTTCCGCCCAAAGCTCGGCCGTAGTTTCCTGTGCGAACATGGGGACCCCGTCTGTCAACGCAACACAATCTCCGCTGATTGTCCAAGTCGAATACGGAAACGGTCACGCGGACCGCATCCGCACGGCTGTTCGCAAAGCGAATGCCGCTGCGAGATCGGGTTCTGCAAGGTTCTACAGGATGCTGCAGAACCCAGTAGAATCCTTATTCGGCCCGAAGGGCGATGGAGGGATCGACGCGAGCGGCGCGCCGGGCGGGCAGGATCACGGCGCCGGCTGTGACGGTGATGAGGATCCCGGCGGCGGCGAAGAACGATGCGGGATCGAGCGGCTGCAGGTCAAAGAGCAGGGCCCGCACGAAGCGCCCCAATGATGCGGCGGCGAGCAGACCCGCCACCAGGCCGACGGCCAGCACCGAGAAGGCGCCGCGCAGCACCATGCTGACGACGTCGGCGCGCGACGCGCCGAGGGCGATCCGAACGCCGAATTCACTGGTGCGGCGCACGACGGTATAGCTCAAGAGGCCGTAAACCGCCGCGCAGGCGAGCAGCAGCGCCGCGCCGCCGAGTGCCGCCGCCAGCATCGCCATGACGCGCTCCCGGGCGAGTGATTCGCGGATGCGTCCGCCGATTGTTTCGAGACGCACCGGCACCGCCGCATCGATTTCGTGCACCGCGGCGATGACCGCCGCACGAATCACGGGTGATTCGCCGGCGCGCACCTCTACGACGAGGTTCTGCCGCTCGAGGAGCTCCGCAACCTGCGCGAAGGGAACGTAGGCAATCCGGCGCGACGGTTCCTGCAGTCGCTGGTACTTGGAGTCCTGCACCAGCCCGACGATCTCCAGATCCTTGCGCGCCGCCGCACGTCCGATCGAGATCCGGTGCCCGATGGGATCCGCGCCGGGAAAGGCGAAACGCGCGAGCGATTCGTTGACGATCACGACTCGCGTTCCCGCCTCACGATCCGTGACCGCGAAGTCGCGCCCCTGCAGGAGACGCATGCCGATCGTTCGAAAGTATCCCGGCGACACGCCGTTGAAGTACACCGATTGATCGTGGCTGGGCTCCATCTGAATCGGTCCGCCATCCACGCCGACGCTCTGCGTCCACGATCCCATTTGATCGCTGATCGGCGGGTACTGCGACAGACTGACCGACTCGACGTCGGGGCCGATTGCGAGCAGACGCTGAAGCACCGAATCGTAGTACTGGCGAAGGCGTGCGGCGCCGTATCCGGCACCGACCGCGTCGGTTGAGACGACGAGGACACCCCGCCGGTCGAAGCCCGCGTCTCGCGACACGATGCGATCGAGGCTTCGGACGAACAGGGCAGCACCGACGAGCAGCGCCGCGGTCAAGGCAATCTGAATCGCCACGAGCCCCTGAGACCATCGCCCGGGCAGCGCGCCGGCCAGCGGACCATGCTGTTTCAACGTCTCGCCCGCGTGCAGCCGCGTCGCTTTCAGTACCGGGGCGACGGCGCCGAGGGCGGTGCTCAACACCGCCAGGAGGGCCGTGAACGCAAGGACACGGGCATTCACCCGCAGGTCGAGCGAAATTGTTTCGACAGACGTCGACATCATCACCACCAGCGCCGAGCCGCCCCAGACCGCGAGCGCCACCCCCGCCGCAGCGCCGATCGCCGTGGTCAATCCCGCCTCCGTGAGCATCTGGCGAATCACCCGCGATCGGCTCGCGCCAATCGCGAAGCGCACCGCGATCTCGCGCCGCCGCGCCAGGCCGCGCGCGAGCCACAGGTTCGCGGCGCTGGCGCACGCGACTGCGAGCAGCAGGCTCACGAGCGCCAGCATCATCCAGAGCGAATCCTGATATTGATTGCGGATGCGGGAATACCCGGTGCGCGCGGCGATCAAGGCGGTCTTTCGCCCGAGATACATCGCGCGCCGCTCGGGCGGCATGTTCTGGTTCGTCGTCGCTTCGAGTACGGCGGGCCAGAAGGTGTTCAGGGCGACGTTGGCCTGCTGGACGGTCACACCGCTGCGCAGGCGCGCAATCAGGTGCAGCCAGGCGGACGACGTGCTGGCGAGCCTGCCGACATCACGCATGACGCTCACCGGCACGGTCAGCTCGGGCGCGAGCCCCGCCGCCACGCCGAAGAATCCGGCGGGCGCCACCCCGACGATCGTGAACGGCTCTCCCGCAATGCGCACGACGTGGCCGATGACGGCGGGATCAGCGTCGAAACGCCGGCGCCACGCCTCGCAGCTGATGACCGCGACCCGGCCGTCGGCGCCGCCGCCGACGCGATCGTCGGGCGGCCCGAACAGCCGTCCCGCCGCGGGGGACACACCGAGGAGCGCGTAGAACTCCCCCGTCGCGGAGAGCACATCGGTCGGCTCGAGCGACTGGCGCCACTGCACGTTGAAGCGGTCGACGTCCCATGCCGCGACCTGCGACAGCACCGCGGTGCTGCGCGCCTGCACCTGCTGGAGGACCGGATACGAGAACGCTGGATCCTTGAAGTAGACGAGACCAGCCGGATCGCGCACCGGCAGATCCTTCAGGACCAGCGCGTCGAGCAGCGCGAAGATCATCGTGGTGGCGCCGATGCCGAGCGCAATGACCGTGACCATCGCACCCGCGAACGACGGCCCTTTCCGCAGGAGCCGCAGCCCGTATGAGACGTCCTGGGCGACGCTCTCGATCCATGGCGCGAGCCAGACGCCGCGGGCATCTTCGCGCGCCAGCGTCACGTTCCCCATCGCCCGGCGGCTCTCCCGGCCGGCCTCCTCGCGTGGCAGCCCGTTTCGCTCGAGCGCCGCCTGATGCGCGGCGCGGTGACACTCGATCTCCGCCGCGAGGTCCGCCGCGGCGCGCCGGTGTCGCGCCGCCCACCGCATGCGCCGCCACAGCTTCATCATGCTTGCCGCCTTACGCGAGTTGCAGGACGCGCTGGATCGCCGCCACGAGACGCTCGAATTCCGCGCGCTCGGCCGCGAGCTGCTTACGCCCGGCGGCCGTCAGCGTGTAGAAGCGGGCGCGGCGGTTGTTTTCCGATGCGCCCCACTCGGCCTTGACCCAGCCGTTGAGGAGAAGCCGCTGCAGCGCCGGATAGAGTGAGCTCTCACCGACCTGCAGGACTTCCCGGGACACGACCTTGAGCCGATCGGCCACGGCGTAGCCATGCAGCGGCCCGGCTACAAGCGTCCGGAGGATCAGCAGGTCGAGCGTGCCGGGCAGCAGATCTGGCGGCTGATTGGTAATCCCCATCTGTTTTTACTGCGCGTGGGGCCCCACCCCCACGCGCTCTCGCTCGGCGGCGGCGCGCCTCGCTCGGGCCGCAGGCGCTCCATCGATAGACGATGGGGATCATGGAAATGTTGGGGGCGAAAGTCAACACCCATCGTCTAGCGATGGGACGAGCTCTTCGAGCGGCGGCCGATTGCCGTCCGTGAAGCCCCGAAGCCTTGAAGCCCTGAAGCCTGCTAGGCCGGAACCTGCAGGTCCGGCATCGGCGGCGCCGCGAAGAGGCGGCGGCACGGCGCGGCGATCATGCGCGCCCAGCGCGCCGAGCGGTTGACGCGCGCGCTGTCGGTCGCGATGCCGGTGTTCGCGTACATCTGACGGTACAGCTTCGAGATGAGGACGAAGGCGAGCCGTGCCTTCAACGTGTGGCAGCAGGCCGAACGCTCCCACACCTTGGGGAGCGCGTAGAATTCGTCCCAGACGGACTGGGTACGCCGCCGGATCTCGTCGGCGTCCATGACCGGATGCGGCGTGTAGACCTTCGGCCGCAGCTCCTGCGGAATCAGCCAGTGGCGCGTCAGCGGCACGCCGCCGATGCGCGTCTGGTCCAGTTCCATGGTCTTCTCCCAGGCGGCAAAGTCGACCGTGCCCGGGAACGGTGTCAGCATGACGAACTGCGCGAACGTCACGCCGGCGCGGCTGGCGATGGCGGCGGTTGCCTCGAAGGTCTCGGGACGATCGCTCGGCAGACCGAAGATGAACGATCCGAGCACATGGACGCCGGCATCCTTGAACGCGCGGAGACGCTCGACGAGCGTTTCGCCGGCATAGTTGAAGTCCTTGTAGATGTCCTTGAGGCCGGCGGGGGTCACGGCCTCGACGCCGACCAGCGCGCCCCTGATCCGCGCGCGGCGCATGGCGTCCAGGAAGCTCGGATCCTCCGCCGCCTCCATCGTGATCTGCGTGAAGAACACCATGTCGTCGGGAAGCTTGGACAGCTTGTCCATCAGCTCGAACCGCTCCGCCCGCAGCGTTTCGAGGTTCAGACGCTGCGTCGGATCGGCGCGTCGCGACGCCATCTTGATGTCGGTCAGCGTCACGGGATAGAAGTTGTCGTCCGCGAGCGCGATGAACCGGAACCCTCGACGACGGAGCTCCACGATCTCGCTGACCACCGCATCGGCCGTTCGCTGGCGCGGCTTCTGTCCGTCGGTCTTCCACACCGAGCAGAACGAGCAGTGCTTGGGGCACCCGCGCACGGTCTGGACCGACGCCCACATGTATTTGTCGCGCGGGATCAGATCCCAGCGCGCCGGAACGAACGAGCTGGCGTCCACCTTTCCGCCTTCATAGACGAGCTTCGGCGTCCCTGCGACGCAGTCGCTCACCGCTTGCCCCCACGCGATGTCCCCATCACCTTTGACGACCGCGTGCGCGCCGCCGAGCTCATGCGGCTCGTCGGGATAGAGCGTCGCGTGGATCCCGCCGAACACCACCCACGCGCCCCGCTCGCGCGCCAGGCGCCCTACTTCGTAGCCGCGCAACGCATTGCCCGTGTGAATCCCGATTCCGACCACATCCCCGGCCTCGATCGCCAGGGGATCGAGCATTTCGAGGGTTTCGTCGCTGATGATAGGGTCGCCGAACTGGGCGGGGGTGGCGGCGGCGAGAACATACAGCCACCGCGGGGTAATAACGCCAACGCCAAAGGCTAGATGGCTGGGATTGATCAAATGCACGCGCACTAAGCGTTCTCCGGGTTCTGCTTGGAACCTGCGAGCCGTATGATTACCATACGGTCGCGCTCCTGTGAGACCGCCCCAACATTATCATCAGAACGCGTCGGGAAGGTGGCCTATGCGAGAAAGGCTGGCGGTCGTCATCTGCGTCCTCGTAAGCGTGTGTGCCCTGGCTGCGCAGAGCAACGCACCCGCGAAACTGCCGCCCGCGGCCGCCGAATATGGACCGTGGGAGGCTCTGGTCGCGCAGCCGCGCGCCGGCCTTTCGCCTGACGGCCATTGGGTCGCGTACGGCATCAACCGCTCGAATCGGGAGAACGAGCTGCGGGTGACGCGCGTCGCGGACGGCATGACCAAAGCGGCCGCGTTCGGTTCCCAACCGGTCTTCTCGGCGGACTCGCGGTGGGTCGCCTACGCCATCGGGTATTCGGAGGCGCAGGAAGAAAAGCTTCGGCGCGACAAAAAGCCGATTCAACGCAAGCTGGGAGTGCTGAACCTGAGCAGCGGCGAAATGACCACGATCGACGCGATCGAATCGTTCGCGTTCGACGCCTCGGGGACACACCTCGCCATGCGCCGATACGCGCCGGAGCGGAAGGAGGGGCCGGCGCCTGCTCCACCGGCCAGCGATGACGGCGCTCCACCGGCCGGGAGCACGCTCATCGTCCGCGATCTCGCGTCGGGCCGCGATGCCGCGTTTGGCAACGTGGCTGAGTACGTATGGCAGGACAAGGGTCCCCTGCTCGCCCTCACCATCAACGTGGAAGACCGGATCGGAAACGGTGTTCAGGTGCTGAATCCGGCCACGTCGGAGTTGCAGGTCATGGACTCCGCGGCCGAGGGGTACGTCGGGCTGGCGTGGCGGAAAGACGGCGACGATCTTGCGGTGCTGAGGACGTTCACCAACGCGCGCCGCGACGGACCTTCCCATGTGGCTATCGCGTGGTCACGCGTGGGCGGCGGGAGTCCGCAACGACGCGTGTACGACCCCGCCGCCGACAGCAGTTTCCCGTCCGCCACGCGAATCGTCGCGTTCCGAAAACCGTCGTGGTCCGACGATGGCCGCATCGTCTTTCTCGGAACAGCGCGATGGAACGAGAAAGCCGAGAAGGAGAAAGAGAAGGGTGGCGCCCCTGACGCCGAAGAAGAGCACGCGTCAGTTGACGTGTGGCACGCGCGCGACGTCGAAGTGATCCCGCGCCAGAAAATCGGCGCATCGAATAATCGGCGAAGGAATCTGCTGCGAGCGTGGCATCTGGACTCCGGATCGTCCGTTCAGTTGGCCAGCGATCCGTATGAACAGGTGTCGCCGTTGAAGTCCCAGCCGGTCGCCTACGTGGCGAGCTGGCAGCCGTACGCGATGGAGCGGTCGATTGGCCGTCCGGCGGCTGACGTCGCGCTCGTCGATCTGGTCACCGGAAAACGCACCCATCTCATCGACCGTATCGACGACGGCTACCTCCAGGCCAGCCCCGGCGGACGTTACCTGCTCTTCCTGAACGCCGATCATTTCTGGACGATCGACACGCGCACTCGCGCGATCACGAACATCACCAAAACGGTTCCGGCAGCGTTCGTCAACCGCGAGTCGGATGCCACGGTGCGGCAGAAGCCGCCGTTCGGCGTTGCGGGGTGGACCTCGAACGACGGGGCAGTCCTCCTCTACGACAAGTTCGACATCTGGCGCGTGGCCGCCGACGGCAGCGGCGCCTCGCGCTTGACCGACGGCGCCTCCGAACAGGTCCGGCATCGATACGTGCGGACCAACCCTGATGAGGAAACGATCGATTTGGACAAACCGATCGCCGTCAGCCTGTTCGGCACCTGGACGAAGCGTTCCGGGTATGCCTGGTTGCATGCCGCCGCCGCCACACCGGCGGGGCCTCAGGCGCGGTCTAAAGACCCCGCCCTGCACGGACGGGTCTGGCTGGACAAGAGCGTCACCGGGCTGGGCAAGGCGAAGGATGCGGACGTCTACGCCTACACCGTGCAGGCATTCGACGATTCGCCGGACATTCTGGTCGGCACGGCGGACCTGGCGTCCGCGAAACCGGTCACCGCGACAAACCCGTTCCAGTCGAAGTATGCGTGGGGACGAACGGAGCTGATCGAGTACAAGAGTGAGCGAGGCGAACGGCTCCAGGCAGCGCTGTACTATCCTCCCGGATACGAGGCCGGCAGGAAGTATCCGATGATCGTGTACCTGTACGAGCGGCTGTCCGACGGGCTGCATCGATACATCGCTCCCTCGGAGCGCGATTACTACAATACGAGCGTCTTCACCAGCAACGGCTACGTGGTGCTGCAGCCGGACATCGTGTTCCGGCCGCGCGAGCCCGGCACATCAGTCGTGGAATGCGTGGGTCCGGCGGTCAAACGGGCGGTGGCGATGGGCGTCGCCGACGCGGCCCGCGTGGGTGTCGTCGGCCATTCGTGGGGCGGGTTCGACACGGCGTTCCTGACGACCCATACCGATCTGTTCGCGGCGGGTGTCGCCGGCGCACCGATTACCGATCTGGTCAGCAACTACGGCAATCACCACTGGAGCTCCGGGATCGCGGAGACGGATCATATCGAGACCGGGCAGCAGCGCATGGAAGTCCCGCTCTACGAGGATCTTCCCGCGTACATCCGCAACTCCGCGGTCTTCAACGTGCAGAACATGAAGACGCCGCTGCTCATCGAGGTCGGCGACGCCGACGGCACCGTGTTCTGGCACCAGGGCATCGAGCTGTACAACATCGCGCGGCGCGCGAAGAAGAACGTGGTGCTGCTCGCGTATGCCGGTGAAGATCACGGTCTGCGGAAAAAAGCGAACCAGATCGACTACCAGCAGCGGATCCTGCAGTGGTTCGGGCACTATCTCAAGAACGAACCGCCGCAGCCCTGGATCGTGAACGGGGTCAGTGTGCTCGAGCGCGAGCAGGAGCTGAAGCGCGCCTCGAAGAAAGGGAGTTAGTGGATCTCGTCGGACTCGGCGAAAGCTCGCTCGACTACGTCAATCTGCTGCCGCAGGCGCCGGGGCCTGACGCGCCGTCGAAACTGCGCATCGACTCGAAATTCGACTCGTGCGGCGGCCAGGTTGCGACGATGCTGGCCGCGTCGAGCGCGCTCGGCCTGCGCGCCTCCTATCTCGGACCAATCGGCAACGACGACAACGGCCGCCGCATTGGCGAGGAGCTGACGCTTCGCGGCGTCGACATGTCGAATGTGATCGTGCACGAGGCGGCGAGCCGCTTCGCGATCATCCTCGTCGACGAGTCCACCGGCGAGCGCACCGTCCTCTGGCACCGCGACGAACGGCTCGCCGTGACGGAACAGGAGATCACCGCCGCGATGCTGACCGCGCGGGCGCTGCACGTGGACGGCGTCGACGAGCCTGCGGCAATCCGCGCGGCGGCGCTGGCCTCGGAACGGGGCCTGCTCGTGACTTGCGATCTGGATCGCGTGACCGATCGCACGCCCGAGCTCGTGGCGCATGTGACCATGCCGGTCCTGGCCGAACACGTGCCCGAGTCGCTGACGGGCGAGCGCGATCCGGAGCGGGCGCTGCGCAAACTGCGCCGGCAGCACCGCGGCGTCATCTGCGTCACCCTCGGCGTCCACGGATCCATGGCGCTCGACGGCGACCACCTGATCCACGTGCCCGCCTTCCCCGTGCATGCGGTGGACACCACCGGGGCTGGCGACGTGTTCCGCGCCGGGTTCGTCTACGGCGCGCTCGCCGGCTGGCCGACCATCGACATCCTGCGTTTCGCCAACGCCGCGGCGGCGGTGAGCTGCACCCGCCTCGGCGCGATTTCCGCCATCCCGAAGCTTGCAGAGGTCGAACAGCTTTTGCAGATGGCGCGAACTGAATCCCTAATCCCTCATCACGAATCCCTAATCGCTCAATCCGTGAATCCGGAATCCGCCGATTCGATCATTCGCGGATTCAGGGATCCGAAGATTCAAGGATGAGGGATGAGGGATGAGGGATGAGGGATTGTTCGGCTTTCCGCGATATACGGCGAGAATTTCTTGTAATCCAACGATCCCGACCAGTGTCGCGGCGTCGGCGCGATGCACGACGGGCAAAAATGCTCGCTCACCGAGGCGGCGCAGCGCCACGTCGAGCGGCTGATCGGGAAAGAGGGTCGCCAGCGGCGGGCCGATTAACAACTCGCCGAGCGGCACGTCAGCCTTGCCATCCGCCACCGCCGATTCCAGCACGGCACGATCGATTTCCATCCAGACGCCGTGGCGCGGGTGTGCAATCGCCACCCCTTCGGCCGCACGTAGACGCTCGAGCGCCTGTGCGCTGGGAAGTTCGGCTGTCAGAATGACTGGCGGAGGCCGCATTGCGTCCTCGACGCGCGCGATCGAGGACTCGCGTTGCTGCTCCATCGATGGCAGTGAGAGGCCGTCCTGATGGGACAGCACATCGAAGATGGCCTCGCGCTGATATCTGCGCGACACCAGGTACGCGATGGTGTTCGAGATCATGACCGGAAGCACGATCGAGTAGTTGCCGCTGACTTCGATGATCATGAAAACCGAGGTCATCGGCGCCCGGAGAATTCCCGCGAGCAGTGTGCCCATGCCGACGAGCGCATAGACGCCGGTCGTGCCGTGGAAACCGGGAATCACATGTGCGGCGCCGCAGATGGCGCCACCGAGCATCGCGCCGATGAAGAGCGTCGGCGCGAACAGGCCGCCCGGCACACCGCTCGAGAAGGACAGGATCGTCGTGCCGATCTTGAGGAACACGAGCACCGCCAGCACCCGCCAGGTGTACTGGTCGTGCATCGCCTCGTCCATGTAGGGGTAGCCGGCACCCACGACCTGGGGATACCACATCGCGACGAACGCGATCGCGACGCCCGCGCCCGCTGGTTGCAGAAATCGCGTCCAGCGTGGCAACGCGCGTAAGCGAACCCGCAGGTACAGCGCAAGCTTCACGAACACCAGCGCAACCACGCCGCCGGTAACTCCGAGGATCGCGTAGATCAAGAGCTCGATACCGCCGCCGAGGTGATACTCCGGCACGCGGAAGAGGGGTCGATCGCCGAGGAACAAATGGGCCACGACGACGCTGGACACGGCAGACAGCACGATGGCGCCGAGGGCAACCGCGCTCCAGGTGCCGATGACTTCCTCGATCACGAAAAGCACCGCGGTGATCGGCGAGTTGAATGCGGCGGCCAGCCCCGCCGCCGCGCCGACCGGCGCAATTAGCCGAACCGAGCCGCGCGACAACCCGCACGCGCGTCCGAAAGCGGAGGCGAGCCCGGCGCCAATCTGCAGCGACGGATCTTCTGGACCGAGGGATTGCCCGCTGCCGATCGCAAGCGCGCTGGTGATGAATTTTCCAATGATGGTGCGGAAGGCAATGTAGCCGTCGTACACGTACATCGCGGCCTTCGTCTGGTTGACGCCGCTGCCGCGCACCAGGGGAAACAGCTGCTCCACCAGTACCGACACGACGAGTCCGCCGACCGGCAGGACAATCCACAGCCGGGCCGGGTCGGGACGTAGCGACGGGCCGCGCAGCCACAGTCCGGCGATGTCGATGGCGATGCGAAAGCACACCACCGCAAGGCCCGAGAAGATGCCGATGAGGAGCGCCAGCGCAAGAAAGAGCTGCGGCTCGCTCAACCGCGGCAGTATGGACCGCTTCATTGAGCGGCGCCCTGGTGACGGTGAGCGATGCGCACGAGCGCGCGATCGGAGGATGTTTCCTGGGGGCAGCTCGCCGCCGCGGTTTCCGCACGGAGCACCGCCTGTAGTGTCTGCTGCAACAGATCGGGATCGACGGTGCGTGAGCGAACCAGCTCGTCGCGGAGCCGGCCGATCTCGTGCTTCAGCGTGTTCGACGAGTCGGCCGGCACGTTGACGCAGGAATCCACCCGGGCGAGCGCGGCATCCAGGTCTCGGACCGCACGCGCGATTCGCTCACGGAGTGGGAGGCGCGCCAGAAACGGATCCGCAGCGCGCGAGAGTTCGAGGACTTCGAGCATCTCGCCGATCGACGCGTCCGCGTCTCCCTGGGCACGCGCCGCGGTCAGATACCGTTCGGCAAGCGCGTCCTGGTCGAGCGCGAACGCCGCCCGGCCCGCGGCCGCGGCGGCCGACGGCCGGGAGCTCAGCACGGTGCGCAGAATGGGCAGCCCGCGAGACGGCATGTCCGCGTCCACCATCAGCGTCGCGACTCGTTCCTCGAAGGCAGGATCGCCGGGCAAATCCCCCGCCAGCGAGATGAGCTCAGCCTGCGCCGCCGCCGTGACGCGGTCACGCACGAGAAACTCGGCGAGCTCCAGGCGCGCGCCGCGGCGCGCCTGTTCGGGCTCATGACGCCACGCACCTTCGATCGCGTCGTGGTAGTAGCGGATCGCGGCGGTTGGGTCGCGATCCTCGACGGCGAGACGTCCCAGCTCCAGATTGACCGGGCCGTCGCCGGGCTGTTCATCGCGCAGCGCGAGAAGATACGTACGCGCCTCGAACCCGCGCCGGCTCGCGCGCAGTGCGCGCGCCAGCTCGAGCTTCAGCTCGCCGTCGTCGCGCGCGAACGTCAGCGCGTTGCGGAAGGCCTCCGCGGCGGTGACCGGATCGCCAGCCGAGAACGCGCGTTCTCCGCGCGCGCGCCACTGGTGCGCGAACCGGCGCTCCTGCGCGTGATAGGCGCGGGTGATGAATGCGGTTGCGATAAAAAACGGTACGGCGGCAAGGATGAGCCAGACGAGCACCTGTCCGCTCGCTCGCTGCCGCTCGTGGACCGCCACCCGATCATTGTATCGGCGGGCTGGTGCCGTAGTACCGTATCGCACCCGTGACCGATACGCGCACGATGCGAATCATCGATGAGCCGGTGCTGCGGCAGGCCGTCACGCACGCGCGTGCAGTGGATGTGATCCGCAGGGCATTTCGCGCCGACGGCGACGGACGCACGCACGTGCCGCCGGTCATCAACCTCGAGATCCCGGCGCATCGCGGCGAGTTCCACGTGAAGACGGCCTACATCGAGGGCGTGCCTCACGTCGCCGTCAAGATCGCGTCGGGGTTTTACGACAACGCGGCCCGCGGCCTGCCGACTGGATCGGGGCTGATGGCGGTCTTCGATGCGGCGACCGGGATGCCGGTGGCGATGCTGCTCGACAACGGATTCCTGACCGACATCCGGACGGGAGCCGCCGGCGCGATCGCCGCCGATGTGCTCGCGCGGACCGACATCGACGCGGTCGGCGTCATCGGCTCCGGGATCCAGGCACGGCACCAGATCCGTTGTCTTGGCATCGTCCGCGATTTCCGAAGGGTCGTGGCGTGGAGTCCCACGACGGATCGACTGCGCGCCTATTGCGACCAGATGCAGGCGGACGGGTACGACGTGCACGCCGCTCGAAGCGCCGAGGAAGTGTGCGCGGCGGCCGATGTCTTGATCACCGCGACGCCGTCACATCGGCCCATCGTACGCGCCGCATGGCTGCGGCCGGGCATGCATGTCAGCGCTGTCGGAGCGGATGCTCCGGGTAAACAGGAGCTCGAAGCGGCGTGCCTGCGCCGCGCCGACCTCGTCGTCGCCGACCGGCTCTCGCAGTGCGCGGCGTTCGGTGAACTGAGCCACGCCGGGATCGAGGAGAACCGCGTGATCGAGCTCGGCGCCATCGTCGCGGGAAGGGCCAGCGGGCGGACGACCAACGATCAGATCACGATCGCAGATCTCACCGGAGTGGGATTCCAGGACACGGCAATTGCTGCGGCGGCCGTAGCTGATAGCTGATAGCTGGCAGCTGGCAGCTATCAGCTGGCAGCTACAACTTGAACCCATCCCCTTCAGAGGCGGTCTGCGTCGCACCGAAAATCCGCCGCGCGTCGCTCCGGATCCGCACCAACTCCTCGTCGGTGCGCCCCGGTTTGTGATGGAACAGCCACAGGCCGCCGATGTCGTTCCTGGCGGCGAACTCGGCGCACTGCTTCCAGTCGCTATGCCCCCACCCCTTGAATTTCGGCATCTCGGCCGGTGTGAAGTGCGAATCCATGATCAGCGCGGCGGCGCCGCGGGCGAACTCCGCCAGCGGATCGTCGAAATCAGGATCCCCGAACTCGTGATCGGTGGCGTAGACGATGTCGCCTGTGGTGCCGCGCACGCGGTAGGCCAGCGCGCCGCCAGGGTGGTTCAGGCCGATCGCGGTAATGTCCATCCCGGCAAGCCGCAGCTCCCCTTCGTCGATCAATTCGACATCCGGTGGATTTGGCAGGCGCTGGTACGGTACGGGGAAAAAGGGAGAGTCGAAAATCCTGTTGACCCACCGGGTGTCGCGCGATTCCAGCGTCGGCGCAAAGATGCGCGGCGTCCACCCCGGTTCGTAGAGCTGCGTCAGAAACGGGATGCCCTGAATGTGATCCCAGTGGTAGTGCGTCAGCATGATCGGCAGCTCGCCGGGCGGTCCCGGGACCTTCGGACCCAGGCCGACGATCCCCGATCCGGCATCGAAGATGATCGTTCGCCCCGAGGGTTCATCGGTGATCTGAAGACAGGGCGTGTTGCAGCCGTGGCCGATGGCGGCGGGAATCGCCCACGGAACCGAGCCACGAACCCCCCAGAATCGAACCTGCATGCTCATCGTCGCTCGGCGAGCCAGCCGTTAGAAGTGGACGACGTATCCAATCGACACGCGCACACGGGTGCGCGTTCCAGCACCGTTGAAGGTCTCGAGGTCGTTCACGTCGGGGCCGCTGAGACTCGAAGGGCGCCCGAAGATGGTGCTGTTGCTGAACTGAATGGAAGGGGACAGACCGGTCGCGACCACGAACGACGGAGGCTGCAGAGTGACAGACGGCTGCGCGCTCAGGACGGTGTCGACGCGACTCGAGTGAAACTCGAGCCGCACGTCCGCGCGCAGGCCGTGACGCCTCGAGAAGTCGTACTCCACTCCGCCGCCCAGCATCCCGAGGGCGGCGCTGTCCTTCGTGCGCACCGACACCGTCGCGATGTCCTGCTCATTGATGGGGAATGTGTTCCCGAATAGAAAGCCATAGTCTCCGGTCAACGTCGCCGAGGGCGCCTTGCCGTCGTAGACGATCACTCCGGCGCCGCCGGTGACGTAGGGGCGCCAGCCGTGCGACTCCGGAAAGTGAAAGCGTAGGGCCCCCGTGGTGGTGATGTCGTGACCGTTCCCGGCGACCGACGCGGTCGTCGACGTGACGCTGTTGTTGAACGTAAACCCGGTACCGAGAAGATCGCGCCATGCGGCGAGGAAGCTCGTGCTTGTCGCCTCGATCGCGGCGTTGACCCCATCCACGAATTCGAGCTTGCTCGGCGCATAGTCGATATTCAGCTCGAGCGCGATCCGCCGCGTCAGGTATCTGGCGACACGGGCTCCAAACACGGCGCCGTCCTTGCGCTCCGCGATCGCGCGGCTCACCGCGGTATCGAGCGGCGTGATCCGGCCCGGCACGCCGAACCGCACATTGACGTCGTTCAGCAGGCGCGCGCCGTCGCCGAAGTACCAGGACGACACAGCGCGGGTGAGGCTGGCGCCTCCGCCGGTCGGCAGCGGCGGGCCGACAGGGAATTCCACGATTGGCGTACCGCTGGTCGGATTGCTGCTCATGACGTGGCCGCCGGCGTGGACTTCTAATTCCCATGGGGGCAGCGACGACTGCGCACGCGCGTCCGCTGCGAACACGAGCATGCCGGTCCCCAGGACCAACATGGCAAACCTGCTGCGAACTGACACGGATACTTCTCCTTCCAACGGGATCAATCCATCTTTGGCGGGCGCAGCGGCGGCAGGACTTCCTCGATCCGCGTTCGCGCAGACTCGAGCCATGGTGGCAGCACCAGCGACTCTCCGAGGTGCGCGGGATCCTCGTCGGCGGCGAAGCCTGGACCATCGGTCGCCAGCTCGAACAACACGCCGCCAGGCTCGCGGAAGTAGACGGACTTGAACCAGAAGCGATCGATCACCGGCGTGGCGCCGGTGCCCGCGTCCCCGATCTGCGTCCGCATCTCGAGCTGATGCGCCTCGTCGTCCACGCGCCACGCGAGGTGATGCACGGACCCCACGCCCCAGCCCCCGCGCGGGACGTCGCGGCGTTCACGGATGTCCACCACGCCCCAGCCGTCACGAAAACCGTAACGGGTCCAGCCCTCCTCCGTACCGAGCGCCTCGAACCCGAGCACGCTCGTCAGGAAGTGCACCGTGGGGTTCTCATCGCGTTCCCAGAGGCGTCCGCTGTGCAGCCCGCGCACCTGGGATTCGCCCGGGACGGTGCTCTCCTCCCACGCGGTGAACGGCCGTTTTGAACCGCGGGGGGCTTCAACGAGCGCCAGCCGCAATCCATGTGGATCGATCACCGGCAAGACCTGCGCGCCGAAGCGCGCCTCGGCTGGTGCGGTCTTCGCGCCGTAACGCTCGAGACGCGATGACCAGAACGGCAGACTGTTGAACGGCACTTCGAGCCCGACCTCAACCGCGAGGCCGTACCCCATACGCGGCGGCGCCATCTGCGCCCACGGAAAGAACGTGAGGTCGGTGCCAGGCCGGCCTTCGGCGTCGGCATAGAAGAGATGGTACGTGCCTGGATCGTCCTGGTTGACGCTCTTCTTGACGAGGCGCATGCCGAGGACGCCGGCGTAGAAGTCGAGATTCTCCTGCGCAGGACCGGCAATGGCGGTGATGTGATGAAGCCCGTTCACGCGGCGCATCCCTCGATGATACCGAAGAGAGGCGCCGCGCGTGTAGGCCGCGTGCCGGCGCGGTCTGAAGACCGCGCCCTACGTTTCGGTGGCTTTTCCGGTGGGCCGGGGTCTTTAGACCCCGGCGATCTCCAGCGTCGCCTTGATTCCGCTGCCGCGCTCACTGAACCACGTCTTGTGCTGGTCCCACGGAATGCGGCTCGTGAGCAGCTTCGACAGTACCCCCGGCCACTTCTTCTCGATCGCAACGAAGTCTTTCACCCCCATCGCGAAATGGCGCGGGTTCGCGTTCACGCTGCCGAAGACCACCTGGTTGCCCAGGACGATCAGCTGATTGATCCGCTCGATCGGCTCTTCGTTCACGCCGGTGCCACCGGTCACGCTCAACAGGCAGAGCACGCCGTTCGGTCCGAGGATCTCCATGGCGTCGAACACGACCCTGGCGCTGCCGGTCGCTTCGATGATCAGGTCCGGAGGCCCAATCTGTTTCGGCAGATCGAGCAGAGACGAATTCGCGACGCACACGTATTCCGCCCCCAGCTTTTTCGCAATCTGGGCACGGAAGTCCGTGTCGGGCTCGCGTGCCGCGACAACTGTCCGCAAGCCGCGAACGCGCAGCACCGCCGCGGCGAGGAGGCCGACCGGCCCGCCGCCGAGCACCACCCCGAGCTTCGGCTTCCAGATCAGCCGGCGCTGGATCAGGAATGCGTGATCGATCCCCTTTTCGACGACCGACATCGGCTCGAGCAGGACCGCGAAGTCGCGGACCGCCTTGGGAATCTTGTGCAGGTACTGCGGCGCCTCGACGTAGTACTGCGCCATGAAGCCGTGGCGGCGCATGATGCCGCGCTCCGTGTACTGTCCGCTGGTGCAGAGGTCGTTGTCGCCGGCCTTGCAGTTCGCGCAGACACCACACGGACGCCGCACCGTGGACACCACGAGATCTCCGGGCTTCCAACCCTGGACCTTCTTTCCCACGTCCTCGACGACGCCGAGGTTCTCGTGGCCGAGGATCAGAAACTCCTCCCCGTCTGGCGGCTTGCCGTAGAGGCCATGATTGATTTCGGCATCGGTGCCGCACAGGCCGACACGCAGCATCTTCACCGCGACGTCCGTCGGCCTCATCTTCGGATCCGGCATCTCCCGCATGTGAATGCTGTCCTGGACACCCGGTTTGACGACAATCGCTTTCATTGGAGGTTCCCTTCAAATTGCCAGAATCGCGGGAATTGCCAAAAATGCCAGAGTATCGTTCCCTGGTTTTTTCAATGGCGCAATGCGTTATCGGAAATCAGCCGCGGGGATTGGGTATTGGCTCGACGTGAAAGAGATGCGCATCTCCGGCCTCGAGCCGGACGTACAGTCCGGTCGCGAGAAGCGGCGCGCGCGGCCAGCGATACCGCGCATCGGTCAGCGCGTCCACGAAATCGAACTCCTCGCCGTCGGGGAGAGCCTCAGCAACCCGCACGTGCGCCTGCGAGGCTGCCGCACCGAGGTTGACGGCAACGACGGCGAGCCCCTCGCTCGAGCGCCACCGCCATGCCACGATGTCGTTGAAGGAGTGATCGCCGGCCCCGCTGACGTGCAGGAGGTGCCAGTCGCCGTCGTGCAGCAGGGACTGACGCGCGAACCGGAGCACACGTTCGTACATCGTCCGAATCCGATCATCGATGGGCTCGTCGGGCCATCGTCCCAACTGGACCGGCGCCTTGACCCGCCGACCTTCGAGCTGCCCGTCGAAAAAGAACCGCACCCCCGGACCGGTGGCCACGAGCGATGCGGCGGCCGGCAGGCATCTCGAGAGGGTTGCCGCGCTTCGCGGCTCGTCATGATTCTCGATGAATCGCGCCAGCCGCGAGGGCGCCGGTGAGGGCGCGGCAAGAACGTCGCGGACCGTCGAGGCGGCATCGCGCGCATGAAGCGCGTCGAGCAGGCGCTTGTCGTAGGCGAAGCTGAATCCCTGGTCCAGCAGGCTCTCCTCGAGATTCCAGTACACCTCCGCCACGTACTGAAGCGCCGGCACCGCCCGCGTCGTCTCCACCCAGAACTCCGCGGCGAGGCGCGGCCATGCGTCGCGAAGCACGCGCCTCCACGTGCTCTCGAACACGTCGTTCATCACGAGCATCGCCATATCGCAGCGCACGGCGTCGCAATGCGCCGCGATCGCGGCCAGCGTCGACTGCATCGCCGCGCGCGTGTCCGGATTGAAGTAGTTGAGCTGCGCGACGTCGGTCCAGGGCGCGAAGTATGGGTCGCGACCGCACGCGATGAATCTGTCGCCGTCGCGCGTCTCGATCCTGCGGAATTCCGTTGGCGCCCGGCGGTAGTCGTCGTCGGTTCCGGTCACGTAGCGATCGGGATGTTCATGTATCCATGCGTGGTCGAACGCGGTGTGGTTCGGCACGAAATCCAGCATGAGCCTGATGCCGCGATGGCTGAGGGCACGGCGCGCGGCGTCGAGACCCGGCCAGCCTCCCATGCGAGCGTCCGGCTCGTACGCCTGAATGCAGTATGGCGATCCGGGGAGATCATCCGGCGTCCACCCTGGCAGCACGCGGTCGTACTCGGCAACGAGCCCCTGATGCGTGCGCGCGATCTCACGGCCGACGGGGCTTCGCCGCCAGATACCCATCAGGAACACGTAGTCGAAACCCGCTGCGGCGATCCGATCCCATTTCTCGTCGGGAACGTGCTCGAGCGTGAAGGGTCTGACTCCGGTCTGCGCCTGGCGCAACCCCAAACGCTCGAGCCACGGCCACGCGCTGATTTCGTACAGGTGCGGATGTTGTAAGGTCATACCGATGCCGAGATTCAAGCTGCTGATCGAATACGCCGGCACGCGCTACAGCGGCTGGCAGATTCAGAAAAACGCCCGGACGGTGCAGGGGGAAATCGATCGCGCGATTCGCGAAGTGTCCAAGCGCCGCGAGTTCGAGCTGTATGGCTCGGGCCGCACCGATGCCGGCGTGCACGCGCTGGCGCAGGTCGCGCACCTGGAGCTCTACACAGATCTGCCACCGGAATCGCTGCGGCGCAAGGTGGAAACGCTCACCGCCGAGACAGAAAGGCTCGAGGCGGAACTGAGCGGCAGGCGTTTCAGCGCGCGACCGGAAGATGGCGCGGCGCGGATCACCCAGGCGCAGATTTTCG
>Ga0207674_10003035_pt1 | contig 20795 bp, 15 predicted proteins | sample KBSCornC72_FD_184303 | JGI IMG/M metagenome (GOLD analysis project Ga0207674, IMG submission 184303) | Corn rhizosphere microbial communities from Kellogg Biological Station, Michigan, USA - KBS Corn C7-2 (SPAdes) (version 2) | ecosystem: Host-associated > Plants > Roots > Rhizosphere > Soil ...
CGTTACAATGAATACAGGATTGCGGATAGGAGACGGCTCCGTGACCTGGATCGATTCCCCCGTGGACCGTCTCAAGCAGGTTTGGGAGAATGCGCTGGCTGAGCAGCTGGCACCCGTACATGTTTGACAAATTCCACGACGAATGCGGGGTGTTTGCCATCTACGGCCACCCGGAAGCCGCCAATCTGGCTTACTTAGGTTTGTACGCCATGCAGCATCGCGGCCAGGAGAGCGCCGGCATTGCATCGAGTGATGGCCGCCACATTCACAATCACAAGAGTATGGGCCATGTGGCCGACATCTTCACGCCGGAAGTACTGGGAACTTTACCGGGCGAGTTAGCCATCGGGCACACGCGCTATTCGACGGCCGGCGACACGGTGCTTTTGAACGCCCAACCTTTTTCTGTGGCCTGCAATAAAGGTCAGGTTGCGGTGGCGCACAATGGCAACATCACTAACGCAGCCGAACTGCGGCGCGAGCTGGAACGCGAAGGTTCCATCTTTCAAGCTTCGAGCGATACCGAAGTGATCCTGCACCTGGTGGCGCGGTCGCGCGAGCGGACGCTGCCCGGAGCGCTCCGCGAGGCGTTGCTGCAACTGGAGGGCGCGTTCTCGCTGGTATTCCTGGCGGAAGACCGCATCATCATCGCGCGCGATCCCCACGGATTCAGGCCGCTGGCGTTCGGGCAGATGGAGCTGTCGGGCGGTTCGATCTGCTACGTATTCGCCTCTGAAACCTGCGCGTTCGATCTGATCAATGCTGTCTACCTGGGCGATGTGGAACCGGGCGAGATGGTGATTGTAAGCCAGGACGGCATGACTCGGGAACGCTATGCCCCGGTACGGGCTCACTCGCATTGCGTATTTGAACACGTGTATTTTTCGCGGCCCGATTCGTTTGTCTTCGGCCGTCCGGTGGAGGAATCGCGCGAACAGTTGGGACGGTTGCTGGCTCAGGAACACGGCGTGGAGGCCGATATCGTGGTGCCGGTGCCGGATTCCGGGGTCGCGGCGGCGCTGGGCTATTCGTCTGAATCCGGCATTCCCTTCCGCCAGGCCCTGATTCGGAACCATTATGTCGGCCGTACGTTCATTGAACCTTCGCAGGCCATCCGCGACTTCGGGGTGAAGCTAAAACTCAATCCGGTGCGGCACCTGCTCGAAGGTAAGCGGGTGATCTTGGTGGACGATTCGCTGGTGCGAGGCACCACCAGCCGTAAGATCGTGCGCATGGTGCGCGGCGCCGGCGCGCGTGAAGTGCATCTGCGCATTTCCTGTCCGCCTACGATTTCGCCATGTTTTTACGGCGTGGATACGCCCAGTGTGGCGGAACTGATTGCCGCCAATAATACGGTGGAAGAGATCCGGCGCTTCGTCGAAGCGGACTCGCTGGGCTATCTGTCCATTGGCGGGCTGCGCGAGGCTGTCGCGGATCGCAACCACGACTACTGCTACGCCTGTTACACGGGCAATTATCCCACTGAGCTAGTGAACATCCAAGAGTTGATGAGCGCCAAAGACCGGCGAGGCTGAGTCCTCTTCCGCAGCTTGGGGTTGTAGGCGCAATACTTCTCCGACAACCGGCCAAGCGGGCACTTCCGGCTGCCTTTCCAATGAGGCAACCGTCACTGCCGCAGCGCGTACACGAAGAGCGCGCTGCCAGCACAGACAGCGACGTACTGGCGCCCGTTAATCGAATACGTCATGGGACCCGAAGAAACGCGGCCACCCAGGGCGGCCTTCCAGAGAAGTTTGCCGTTCCGGGCATCCAGGGCGAAGAAATATCCTTCGCGTCCACCACTGAATAACAGGTTGGTAGCGGTCGTCATAATGCCGGCGTCCGTCACATCGCTCATGGGGAAGTCCCACTTTTTTTCGCCGGTCTTCGGGTCGATGGCGCGGATCACGCCGTATTGTTCGCCATCCTTGCGATAATTGAAATTCCCCGCGACCACGGGCGGCGTGACATTGCGCGGACCGCCTCCGCCGAAGGTCTGGCCCTTCACATACTCGGCATCCTGCTTGACAAAGAACGACGAGTAGTCTTCCCAGGCCGGAATATAGAAGAGACCAGTGGCAGGGCTGAACGATGGGTTATACCAGTTGGTTCCGCCCTGGTTGCCGGGATAGATCAAAGTTCCTTCACGGTTGGATTGCGCTTGCGGAACCTTCATCGGGCGGCCCCGCTCGTCAAAGCCATTCATCCAGGTAACTTTCACGAACGGTTTGCCGAGTAGGAACTGGCCGGTAGTGCGGTCGATCACATAAAAAAGGCCGTTGCGATTACCCCACAACATGACTTTACGCACCCGGCTGGTGCCAGGCATTTGAATATCCGCGAGAACGGGCACTTGCACGGAGTCGTAGTCAAACTCATCGTGCGGAGAGAACTGGTAGTGCCACTTCAAGACGCCAGTATCGGCGTCCAGGGCGACGACGCTGTCGCTGTATAGATTGTCACCGGCGCGATGGTCGCCATTCCAGTCGGGCCCGGGGTTGCCGATTCCCCAGTAGGTGAGATTCAGATCAGGATCGTAGGACCCCGTGACCCAGACGGAGGCGCCGCCGGTTTTCCACGAATCGCCCGCCCATGTTTCGTTCCCCTTTTCGCCTGCACCGGGAATGGTGTAAAAGCGCCAGACGCGCTTGCCGGTGGCTGCATCATAAGCGTCGATGTGGCCACGGATTCCGTATTCGCCGCCGGCGACGCCAACGATGACTTTATCTTTAATGACGAGCGGGGCGTGAGTGACGGCGTAACCATCAGCCGCTTTATCGACTTCCACATTCCAGACCGGCTTGCCGTTGCGAGCGTCGAGTGCGATCAGGTGGGCGTCGATGGTGCCGAGGAAAACTTTGTCGCCGAGAATAGCCACCCCCCGGCTCAGGCGGCCGCAGCAGGGGCGCGAGTCCGGCGAGGGCGTCCAGGAGAAAGTCCAGAAGATGCGGCCAGTCACCGGATCGAGCGCAACGACATCATCCGGATTTTGAATCGTATACATGACGCCATCGACTACCAGCGGAGTCGCTTCGTACTTCTCCACCGAGTGAGCCTGGTAGACCCACTGCAACTCCAGGTTTTTCACGTTATCTGGAGTGATCTGTGTAAGTTTGCTGTAGCGCTGGCTGTTGAAGTTGCCGGAGTACGTGAGCCAGTTTTGCGGCTCCTTCTCCGCTTGCACAATTCGGTCAAACCCGACCTGGGCGGACGCCGCCGCTGCCGTTGCAAAAGCAAATATCAGAAGTTTCTTCATGGCTGGGAAATTCCTTTTAGGGACATCAGATACGCGATAAGGTCGGCACGCTCGGCCGCAGTGAGCTTGTCCTTGTAAGACGGCATCGGTGACCTATCGATGGGGGAGAATTGTTTAAGTTCGGAACGCTGGAAGGAGAGCAGGCGCTCCTTGCTGTCGATCAACTGCACGGTGAATGTGTCCTGATTGAGAATGCGGCCGGTGAGTGTGGTTCCATCGGCCGTAACGGCGCGGAACATACGATTCTCCGGCATAATGACGGCGTTTGGATCGGAAAGCGATTGATCCAATTCCACGACGCGGCGTAGCATGCCGATGTCGCTCAAGTCCGGCCCGAAGTACGAACCGACGCCTTGTGCGCGATGGCAGTTGATGCACTGGCCCTTGCTTAGGAACAATATCTTGCCGCGGGAGGCATCAGCCCCGGCAGGAAGTACTTGGCCGGCCGCGGCGGGCAAGGAACGCAGGTACGCGACGATAGTGCGGAGCTGCGGCTCGGGCATGGTCTGCGCAGGCATGCCCGTCCCGGGAATACCATTGCGGAGAATCTTCACGATATCGTCATCGCTGCGGGAGCGAGGAAACTTCGCGTGGGTAAAATCCACACCGGCAATCTGGTCCCCGTCAGGCCCATGGCAATAAATGCAATTGGCGATGTAGAGACGGTTACCGATGTCGATATCAGTCTTCGTATATGTGGTGCCGCCTAATTCGTGTTGGGCCGCCAGCGAACTGGCCATGATCAAGGCAAGAATGATTTTCCGCATACAGGCGTAGTCTCCGGAACAGGGTCATCATAACGCAATTTCAACCAGAGGTTCACGACCAGGGTTATCTCGCGGTCCACACCGGGGATGCGTTGCCGAGTAAGCAAGAGCAGACTAGCCCGAGGCTGGATCTCAAGTCTGGCTTGTAAGTGACGTCGCGCTGGTTCCGCCCGCCGACGTTAGGAGCGGGATGGGAAAGCCGTTTCCGCCGTATCCAACGGGTTGACTTCCCCGTTCTTGCCTCAAATTTAGCCGATTACGGAGCAAACTTACTGACGGGCGCGTGCGTGAAGGACCTCGCTCCTGCGGGACGTTCGGCGCATCGCGTACCCTCTTGGCCTTCTCTGCGAGCACCATGAGTCTGTGGTCGAGTCGGCAACGTTGAGCGGCGAGTTCGACGGCGCCGACAGTGGTCCGTTCGAATCGTTTTACGTTCGAGGCCCATCTGGCGCTCGGCGTAAGATTAATTCTCAAGCTGACATCCCACTCGGGACGGAGATGCGCGCATGAGCACCACCTGTCCCGTTCCCATGAAGTGCGGACCCGACGTACCGCGTATTGCACATGTCCGCGTTGGCAAGCGCTACGGGGATCATATATCGGAATTAGTGGCTCTGGCAAGCCAAAACTATCAGAATTTGTCGTTAATTAAGATTGAAAAAATGCCGAGATGGTTGCGATATAGGTCGCCCATATTAGGTGGGCCTGGAGCGAGCCTCCGCCCCCAATTGCAACGTACGATAACACGCCAGACAGGTGGGAGCGGGCTTGGGTCGCGCGCTGTGAATGGACTGAATCGGAGCCAAAATGGAAAGAGGGTCCGCAGGCGATAAATGAAACTACTCGAGCTGAATCTCTGGGGGCGCGTCGCGATAGCTAAAAAGCGGCTGGCCCAGGAAGTAGTGCAGTTTGGACGCCAATTAGACCGGAATGGATGAAAACACCAATAAATCCTTGGATCGTGGCGAGGATTTGTAGCAAAAGGTCAGAAGTTCGAATCCTCCTGTTCCAACCTTCGAGTGTCCTTGGGATCTACGCCAACAACGGGGCAGCCCCGAAGACCAAACTGATTACGCCACATATTACCTTGACGCGAAACCTGTAGGCTCTACGTCACAACGGGGAGCAGTCCAGGAGGGAGTCGGGTATCCTACCGGATGTGTTCTCGCGGGGGACGAACGGCGGCGTCGAGGCGGGCCGACTGATCCGCGTGGTCAAGCTGCAGCAGCGCGTCTGACACCCGGTTGACGGCTTGTTCTTCCTCGCTGAAACTTTCTTCGCTACGACTTTTAAAGTTGCGAGTCAGCGACGCGAGTTCCAAGTGAATTAGTTCGTGTACCACGGTGAACTCCATGTCCTGCAGCGTGGCTCTGAATGGCCTCCCGTAGTCGGCGGCATCCAGGACTCGAATCATCGCGGTTTTTTTGTCTGCATCCCAATGGACATTGCCTAGCGTCCCGCGTCTCAAACCACTTGGGTGAGACATCACGACAGAGACTGTCCAGTCTTGAAGGTTGAGGCGTTCCTGCCATCGAACGAGCCGCTGGCGGATGTAGTTCTCGGCAAGCAATCGGCGCTCGCCGGTGTTGGGTTCCTTTGGTGTCTCCGGCGCCAAGCATTTTCCGGCGAAACTACCGAGGAGAAATATAGCTATAGATGGAGCCCTAAACGGCCAAGAGAGAATACGTGAGTCCACTTGAAAGTTAAGGATATCACGTGATTACATAGGCCGCCACCGGTGCCTGTTGAGCATCTGTAGTCCGCTCGGGATAGCTCAGGAGCGGCCTCGAAGAATGTATGGCCGCTCCCGCCTTGTGTAGGTTACTGCACGTCGATGCTTGTAACGGCGATGGTCCCACCTTTTTCGGAACCATCGATCTTTGCCATAACTTCTTTCGACTGCGGCTTTGACGGATCAACTCGATCGGCACGATTCTTAAGAGCCGCCGAGGCTTTGGTATTGCCTGCGCTGTCGAGCTTGTAGACGGTGCCCGAAGCTTCCAGTGCGAAAGATGTGGTACTGCTGGTCGCGTCGCAAGCAGTCGCTTTCTTCTGTTGGTCGTAGCAGGAGGCATCCAGGAGCTTCCCGGAGTAGCTTTCGGCGAGTGCCGCCATTGAGAACACGCCGAATAGAGCAGCTGTTGATAGGAGTCTTCGCATTGCTTTTTCCCTTCAGAGTAAATTGGCCGATGGTGGTCGGCTGCGGCTCGTGGCAGCAGATTAAGTTCCATTAGCCGTCTAGAGGATCGACAAAGCCAGGTTCACTGCAATAAAAGCGGTTTGCGAGGTCGATGCAGGGCGCGATTTTGGACGCCGCTTGAAATACAGGAAAGTCTTACGACAAGTGAAAATTGTGCTCTTTCCTTTTGACCCATTTCGTGGTGGTGTTACCGAATGCAGGCCCATGACTTAAAGTTGGTAATCCGAAAGCCGGTAAAAACAACCAGGAAACAGACGCCATAGTAGAACATGTTTCTATTTGCCAGCTGGTGCTTGCCCGGACGCGTATCGACGACCCTGAGGGCGTGCCCTGCCCGTTACGGCGCCAGCATCTCCGTTAAGAATCGCAAGCTAGCCGCGCCGTCCTCTTCAAAGCTTCCGTTGCCTTCAATGGAAAGCCCACCCTGGTATCCAGTCGCTTTCACCAGCGAAAAGAAGCGCTGATACTGAGGGTCCTCTGTTGCGCTGTGAGGCCAGCGGCGGCCTGTAGGGTTGGCGAAATGCAAATGGACGATCTGTTTTTGCGCCACGCGAAGAATATCCGGATCCTCGTTTTCCTGCCGCAGGTGATAAAAGTCGACAATGATCTTGATGTTGGGGTGGTTTACTTCAAGCGCCAGTTTCATCGCCTCGGCTGCCGTATTGATAATGTTGCTCTCTTGTTTGCGGAGTGGTTCGATGCCGACTGTGAGATTGTTCTGCCTGGCGATATCTCCGAGAAGGTGAAGGAATTCCTGAATCTGCCGCCATGCTGTGTCGCGCGAGAATCCCTCGGGAACATTCCGGGACTGGCTGCTGCCCCAAACCACGACTCGTCCGCCAAGCTGGCGGCAGCGGTCGAGGTTCCGCTCAAGATAAGCCTTCACTTCGCCCTGCTGCGAGCGCGCATTCTCGCCGACCACCTGGAACCTGCGTATGAGACTTCGAAAGGCGCGGCAGCGGATGGGGGAAGCCAGGACATGCGCCTTTAGCGCCGCGAATTGCGCATTGTCCATCTGAGAAACTTCGGTTACTTCCATCTCATAGTAGTCAAAGCCCAGCCCAACAGCGGTATCGAAGTGCTCGGCGCTCGCGCACCCCCCGAATTCGATGTTCCCTACTCTCGCCTGCGCAGACCTGCTAGCCGCCACCGTACCAAGAGCAGTGAGAAATGTGCGTCTCTGCATGATATCTACTTGCTGCAACCCTTCTTGGTCTCTTCAAAGCCGTCGAATATGCGTCCGGCATTAGCGCCCGCCAGCGTTTCCATGCGGTGCGGCTGGCCCTTCTCGACGGTATAGTGGGCGACCGTCCCCCTGGAGCGCAGCCATTCCGCTTCCTTCTTCATCTCCGGGTGCCACATGTATTCGTCATTTTCGCCAACGTACATGAAGACGCACATCTTCGAGATCGCCTGGAGCTTCGCCACGCTGGGCTCCCACATATATCCGGGGAAGGCGGTAACTGACAAAAAGTACTGAGGATTCGCGGCCGCGACGTGGAACGCGGCGATTCCTCCGTTGGACGGACCGGCGACATGGAACTTGTTGTCTTGGATTTTGTAATCCGCCAGGATCAGCTTAAGAAACTCCGGGAAGATGCGGGCTCCGTCCTCGAAAAACAACCGATCGTCAGGGGCGGCGGGAGCGATCACGATGTAGCCGCGTTTTTCAGCCTCTGCGCGAAAGTTACGGTTGAGAACACTCTCCACCGTGTTCATGTTTTGCGGACCTCCACCGAAAGCGAGGATAGCTGGATAAGCCTTCGCTGGATCATACCCGTTGGGAAGAACGACTTTGTACCGGACTGCGGTTCCACCCACCCGCCTGGTCTTCTCTAGCAACTCCGCCTGGACGGGCTGTGTTGCGAACATCGTTACCACTACCGCCGCCGAAAGCAGCGGCATCCACTTCGAACTTGGGTGCTTCATTCAGGAAGACTCCTTATTTTGGGCACGGCGTTTTTGCGCGCGGGGGTTTTGGATACGGCTGTTTCGGGGGCGGCAGCAGCGAGGCCGGCGATCGCCGCCCCGTTGACACGCGCCACATTGGCAGTGAAAGAAGACGAGACTCTATCCGGTGTGTCCCCCATAGTGTGCTGTGAGATTAAGTTTTCCGAGGCCGAGGTCAAACGCACGGCTGCGAATCCACTCCGCTGGAACGGTATCTGATCTCCCCCGCGGGTGTAGCGATCGCTGCGGAGTATCAGTTCGATCTGTAGTATCGGGACGTAGCGTTGCGCGGCATCCTGAATATACCGGGCCAGACGGCGCGAAGGCGAGTCAGCGGGGTCCGGGGAGTAGATTCGCAGCCGATTGCCGGTTTCGCCTGAGCCGCCGGTGTCATCGTCGGCGCCCCCGATATCATTCAGTGCGATGCCGGTGTGGGTGGATGCTTCACCGACGACGTCGGAGCCGACGATGTCATTGTTGAAGACCGCCTCGATCTGCTCATGGCTGGCTTTGGCGCGCGAGGCATAGCGGGAACTGCCGACAAATCCGAGTTCCTCGCCTGCGAAGGCGATGAACACGATGGTCTTGCGGAAGTGGTACCGGCTCAATACGCGGGCGAGCTCAAGGACGACCGCGGTGCCGCTGGCGTCGTCATCGGCGCCGGGCGCGGGCGCTTCGGCCGCTTTGTCGCCGGTCGCGCGAAGGTTGATGGAATCGTAGTGCGCGGCTACGATGATGCGCTTTTCCGGTTGTACAGTGCCGGGCAGTACCGCGACGACGCTGGCGATATCCGTGGCGCCTTTCTTTTCGACGTCATAAGAGACTTCGAGCCGCTGATTGTAGCCGTGAAGCTGAGCGAAGATCCAGCGGCGCGCCGCGCCGATGCCGCGGGTCTTCTGGTTGGGGTCCGAGTAGTTCCCCCGCGTCTCAAAGCCGGCGAGAGTCTTTACGGTGGCGGCAATGCGGTCCGGCGAGATTTCGGCAACGATCTGTTGAATTGCCGGGTCGGGACGCGCGGTCTGCGCCGGCAAGTTCGCCGTGAGCAACAGCAGCACGACTGGCAGCCGCGTGGTGAGCCGCGAATGCCATTTCGGAAAGCCTGAGTTTGATGGGAAAACCAATGCTTGTCCTTATCTCACCTTACAGGCAAAGCTCGCCGCGTCATCGGTGCTGCCATTCCCTCTGTAGACGGCGACCTGCGGATAGGGACAAAGGGGGCGCGTGCGCTCCACTTTGCCGCCAGCGTAGCGCGACGCAAGGATTGAATCGGGGGCTTTCCCTTTCTCCACCCACTGCTCCATGGCGCCGATTACGTCGAAGCGGTCCGTGCCATCGCCGCCCCGGCAGTGGCCCATTCCAGGAACCATGAACAGGCGGTACGAGTCATTCACCTTGCCCGCGCCTCCCAGCGTATCTGCGACGCGGTTGTAGTAATTCACGCTGTTCTGCGGCGCGATTAGGTTGTCGCTCCAACCGTGGTATTGCAGGAGCTTGCCGCCGTGGCTGAAAAACGGCGCGAGATTCGTGTCCATTGCGTTTCTCGCCTGAGTTTCGCGGTCGAGCAGCGCGACGTCACGATCGAAATTGAATGTCTGGTAATCCCAGTTGGGATCCTTGAACACACCGTTTCGTAAGCCGGTCAAGATGAGCTGCGGCGGCTGCGCGCTGGCGGCGAATCCCCAGCCTTTTTCGCTGCCCGGCGCGAACCCCGGAAAAATGGGCTCATGGGTGCGCGGATTGACCGGCGTGCTGTATATCTTGCGCGCGCTTTCCACTTGCGCGGCCGTCAGGCAGTCTGGACCGTCCGCGCCTTTGCACAAAATGATGCTGGGATCGAACTTGCAGCGCGCGGGATCTTCCAGCACGCCGTCCTTCACGCCGTCGGTCGCGTCGCAGAAATTGAGGACCGCCCTCTGGATCACGGGAAACTTGGCGGCAGGTATGAAGCTGGCTTCATCCTTGTGAACGGTCTGTGCGATCCATATGATTTGCGCGGCGCTGCGGGGATTGTTGGCAGGCGCCCCGGCGATGACGCCATCGAAGTCGGCCGGATACCGCTGCAAGTCCTCCAAGCCTTGGCGGCCACCGGTGGAGCATCCGTTCCAATAGGAAAATTTTGCGTTTCGCGAGTAATACTCCGCCACGATCGCCTTTGACTTCACCACCATCTCGTGGACTGCGCGGTATCCGAAGTCGATGATCTTTTCCGGGTGCCCCAGCGCGTAGCTGCCGTCGTCGCCCTTGCCCTCGTGGCCGGTATCGGTGGATGCCACGGCATATCCCAGCGTCAGCGGAAGCCCCATCTTGTGATAGTAGATTTCGCCCGCCTGGCCGCCATTACCAATGGCCATGAGCTTGCCGTTCCATGTACCCGCGGGCGGAAGCCAGACTTCGATCTTGATTACCGAGTCGCTGGTTGGCCGCATGGTCGCCGCCACGCGGCAGAATGCCGGGAGGTTTTGATATTCGACATCGCCGGGCTGAAGTTTCAGTGAAAAAGAAGCCGGCGGCGCGAAAGCGCCCGGCGCGACGGGAGCCGCCATCGTAATTGCAGTTTGCGGTAGGGAGAGCTTCGAAAGATCGTTACAAGTGGTCGCGGCCGCTGCACAAGTGGCAAATACAAATACCGATGCGGTCAGGAAGGTGTCTTGATAACGTGGGCGCCTTGTCATTCTGCTTCTCCAATCAGTCTAAGTATTTCCCGATGGACAGAAAAAAGCTTAACGCAATGTGGCGCAGTTTGCTTGATCAAGAAACGCTGTCCTGGTCCCGGGTCGGCTCGCGCCATAACGCGCCGTATCCCACTCGGCGACGGATCGGGGTATTTCCACATCAGGCACTGTCAGGATAATCCCAATGCCCGTGGATTCAGAATTACCTGAATTTGCTACATAAAGCGGCCTTATACCTCTCGAACTTGCCGATACCAGTCTTAGTGAAGATTCAATTATTGCTTTCGAGCAAAAAGATGCCAGCGCGATCCGAACCATTGTCCGGCCTCAGTCTCGTGAGTGGAATTCTAAAGTCGAAGGGAAAAGAAAACACAATGGCAAATGGCAAACGTTCTTGTTGGCGTTTAATTGCGGCCGTTCTGCTGCTTGCAGTGTGTTCTCTAAACAGCGCATGGGCACAAACCGCGCCTGCGATGGGTACCGCAGTTAGCTTTGCCGTCTTGGGCGCCTCAACCGTGACCAATACCGGTGCGACATCCGTGGTAGGAGATGTGGGCGTCAGCCCTGGTTCTGCAATCACGGGCTTTCCGCCGGGAGTCGTGACAGGCACGATCCACGCAGCCGACGCGGTAGCGGCGCAGGCGCAAGTGGATGCTGGCACGGCCTACAATTCGCTAGGCGCCGAAGCTTGCACCACCAACTTGACGGGCCAGGACCTAGGTGGATTGACGTTAACGCCCGGAGTCTATTGTTTCGACTCGTCGGCTCAGTTGACGGGAACGCTCATCCTTAACGCTGCCGGAGATCCCAATGCCGTCTTCGTCTTCCTGATAGGCAGCACTCTTACCACGGCCAGCAATTCGACCGTGATTGCCAGCGGCTCTCCTTGCAACGTATTTTTCCAAGTCGGCAGTTCCGCAACTCTCGGCACAGGCACACAGTTTTCCGGAAACATTCTCGCGCTTACGTCCATTACGCTGACCGCCGGCGCGAGCGTGAGCGGCGGCAGCTACGCCCTCAACGGAGCCGTGACGATGGATACGAACGCCGCCACCGCTTGCCAAGGCACGCTGCAGGTTTGCAAAGTTGCCGGGAGCGGCGTCACTGAAGGAACGAACTTCTCGTTCAGCATCGCAGGAACTCCGGTTACGGTTGCAGCGGGTGCCGCGCCCTTGGGATCTTGCAGTGCAGCGTTAGTGGTGCCGGCCGTACCCACGATTATTGCCGAAACGATACCGTCCGGCAGCGCTTTGGCGTCGGTCGCCACTTTACCGGGCGCGGGTTTGTTGATCAGCAGCGATCTGGCCGCAGGCACCGCGACTGTCGCCGTCAATCCCGGAGGCCAGACCGTGGCGACCTTCGTAAACACAATTCCACCCCCTCCCATCACCGGCTTTCTGCAAGTCTGCAAGATCGCCGGCAGCGGCGTGACTCTCGGCACGAACTTCGCATTCGACGTGGCGGGAACGCCGGTCACGGTGGCGGCAGGCGCTCCGAGCGCCGGTTCTTGCGGCGCGGCGCTGACGCTTCCCGCCGGCCAAGTGCTGATTACAGAGACCGTGCCGATTGGTACGGCGATGACGGCGGTTTCCACCTTGCCCAGCGCGGGATTGCTGACCGCAAGCAATTTGGCCGCGGGCACGGCAACGGTTACGGTCATCGCCGGAGCGCAGACAATTGTCACCTTTACCGACTCGGTGGCGCCCACAACCGGAGTGCTTCAGATCTGTAAAGTCTCCGGGAGCGGCATCGTGGAAGGAACGATCTACTCCTTCAGGGTAGCGGACACTCAAATCACCGCCCGTGCCGGTCCCGGTCCCGGAGGTTTTTGCAGCAGGCCGGTGAACTTGCCAGCCGGTCCGGTACTCGTTATGGAGACTATTCCTATCGGCGTTCAGCTGACGGCCGTCAGCACTACGCCGAGCGGGTTGCTGGTGAGCAGCGACCTGGCGGCGGGCCACGCTATGGTGACGATCAATGCAGGGGGGTGGACGATCGTTACCTTCCAGAACGCCAGAATTCCCGTACCCCCTACGGGATTTCTGCAGATTTGCAAAGTTGCCGGCGCCGGCATCGTAACCGGAACAAACTTTGTGTTCCTGGCCGGCGGGACTCCGGTGACGGTTCCGGCTGGGCCTCCGCCAGGGGGATCTTGCAGCGCAGCCTTCGTGCAATCCGCTGGTCCCGTAACCATCACGGAAACCTTGCTCTCCGGCACGGTTCTGGCGGCCGTGACCACTTTGCCCAGCGGATTGCTATTGGGCAGCAATCTGGCCGCAGGCACGGCTACCGTATTCGTCCAAAACGGCGGACAGACCATTGTTACTTTTGTAGACGCGATTCCGGGCGGCCCTCCCACCACGGGATTTCTGCAGATTTGCAAAGTCGCCGGTGCAGGCATCGCCGTGGGAACCAACTTCACATTTACGGTTGCGGGAACTCCCGTAACTGTTGCGGCGGGACCTGCGCCGGGGGGCGCTTGCAGTTCGCCGCTGACGGAGCCGGCCGGTCCTGTGATCATTCTGGAGACACTGCCATCCGGCACCACGTTGACGGACGTCACCACTCTGCCGGGCGGGTCGCTGGTCAGCAGCAATCTGGCGGCGGGCAGCGTTACTGTCACGGTCAATGGAGGGGGACAGACCATCGCGACGTTCTTCGACACCATCATTCCCGTCCTTCCTGGCACCGGCTTTCTGCAAATCTGCAAAGTCGCGGGGGCGGGCGTTGCCGTCGGGACGCAGTTCACCTTCAGCGTCGCGGGTAACCCGGTAACGGTTCTAGCGGGGCCAGCACCAGGAGGCTCCTGTAGCGCGTCACTGGTCATGCCGGTGGGCGCTGCGTTGATTGCGGAAACCGCGTCTCCGGGTACGGGATTGAGTTCGGTGACCACGTCACCGGCCGGTTTGCTGGTCGCGAGTAACCTGGCCGCGGGCACCGCCAGCGTGAGCGTGAATGCCGGGGCGCAGACCATCGTGACGTTCGTGAACACCATCGTTTCCGACATTCCACTGGGCACTCTTGAGATCTGCAAACTCAGCGGCGCGGGCATCGCTCCAGGCATGAGCTTCTCGTTTAGCGTTAGCGGAACTCCGATCACCGTTGCGGCGGGATCGTGTGTATCGGCGGCGGCATTTCCGGTCGGTACCTCCGTCGCAGTGACCGAGGCACCTTCGACAGGCACAACCCTCTCGGCGATTAGCGTGCTTCCGGCAGACCGCCAGGGCGTTGTCGATCTAGCCGGACGCACAGTGGCCGTGCACATTGGCACCGGACTTACCGAAGTGGACTTCACAAACACAGCGGGGGGAGTCGGTCTCCTGAAGGTATGTAAGATCGCGGGATCGGGCGTCATGCCTGGAACGAGGTTCTGGTTTGCCATGGGAGCCGTGAGTTTTGAGGTTCCGGCCGGATACTGCGTCCAAAACGGCTTGTTCCCGGTGGGGACTGCGGTCACCATCACAGAGCAGTTTTCCCCGGCTGCCGTGGCTTCGGCGATCAGCGTTCTGCCTGCGGGACAGCAGGGGACGGTCGATCTCTCCGCCCAGACAGTGACCGCCACCGTAGGCGTCGGTGTCACGGAAGTTTACTTTACAAACGTGGGGAGGTGAGCCTCTATGACGACGAATTTTATCCTTGGGGGACGAAAAATGGGCTACCGATTATTGTGGAGCGCAATCCAAAGCGCCGTCGTGTTGGTTTGTCTCTCCGGCTACGCCCAGGCAGGTCTGATCGAGATCTGCAAGGATGATCGCCCGGCCGGCTCCCTGAGTGGTCTTTCCACTTTCACTATCGCTGGACAAACCGGGACAGTGGCGGTGCCGCTCGGCGCGTGCTCTCCCGCGATTCAGTTGCCGGATGGATTTGCCACGATCACCGAACTCGCTCAGCCCGGCGCCACTCTGATTAGCGTCTCCACGTTTCCGGGCGACCGGCTGATTAGCTTCAACGCGGCAACCCAAAGCGCCGTAGTGCTCATTGTGGCGGGCGACATATCGGCCCAGACGGTGGTTACCTTCACCAACGCACCCACCACGGGCGTCCCTGAACCGGGCACAGGGTGGTTGTTTGGCTTCGGATTGACTTTCTGGACTTTCCGGGCAACGCGGAAAAACTTGCGGATTCCGCCTGCCGCGTGTCCCTTACACGCTCTTCACGGCCCCTAAAGTCGATTCCGGGCTGCACGGCGATTCCGATTCGCTGGCTACGTCGTAAAGGCGCGATGCCCCGGCCCTCGCCTGCGGGGATTTTACTAAAGCGGGATTGAGGACCAAGCGCAGATTCGGTCCACAAGGAACAGGCGTGGGTTGACAACACCCCGGGGTCCACCGCAGCCCTACCGCAGTCCACAAAGACTTACGGCCGTCAGACCCATCAGTATTCCCACGTTTGGTATCCAACTGTAGTCCAAATTGGACGCCGCAGTGCAAACGTCGGGGTCAGGAAATCCCCTTTTCACGGGGCCCAAAGTTTTTTGGGAACGCCAGTCGCCGGATTCCGTATAAGAAATCAAGGATGCAAATGGCATACGGGTTCCACCACCTGCGCGAAATTATACGGCGGCTGTCACGGACCGCGGGCTTCGCCTCGGTTGCCGTGTTAACCGTGGCGCTTGGGATTGGCGCAAACACCGCGATTTTCAGCGTGATTAACGGCGTTCTGCTGAAGCCGCTCCCGTATCCCAAGCCGGACGAACTGGTGGGCATGTGGCACACGGCTCCGGGTATAAACATCCCCGAGTTGAATCAGGCACCCTCGAATTACTTCACTTATCGGGAGCAGAACCGGACACTCGCGGACATGGGCCTTTACAACAATCGCAGCGCGAGCGTCACCGGGTTGGCGCAGCCCGAGCAGGTGCAAACGATCGAGGTTACCGACGGCACTTTGCCGATTTTGGGCGTCCCTCCACTGTTGGGACGCTGGTTCGAGCGCAAGGACGACCTGCCGGGAAGCCCTAAAACGGTGATGCTGGCCTACGGTTACTGGCAGAGCAAGTTCGGCGGAGAGCGTTCCGTGATCGGCCGCCGCATTCTGGTGGATGGCGACGCGCACGAAGTGATTGGCGTCATGCCGCGCGACTTCCGCTTCCTGGATTACAAGTTTTCCCTCGTGCGGCCAATGCGGCTCGACCGCAACAAGACTTTCCTCGGCAACTTCAGCTACCGGGGCCTGGCTCGCATGAAGCCCGGCATCACTGTGGCGCAGGTGAACGCCGATGTCGCGCGCATGCTGCCCATGGTTTACGCTGCGTTTTCGCCTCCGCCCGGTTTCGGCGCGCACATTTTCGAGCAAGCGAGAATAGGTCCCAACGTGCGTCCCTTCGCAAAGGATTTGATCGGTGACGTGGGGTCTATTCTCTGGGTGTTGATGGGAACTGTTGGACTGGTCCTGCTGATCGCCTGCGCGAATGTGGCGAACCTAATGTTAGTGCGGGCGGAAGCGCGGCAGCAGGAGCTCGCGATCCGCTCGGCTCTGGGCGCGGGGTGGAACCGCATCGCGGGAGAGCTGCTATCGGAAAGCATGTTTTTAGGACTGCTGGGCGGAGCCGCCGGCGTGGGCCTGGCATATGCTGCGGTAAAGCTGCTAGTCGCGCTTGCGCCCGCAGGCCTTCCGCGACTCGGCGAAATTTCTATCGACGCCCGCACCGTGCTGTTTGCGCTGGCGATTTCCATCGCCTCGGGGCTACTATTCGGATTGATCCCGGTGTTCCGCTACGCCGGTATCCGGCCGGCATTGGGTCTGCGGCAGGGAAGCCGGTCGTTCAGCCAGAGCCGCGAGCGGCACAGGGTCCAGAACGGGCTCGTCATCGTTCAAGTGGGACTGGCTCTGGTGTTGGTGATCGGTTCCGGCCTGATGATCCGCACCTTCCGAGCGCTGCAGCGGCAATCCCCCGGGTTCACACGGCCGGAACAAGTTCAGACGCTGCGCATCGCGATTCCCGAGACGGAGGTGAAGGAACCTGAGCGCGTGGTCCGGCTGCAGCAGGCGATCCTCGAAAAGCTGCATCACATTCCGGGAGTTTCCGACGCTGGTATGTCCAGCAGCATGACGATGGACGGACGGACGAGCAATGACCTTATTTTTGCCAAGGACCGTACCTATGCGGAATCCGACCTTCCGCCTATACGCCGCTTCAAGTTCATTTCGCCCGGGTTCTTTAAAACGGTAGGCAACCCTTTGATCGCCGGCCGCGACCTCTCGTGGACGGACATCTACAACCTCACGCCCGTGGTGCTGGTTTCTGAAAATTTCGCCCGCGAATATTGGGGCAATCCAACAGCCGCCCTGGGTCAACAAATCCGCGAGAATAGCAAGGATGACTGGCACGAGATCATTGGCGTGACCGGCAACGAACTGGACGATGGCGCCAATAAAAAAGCCCCCACAATCGTGTACTGGCCGCTGATGATGAAGCAATTCTGGGGCGACCCGGTACATGTTATTCGGTTTCCGATGGCCTTTGCGCTGCGCACGCCGCGCGCGGGCAGCGAGCAACTGGCGACAGAGATTCGGCAGGCGGTATGGTCGGTGGACCCGAATCTGCCGGTGGCCGACCTCGGTACGCTGGTGGGGATTTATAGAAAATCGATGGCGCGAGTCTCCTTCACGATGGTGATGCTGGCGCTGGCGGGAGGCATGGCGCTGCTGCTGGGGATGATCGGGATCTACGGCGTGATCTCCTACTCGGTCACGCAAAAAACGCGCGAGATTGGAATCCGCACGGCTTTGGGGGCAAGCGAGTCCCAGGTGGTGGGCATGTTCGTCTGCCGCGGATTGCGCTTGTCGGTAGTGGGCGTCACGCTGGGCCTGGCGGGCGCGGTAGCGTCCACCCGGCTGATGACATCGCTGCTTTTTGGCGTTAGCGCGCTGGATCCCGCGACTTACGCCGCAGTCGCGGCCGCCGTGATCGCCGCCGCGGTTGGCGCCAGCTATTTACCTTCGCGCGGCGCCGCCAGAGCGGTCCCGCTTGACGCACTGCGGGCGGAATGAAAGTTACTCCTTGCACCTCCAAATTGGGCGCTGTGCCGCGACCGTCAATGCGCAAACCTTCAATGCAAGCGGAGCCCAATAGAGATACTGTGAAAGACAGGCCCACAATCATGCTGAGGTTCTCTGCGTTTTTCATCATGGCTTTGCTGAGCGCGTCGCCTGCTCTTTCCCAACAGAACGGCCCATCCCGTAAACCTGATGTTCCCTACGTCCCGACCACGGAAACTGCTGTTAAAGCCATGCTGGAGCTGGCAAAAGTCAAGAGTTCCGACGTAGTTTATGATCTAGGCTGCGGCGACGGCCGGATCGTGATCGCGGCTGCCAAAAGCTACGGCGCACGCGGCGTCGGGATCGATATTGATCCGGTGCGTATTCGCGAAGCCCGGAAACACGCCAACCAGGCCGGCGTGGAAAACCGGGTGGAGTTTCGGGAACAGGATCTGTTCCGGGCGAACTTCAGTGAAGCCACTGTGGTTACTTTATTCCTCCTGCCGTCCATCAACAAGCGTCTGCTCCCGCAACTGCAAGCCTTGAAGCCGGGAACGCGGATCGTCTCCAACACATTTGAGATAGGGGATTGGAAGCCTGCTCGTGAAATCGTCGTCAAAGACGACGCCGCCGACGACTACTATTTCGGGAGCAAGCGTCTTCTTCTGTGGATCGTGCCGGAACGCAGGTAGCTGCCGGGCCATCAAGGTCCTGGGCGCACAGGCATGGACGACTTCAGGATCGGGATATGATACACAGCCACGAGCACGCCTGGGAGCATACACGGCAACCTGAGGTTGATCCCGAGACCCTAGACCCCTCTGCGCATTACATTCGCGCCGCGCAGCGCAAGGACTCCCTATACCACGAGCGAGCGGGCGACTGAGCTTGCAGGCCGCGCCCTGACGACTCCGCTCCAAGCGAGTCCAACCAAGAAGCGCTCAGAGCGCAGGCTATCGCGCCAAAGCGCAGGCTATCGCGCCAAATAGAGTAACTGTTAAGTCGCGTGAAGGATCTAACATGTGTACCGGTCCTGGCGGAGGGATGTCGATGGCCCAGTGCGCTTACTGCAACTCTGATACTGCAGCAGTTGAGGCCGGCAAAGTGCCTATCTGCGCTAAGTGTTCGGACGAACGGCAGACTAAGCGTAAACCCCCGGCGTCGGAGCAGGAAATTCGCTGCGTCTTGATTCAGGATTTGGTGGATGCAACGGTGCGAGAGAAGGCGGCTTCGGATGAGTTCAACACCGTTATAGGCCAATTCCCCAGCGGTATGCCACACCCGGACGGAAGTGATCGTATCCAAGCCGCTTCACGCAAACTGATTGCCGCCCGGAAAGAGATGGGGCGAGCACATTCCCGCCTTAACGACTTTCTCGATCGTGGGATTATCCCAGCGGATCTCGCGCAGCAGAGGTAATTGATTTAGCCTCAATGCCGGGAAGCGGACAGAATCGAGGAGGGGGAAGCGTTTCATTGAAGGGCTCCCCCCTCCCGCCGATACCAACAAGTACGGTCCCTTCGCGTCCGATGGGAGGGCACCTTGCGGAACCCCGCCGGGTGGTATCTGCAGAATAGAGAGGTTTACCAAAGGAAAGGTTTCATCTTTTCCCGGGAAAGTTCCCTCCGGTGGAGCGCGGACCAGTCTTGTGCTTTTTCGTATTCGCCCGGACCCGCATACAGCCGGCGGGTTGAGCCACCGCGGCGCTGAGTCGAGGATTGCCACGAACTGATCTTGGCTTAGTTAGGTACCACCATTCCGATTAGACTCATATTGGGCGTTTTCGGCACAACTGTCCGAGATGCCGGCCTGGGGGAAATAGCGCACCTTCAACTTAGCGTTAGGCATAAGGACGCACTATTTCGCCAGGCAGATTGTTTCAAATAACCAGGATCGTTGTTTCCTCTATCGTCTATCGTTCAGAACATTTTGGCGCAATCCATGCTAGAGAGTAGATAGCCGCCCGAAGCTCCACTCGGGGTAATCGGCCGGCTGGAAGGAGTGAGAAATGAGATTCATTCTAGTGACCACTTTAGCCCTCACGCCATTGCTGGCTAAAGACAACGAGCCTGCAAAGCGGCTGGAGGAAGCGGCGGCCGTGTTCTCGGAAGTCATGGCCGCGCCGGACAAGGGTATCCCTCAAGACCTGCTGGAGAACGCGCACTGCATCGTGATTGTGCCGGACCTCAAGACCGGCGCCTTTATCGTTGGCGGGAAATATGGGAAAGGCTATATGTCCTGCCGCAACAGACGCGGCCCAGGGTGGTCCGCGCCGGCCACGGTCCGCATCGAAGGCGGGAGCGTCGGCTTTCAAATCGGCGGCTCTTCAACTGACTTGATCATGCTGGTGATGAATGCGCGCGGGGCCGACAAGCTGCTCGAGAGCAAGTTCACTCTGGGCGCGGAAGGCTCGGTTGCCGGAGGCCCCGTGGGGCGTACGGCAACAGCTCAAACGGACGCCCAAATGCACGCCGACATTCTTTCGTGGTCGCGGTCACAGGGTCTGTTTGCCGGTATTTCACTGCAAGGCGCAACGCTGCGGCAGGACCTGGACGATAATGCCACGCTGTACGGCAAGAAACTGGAGAACCGGGATATCGTCACCAAGGGAATTCGTCCGCCCAGGGCGGCTGCGAAACTGATGGCTCTCTTGAACAAGTATTCGTTCCGGGAACGAAAGGGCTAGTCCATCGTCATTGAGGGTTTGCTGCATGGCCGTGTGCCGACGAAGCCGGTCCGGGCGTGGCTTCCAGGTAACCTGTGTGGTGCTGATGCTGCAGGCGACTCCAGTTTGGGCGTGGCAGGCTGAGGCTATAGCCGTGCCCGAACTGGACGCGGGTTTTCACCTGCTGTATGAACTGAAGCCGGAGGCAGCGCGCGCCCAGTTTGCCGCATGGCGAGTTTCCTATCCGGAAGACCCCCTGGGGAGCGCCGCGGAAGCCGCCAGCTATTTATTCGAGGAATGCTAC
>Ga0207674_10003036_pt1 | contig 20795 bp, 9 predicted proteins | sample KBSCornC72_FD_184303 | JGI IMG/M metagenome (GOLD analysis project Ga0207674, IMG submission 184303) | Corn rhizosphere microbial communities from Kellogg Biological Station, Michigan, USA - KBS Corn C7-2 (SPAdes) (version 2) | ecosystem: Host-associated > Plants > Roots > Rhizosphere > Soil ...
GCCCTAGCAGCTGTCAACGGGTTAAGAGTGAGCATAAACGAAGTCTGCAATCGCCAACGTTTACGATCCATTCTTTTTGGAGATCTGATTGACCACTATAAACAGACTGAGCTTTGTGATAGATCAGAGTGGTATTCGGAGGCCACGAATGTTATCTATGCAGAGTTCCTAAAGACATGGATCCGACCGCACTGGGGAAAGCTGAATATCCGCGACGTTCGCACCATCGTTGTTGAAAACTGGCTGCGACAGTTACGCCGCAAAGACAAGAGTCCCTTGGCTAATACCACCAAGACAAAAATACGCAGCCTAATGAGTGTTTTGTTTAATCATGCTATTAGATATGAATGGCTGGAACAGGGAAAGAATCCAATCACACTCGTTCGTCAAAGCACGGTCCGACAAAAGACTCCCGAGGTTCTCGATCCAGATGAGATTCAATGTCTGCTTTCCCATTTAGAGTCCCCTTACCGAGTGATGGTTTTGCTCGCTGCGACGACTGGTTTGCGGCGCAGCGAATTATTTGCTCTGAAATGGAATGACATTGACTTCACGAACGAAACGCTGACCATCAGTCGAGCCATCTATAATCAGATCGTAGGAAACTGCAAGACCGAAGGTTCCTCGAGACCGCTGCCGTTAGACCAATCAATAGCGAGAGCGTTGTGGTCATGGAAGGAGCAGAGTGACTACTCAAAGCCAGATGACTGGGTTTTTGCCCGCCCTCACAGCCACGGGAAGATGCCGTACTGGCCGGCCATTCTTCTGAGACGGACAGTTAGACCAGCTGCGATACGAGCCGGCATCACCAAATGGATCGGCTGGCACCCCTTTCGACACTCGTATGCAACATTGCTGATTGCTAACGGAGAAAACATAAAAGTAGTGCAAGAGCTGATGCGTCATGGAAGTGCTCGTATCACTGTCGATATTTACTCGCAAGCCAGGAATCCAGAGAAGCGAGCAGCGCAACAACGCTTGGTGCAGATGATCCTTCCCGAAGACCGAAGTGAGACAGGAATTCCTTCTTTAGTTAGCGGGGGACTTCAAACCTCGGATCTCTCACCTACTGAGGTGCAGACAATGTGGAGTGCATTGGACCAAGAGGAATTGTTTATGTGAGCAGGATCAGAAACAGTACCCTCTGTGAAACAGGCTACCTTTCGAAGTTGTTTGATTGTGGGGAGAACCAGACAGTCAGTGGGCAAATAAGGTCGAGGGCTCGGCATTTGAGATTGCCCTTAGTTGATATTCGAGGCCTAAGGGTTGCGCAGCTTATGAGCCGGAAGAGATTATCGGAAGGCCGAGCAGAACGCTACTCCAGTTTCGAATATTCACTTCAAGGTAACGGACGGACGTTCTTCCAAAGATTAAGGTCGCGTTAGGGAGAGGGCTTCGCTCATAAGGCGAAGCGAGAGAACTACCACTTAGACATGCCTTTGAGATGGTAGGCTTTACTGATTAGATGATGGGCAGAAAAGTTGATTCGATCAAGAGTATTCCGCGCTTGCGCGATTGTTCCGTTCAAGCACTTAAGGAGGTCGGCGCCCACGGTAGAACCCGGCTCCTTTGAATAATAATTCGCGTTCTCTTTTCTTCGGAATTAAGTTAGACTTGGCGACGATCAGACAATCGGCATTCAACTGAGTCCGCACCAAGTAAAGGAAACCTGCGGTCGTCTTTGTAGCTTACTGGCTCGGCTACTTTCCTTGGCTCGGCTCCCAATAACTCTATCTCGGTCTTGTAGCAATGCTGCTTGGGGGCTTGCTCCTGATTGCTTCGCAGCTTTGAATCTTACGGTTCTCGCCCAGACAGCATGACCCGACCGAGTTGGCATCATTAGGAGTCACGACCGCGCGAAGTCCAATTCAGCTGATTATTTCCTCGCTGGTTATCGAAAATCGAACGTTGGTATTAAGAAATCGAGAAGATCAGGTACAGGCTTGCGATTCTCCGATTCACTCCCAATTCCTCCTGGCAATGCCATGGTAAAAACAACGAATCGTTCGGGCTAAGGATGCTTGCAGCGAGGACTACGATGGCAGGAAAGATAACTCTCGGCGTACCGATCCGGATCGATGGCCTATACGTGGAATCTGAAGGGCTGACATTTCTGCCGCCGATGGCAGACTTCTCAAGCCTCCCGTATTACCTGGCTGGCGGCTCTGCGCAAAACGCGAACAATCCAAATTTAGCGGAGACTGTTTTTACTCAGAGCAACGATTCCCTCTCCTTTCCGAAAGGGCTCCACCTCCACTGGGCGTTGCCGGATGCGCTGACGACTGGCCAGCATCGCAAGGGAAAAACCGTCTTCCCCGCCGTCCCTAACCGCTGGCTAGTGCGGCGGTTGGACCACGCTGGAAAGTTGGAGAAGTCGATGATCGTGGAAAGTGATTTCCTGCACCCATGCGATGAAAATGGCCAGCCAATGCACCAGCAACCAGCGGCAGGAATTGCATATTGGACACCCATCACCTTTCCTACAACGCGTCAGCAGGTCTCTAACAATCAGCCGGGAGCGGCGTTCCGATACATGGGCCGCAGCTTGCCATTAGCTGAGTGGCTAACACCATCCCCGGGAAACGAGTATTTAAACCAGCGCGACGGCAATTCAAAATACAAATTTTCTGATTATCCACTCACAGCGCTCGGCTATGGAGAACCGACTTTCGCCGCTTACTACCCAAACTGCTACAGCGTTTTCGGCTTCTGCGACACCGACCCTGACCTAAACGCAGAAAGCAGGTACGAGTACCAGATAATCGGATGGTTCAATGAATTGGACCTTGATCTCCTACAGTCCCCGGAGTTTGCTCAGCTCGCAAACGATGCGGCCCGCTACGATGCGTTACAGCACGAATACAAGTGGTGTGTTAATAAGACCGACAGGAACCATCCCTTCCCAACACTAACTGTCTGCTTTGGCTCTCTCACGCTCTCTCCCAACCAGGTGAAGCCCTGGCAGTCGGACAACGACACTTTCGGTATCGCAATCGGTAACACGGGTGGCGAGGCGCTCGCGGCGTTGCTGGCAGACGGTGTTGCCACGCCGGAACAACCTGCTGACAAAGTGATTATCGAGGATCAACTCGAGGCGATGAACATGGCGGCGGCACTGCAGGGAGTGGAAGTCGATTTCGCAGCCCATTGTGCTCAAACTCGTCATCAACGTGGGTTTCGTGGTCTCGCCGGCGGAAACCGCTGGGCCGTACTGCCGAAACAGACGAACCCGCCGCCCGTTTCAGCGGCGAAGGCAAACCAAAACATAATCCCGCAACCGCCGCTGCCCGATGCGGTGGCCCATGCTCTCGACGCTCTCAACACTGCCCAGGAGGCTTACAACATGGCGCAGCAGGAGATCGCCGAGTTGCGCTATCAGACCTTCTGCGACTGGCATAAATTCCTCACTGCCTGTTACAGCGATCTGCCAGGCATAGGCCCCTTTAACGCACAGAAGTTTGACTTGGGGAACTTCATCAGTCAGCAGGATCTTCAATGGCTCACCCGCAAAATCGATCAGGCAGGAAAGCTGGTCCTGACGAACGACACGGCTGAGGCAGAGGGATTGATTACGGCCACACTGGCTCTCAACACAAGTGCGCTCACACCAGCGCAACCAGAAAACAAAACTCTTGCGGTGCAGGTAGTGCTCCGCCTCAAGACGCTGATCGATTATTTGATTGCCGCCAAAATCACGGACCAATTCGAGATCCAAAGCCGACCCTCAGAAAATTTTTGGCGACCGCGTGAACCAGTAGTCCTGCTTTCCGGTCCAGTTGCAGTTTCCACGCCGCGGCATGGCGAAGACGGAAATCTCGCCTGCACCGTGCTGGACCTGCCGGACGCGCCAGGTACGCAAGCATTCTTGAATGCCGTAGACAAACTGAAGCCCGCCGGGGAAAGTCCGTTCGTGCAGACCCAGTCCAGTTCTCCCTGGCACCCAATCATACTTGACTGGAGCATTTCAGTGTCGCCAGCGAAAACCGGCCGCGAGCCTAATCCTGATATCAAAACCACATTGAGCTACGCATCAACTTTTGTCACCGGCAATTTTCAGCTTCAGGAAAACGAACCAGACTTTTCGTTACCTAAGGGGTTGTCTTTACTCGACCGAAATACTTACGACGGCCGTTGCGTGATGACCCCCACCGCCAACACGCAGCTCGATACCAATCTGCGTACCTTCCTGATGAAGGCCACACTCGAAGACTGTCGCGACCGAACCGCCACTGGAGAGGCTGGCTACATTGACCATCTCATCAGGTGGTATCAGCAAAAGCACAACATGATGACGCCTATTGAGGATGGCGAAAAGAGTCGCTGGCTAAAACTGCAGCGTCCCTTCCTCGATCCAGTGAACAATGACGAGAAAGGCAACCCTCTCCTTCTACCCGTGCAGGACTTGTTCAACTGGTACGGCGAAAAGCCGCTCAGCGCGAATAACACTGTCGGGAAATCGAGCGCCACGCAGCAAGCGCAAGATCCAATCTACAGCGCGATCCGCGCTCTATCTCAACTCGACGGAATGTCTGTCTTGTCGCAGGCGCTTGGTGGTTTTAACGCGGCGCTCATGACCCGCAAACAAGTCCTCCAAATTCCGATTGAGAATCCATTGGAGGACGCGCTTGTCCCACAGTCTCTCTTTCACAATCTCAACCTAACCGCCCGTGTCGCACAAACCGTAGGCAAGCATCATCCGATGTCGCCGGTCGCCTCCAAGGTGTTCAGTCCGATTCGTTCGGGGATATTGACTCTCGAAAGCTTGAGCCTGAACGACACCTTCGGCCAGCAGTGGAACGCGCCCCTGAACTGCGCGCGCCTCGTCACTAGCAATGGACTGGCAGATCCGGATCTCGGCGCTAACGTCACCTATCTGCCGCCACGTTTTTCTACGGCTGCGCGGTTGAACTTCCGCTGGCTAGCCGCGCTCTCCGGCCAGAACGGAATCGATGAAGTAGAGATAAACAGTGCTCCGGTGACAAACCCGATCTGCGGTTGGCTTCTCCCCAATAACTTTGACAACAGCGTGATGGTCTACGACACCATCGGGAAACCTTTGGGTTCGATCAACATAATGGGCGAGTGGAGGCCGGCGCCAGGCAAGAGCGATCGCATCGCCGCTGCTGCGATCCCTAACCCTCATCTTCGTCGGCTGATTCGCAGCCTCATCGTCGATCCGGGGAAATCGGCTAGTGAGGTAAAGCTTCGGCAAGACTTCCTGACAAGCTTCTTGTCTACGCTCGATAGCGCAATGGAAACCATCGAGCCGGCCAGCTTCGCCCAGCATGAAGCGCTTGCCCTGCTCATTGGCCGCCCGATCGCAGTAGTTCGGGCGCGAGTCGATCTGCAGCTTATGGGCCAACCTACGGATGCCGAACTGATCGACGACCCGAGCATCACTGGCGGCAAATCTATCCAACTTAAGCAGTCACAGAACTGGAAGGCTTTTGTGGACCAGGATTGGGATGTGTTCGCTTACGACTGGGGAAAATTCTACGGCTGTAGTTACGACCAGATAATGGTGGACCAGTCTTGCCCTTTCTCCGAACCGCCTAAGGCCGACTACATGCGCACGACCCAGGGGTTCGAGAAGGTCGTCATCCCCATGCGTCTTGGCGAGCACAAACTACTGAACGACGGATTCGTTGGCTTCTGGAAAGAGATGCCGGGCGGCGAACTCGACAACGTCTTTCACGCACCGCAGACGCTCGCCGATCTCAAGATTAGTGAAGACGTTACATATAAAGAAGGTCGCACTACGCCGTGTATCCGCGCTTATGAATCCGGAGTTACTGATAACCTCAGCTTGAGCCTGCAGGACAACCCGCTTGCGCTCACAATCCTTATGGACCCGCGCGGCGTTATCCATGCAACCTGCGGGATTCTGCCTGTAAATCAACTCGAGATCCCATCAGCCTATTATGCCGATGCCCTCAAGCACATGGCCGTCACTTTCCTTGTGAGCCCGCTCCTGACCGATGCCACAGAACTCCATGCCGCTACGCCTAAAGAGGCCGGATATGTGTGGTCCTGGGTAACCCAACCGAACGGATCAACTTGGGAAGAAACAACAGTTATCGCCGAAGCGACGGAACAAGCGCACTTTTTCAAACCACCGAAAATAGTTGAAGGCTGGTTGAAACTTACACCGAAGGACCACCCAGAGGAGGAACCTCGATGAACCAGGAAACACAGCAGGCTGAGGCCGTCTTCACATCACAACTGCTGGACGCAACAGGTCAGCCGTACCTCATAAGAAACAGTCCTCAATGCAACGAGTTGATCTGGGCATTGGTTAATAACCAGAATTCGGAGCTCACCGTGACGCCCTTTCCTTCAGGTAAGGTTGATGAGAAACAATATCACTTCGTGTTTGAATTTAGTCCCGGAGCCCTGACCAAGGCACCCAAGCTGGATGGCTGGGACGTATATGCCGCGAGGGACAACGATGGCCTGATCAACTCACTCTACATCGCTCTCTCGGGCAGCAGCCCACTCAGCATTGACCCCGGCAAGAGTAACAAAGCAGCCTTAACCTATATTGACGCTAATCCGAAGGACTCAGACACCACGAAGATCGACGTTTCGCTGACTACTGGATCCAGTGACCTGGTCAAGCAGGGCGACAAGCCGATCCCAAACAAGACCTGCGGTTTCACTCTTACCATGGTCGAGGCGAACACGCCCGCGCTGTCGGTTCCGCCGCTTGCCGTAGATTTTGTCGGTCGCCGCACCGTGCTTAATGATGGCCAGAGTAGCAACAGCTTTACTTTTGCTCTCACTAACATGACTCAGGCAGACATCACCTTAACGAAGGATGTGAAATTCGCCGTCTGGTTTGACGCCGCGCCGAACGATCCCACTCAAGGCTATCCCTCGGCGCTAGCCAGGGTGCAAGACTTAACTGATACGCACTTTGGCTTGACCGCATCGCCCGATTGGAAGGTCACACCTCCTCCCTCCATGGTGGCGCTCACTCCGACTCCCGTCAGTCCGATGTGGCAATTCAACGTCGCCAATGACTTCGTTCTTAAACAACAGGACCCTGTCTTTTTCACGTTTTCAGGCCTCAAGACCGATCTCGATCCTGGGGTAACGCGGATGTATTTGCGCTTCGAGGCGCTGCCAGGCTTTCCCCCTGGAGTTCTGATCGCCGAGTTGGAGAAAACACCGCTCCTCTACGGCCTCGCCCGCGGTCAGGGGTGCTACCTTTCCGCCGGCAAACCAGAGGGCAATACCCCTCATGCTCCGAATTACGATAGCGGTCTATACGTTCAGCAGTTCGGCGATGGCGCAGCTGCGATCTTCAACGGGGGAAGGGTTGGCATTGGAACTGGGCCGGGGGTACCGGCTGCGAAGCTCCACATTGTAGATGTCAATCAAAATCCTAATGGAGGCACTTTGATCCTGGGATCCGAGAATCCCACCGATGCCGGACTGAGGTTTGGATGTGAGACGGGGTACGCATGGATCCAAGCACATGCAGGGAAGCCGCTGGCAATCAACCCCCTTCTTCACAACGTCGGCATTGGAACGGCCACGCCGGGAAGTTCCCTATCTGTGGCTGGTGGAGTAGCGATCGGCAAAACTTTCGCGACAGTTACGCCCGAAGTAACTCAGAACAATCTCGCCGTCGAAGGTAGCGTTGGCATCGGCACGACCAAGCCGGGAAGTTCTCTCTCTGTGACCGGCGGAGTGGCCGTTGGCAAAACCTTCGCGACAGCCACGCCCGCAATAACTCAGAACGATCTTGCCGTCGAAGGCAACGTCGGCATCGGGACCACCAAGCCGGGAAGTTCACTGTCTGTGACTGGGGGAGTCGCAATCGGCGAAACCTTCGCGACAGCTACGCCCGCAATAACTCAGAGCGATCTCGCCGTCGAAGGCAGCGTTGGCATCGGGACCACCAAGCCAGGAAGTTCACTGTCTGTGAGTGGTGGAGTCGCAATTGGCAAAACCTTCGCGACAGCTACGCCCCCAATAGCTCAGAACGATCTCGCCGTCGAAGGCCACATCGGCATTGGCATCCCAAAGCCGAACTGCCCCCTGAGCTTCCCTGATGTCCTGGGTGACAAAATCTCCCTCTGGGGTCAGTCCAGCAATCACTATGGTGTTGGTGTCCAAGGTGGACTGCTGCAACTCTACACCGACGGTTCGGGAGGCGATATCGCCTTCGGCTATGGCAGCAGTTCCAGTTTCACCGAGACGATGCGCATCAAAGGAACCGGCAATCTTCAGATTGGCGCGTCGAATGATCCAAAGACTGATTCGAGGCTCGCGTTAACTAACGGAACTTACACCGCGTTTGTCGACACAAACCTACGCGCGGAAATCTGTAACGATATTCATAGCTATCAGGCTTTAATGCTTTTAGGTAATCGATCCCGGCAGGCGGGGCAGAGCCCTCGGTGGGTACAAGCCTGGGATAACCTCGAGGTCAAAGGCAACCTGTATGTGTCAGGCAAGGCGTGTGTTTATTTGGACGCCTATAAAGCGTGGTATTACCTCACGTATGAAGGTGGGAATTGGGGTGTCTTCTACGGAAATGATCCGGGACCAACGGCCCCCTCTGACCTTCGCTTGAAGAGCGAATTGCAATCAATCTCGTCAGCCTTAGACAGAGTGCGGCGTTTACGCGGGGTGACCTATCGGTGGAACGAAAACGCAATCCGGCATTTCACCAGTGACATCGAGACGACGATGTCTGCGGGACCCAACGCTACAGAGCAGGAGAACCAGAAGGTCTGGCAAGCTGAGCATGACAGGCGGCGCGACCGACTCGCCATGACGCACATAGGCGTCATCGCACAAGAGGTCGAAGCCGTACTCCCCGCGGCCGTCACCACCGATGCCGAGGGTCACAAATCGGTGCGCTATCACAACCTGATCCCGCTACTGATCGAGGCCATCAAAGAGCAAGACCTCGCCGTGACAGCCCAAGCCTCACTTTCGGCTCGTCTACAAACCGAAATCGAACAACTTAAGCAAGCTCTGCAAGCGCGCTCCGCAGCACGGGCAGTAGGTTCCGTCTCCGAAGTCGCGCTTATCAACAAAAGCGACAGGGGTACCTCAAACTAATGCGGGACCAAGTTCAAGCCCGAATCGAAACTTTGCGGAAGGAATTGGAAGTGGGCCAACACCGAATGCATGACCTGGAAATGCAACTGGCCCAGTTGCGCGAGACGATGTTGCGCATCAGCGGCGCCATCCAGGTGCTGGAAGAACTTAAGGCGGAGGCTACATCAGTCTCCGGTACCCAGGACGATAACCCCGGCAAGCGGGGGAAAGAATGAACGGATCCGACTGTGCCAATTGCCCTGTCGTCGTTCGGTGCACTACTTGGACCTAGATTTGAGACTCGTGAGAAAACAATTCAGACCCTGCCAAAGGAGCTCTCGTTTAGGAGGTTATGATGGCCTGGAGACTTGAGATTCATCACATCGGACTAGATAGGAGGGGGGATGCCACATTGATTCTGGCCATCAACGATGGCATGGGGGCAAATCAAGCGGTTCAGAGGAGATCAATGCTGATTGACGGCGGTATGCATCTGGAACATGCCTTTGTCGACAACTACATCCAGGCCCAGATGGGGGTTGTCGCCGGCGCCGCCGTGCCGCCATTAGATGTCATGGTCGTTACTCACTATGATGTCGACCATTTTCGGGGAATCACAAGCTTGTTGAGACTAGGAGGTGCGGCGGGGCCGCCAAACATCTACGATAACGTCATCATTTTTGACCAGGGGTTTTCTGCAGGGAGTACTGATAACAGCTATCTGGTATATCTCCAGAATGTCGCGCTTCGCGGTGCGCGAACGCGCGTGACTCGCAATGTACTTGGGTTAGCAGCTGTGCCGCCTGTTCCACCGGCGCCCCCCGGCGGTTGGCAGGCATCGAATTGGTTGTTGAATGACGAAATCATGTGGACAAATGGTGCCGGCGCGCCGGTGACTCCTGCGGCTCTCCTCGGTGCTGTAGCCGGAACCAATCTCAATCCTCCCACAGTAACCTGTGTTGCTGTAAATCAATTTGTTCAAGGAGCCGTCGGGAGGCAGACGGGCGGTGTTCTTGGTGCAGAGAGATTAAAAAATGAGCACAGTCTGGGGTTCATTGTTCAGTTCAACCACTTCAGATATTTCATTGCGGGAGACTTGGAAACTGCCGAAGAGGACGCGGTTCAAAATCATGTAAACCCTGCTGACGACCTCACCAACAGGGTGATTGCGATACACGCGAGCCATCATGGGGGAAACACCTCAACGTCACGAGCATTTGTGGATAGGCTAAAGGCCGATGCCGCTTTTATTTCGTGCGGTAATGCCAACCAACATGTTCATCCCTCTCAAGAAGTTTGCAATGTTCTGGAAGGATATCCCTGGGCTGCGCTTGCTCACCCCGCCGAACCGCCTCCTTCACCCGATCGACCGGTTTACTACTATTTGACTGGGTATCAAGTAATCAACATCCCGCCGAACCTTCCGCAATCCTACGGTGATCCTAATGTTTCAATAGTGGCAGGGGATCCACAGGCGGTACCGCGTGTTCCCGGTCACATTGTGCTCAGGGTATCGCTGCCTCAATCCCAGAACGATCAACGAGGCGAGTTCTATTTCGGAGTGCGAGAAGCAACCAGGTGCGCTGCCCAAAGGGCGGGCGCGACAGCAATTAATGCCACGGCCATCGGCGTCGCAGCGGCAAATGCCATTGACGCAGCCGGGATCGACAGCCGACTGCAAGCTGTGCAAGCCGCGGTTACTGCAGCGGCAAATGCAGCCGGAGCAGGCGGTGCAGTTATTGCGGCGGCAAATGCAGCGGCAACGGCGGAAGCAAGTGGTGTTGGACCTAGTGGAGTGAATTACAGCGCGGGAACAATCGCTAACCATACTGCCGTCCAGACGATAGGAAATGGTGGCACTCAAATCGAAGCGGCTGCAGCTGGAGCAGCCGCTGGCGCGGCCTTCGCCTCTGGAGCCAGGCACGATGCAGCAAACGCAACTCGGGACGCTTGTCTGGGTGCAAATGTAGCCGCACTGGCGGCACTGAATGCACGCCTCCAGTGTTTTCTTGCGATTGTCGTCGCAGTTGGAGTCGGTCTCTTCAACGTTGAACTACATGATTATTTCACGGCAGTCAATCCTTACAATACTACGCACTATGGATAGCGGCTGACGCTATTGTTGATCCTGCTGGCGAATTTTGCTCCAAGGCGGCATTCTCGGCGTTCCTTATTTGCCTGCCTTTGAATTCCTTCATTCGACACGAAAGGTGCAGCGTGGGCAACTTTACTTTGGCAGCGTTGAAGCAGCGGTTCGATCAGGAAACTGCTCAAGCAGGCAAGGTTACCATCGATCAGCAAGTGCTTGCCGATCGGAGGAATCTCGCTTTCGTCGCAACCATGCCGGGAGCGCAACTCGTGCTGATCAATGCGCGGACAGCTTTGGACCAAAGCGATGTTCCCCACAAGCTGACGGTTGTCGGGAACCCGGAGATCGACTGGATGATCCAAGGTGTAAACGGAGCAGGTCTGACAGCAATCAGCATCGCATTGACTTATGACGAGATTGAATCCAAAGCTGCTGACTCCACGATGGCTTTTGAAGGCACGCTCACAATCGGCGAGCATCCTGTTGTATGTACTGGAAGCGCGGCAGAGAAAGGTGGGCTGAAGTTCGCGCTGAAGGAAGGGCAGGCGATCACGGCACCCCTGACGGCTGTGGGAGAGTTTGTCGCCGGCTCGCGTATGTCGCCAAGGTTCCTGCCCACGGGCGTCAAGATTTTCACTGAAGTGCCAATTACCGCCATCGAATTGACGTTTGGTTTCTCAGACACCTCACCCACGCTTTTACAGGTTTCCTCTGATGTCGGTGGTCCTTGGGATTTCATCGAGGGCGTCGACCTGGAAGCCCTGAAAAACGTCGGCCTGCGATTATTTTGCACGTATGGGGCCTCGAATCAACAATTCCGAACCAGCTACGGTGGGGATATTCACGCCGACTTTGCCTTCGGTGGGCCTCCGCTGGAAGCTCGATTGGCGTTGAATGACGGCGATATCTGGGAAATCGTTCTGGGTGCAAAACCCGGTGGGACGCTGCCCGGACTGGTTGATCTCGCAGAGAGTCTCGGCGAGAAAGAGCCAGTTCAAACTGCATTACACGCGCTGGGGCTGGGCGATATCTCTGTGCAGGGGGTGGCCATCGGGTTCAATCTGAATGATCGCAAGCTACTCTATTTTACGATACTTGGGCGCGTTCGCATCGTGGATACGGATTTTGACCTTTGGATCAGGCTGCCGAATTTTCAATTTGGCGGCGGGTTGGCGACGGGATCCATTATTAGCTTCCGCACTATCGCAGACCATTTTTTCAGCGCATCTCAAAACCTGCCCGACGTAATTGTGGAGGAGTTTTCCGTCTCTGCGCAGCCAAGCATGGGCACCTACAGCCTAACCGTAGCTCTGTCGGAAGAAGGTTTTGCTTTGGGCCCGCTCAAGCTGGACGGGCTGAACTTTTTCATTGAGAAAACCCCACAGGGCTTTGACGGTTCGATGAACGCTACGATGGAGATTGCGCAGACTACCATTCAGGTAACGGTTAGTCATCCCAGTCCAGGTGAGGGCTGGCAGTTCGAAGGAGGCACCACCGCGTCCGGTGACATCCCCGTTTCAAAATTCCTCACCGATACGATCGACACACTGTTTCCTGGTAGTCCTCCCTCCAAATCCAACGTGCCCTCCATGCTCGATGTTGCCATCAAGTCGTTCGACATTCAGTTCAATACTAAGACCAAAGACTTTCACTTCGATACCGACATCAATTTCGGCAAGAACGTTGAAACTATCCTGACTTTTTCCAATCTGTACCAGGAGGGCACCCAGCCCCCAACGTTTGAAAAACGTGCCACTGGCGTCATCAAAATCCTTCCCGGCACAAAGGATGAGTTCGAATTCGAACTTGTTATTGATCTCAAGCCGGACAGCAAGCATTTTGTGGCGCTCTATAAAAATACCAGCGGGCGGTCACTGGACCTTGGCGCCCTCGTGAAGTCAATTTTTCCCGACGCGGATTTGCTAAAGGATATTCCGAAATTCAGCATCACCATCAAAGACGTCATCGCCGGCTATGTCAGCGACCAGACAGTTTCACAATCGATCTTCGCGCTTGATATCGGCGCTTCGATCGACCTGACGAGCCTTGGCGATATTCCACTCATTGGTAAAACCCTCTCGGCAGCGAAAGCCCTTACGCTCGCCTTTCAGTTTGTTTACTCCGCCGTTGCACCCGATAAAAAATTCGCCATAGCAGATCTCGTGGCGCTCAACAATCTGATTACCGTAGCCGGACCCAAATTCCCGGCGGACAAGGAGCTGAGCGGGTTCCTGTTCAAGGCCGAACTCCGAATGGGTGATGGCGACCCGATCGATTTCAATCTTCCGGTCACGGTCGACAACAGTACCGGGCAACTGGTGGATAACGGCAATCCGTTCCCTCCCCCTTCAGGCGCTCAACGGACTAACGACGAGGTCAATTGGTTTCAACTTAACAAGAACTTTGGACCAATCCATCTACAGCGCGCTGGATTCAAATTCGAGAAGGGCGAGGTTACGGTCCTGTTGGATGGCGGGCTCGCGGCGTTTGGTTTGGAAGTTGATCTGATGGGGCTTTCGGTGTCGTCGAAGATCAACGACGTGAAGGATGGAAAGTTTGATCCACAATTTGGTCTTCAAGGACTGGGCCTTAGCTTCTCAAAAGGTGGACTAGGTTTCGCCGGAGCTCTCCTTCGTCTGCAGGTCATACGCAATAATGAGACGGTTTATGAGTACGACGGCCTGGCGAGCGTCGAGGCCGAAGGGTTACTACTTGCGGCTATTGGCTCGCTTACTACCGAGGTAAACGATCAACCTTCACTTTTTCTCTATGCCGTGCTCGATTACCCATTGGGCGGGGCGCCTTTTTTCTACGTGACGGGGCTTGCCGGTGGATTCGGGCTCAACCAGAAGCTCACTATGCCGACGGTGGATCAGGTGCAATCTTTCCCATTGATTGATGCCGCGCTGCACCCGCCCTCGATGCCTACTGATGCCGGCTCTGCTGGTCCATTCATCACTCAGGAGATGCAGAAGCTCCATACGTACCTGACGCCGAGCCTCGGGCAGTACTTCGGTTGCGCCGGTGTCCGCTTCACCTCCTTCGAGCTGCTCGATTCTTTCGTTCTCGTGTGTATTTCCTTTGGTAGCGAGTTCGAGCTCGACCTTCTCGGTATGAGCACGTTGATCGTTCCATCGCAGTTGCCTACTGCGGAACCAGCGCTGGCCCAGGTGTCGCTGCAAATTGTCGCCTCCTTCATTCCGAGTGAAGGTTTCGCGATTGTGCAAGGAAGATTAACAACAGATTCGTACATCATTGATCCGAAATGTCACCTCACCGGCGGCTTTGCTTTTGCCACCTGGTTTGGACCAAATCCTAATGCGGGAGACTTTGTAATCACCCTTGGCGGTTATCACCCGGACTTCCAAAAGCCGACTCACTATCCGACAGTTCCACGCGTCGGGATCAATTGGCAGATTAGCTCAGAGCTGAGTGTTACCGGCGGGCTCTACTTCGCTCTCACTCCGCGCGCACTGATGGCCGGCGGGGCGATGCGCGCGGTCTTTCAAACGAGCCTCGACCTCGATATCGCCACCGTGGATGTCAAAGCCTGGTTCATCATGGGCGCCGACTTCATCGTCTATTGGAAGCCCTTCCACTACAGCGCCGATCTCTATATCGACATTGGGATTGACGTCGTGATCCACTTCCTCGGCACGCACGACCTTGGGCTGGATGCCGGCGCCGACCTGCAGGTCTGGGGACCGGCCTTCGGCGGACACGCTCATGTATTTGTGAAGGTCATTGGTATCAAGATCGGCTTTGACGTCGACTTCGGAGCGCATGCGCCAGCGCCTCCGCCCCTGGAATGGGACAATGATCAAGACGCTTCCAAGAGTTTTAGGAAATCCTTCCTTCCACCCAACGATAAGATTGTCTCAGTAGTTATTAGTGAAGGCCTCGTTCGTAAGGTTGATCTCGGGAACGAGGGGAATGGCAACGGACAAATAACTCAAGCGCTTGGGGGTGTCGCACCACCCCTCGAGGATAACCAAAAAGATGTTCGGTTCGTCATTAATCCCACGGATTTCTGTGTCCGCACCAGCTCAGTCATTCCGATCAAAGAGTGTACAACCGCAATCCCGCCGGATCAGAGGCCAAAGCAGTCAGACGTTCCGAATACGGTTTTCGGCATCGCTCCCATGAACATGGGCAACGGCAAGGTTAAAACGTCCCACCTGATCACGGTGACCTGCGACGGCAAATCAGCAGAATCAGAATTTGTCTTACGCCCTATCCTAAACCACGTTCCAGGAGGTCTATGGGCAGAAAACAACTCCGCCGATATCAATGCCGAGCCTCTGATCGAGAACGCCCTGGTCGGCTTTGAAATCGTGCCTGGCAGACTGCCAGTCCCGGGCCATACACAGTCCATCGATCGTAGTCTCCTCAAATACACTACTCATGACATGGACAAAGCCTACGTCGACAACGCCATCAACACTTTTAGTGTAACCGGGCCACATCCTGGCGATGACCCGTCAGCCAATCTTGCCCTCTGGGATCGTATCCAGGGCGAGATTCATGGCAACGCGACCCGGGAAGAAATGCTCGCGGCCATGGGCTTTGCAAAAAACGATCTCGACATTGGCGAGACGTTTAGCACTGACGCTGCCTATGCCCCGAATTACGGTTTACTGAGCCGCTAATTAGTTTTTTTATCGAGCTACTGTGATGTCATCACCACCCGACAACATCGAATTCGTCGCTTACCATCAGCCCGCACTGCCTGATGGCGACTACATCCTTAACGTCAAGCAGCAGGTCCAGATCGATGGCACCTACGGGTGGGGTAAGGACCAGTGGAGTGCCGCACCAAGCACTCAGCTCCAGTTTTCAGTCGCTGGACCACGGTTCAGCCTAGACCCGAGCATCATCCAATCCCAATTCCCCCCGCCCAAGAGCATCGGAGAGTACTACAATGTTCTCCCGCACATCATTCTCAATCGCACAACGCTTCCCTGGGAACGCACGATCGATAACTCCCCTCCGTCGGACACCCAGCCAGCACCCTGGCAGCCAACACCCTGGTTGGCACTGCTCTTATTCGACGGAACTTGCGATGGCGGTGCGCCAACGGTGACCCATCTCACCGTGCATGATCTCCTCACCACTTATGGGCAGTCCGCGACTCCTGTCGACAAGCCCGAGTTCGTCAAAATGTTACCCAGAAGTGCGCAGGCAAAGGCGGGACAGGGAGAACTAATGCTGGAGGTGGGCCAGCACGTGAACGATCGCCTTACAGTGATCGACGTTCCCAAGCAACTCCTTTGGCAGATTCTGCCGAGCGTGAATGAGATCCAGATGCTCAGCCACGTCCGGCAAGGTCAGGACTCCGCAGACCCGACAAAACCAGCCGAGTACCCGGTCATCATCTGTAACCGACTGCCCGCGCCCGGCATCAACACCGATGCTTCCATTGTCGGCACACAATCAACCGTCTACCTCGTTTCACTAGAGGCGCGCCAGCCGCTCCTCGACGCACTCAAGACGAAGCCGCACGATAACAATCAGGTGCGCTTTGTCAGCCTCGCCAGTTGGTCCTTCTCAACGTTGCAGCAGAACAGGACCTTCAGCAGTTGGCTTAAAGCCGCTTGGTGCCCTGATAAATACCGCACTGATCCTAAGGACCCCACGCAACCAAGCACTTGCACCACGGATGTGATCCATACCCTACGCATGCCCGAAAGTAGTAGTGCCGATGCCAAGCGCTTCCTCTCTCAAGGCTATGTTCCTATCAAGCATCAGACGCGTCAGGGCAACCATCTTGTTTCCTGGTACCGTGGTCCCCTCCTGCCTGGTCCGAGCTCGGCTGTTGATTTCAATCTACCGGTCCGCATGTCAGACCAGCTCGTTCGTTACTTCAGTGACGTTGGCATGTTCGATACCACCTATGCAGCTGCGTGGGAACTGGGCCGCATGCTCACATTACGAAGCAAAAAGGCCTCGGTGTCGTTGTTTAACTGGAAGCGTGCCTATGCTCAGCAGGCACGGCAGACTGCGATACCAGCAAGCCACCTGCCGTTCGCGCCCAACTACAGCACCGCTCCCGATTTCCCAGGACAGGTAAGCCAGTGGTTCGATGAACTGCTCTGCCTCAAACATGTTCCGTTTCACTACCTTGTACCCCGAGAAGAGATGCTTCCGGCCAACTCGTTGCGGTTTTTCCATGTTGACGTTAACTGGCTTAATTGCCTCCTTGATGGTGCGTTCAGCGTCGGACGCGTCAGTTCTGCCGATCTAAACCAGGACGGCAACGTCGGCCATGTTCCCAAGGCTCCGATTTCCAGCGGTTTCCTTCTACGCTCTCCTGTCGTCAACGGTTGGCCCAACCTCGGGGTCGAGGCCTACACCGATGTTGTCCCTGCCGGCAGTACTTATTCGCCCCAAGCTGTCTCACCAACAACACGCATTCGCTTCGACCGTCTTGGCGAAGACATTCTCCTGTGCCTCTTCAAAGGTGAGATTAAGACCGTCGATATTCATGAACACGCTGAAACGATTCACTTCGGCGTGGACACAGGCAGCGATCCCTCCATAATCGACAATTACACGAAACAGTTGCGGGATAAGACCACTGGCAAACTTAGCGATAAGCAGACTAAGCTAACTTGGAAATGGGGATCGAGCGACAAGCGAACCATCGATATCGGTCAACTCGCGAAAAGTGGAACGGCAGATAATTCAGCCGAGTTTGGCGTGACGATGATTGAGGGCGTAGGGAAGGTCCGCTTCACCAAGTAAGCAACGCGGGAACATTCCGGAGCACCATGCAAGCATTTCGACGTTCGAAGGCTTAAACCTATGAGTTAGTTAGGTGTCCCTGTTTCACACAGTGTGTAGCCTTGGACCACAGTCAACAGGAGCTATGGAGGTTGGAATTGGAGCGTTTTGGAGCAACGGCCAACAGCCCTTGAACAGGTAAGTTTTTGAAAACATTGGTAGGCGCGTGGGGATTTGAACCCCAGACCCCTACCGTGTCAAGGTAGTGCTCTACGCGGGCTAACCCTTTTCAAATCAACAAGCACTAAATTTGCTCAGTAAAACTCTCACTGCATGCACTGCATCCACTGCTTGAACTGCACGTTCTGCACCTTTTTGTGTGCCAAACTGTGTGCCACATTTTACCATCATTTCTACCATCGCGAATCCAAAAAGACTCCTCACCCGAAGCTTCCTCGTTGTCCGCAAGTAACTACGTGCCGAGAAATCAAACTAATCATCTCCAAGATTCTTTAGCGTCTTAGATCAACCGGGTCCTTCTAGCAGCTCGATAGTCTTTGCGCGTAGTTATCAGAGCGAAGACATCAGTAGACTGGAGAACAAAAATGACGATAAGACATCAACGTGGTCATCTCAGATGCACGAAGCGCAAAAATGGTCCATCGGCCTGGGAATTTCTTTGGCGAGAAAGCGATGTCAGTGGGAAACGTCTGCGTCGTACGGCAGTGATCGGCACTATAGAACAATATCCTACCGAAGAATTAGCACTGGCAGCGGTCAACGGACTTAGGGTCAGCATAAACGAGATCTGCAATCGCCAACGTTCACTAGCCATTCTTTTTGGCGATCTGATTGACCATTATAAACAGACTGAGCTTTGCGACAGATCAGAGTGGTATTCGGAGGCCACCAAGGTCATCTATGCGGAGTTCCTGAAGACATGGATACGACCGCACTGGGCCAGGATGAATATACGCGACGTTCGCACCATCGTCGTTGAAAACTGGCTGCGACAGTTACGCCGCAAAGATGGAAGCCCTCTGGCTAATACCACCAAGACAAAAATACGCAGCCTGATGAGTGTGTTGTTTAATCATGCGATTAGATATGAATGGCTTGAACAGGGAAAAAATCCAATCACGCTTGTTCGGCAAGGCACTGCTCGCCAAAAGACTCCCGAGGTGCTGGACCCAAAGGAGCTTCAAGATCTGCTTTTTCAATTGGATTCCCCTTACCGAGTGATGGTTTTGCTCGCTGCTACGACTGGTTTGCGACGTAGCGAACTGTTTGCCCTGAAATGGGATGACATTGACTTCTCGAGTAAGACACTGAACGTCCGTCGAGCCATCTATAATCAGATCGTAGGAAACTGCAAGACCGAAGGTTCCTCAAGACCGCTGCCGTTGGACCAATCAATAGCGAAAGCGTTGTGGTTATGGAAGGAGCAGAGTGACTACTCAAAGCCTGATGACTGGGTGTTTGCCAGCCCTCGCAGATTCGGGAAGATGCCGTACTGGCCGGCTATTCTTCTCAGACGCATTGTTAGACCAGCTGCGATACGAGCAGGCATCACAAAATGGATCGGTTGGCATACCTTTCGACACTCGTATGCAACATCGCTGATCGCTAACGGAGAAAACATAAAAGTAGTGCAAGAACTGATGCGCCATGGAAGTGCTCGTATCACCGTCGATATTTACTCTCAAGCTAGGAATCCAGAGAAGCGAGCAGCGCAACAACGCTTGGTGCAGATGATTCTTCCCGAAGAAAAAATTAGACCTGTAGTTGCTTCGTCAATGAGTAGGTCAACTCAACATTATTTAGATGGTGTCGCGGAGCTATCGGCCACCGAGCTGCAAATGATGTGGAGCGCTTTGGACCAGGAGGAGTTGTTTATGTGAGCGCCTAAGCAATGAGACATTGGCGATGTAAGAGGCGCGCTCATGACTCGGAGTAAAATGGCTCGATCCGATTAGCGTCGATCGATTCCAAGAGTGGGTCGTCGGCTGTGATGACGCACAACTAAGACACGAACGCAGTCGTTAACTATTCGGAAGAGAAAATGATAGGGAAATCTTTCGAGGTTTACGCGCCTGAGATCCCGCTCGCGAATGCTGTGAGCTTCGGGATTATTGGCTGCATTCTGAAAGAATTGACGTAGTTCGCTGTAGAACTCCTCTGCGAGTTTGGGTCCTCCGACATCCTCGTAATACGTCATAATGGCCGAGATGTCAGATGCAATCAGGCGATGAAATTCCAGTCGCATCAGTTGCGCCGGCTTTGAATCTGCGAATCCAATTGGGCGAGAGAAACAGTCGCATCCGGATTCACATTAGCCTCCGCATCACGGCGCAAGGCCTCAGCAACCCCTTCGTCCTCCTCCGACAATATACCCGGAAGTGAATCAAGCAGATTTGCCACAAGAGTTGCGCGTTCTTTGTCGGGCAAGTCCAAAGCTAGTTTCTCAATTTCAATAATAGTGGACATGCACGAAGAATAACTCTATGAGCGGCCTGGGGCAACAGTGCCGTCGTGTCATGAGCCTGTGGGCAAAGAAGAAGTAAAACCCGATTACAGAACGCTCGGCAAAGGCAGAATGGCGTCAAATAAAACTAGGATGTTCGCCGTCACAAGAAGGCCAGCTTGGGTCTAATAGTACGATTCATCGTTTAGGAAGGCGAACGCGAGGAGAGTGATAAGAAGGTTTTGATCGCCGGGCGAAACCTTATTTACGAGGCTATATATTAAGGACTGAGGTTCGTATAGGAGCTTGTCCGATTTCTTGACTCTAAAGGCGTACTCTGGCGTAACGAAAATGAGGATTACGGCTGTAAGTTATTGAAGAGATTGGTAGGCGCGTGGGGATTTGAACCCCAGACCCCTACCGTGTCAAGGTAGTGCTCTACCCCTGAGCTACGCGCCTAAA
>Ga0207674_10003037_pt1 | contig 20794 bp, 15 predicted proteins | sample KBSCornC72_FD_184303 | JGI IMG/M metagenome (GOLD analysis project Ga0207674, IMG submission 184303) | Corn rhizosphere microbial communities from Kellogg Biological Station, Michigan, USA - KBS Corn C7-2 (SPAdes) (version 2) | ecosystem: Host-associated > Plants > Roots > Rhizosphere > Soil ...
CCCAGATCGCGCTGATCTCTGAGCACCCGCGCCGCGAAGTCGAGCAGACTGGCGTACGTCGACCAGTTCGGCCGCGACGCGTACTGAAAGTCGAAGTCGTACTCACGCGCCGCGACTCGCGTCACGTTAGGCTTGAGGAAGATGTGTCGATCCGGATGCGCCACGAAGCCAAACACCGTGACGATCGGCCACGTCAGCACGCGCGTCTGGCGCCGGGGCAGTCCGGCGACGGTCTCGCACCACCGCTCGAAGCGCCGTTCCTCGCTCGCGCGCCCATGGAGGAACTCGTACAGCCCCTCGGCGAACGCCTGCGCGCCGTCGGGCCGCTTCACGGCGTCGCGCAGCGCCATCTTCTCGAAGGAGAACAGCAGATTCGTCCGTGATTCGATGCTCACGGCGTGCGACGCGATCTGCGCGAACTGACCCCGTCGCATGAGCGCGCGGAACGTGCCCGGTGCGAGCGCCGCCATCCATCGCTCGTGGGCTTCCCACTTGTAGCCGCGCTCCCAATCAATGTAGGTCTCGTCGCCGAACCCGCGCGGGAAAAACCGCAGGAACTTGCGACGGCACCGAAGTGCGGACGCGGGCAACGCGGACTTCGGTCGTATCGATCGACGACCACCGCTCACTGGTCGCCAGGGGGTCCTTCCTTTCGATGCGCGCGTCGCCACGTTCAGCCTCCCGGTTGATTGCTGCCGAGTCAGAAAGGGCAGCAATCAGGCCGGGCGGTCAGAATCTTTCCTAACGTCGATAACGTCCTTCGGCTTCTCGCGCCTTCACCTCGACCGGCTCAGCCGCGCCGGCACCAATCGCCTTGAGCGATCCGTCCTCGCCGAGCAGGCGCGCCATGTAGCGCTGGCCTTCGCCAATCCGCTCGACCTCGACGGCGACCGCGTCCATACCCTGCTCGAGGCGTGTCAGACGCTGCGTAAGCTCAGCCGGAAGGCTCGTGATCGTGGCCACCCCGCGCCGCCAGATGCGACGCGCCATGGCAATGCTCAATGGCAGAAGCACGATGACAATGAACATGCCGGATAGTACGAACACTTCTTCGGGCGGTCCGTTGCGCGGCTCCGGCTTGGGCGGCACGACTGCGCCGGGCACGCCCGCAGCCCGCGCGATCTGCCCCTCACTCTCCGCTATCGCCTTGTCGATCGACGAGATTCGTCCGTCGATCTCCGTGATGCGCTGCTCGAGCCCTTTCCTATCCGCGCCACCGACCATTGGCTCCTCGAGGCGTTGCGACAGGTCCCGACGCTTGTCCTCGAGATTCTCGAGCTGGTTGCCCAGCTCGGTCCGCTGCGCCCTGAGACCCTCGTAGATGGCGGACGCGCTCGCTCCCGGGGCACCGGGGATCTGGACGATCACCTGGCCGGGCGGTGGCGGTGCGATCGCGGGAGCGACGTCTGGAGCAGGAGTGCGTTGCTGCATCGAGATGAGCCTCGGAGAGGAGCGACCTGCGTGCCGGCGCAGAGTACCGATACGATGGGTGTTCAGCCCGTACGACGGTCAGACTATACCCGTTTCAGCGGGGAAAGGTCAGGCCATCACCCTCAAATCATTTTGCCCCTGACGGTTGCGACCGACTGATCCTGAGCGTGGCATCCTGCTGGGAGCTGTCCGGCATCGCGAGTGAGAACAGCATCCCGATCCATGGCCGGCCCTGATCGTCGTTCCTGCGATACGTGTGAGCGGCCAGGAATTTGAGTGCTCCATCGCCGACCGACGTCCAACCCTGCTCACGCATCTGCTTATCGTAGTGCTCGACGAGCTCGCCAGGCGTGAGTCGTGTGGTGAGTCGTGTGGACAGCGAGAAGGAGTTGTCGCTCCCGACGTTCATGCCGCCGCCTTCGATCGTGATCGAGCCAAGAGGCGCCCGGAGCAGCGGAACTGGCGCCTCATCGTAGGGTGATTTGTAAGCCGTTACGTCCTGTCGAGCTTTGCACATCGAATATCGGTTGCCGCGGGAGTACGTGACTTTTACAAGACTTCCGCCGTTGCGGCGGTACGTTGCGCTGTACGTCACGAACTCCTCGCCTCGGCACGCCATGTCCGGCCGGTCGTAAGTCACCTGCCCGGCTTCGGCCGAGACGAAGCCGCGCATCGGCCTCGCTTGGGGCAGTGGCGGTTTGGTCCAGCCGGCGCTGAGCAAGTGCGCCTCGTATCGCGCCACCGCGGAATCCGGCTGCTCTTTCGTGGCCAGCACGATGACCGAACTTTCGAACTGTGTTGTGCTCCCAAGTATCTCGATACCAGGTGGCAGCAGGTCTGGCGGGACATCGTCCGGCGCCTTTCCCACCCGGATATCCGCGCCGCCCATTCCGGGGCCAAGATTCAGCAGCGCGAGTACAAGCTCTCGCGGAATTGGCTCTTGCGCATCGGGCGCCTTCGCCGCTGACTGTGCCACGGTGATGACTGGCATCATCACGGACAGTATGATCACGGCGAGCGAGCGGCTGATCGTCGGGTGCATCGTCCGACCCTCGAGTGAGTCCGTGAATCCAGGTGCGGCCGGCCGTCCGGTTCAATATGGGTGTGGGACCGCGTTGAGCCATACAAATGCGAGCTCAGGATCGGTCGAGCGGATCACGCGGAGGAACAAGGTTGTCGAGGGTCGATGAGCTCGAGCGAAGCACGAACTAGGTCCGGTCCACAAGCGCCGCACGGCGTCCCACGTGCACTCTCGATCGAGTGGAAGTTGCCGCTCTTGATCACCGCCGTGCTCGCAGCAGGACTCGCCGCGTTTCTGGCGTTCACGTACTTCACCCTGGCCCGGCGCTCGGAGACGGTCGTGCGCGACCGCTTCATTCACGCGTCCCGCCTCGTCGCATCGCAAATCTCGGACGTGGTTGCAGAGCGCAAGGCGGCGTTCGACACAATAGCCGGGTATCCGAAGATCGCGGAGTTCCTTACGTCCGCCGGGACGCACCGGTCGCGATCGAAGGCGGACAGCGCCGCCGTGGCTGCACTCCTCGGGCGGGGCGTTGGCGGGCATGATTCGCTCGCGGTGCTGCTGATGGATACGACGAAACGCGTGCTTGCATCGACCGGGAGACCGCTTCCTTCGGAGATCCGCGTGATCGACCCGGAGTCTGTGGCGCCGCCAAGCTCCGACGACGTGCGCGGTGCGGTGCGCGTAAGCAATCTCCTGAACATCGGGGATCGCACGCTGTTCTGGATCGTGGCGCCGGTCGTTGCCCGGAACCGGCGACTCGGCTACATACTCGAGCCGCGATGGCTCCTCGGCTCGTCGAACGCGCTGCGGGACCTCCGGGAGACGACACGTGAAGATCTGATGATGTTCTCGCGGAACCTCGATGGAACCGGGTGGAACTACCAGCCAGGCGTCCCCATTGCGGCGCCGACGCATCGCGAGGTGACGCGACTTGGTGTAACGCACGAGCGGCCGGGGACAGGGCGCCTCATTGTGGAAGAAGCACCAATCGCCGGCACGCCATGGCTCATCGTCCTCGACTCGCCGGTGCAAACGCTGCTCGCGCGGCTCAAGGCCACCATCGAGCGACTCGCCTGGTGGTCCCTGCTTCTGCTGGCGGCTGGTGCCGCGCTCTCGTGGGCCATCGGCCGGCGCATCACCACGCCCATCATTGCCCTAACGGCGGCGGCGGACCAGGTCGGGTCGGGAACGTACGCGCGAGCCATACCGGTGGCAGGCAACGACGAGGTCGGCCGGCTGACGGTACGCTTTCACGAGATGGCCGCTCAGGTGAGCGAGGCGCGGCGCGAGTTGGAACGACGCGCCTCCGACGCTCAGCACGTGGCCGACGAGCTGGCCGGAGCGAATCGTCGGCTGCAGCAGGCGATGACCGAGGCCGAGTCGGCTCGGATGGAGGCGGAGCGCGCGCGAGCTGAATCCGAGGCGGCCAATCGCGCGAAGAGCGACTTCCTCGCGATGATGAGCCACGAGCTCCGCACGCCGCTCAACGCGATCGCGGGGTACTCGCAACTGCTCGAGATGGGAATTCATGGTCCGGTCACGGACCAGCAGCGCGACGCGCTCAACCGCATAGCGCGCAGCCAGGCCCACCTGCTCACGCTCATCAACGACGTCCTCAACTTCGCGCGGATCGATGCGGGCCAGATGCGCTACGTCGTGCAGGATGTTCCGATGAACGACACACTCGCGGGACTGGAGGCGTTGGTGGCCCCGCAGATTGCCGCTCGGCGCCTGACGTTCACCTACGACGCGTGCGCGCCGGACATCGTGGCCGCGGCCGACGGCGACAAGGTGCGCCAGGTCGTGGTGAATCTCCTGTCGAACGCGGTGAAGTACACGCCCGTGGGCGGCACGGTGCGATTGGCCTGTGACGCCGACGCGACGACGGTTCACGTTCACGTGACGGACACCGGACCCGGCATCGACCCGGACCAGCTTCCAGTGATCTTCGAGCCGTTCGTGCAGGGACACCGGGCGCTGAACAGGCCTAACGAGGGAGTCGGCCTGGGGCTCGCGATCAGCCGTGATCTGGCGCGCGGCATGGCGGGCGACGTGACCGTGACCACCGAGCTCGGGGTGGGATCGACGTTCACGCTCGCGCTGCCGCGCGCGCAGCTAGCCGGCCACGCGGATCCCGCCGACGCCCGATCGGGCGCGCGTGCCGGCGATCAGTCCCGCGTAGGCGGCCGCGACAGCGTGGGGCTCGCGGCCCAGGTCGTATAGCCCGATCGCGTCGACGTCGCCGCGCTTCTCACGAAGCGCGTGCCGCCAATCGATCACGTCGCCTAACGGGAACCAGGTGAACCCCCGGACGGGGGCGCCCAGGGCCGCGAGCCGGGACGTCTCGTCCCACTGCTCGGAGAGCCACCCGGTCGCGCGCCAGGTGGCGCGGCTCGTCTCGGAGATGAAGAGTGGGAGCCGGTAGCGCGCATGGTATTCCCGGGCTAGCGCCGCGAGCCCGACACGTTCCGGCGACCGTGTCTTCTGTCCATCGGCACCCACGAGCTGCTCGGAGGTGGCGTAGTAGTCCACGCCGATCCAGCGTTGCCCGCGTGCGCGCTTCTCGCGCAGGAACGCGAAGTCCGACGTCGTCATCCCGGACCCGACGAGCAAGGCGGTCATGCCCGGTGATGGCGTTCGGCCGAGGGTCAGGTCGAGAGCGGCAAAACGGGCGTCATTCCAGAACTGCGATTGGGCCAGCGCCGCCGGGCTCGAGTCGGCCGGCGTGAACCGCTCGAACGACTCCGTCTGCACGATGATCGCCGTGGGACACTCGGCGAGAATGGCCTCGACGGCGAGCTCGTGAGCCATGCTCACGTTGCCTAACGTGCACAGGAACGACTCGGCACCGGTCGCGCGCTCGTTCCACCATCCGACCATCGATGAGAAGTTCGCCGCGACGAATATCTCGTTGACCGGCGTGAAGTGCCGCACCCACGAATACCGCCGGGTGAACTCTCGCGCATACGCCGCGAGGTGGATTGGCAGGGCAGGGTCACGAAACCCGTCCATCCAGTCCGGCACTCCGAAGTGACAGAGGTCGGCAATCACGAACAAGCCGGACTCGCGGAGCCACGCCATCTGGTCGTCGACGCTGGACCAGTCGTAGCGACCGGGTGCTGGATTGGTGCGATACCAGGCAGGCCCGTACCGGAGCGCATCGATGCCGAGCGATTGCGCCAGAACGAAGTCGTCACGCCAGCGGCCGTAGTGTCCACACTGTTCCAGCTGATCGTGTCGCGTGCCGTCTGGAAGCAGCGGGTAGCTGTTCTCGATTCCAGTCGCGAACAGAAAGCGGGAAGGAGTGCGGTCTGAAAATCGAGCGGCGGGTGCGGTCGACGCCATTGGGCGCCCGCAGCCGACGAGTACAGCTCCCAGGCTTACGCCCGCGCCCTTGAGAAACGTGCGACGATGCACGCTGCAAAGACGCGGCGATCCGCGCCGCGGCAACGTCGCACCACCGCACCGTTGCGCCGCGGCTCTCGATTTGTCCCGATACGGCCTGGTACGGTCGTTACCGTACCAGCCCAGTGAATCTCAGCGTGTTTCGAGTATCTGCCGATCGCTGTTGAGATACGCGACGAGCGATGCGATCATCGCACGTACCTCCGCGGCGTGGCCGCCGATGTCGGACCACTGGCGTCCCGGAAGTGCGACGCCAGAGGACTCTGGTGAGGAGGTACGATGCCGGCGAGCGGGCGGGCGTTTGGATAGCGGGCGACGGGTGACGGGCGACGCACAATTTGTTCAGGCTTGATTTGCAATGAGCATGTAGACATCCTACACCCACGGGTGTAGACAGTCTACAGCCATGAGGTATTCGCAATGGCCAAGCAGGGCCTCAGCCGCATCGAGCTTCTTCAGGGAACGCTCGATCTCATCGTCCTTCAGACACTGCGGTGGGGTCCGCGGCATGGGTACGGCATCGCGCAGATGATTCGCGCGAGCTCGCGCGATGTGCTGCACGTGGACACCGGTTCGCTCTATCCGGCCCTGCATCGGCTCGAGAAGAGCGGCGCCATTGCGGCCGAGTGGGAGACGTCGGAGAATCGCCAGCGTGTGCGCGTCTACCGGCTGACGGCCGCCGGGCGAAAGCAGCTCGATGCCGAACGGTCGCGTTGGGAGCAGCTGTCTCAGGCGATGGCGGGAATCTTTACCCCGCCGGCACCGGAGCCCGAGACATGATCAAGCCCTGGCGTCGCCGTCATCGCGACCTCGAGCTCGATGAGGAGCTCGCCGGCCACATGCGCATGGCCATCGAGGAACGTGTCGCGCGCGGCGAGCGGCGCGAGGACGCGGAACGCGCCGCGCGTCGAGAGTTCGGCAACGTCGGCGTCGTGAAGGAGGTGACGCGTGAGATGTGGGGCGGCGGATGGTTCGAGCGGCTGTTGCAGGATGTTCGCTACGGTGCGCGGACGCTGCGTCGCTCACCCGGGTTCACGATCGTTGCGCTGTCCACGCTCGCACTCGGCATAGGCGCGACGACCGCGATGTTCACCGTGGTTCACGCGGTGTTGCTTCGGCCGCTCTCCTACCCGCGGTCGGACCGGCTCGTGCGGATCGCGTACGATTACCCGAAAAGCCCCTTCATCACCGAGGGCGGAATATCGGACCGTCAGTGGGTCGACGCGCGTTCGCGCTATCGAATGTTCACGCGCGTGGCCGCGTTTACGCCAGGGCTCGTCACGCTCACGAACGCGGGCGATCCGGTCCGCCTCCAGGAGGCCTCGGTTGCCGCCGGGCTGTTCGAAACGTTAGGCATCATGCCGGCGCTCGGTCGCACCTTCGGGCGCGACGATGAGCTGGTCGGTGGCGAGCCAGTGGTGATACTCGGCGATGCGCTCTGGCGCGAACGGTTCGGCGCCGACTCGAATGTGGTTGGGCGGCCGATCACACTCGATGGCGTTCGCCATACGGTGCTCGGCGTCATGCCGCAGGGGTTTGCGTACCCGCTCGACGCGCGCTTGTGGCGGCCGCTGCGGCTTCAGTTGGCACCCAACCGGTTCCAGATCCTGTCCGTCATCGGGCGCCTTCGCGATGGCGCGACGCGCGCGCAGGCGCTCGCTGAGCTCGACGCGCTCGCGGCAGCGGATCGCGCGCGGGACTCCATGGTCGCTCGGGTCACGCCGCTCAAGGACACGGTGGTGGGCGACGTCACGCGATCGCTGCTCGTGTTTGCGGGAGCCGTGGGACTCGTCCTGCTGATCGCCTGCACGAACGTGGCGAACCTCCTGCTCATGCGAGCCACGACTCGGCGGCGTGAGATGGCCGTGCGTGCGGCGTTAGGCGCCGGTCGCCGGCGGCTCGTCCGGCAACTCGTCACCGAGAGCGCACTGCTCTGGGTCGGTGCGGGTGTCGCCGGCGCGGGTATCGCCGTGGCAGGTGTTCGCGCGCTCCTCGCGCTTGCGCCCGCCGGTCGCATTCCCCGACACGGGGAGATCGGCGTGGACGCCGTGGCGCTGGCGTTCGCGCTTGTCGTCTCGCTCGGCACTGGCCTGATCTTCGGGCTCATCCCCGCGCTCCGCGCAACCGGGAGCAGCGTCCGTGATGCGCTTGCCGCCAGCGCTCGCACAATGACCGGGCGCGATGGACGTCTCCGTGGCGCGCTCGTCATGGCCGAGATTGCGTTCGCGCTCGTGCTGCTGACGGGGGCGGCGCTCATGATGGAAAGCTTCATCCGGTTGCGCCGGGTGGAGCTTGGGTTCCGGCCCGAAGGTCTCGCCAGCCTCACCGTCGACCTTCCGGACGCCACCTACCAGTCTGCTCCGGCCATGCAGGCGGCTCACGAGGCGGTGCTGGATCGCCTCGAAAAGATCCGGGGAGTGACATCCGCCGCGGCCGTGAACTTCATCCCGTTAGGCGGTCCGATGATTCGCGGCGACATCAAAGTCGATGGTCGGACCCTTCCGCCCAGCTACCTCGTGGCGAAACCATCCGTCAGCCCCGGATACTTCCGCACCATGGGCATCCGCCTGCGTCTCGGACGGGAATTTACGGCGCAGGACGCGGCATCGTCGCCGCACGTGGTCATCGTGAGCGAGTCGGTGGCCCGCCAGATCTGGCCGGACCTGAGCCCCATCGGACAGCGGATTTCGAACAAGGATGTTCCGGGGCCGGGAGATTGGCTTACCGTTGTTGGGGTCGTGGACGACGTTGGCCAGACCTCGATCGATGTCCATCGCGAGCCGGCGATCTACCAGCCCATCCAGCAGCTCACGCAGACGTTCTTCCTCGGGCACATGTCGTTCATCGTTCGTGCCGTTGGCGATCCCGCCCTGCTGCTGCCGATGATGCGCCGCGCGCTGCGCGACGTGGATCCAAACCAGCCGATCGGGTCGATCGGCACGGTGGAATCGGCAATCTCGGCGACGGTCGCGGAGCCGCTCTTCCAGGCGCGGCTCATCGGGGCGTTCTCGATCGTGGCGCTCGTGCTGGCTGCCATCGGCATCTACGGCGTCGTTGCGTATTCGGTCGCGGAGCGAACGCGCGAGATCGGCATTCGTGTCGCGCTCGGCGCTGGTCGCGGCGACGTGGTTGGCATGGTACTCCGTCGTCTGCTCGTACTGCTGGTACCGGGTGTGGCGCTCGGAGTGGCGGGCGCGCTGGCGACCACGCGTGTGCTTTCGTCGCTTCTGTTCGAGATCAGGCCTGACGATCCCGCGACATTCATCAGTGTCGCGGTGCTCCTCGCGGCCGTCGCGATCGTGGCGGGAATGATGCCGGCTCGCCGTGCCAGCCGGGTAGATCCATTGGTGGCGCTCAAGGAAGCGTAGCTGCAAGCTGGCACGGCTGCGTGCTACGTGCTACGATCTGCTGCTACTACTCCGACGACCCAAGAACGCGGTCCGTCCCGCGCCCGTGCGGCCTGTCCCAAATCGGGCTTTCGTGTTCGATCCATGGTTTAGCCTGAAGCGTGATCGACAACCGAGACCCGTTGGGGATCCTTTCGGCTCACCGCCGCCCACTCGCTCCGACGGCGATCGTGGGTGTCTGGGCCGTCGTCGCGATGGCGGCGGCGCTGCAGGCCGTTGCGCTCGTGCGGCTCGACGGGCGCGCCGACATGGTTGGCGCACTGCTCGGACGGCTGTCGATTATTCCGCTCTGGGCGATCGCGACGCCGTTCATTCTGCGATCGGCTCGGCGATTTCCCGTCGTCGATGCCGGAAATCGCGTCGACATCAGGTACGCCGCGACGCACCTCGCACTCGGGTCGGCGTTCATCATCGGTGCGAACGTCGCGATCAGAATTCCGATCGCGTTCTCAGAGAGCGGAGGAGCGGTCGTTCTTGCGCGATCGACGATGCAAGGTGTTGCCGAGTACTTCCCGGCAGCGCTGGTGGTGTATGGCGTGATCGTGGCGATTGGGCACTTCGTGTTCCACCCGCCGACGGCCGCTCCACCGGCCATGAATCCCGCGAGCCCTCCGCCACCGTCGACGGAATGTGCGTACGGCGCGGAGACGCCGAGCATCGACACATGCGCGGACGCTCCCTCGTCGACCAGCACCGCGGCCGTCGCTCTGCACGGTCACATCGCGGTTCGGCAGTGGAACCGCGTTCACTTCGTGCGTGTCGAGGACATCGACTTCGTCGAGGCCGAAGACAACTACGTGGTGGTTCACGCGGCAGCGCGGGCGTACAAGGGACGCGATCGCATCAGCGATGTTGCGTCGCAGCTCGACGCCCGGCGATTCGTGCGCATTCATCGTTCGACGATCGTGCACGTCGCGAAGATCCGCGAGGTTCAGCCGCTCACGCACGGCGATCATGCGGTGATCCTGCGGGACGGCAAGGTACTTCGCGTGGCGCGGAGTCGTCGGCAGGCACTCGAGCTGGCGTTAGGCGTCGAGCTGTAGGACCAGGACTCGGGACTCCCGAGTCCCGGAACCCTATCGCCCGGGTCGATACTCGGCGGCCAGGTACACCGTCATCGGATCGTCAGCGGGGACGCGGACGAAGCCAGTGCCTTCCGGCCCACCGTACCGTTTTGCCCACGCGGACGCCAACCCGAACTCGTCGAGGCCCAGCACGGTGATCGACTTATCCGGCACGATGCTCCAACCCGCGCGCCAGCGCGGTTGAAGGCCCCACTGTTTGCCGGCATCGGTCGCACGTACGCCGCGCTGGTCGAACATCGCGGCCTCGTGCGGAACGCCCAGCAGTTTCGTGGCGTTTCCCCACTTGAGCGCCGAGAGCCCGCCGGGACTTCCCGTCTTCGGGTCGCGTGGGAAAAGGACCGGCGGAATCCCCGGCCACACCACTTTGCCACCCGCATCCAGGTAGCGGCGCAGCGGCGAGCGCTCGAACGCGGTCGTGTCCACCGCTGGCGGCGGCAGATGATCGACGGCGAACACGAGCACGCTCGGTTCCCGGTCAGCGATGCGTGCCTGGAGGAACTCGCCTAACGCCTTCTCGTCCAGCACCTGGTAGCCGCGATTGCCGAAGTACCGCGAGAGCAGCACGGGATCGGGAACCGATGCCGACTTGAGGTAGGTCGAGTCGAAGAACACCACGCGGTGGACCGGCGTTGGCGACACGCGCAGTGCGTACACGCCGCCGTCCGTGCTCCCCACGAACACCAGGTCGCCGGACGGCGTCGGCGACGAGTACACGGTACTCGCCGTTCGGAAGCTCCACAGCAGCTGACCAGACTTGCGGTCGAACGCATTCAGGCGACCAGCACCATCGCCGGAGTAGACCGTGCTCGCGGTGACCGCCGGCGACGACCACGTCACGCCGGTCCTGGTCCGCCAGAGCTCCTTGCCGGTTGTGGCGTCGAGCGCCTGGACGAACTGCGCGTCGGAGCTGCCCGCGTACACCACGCCTTCGGCGACCGCGGGAGACGTGTTGATCCACGACACCTTGTGATCGAACCGCCACCTCTCGGTGCCTTTCTCCGCGTCGATCGCGTAGATCCACCCGTCGCGGGCGCCGACGAACACCGTCCCGTTCACGACCGCGGCCGACGCCTGCACGGTTCGGCGATCGAAGCCGTAGTCTCCCGAATTCAGCTTCACACCCTCGGTCTCGAACTTCCATTTCGCGGCACCGGTGGCGCGGTCGAACGCATAGACGCGCCCGTCGGCCGAGCCGACGTATACGCGCGAGGCGTCGACGGCGGGCGACGCGCGAACACGACCTTCAGTCTGCGCGTGCCACTTCTCCTTTCCGGTGGCGGCATTCACGGCGTAGACGCTTCCGTCGCCGGCGCCGAAGAACACCGTGCCCTGATCGAACGCGGGAGACGACGTATATACGTCGCCGCTCTCGTGCCCCCACGGCCATGCCATGAGGCGACCAGTCGTGAGCGTCCACCGCTGTTTGCCGGTCGACGCGTCGACGGCGAAGAGCTCGCCGTCGCGCGTGCCGAAGTACACGGCACCGTCCCCCACGGCAGGCGAGGAGAAGATCGGATTGTGCGCGTCGAACGCCCATTTTCGCGTTCCCGCCGCGCGATCGAGTGCGTAGAGATGGCCGTCGCCACTCCCCACGTACACCGTCTGGCCGAGCACCGTGGGCGACGACACGACATCGCCTTCAGTCATGAACCGCCACTGCAATCCCGCGAGCGATTGTCCGGGCGAGGCGGAGTAGACACCGCTGTGCGAAGCGTTGCCGCGGAACATCGCCACATCGGGCTGCGCGGCGATCGAGTCCGTGCACGCGGTCAGGGAAACGACAACCCCGAGCGCGAGTGCGCGAGGGGCGTGGGCTTCGAGGACACCTGCGATCATCGGTCAACTCTCCATGCGATCGAATCGGCGCGTATGACTCGCGGAAGGGCGGCCGAACGACAAGTGGGTGAGGAGCGCGATGAACGCGAGCGGGGGCGACCTGGTCGAACTTTGGGGTGAAGTGATGGAGCTGGTCTGGCTGGGCAACGCTGCTCGCGCCCGCGACCTCAGCGCTTCGCGATCCAGGCGGGGATCGTGATGAAGACCAGCTTGAGCCCGAACCAGACGGCGAACATCAGCATCTCCATCATGAGGAGGCTCAGCATCGTCAGCATCACGAGCACGACGAGCGACATGCCGAAGGCCAAGGCGAGCAGTGGCCCGATGAGGAGACCGAGAAGCAGGCTGGCGATCACGGTCCGCTTGTTCCAGAAGCCGCTTCGGGTCTGCGCGTCCGACACGTTCGTGGCACCGAGCGCGCGGAGCCGGCGCTGTCGCTGGTGAAGCTTCGGGTGCATGCGGCCGAACTGCCCGATCACCGCGTCCTTGCCGCTCGTGCTGCCCGGCCACACGATGAACAGGAACTCGAGGCCACCGGCACCCTGGACGGTTACCGTGCGCGAGATGCTGAGCTTGTGGAGCGCGGTCACAAGCCCGTTCGGGTAACGCGTGAGCTGCACGGCCATTGCGTCGGCCAGGTGTCGCCGAGTGCGCCACATGAACGACACGATGGGCCCGATCAGCACGACGGACGAGATGAAAATCGCGAACCGCACGACCTGCGCGCCCAGAATGAGCGGCAGCATGGCCATGACGTAGGCCTTCTCGAACACGTTCGGTTGGCGTTGGCCACTTCTGCCCGAGCTTGACGCGGACATCACGCGCTCGCCGATGTCGGTGGGGTCGGCGTCCTCGTTCTGCGAGCCGCGCAGCAGCGCTTCACTCGCGAACTCGGCCTCCCAGACATCGACTTCGCGCCGCTGCGGCCGGAAGGCGACCTTGAACGCGCGCCACATCGCCTTGCGCGCGCGTCGTTGTACTGGCGCGTCGAGCGCGAGGGCGAGCGCCCCCCACGTCTGGTAGATCGAGTAGATGATGGACGCGATCCTGAGATCGCCGTTCCCCACCGACCCGATGAGATGCGCAATGACGGCCTGCGTCTCGTCCCGATCGAGCGTGTCGAGGAGCCCCCGCGTGACCAGGATCGTCGAGTCGTCGACGTGGAGACCGGTGATCGCCGCGTTCGTCTCCGGGGTATCGATGAGCAGGACCTTCGGCGGCTTCACCCCCGCGGCGACGGCCATCTCCTCGACGAGGTTCCCGAGCTGCTGCTCTTCCAGGTCGCGCGTCTTCAGCGGGCGGGCGCCGATGCGGTCGAGCGACCAGCCGACGCCGACGCGCCCGAGCAGGCCGCGGACGGCAATCCACGTGGCGAGCGTGGCAACAGCGCCGGGGACGACGAGGACCGCGATGCCGAGCGCGATTCGGAGTACGTCTCGCGCGGCGCCACCCGCATCGATCGCGTCGACTGCGCGCGGGATCGCTTCGGCGAGCGTCTGCAGCCCGGCCCACGTGCTCGGGTGGAGCGGGACGAAGACGTTGATGATGTACGCGACGAGGAGCGCGAACGAATAGACGAGCGGCGTGACGACGATGCAGGCTGGAATCCCCGTGAGGACGGCCGCGAATGCGGCAAAGGCGGAGAAGCGCCAGCTTTTCCGCCGATACCGCCGCTGCTCGTCCTCGAAGTGGACCCGGTTGGCCGGACCCGGAATCGAGGTCTGGGACGCGGCCGTGAGGGTCATGGGGCGCCCGCGCTCTCTGCGCTCACGGTAAGCGCGTCAGGCACGCCCCGCCGCGGCTGCCGCTGGCGCGCGACTGGTGTCGCCGACGTGGTCGCGCACGAGCGTGAGCCAGTCGTGGCGGTCCTCGACGCGTCCGTGGACGACGTCCAGGAAGTGGCGCTGGATCTGCTCCGTGACCGGCCCTCGGCGGCCGCGACCGATGGTGATGCGGTCGACACTCCGCACCGGGGTGACCTCGGAGGCCGTGCCAGTGAGGAAGACTTCATCGGCGCCGTACAGCATCTCGCGCGGGATCGGTTGCTCGCGCACGGGGATGTCGAGGTCGCCCGCGAGACTCAGAATGGCGTCGCGCGTGATGCCGGCGAGGAGCGTCCCGTTGACGGGTGGCGTGATGACGGTCCCCCCGGAGACGATGAAGACGTTCTGGCCCGAGCCTTCGCTCAGCAGGCCGTCGGCGCCTAACGCGATCGCTTCCTGGAAGCCGTTCGCCAGCGCTTCCATCTTGATCAGCTGGCTGCTCAGGTAGTTGCCAGCGATCTTGGCGATGGCGGGTATGGTGTTTGGCGATACGCGCTGCCAGGACGAGATGCAGGCGTCGACGCCGTTCTCGAGGGCGCCTTCGCCGAGGTATGCCCCCCACGGCCAGCACGGGAGGTAAACGTGGATGGGGCTCGCGAACGGCACCATGCTCGATGCCCCATAGCCGCGCAGCACCATGGGCCGGATGTAGCAGGCTTCGAGCCCGTTCTTCTCGACCAGCTGGCAGGAGGCGGTGATGAGGTCATCGACGGAGTACGTGACGTCCATGCGGTAGATGCGGCACGACACCACGAGCCGCTGGAGGTGCGCGTCGAGTCGAAAGATCGCGGGCCCTCGCGGCGTGTCGTAGCACCGGATGCCTTCGAACACGGCGGAGCCGTACTGCATGGAGTGGGACAGCACGTGCACGTTGGCGTCGTCCCAGCGGACGAACGTTCCGTCGCGCCAGATCCAGTCGGTCGCGGTCAGTTTGCTCATGTCAGCACTTTGGAAGCGGGGTGGGTTGAACATATCGCCAACCCCCGCCGGGCGGAGCAGGTATGCTGACATTCGCTCAGTCTGGTGTCTCCCGCCGCGGGGCAATTCGAGATCATCGTGGCGGAGGCGCGGGCACTCGGCTCCGGCGGCTGCGCGCTTACACGGCTCGAGCCAACGGGCACGCGGCTCCTCTCTTGGGAAGGTGCGGTGCCCCGTTGTCTCGAGCCGTGTAAGCGCGTAAGCCGCCGGAGGGTCGACGCCCCGCCGACAAGACAGCGATGCCGACCGCAAAGCTGTTAAGCAGCCAGCAGCCCTCCCATTCAGTCCAGCAACTCGGCCGGTACCTTACCGCCGTTTTCGGCGAGCTTCCGCATCACCTGCTTGTGCAGCCAGATATTCATCGGCGCGGTGTCGTTCAGGTCGCCGGTGTAGCCGAGCTCGCGCGCGAGCGCGCGGCGCTCGGCGAGGCTGTTGTCGATGCCGACGAGCGACATGAGGTCCACGATCGACTCGCGCCAGTTCACCTTGTGCCCCGTCTTCGCGGCCTTCGCGTCGAGCATCGCTGCGACGTCGACGGTGGGCATTGTCGCGGCTGGCGTCGACGGCGCAGCGGCCGCTGGCGCAGCAGGCGCAGTGGACGACCCGCCCGCCACGATGCCGGCGGAGGGCGGGCCGGCGGGCGTCGCTGGCGTGGCGTCGTGGTGGCCGAAAATGCTCTCTTTCAGCTTGTCGAAGATGCCCATGGGATGCCTCACGGTGCATGGTCGTCGGGGCATCGCTGCCGCCGCCGACAACGGTGGAGGTTCGCCGCTCGCGGGCGATGTCAGCCCTGCGGCGCAGAGCCCTCCCGCGAATGCAGTGCCATCCGCGCGTCCAAGCAGAGCTCGGATACGGGTCCGTTCGTGACGCTTGCGCTAAGTGGCAGGGTCGCGCTGCGGCGTAGGCAACTGCATCCGTTTCACGAGCATCTCGAACTTGGGGTGACCGCGCATCGGGTCGAGAATCGGATTCACGTTCAGGTACGCGACCCACCCGCGTCGTGCGTCCACCGCCTTCTCCGTCCAGTCCAACGCCCGATCGTAATCGGCGAGTCCGATGAAAATCGTCGCGAACGCCACGGGGGAGATGTACTCCGTTGCCGCCCTCGCCTCGAGCTCGGCAAGAATCGCCTGGGCCTCCGCGCCCTGGCCCATTCGCCCGAGCACATAGGCGAGCGTCGCGCGCGAGTACGCCCCCGCATCGGGCATCGCGACGGTCTCACGCAGCAGCCGCAACGCCTCGTCCAGCTGGCCTTCCAGCGCCAGCGTTAGGCCGAGGATCCGGTAGGTCTCCTCGGCGTTCGGGTTCATCGCGATCGCGCGCTCGAGATGGTAGCGCGCCTGGTCGTACCGGCGGGCGTAGCAGTAATTGATGCCAAGCGTCCGACGCGCCGATACCGATCCCGGGTCGAGCTCGACCGCCGTGTGGCCCTCCACGAGCGACTCGCCCATCGCGCCCTTCGTCGAGAGGAGGAACGCGTACCATTGATGTGCCGTTGCATAACGCGGATCGAGCTCGATCGAGCGGCGGAACTCGTATTCGGCTCCCTCCCAGTCCCAATCGTAAATGAAGAGCACCCACGCGAGCGACGCGTGCGCTTCGGCGAGCGAGTCATCGAGCTCGATGGCCTTGAGCGCGTAGGCCTTCGCCTTCTCGAACCCCTCGCGAACCGGAACGGCACGGTAGTCCACGTGCAGGGCCCAACAATCGGCGAGGCCGGTATACGCGAGCGCATAACGCGGGTCTTCGGCGATCGCCTGCTCGAAGTATCGGATGCCGGCGCCGACGCCCTCCTGATTGCGCCGATTCCACTCGTAGCGCCCCTTGAGGTAGAGGCTGTACGCGCGTGCGTTCTCTGTCTGTCGTCGTCGCGCCGGCGGGGAGACGTCCGCAAACGACCTCGCCCGCAGCGTGTTCACGATCGTCTGCGAGATCTCGTCCTGGATGGCGAACGCGTCATCCATTCGCCGATCGTAGCGCTGCGACCAGATGAGATGACCGTCATCCGTGGACGTGAGCTGGGCGGTGATCCGCAGTTGATTGCCGGAGCGCCGCACGGTCCCCTCGAGCACAACCGGACAGTCGAGCAGGGCACCGATCGCTCGCACGTCCTGCGGCTTGCCCTTGAGCGCGAACACTGACGTGCGCGAGGCGACGCGAATGCCTTCGACCTTCGCGAGCGCGTCGATCAGCTCGTCGGTGATGCCGTCGCTCAGATACTCGTTGTCGGGGTCGGGGCTCGCGTTCACGAACGGCAGCACGGCGATGTTGCGCGTCGCGCCGGTGAAGACTCGACCTCGCGGTCGTGATTCGGCTTCCATCGCGCTCACGAACGAGCATGCCGACCCGAATCGCGCGGCCGGGTCTTTCGCCATGGCCAGCGCGATGGCGTCGTCCACAGCCGCGGGAATCTCCGGGTGGAGTGCGCGCACGCGAGGCGGCGTTTCCGTGACCTGGCGGACCATGATGGCGCGCGTGTCGCCACGGAATGGCGGCGCGCCCGTCAGCATCTCGTACACCACGCAAGCGAGTGCGTAAATGTCGGCGCGGCCATCGATGACGTTGCCGCCGCTCGCCTGTTCGGGACTCATGTACTCCGGTGTACCGATCGCGAGGCCGGCCGCCGTCACCTGATCTTCCGCGCCCTCGCCGAACACCACCCGGGCAACACCGAAGTCAGCCAGCAGCGCGTGACCGTCGGCGAACAGAATGTTCTCGGGCTTCACATCGCGGTGAACGAAGCCGGCACGATGCGCGTAGTCGAGGGCGGTGGCCAACTCGTGCGCGATCCGCAGCGCGTCGCGAACCGGCAGCGTGCCGTCGCGCTGCAGACGCTCGCGTAGCGAGCCGCCCGGCATGTATGACGACACGTAGTAGAGCAGCCCACCCGCGTCCCCGGAATCGATGAGTGGAACGAGATGCGGGTGCGACAGCCGCGCGGCGATGCCGATCTCCCTCAGGAAGCGCTCGGCGCCTAACGTGGCGGCGAGCTCCGGGCGCAGCACCTTGATCGCGACCTGCCGACTGTGCTTCGCCTCCTCGGCCAGGTAGACCGTGGCCATGCCGCCGCGCCCGATCTCGCGGTCGAGCGTGTACCGGTCGGCGAGGAGCGTGCGGGCCGTGACATAGTCGTCGACACTCGAAACCCGCGCCGGCGTGATGCTGGGCATACGCCGAGTATAGACCCAAGAGCGTGGCCGAGGAAGGCGGCCTTGCACGAGTCCGTTCTATGACCGATCATCGGCCGCAACGCGAAGAGGACCCTTCATGACCGCTGGGACCGTAACTCTCGACGACGAAACACGTTCGGCGTCGCATGGCCGCTGGTGGCAGCTCCTTGTCGGCGTGCTATGCATGTCGATGATCGCCAACCTCCAGTACGGGTGGACGCTGTTCGTCAACCCGATCAGTGCCAAGCACGGGTGGGGGCGTGCGGCGATCCAGGTCGCGTTCACGTTGTTCGTGCTGACCGAGACGTGGCTCGTGCCGATCGAGGGCTACCTGGTCGATCGCTTCGGTCCGCGGATCGTCGTCGTCCTTGCGTCACTCTTCGTCGGGATCGCATGGGTCATGAATGCCTACGCGAGCTCGCTTCCGGCGCTCTATTTCGCGGCAGTGATCGGCGGGATAGGCGCCGGCGCCGTCTACGGGACGTGCGTCGGCAACGCGCTCAAGTGGTTTCCCGATCGACGAGGACTCGCGGCGGGGCTCACGAGCATGGGGTTCGGCGCGGGCTCAGCGCTGACAATCGTGCCCATCTCGGCAACGATCAAGGCGCATGGATACGAGTATGCGTTTCTCGTGTTCGGGATAGGACAGGGACTCACGGTGTTCCTGCTCGGCTGGTTTCTGCGACAGCCCCCGGAGCGGTTCGCGCGCGTGGCTGCGGCGCTTGGCGCTCGACGGACTGCCGTTCCCGATCGATCGCCTGTGGAGATGGCGCGCTCTCCCGCATTCTGGGTGATGTACGTGATGTTCGTGCTCATGGCGGCGGGTGGCTTGATGGCGACCGCGCAGCTCGCGCCGATCGCGCACGACTTCAAGGTGGCCGACGTCCCGGTGTCGATCCTCGGCCTCACACTCCCGGCGCTGACGTTCGCCCTCTCGATCGACCGCGTCCTGAACGGCGTCACGCGGCCCGTCTGTGGTTGGATCTCGGATCGCATCGGTCGCGAGAACACGATGTTCCTCGCCTTCGCGCTCGAGGGATGCGGCATTCTCCTGCTTGGAAGCATGGGGGCGAGCCCGGTGATGTTCGTCCTGCTGTCAGCGCTCGTGTTCTTCGCGTGGGGTGAGATCTACAGCCTGTTCCCCGCCACCTGCGCTGACACGTTCGGTGCGAAGTTCGCGAGCGCGAACGCGGGCCTGCTGTACACGGCGAAGGGTACTGCGGCACTGCTCGTCCCACTCACGAGCGTGATCGCCGGGTCGGGCGGTGGGTGGCGCACGGTGTTCCTGGCGGCGAGCGTGTCGAACTTCCTCGCCGCGGCGATAGCGTTGTTCGTCCTCAAGCCGCTTCGTGCGCACATGCGAGCCGCGGGCTCGGCACTTACGGCGTCGGTCGTCGCTCCGAGCATGAAGGAAGCAAAGTGAAGATCGCAATCGTTGGCGCTGGCGCGATCGGAGGATACGTCGGCGGGCTGCTGTCCGCCGCCGGCGAGGACGTGACCTTCATCGCGCGCGGCGCGAACCTCGATGCGATTCGACAGCGAGGGATGCAGGTAGTCCTCGAGGACGGAACCGAAGTCACCGCCGGCAACGCTGCGGCATGCGAGCACCCGGGCGAGGCCGGGCCGCAGGACGTCGTCTATTTGACGGTGAAAGCACATCAGGTGACGCCGATCGCGCCCGAGCTGCATCACCTGTGTCACGTCACCACGAGCATCGTGACGATGCAGAACGGGATCCCGTGGTGGTACTTCCAGCGGCTCGGAGGACCGTACGCGGGCCGGCCGGTGAAGGCGGCGGATCCAGACGGCTCCATCGCAAGGCTGATCGACCCGGCCCGCATCGTCGGGTCCGTCGTCTATCCGGCGGCGAACCTCGTGGCGCCCGGGGTCGTGCACGTCGTGGAAGGCAAGCGGTTCACGTTAGGCGAGCCGGATGGGACAGAGACGCCGCGCATCCAGGCGATCTCGTCGAGCCTGACGAAGGCGGGCCTCAAGGCGCCGATCACGAATGACATCCGCAGCGAGATCTGGCTCAAGCTGTGGGGCAACCTGTCGTTCAACCCGATCAGCGCGCTGACGGGAGCGACGCTCGTGGACCTCGTGACCTATCCGCTCACGCGAGAGCTCTGCATCGCCATGATGCGCGAGGCCGAGCAGATCGCCAACGCGCTCGGCGTAACGTTCCGGGTGGGCATCGACCGTCGCATCGCCGGCGCCGAAAAGGTGGGCGCGCACAAGACCTCGATGCTGCAGGACCTGGAGCAGGGTAAGCCACTCGAGCTCGATGCTCTCGTTGGCTCCGTCGTGGAGCTGGGCCGGCTGACGAATACGCCAACGCCGCACATCGATGCGGTCTATGCGTGTACGAGCCTGCTGTCGAAGACGGCCTTGGCGCACAACAACCGTCTCACGGTTGCTCACGCGTGATGTCGGACCGCACGGGCATCCAAATCCACCTTACTCGCGGATCGAACGGAAACCGCTGATCGAACGGATGCCAGTGGAGCTCAGCATTTTGATAGCTTTATCCGTTGGATCAGCTGTTTCCGGCGGTTTGCGCGTGTTACAGGTGTCTGGATGTTTGTGGACGGTCTCATTGCCAGCGAGTCACTCTACTCATGACCGAGCCCGTGTC
>Ga0207674_10003039_pt1 | contig 20778 bp, 17 predicted proteins | sample KBSCornC72_FD_184303 | JGI IMG/M metagenome (GOLD analysis project Ga0207674, IMG submission 184303) | Corn rhizosphere microbial communities from Kellogg Biological Station, Michigan, USA - KBS Corn C7-2 (SPAdes) (version 2) | ecosystem: Host-associated > Plants > Roots > Rhizosphere > Soil ...
ACTGCGTCAGGTTCGCGTCCAGCGTCGCCCGGAACGCCGCCCACTGCGCCGTGTTCGCCTGCGCCTTGGCTCGCACGTCCGCCAACACCGACGGCGTCAGCAGGACTTGCGGGGCGCCGTTTGTGATATTCGTCACTGCATTCCGCAGCGGCGAGGAGAGTGATTCCAAGCTCGACACGGACTGCACCTGGGCCACTTGCGTGACCGGCGCAACAGTGAGCAATTGCCGGGGCTCAAATGTTTCTAATATAATTGCACTGTAAACGTTTCGGCGGGTTTGTTGTAGTTGTTGGCGAAGGGGACGGGGGGGATTGCAATTGCGGACGGGGCGCGGCATCGGGCACTCCTGGTGTCGGGTCAACGGTGAGGGAACTTCTTCGACGGTTGCCTCGGCGGGCAAATTGCGATCCGTCGCGCGTCGCGTTCGGGTACGGATTCCGGCTTCGGGTCGCGCGTCACGACGGCGGTCGCGCGGCGCGGCCGTGTAATGCTTCTCGACTTACACGGTTGGGCTTCGCTCGCGCGAAGCGCCCTCGCTCGGGTCGAAATTCTTCGGCGCGCCGGCTACCGAATTCAATTCATGGCGCTGACGAGTTGACGCTCGGTGCGACACGATCGCGTAACGGGGTCTGGTCTTCTGTTGCCAACTGGCGACGGTTTACGATCGTCCCGGCGTCCAATGCGTGTATTGCACCATGACGATCGGCAAGTAAATCCGGTCGGCGGTCACCACGGGCAATCGCGATTCTCAAATCGCGCGACTGCGTTGCAAACGGAGAACGAACTAAAGGGGGTAGGCTTCGGAACTAATTGAAACGACGCCCTCACGACTCCGCTTTTTAGCCCGAATTCTGCAACCTTCAAGAGCGAATTTCTGATTTCTCAAAGAAAAACTTCTTGCTCTGTTCCGGGGGTTACGCCGGAGCCCGCGGGGAGGCTCGCAATGGATCAAACATTCGCAATACTGGCGCGCCCCCCAATAACTCGAAGGCAATCCAAAACGGCTTGGAAATAAAGTGTTTTTCGTCGGTTTTGCGCCGATTCAAAGTTGCAAGCGCGTGCGAAATATTTTCCCCCGAAGCTAAGGCATTCGATGTTTTGAAATGCCGATTCTACTGAGCGCTCAAGTGCTTCCATCGGCCCCACGCGTAGATGGCGGCGGCCGCGATCGCAGCGACGACGATCAATGTGATCAGGATCATGATCGGAATGCGCCATCGGGAGGGCGTTTTCGGTGGGCCGAACTTGGTGGGGTCGAGGGGAACGGTGGGATCGTGCAACTCGGCTTGGTTGGCGGAGGCGACCGCGAACGCGAGCGCGCCCCACTGGCGGAACTGCTCGACGCCGGCGGCCGGCAGCGTTTGGACGTCGCTGTCGATATCGATATCGGCGGGCGTCGTCGGCGCGGCGGTCGCGGGCGGCGCGCCGTCGTGGTTGCGCGCGGCGCGGTCGGGGGCGCCGGGCGCGACCCGGAGGGGGGCGACCTGAAAACGGAACTGGTTATCCCCGATCGATACGGTGCAGCCGTCGGGGAGTTCGGCGCGGGTGACCGGCTTGCCGTCGATCTTCGCGGCGTTGGCGGGTTGGAGATCCCACAGCCAGAAGCGGCCGCCCAGCGACACGATCATGACGAGGACGTCCGCCACCGGGCCGGAACTCGTGACGCGGATGTCGGCGCTGTCGTTGGTTCCCAGCACGGTCACGGGGAGGCGCAGGGGGATTGGATCGGGTGACGGCGGGGCGTAGAGCGCGGCCGACGGCGCGCCGCCCATGGTGTCGGAGGCGCTTCGCTCGGTGGCGAAGACCTCATACTGCATTTTGCCGAGGCGGACGTTGTCGCCGTGGGCCAGCTCCGCGCCGTCGACCAGTTCGTTGCGGACCTGAAGTCCGGCGGTTCCGGTCAAGTCGCGGATGTAGAGTTGGCGGTTGGCGTTAAGGATGACGACGTGGGCTTTGCTGGCGGGCGCGCCGTTGACGCTCTTGCCGCCGCCGCCACCCGCGCCGGTCAGGAGGTTCACCGGCTTGTTAAGGGGCAGCCGCGATTTGGCCTTATCCGCCGTCGCGCCGGGCACGAGCAACGCGAAGTCATTCCAGGCGATGTGCGGATTCTGCTGATTCTTCATGTTTACCTTTGACCCGCCGCCCGAACCGATTGCGCGCCGCCCGAGCCGGGCGGCATCAACAGGATCGCCCTCCACACGTAGAACTCCCCTTCTCCGCGTGGGTGCCATCAACTTACGATTTCGGCAGAGGAATTCCAAGGCGCGCTAAGTTGATTTACTGGAAATAAATACAACTGATCCGAAGTCGTTGGCGAGAGGCGCGGCGAATTCAACTCGGCTCGTTTATCGGACCGCACCGTTACGAGTTCTCCGGGGCGTCGAGGTGCGGGTCATTGGACGCATCGGGGCAGGCGGCGACAATTGGACATATGACCGAGAACCTGCCGCCCGTCCTTCGGATTCTCGTCGTCGACGACGAGGCGAACATCCGCAAGACCCTGGCGATCGGCCTGGAACTCGAGGGCCATCACGTGACTGCGGTAAGTAACGCGCAGGATGCGTTGGGGGCGGCGGCGGCGCGGACCGTGGACCTGGCGTTCGTGGACTTGCGGCTGGGGGCGGCGTCGGGGCTCGACCTGATCCCGTCGTTACTCGCGCGCAGTCCCTGGACACGGGTCGTGGTGATCACCGCGTTTCCGGGTGTCGAGTCGGCGGTGGAGGCGATGAAGCGCGGCGCGGCCGACTACCTGCCCAAGCCGTTCACGCCGGCGCAAGTCGCGGCGGTCACCGCGCGGGTGGCGGAACTGCGACGCCTGGAACTGGCCGTGGCCGGATTGCGGGAGGGCGGCGCGGGCGAAGCAGTCCTGCTGCGGAGCACGAGTGCGGCGATGCAGGCCGCGACCGATCTCGCGAGGCAAGTGGCGCCGACCGACGCGACGGTGCTGATCCGCGGCGAGAGCGGAACGGGCAAGGGCGTCGTCGCCCGCGCGGTTCACGCGTGGAGCGAGCGGAGCGGCGGGCGGTTCGCCACCGTCTCCTGCCCGTCGCTCTCCGGTCAACTGCTGGAGAGCGAGTTATTCGGGCACGTGAAGGGGGCGTTCACCGGCGCGGTGCGCGACAACCCGGGCCGCGTCGCCGCGACGGCGGGCGGAACGCTCTTCCTCGACGAGATCGGCGACCTGCCGGCGGACCTCCAGCCCAAGCTCCTGCGATTCCTGCAGGACCGCGAGTACGAGCGCGTGGGGGACACGCAGACCCTGCGGTCGGACGTGCGCGTCGTGACGGCGACGAACGTCGACCTCGACGAGGCCGTCCGCGCCGGGCGGTTTCGCGAGGACCTTTATTACCGGCTCAACGTGATCCAGATCGATTTGCCGCCGCTACGCGAGCGCGGCGACGATATCCCTTTGCTCGCCGAAGCGATGCTCGGGTCGCTGCGGCGCGGCAAGCCGATCGCCGGGTATACGCCCGAGGCGCTGGCGGCGCTGAAGGCGTACGCGTGGCCGGGCAACGTTCGCGAATTGCGGAACGTGGTCGAGCGCGCGGTAATCCTCTGTCGCGAGGACCGCGTGGGAACCGCCCATCTGCCGGGCGGGATCTCGCGGGCAACGGGCGTGGCGGCGGCGGCGGCGCCGGAGGTCGGCGAATTGGTGACGCTCGATGCGCTTGAGGAAGCGCACATTCGCCGGGTGCTGGCGGGGACGAAGACGCTGGAGGAAGCGGCGGAGGTGCTCGGGATCGATACGGCGACGCTGTGGCGGCGTCGAAAGAAGTACGGGATTTGACGGGGACCTGTCGCGCGAGGAGCGCAACGGGCGGTGCGGGCGCGGCGAATCAGGGGATTCAGTGGCGCCGATCGGATTGCGTTTCGCAACGGGTTTGTGGGGCGGGCGTTGCATTCTGCAATGCGGCGTCGCCGCAGGGTTCGGGTGAATCGGCGTTTTTGCGGCCGGGCGCCGCTTGCGTTGCGGCTCCTGGCGGTGGCATCCTTCTTGTTATGAGGACGATCGCCACGATGTTCGGACTGCGTCAAAAACTTTTGCTCGGCTTCGGTGGCTTGCTGGCGATCCTGCTGGCGGTTGGGGCGCTCAGCATCGTCGTCATGCAGCGCTACAGCGCCGCACTACAGACGTTTCTCACGGAGAACTATCGGAGCGTGGAGTACGGGCAGGCGATCAAGGACGCGATCGACCGCCTGGACGACCTGGCCGGGCGGGCGCTGGCGCCCAACGGCGACGTGGGGACGGAAGCCGCCTCGATCCGCGAGGCGGCCGGTAGCGCCCAATCCGACTTCGACCACAATCTCGCGGCGGAGAAACAGAACATCACGCTTCACCCCAACGAAGACCGGGCGGTTGCGACGATTGCCGAGAGTTGGTCGAAATACGCCGCCGCGCTCGACACGCTGCTCGACCCCTACAAACCACGGGACGACCGCCGGGCGGCGCTGGGCGTGCTGGCGGCGCAATCGCCGCGCATTCGCGGCGCGGCGCAGGACGTCATCACGATCAATCTGCGCAACATGGTCGAGCAGGACGGGCAGGTGCGGCAGACGGCGCAGCACGCGCAGCGGGCGCTGTACGTCCTCATCGCCGCCGGGGCGGCGCTGGCGATCCTCTTCGTGTTCCTGTTCGGCGGGCGGATCCTCAAGCCGCTGCGGGCGCTGACGGACTCCGCAAAGGAGATCGAGCGCGGGAACCTGGATCTGGTGGTGCCGGTGCGATCGCGGGACGAGGTGGGACAGCTCGCCGAAGCGTTCAACTCGATGGCGGCCAAGCTCCGCGAGTTCCGTCGCAGCGACCGCGCGAAGCTCGTGCGGACGCAGCGGACGACGCAGCTCGCGGTGAACAGCCTGCCCGACGCGGTCGCGGTGGTGAGCCCGGCGGGGGTGGTGGAGCTGGCGAACGACGCGGCGCGCAAGCTGTTCGGGCTGCTGCCGGAGATGCCGCTGTCGGCGGCGCGGATCGACTCGCTGCCGGAGTTGCACCGCCGCGCGCTGAGCGACGCCCGGCCGGCGCAGGCGAAGGGGTACGAGTCAGCCGTCCAAGTGTTCGACGAGGCGGGGGAGAAGTTCTTCCTGCCGATGGCCGTGCCGATCACGGAAGGAACCGGCGCGGACAAGCAGATCCTCGGCGTCACGCTGGTGCTCGCCGACGTGACGAACCTGCGCCGGCTCGACGAAATGAAGAGCGGGATGCTGTCGGTGGTCAGCCACGAACTCAAGACGCCGCTGACGAGCATCCGCATGGCCGTCCATTTGCTGCTCGAAGAGCGCGTGGGGCCGCTGACGCCCAAGCAGGTCGAGCTGCTCGTGGCGGCGCGGGACGACAGCGACCGGTTGAACCAGATCATTGAGAATCTTCTGGACATCGGGCGGATGGAATCGGGCCGGGCGGCGATGGACCTGCGCGCGGTCGGGGCCGAACGCCTGATGAAGGAATCGGCCGAGCCGATGGAGGCGGCGTATCAGGACAAGGGCGTGGAGTTGCGGGTGGACGTGCCGGGCGACGCGCCGGACGTGCTGGCGGACGAGACGCGCGTCGATCACGTGTTGTCGAACCTGCTGGCGAACGCGCTGCGCTATACGCCGCCGGGCGGGCGGGTGAATGTGTCAGTGGCGGCGGAGCCGGAGTTCGTACGGTTCACGGTGGAGGACACCGGGCCGGGGATTCCCAAGCAATACCTGGCGCGGGTGTTCGAGCGGTTTTTCCGGGTGCCGGGGCAGTCGGGCGGGACGGGCGCTGGGCTCGGGCTGGCGATCGCGCGGGAGATCGTCGTGGCGCATGGTGGGTCGATGGGCGTTGAGAGCGGGGCCGGGCGAGGCGCGCGATTCTCCTTCACGCTGCTGCGCGCGGATCGGCCCGCGGGGGCGGCGGGGGCAAGGGATTCGGCACGCGGCAACGGCGAGGCGGCGGCCGGGCCGGCGGAAAGACGAGGTGCGTCATGAACACCAGGCCACCCAAGATCCTGATTACCGACGACGAGCGAAACATTCGCCTGATGCTCAGGACGGCGCTCGAGGCCGAGGGCTACGCGATCCTGGAGGCCGGCGACGGTCGCGAGGCGCTCGAGACGATCGAACGCGCGTCGCCGGACCTGGTGTTGCTCGACCTGAATATGCCCGTCTTGGACGGCATGGGCGTGCTCGAGCGACTCCGGACGACGTCCGACGGCGCGCGGCGCGGGCCGAAGGTGGTTGTGTTGACGGCGTATGGGTCGATCCCGGCGGCGGTGAAGGCGACTCGGCTGGGCGCGGTGGACTTCATCGAGAAGCCGGTCACACCTGACGAGTTGCGGGAAACGGTCAAGGGCGTGCTCGCGGAGGCGGGCAAGGAACCGCCGCGCCCGCCGACGGAGCGGGAGTTGGCGGGCGGCTACGAGGCGGTGCTGGCGCGGGTGCGGGCGGCGCTGCGCGCCGACGACCTGGCGACCGCCGAGACGCTGCTCATGCACCTGACGGACCTCGCGCCGGGGCGCGGGGCGGCGTACTTCAACCTGCTGGGCGTGCTGTACGAGGTTCAGCGGAACTGGCGGCTGGCGAACAGATTCTACACCAAGGCGTTGCGGGAAGACCGCAAGTACGCGCCGGCCGAGCAGAACGTGCGGCGGGTGTACGAGCTGGAGACGCTCGGCCGCACGGAACAGGGCCCGGCGCTCGGGGACGAGCGGACGCCGTCCGCCCTTGAGCGATTCCTTCGGCAGATCCACCGCCAATACCCCGCGGCACAGGACCGCGGCAAGGAGCATTCGTGACGGACGTGATTTATATCGGTGCGACCCTCGCGTTCTTCGCGGTGGCCGCCCTCTACGTGTACGGCTGCGGCAAGATGTAGCGCGGAACCGGAATGGCTGTCATGTTGAGCGCAGCGAAACATCCGGCCTTGAACTTCCAAGCCAGATCCTTCGCAAGCTCAGGATGACGGTGCTATCGACCTCGCGTCGAGCGAGTAGTTCCGTGGCTTGGTTTCAAACGTTTCGGAGATTTCCAATGGACGTCGTGGTCGCCTTGGCGGCGGTCGGGCTCATGGTCTACCTGTTCGCGGCCCTGATCCGCCCGGAGTGGTTTTGAGCATGAATACGATCGGCTGGGTTCAACTCGTATTGTTCCTCGGGCTGTTGGCATTGACCGCCAGGCCGCTCGGGGTCTTCCTTCACCGCGTGCTGACGCCGGGCGGGCGGACGTTTCTCACGCCGGCGCTTTCGCAGGTCGAGCGCCTGCTCTACCGCCTCTTCCGCGTCGAGCCGTCGCGCGAGCAGGACTGGCGGCAGTACGCGATCGCGATGCTCTGTTTCAGTCTGGTGTCGATGCTCTTCACGTACGTGATCCTTCGCTGCCAGCACCTGCTGCCGCTCAACCCGCAGCATTTCCCGGGCCTTTCGCACGCGCTGGCGTTCAACACCGCCGCCAGCTTCACGACCAACACGAACTGGCAGAGTTACAGCGGCGAAAGCACGATGTCGTACCTTTCCCAGATGGTCGCGCTGACGCTGCACAACTTCACGTCGGCGGCGGTCGGGATCGGCGTGGCGGCGGCGCTGGTGCGCGGGATCGCCCGCGATCGCGTCGGCACGGTCGGCAACTTCTGGGTCGACCTCGTGCGCGTCAACCTGTACGTCCTGCTGCCGGCCTGCCTCGTCTATGCGCTGTTCCTCGTCTCGCAGGGGATGATCCAGAACTTCGCGCCGTACGTGCGCGCGACGACGGTCGAGGGCGGCACGCAGACCATCCCGATGGGGCCGATGGCGTCGCAGGTGGCGATCAAGATGCTCGGCACGAACGGCGGCGGGTTCGTCAACGCGAACGCCGCCTATCCCCATGAGAACCCGACGCCGCTGTCGAACTTCGTGCAGATGTTCTCAATCTTCGCGATCCCCAGCGCGCTGACGTATTACCTCGGCCGCGAGGTGAAGAAGCAGCGGCACGGGTGGGCGGTCTGGAGCGCGATGGCCGCGCTGTTCGTCGCGGGCGTGCTCGTCTGCTGGCGGGCCGAGGCGCGGGGCAACCCGATCCTGTCGCGGCCGGACATCAACGTCGCCACCGTCGACGGCAACATGGAGGGGAAAGAAGTGCGCTTCGGGGTCTTCAATTCCGCGCTCTTCGCCACGATCACGACCGACGCCTCGTGCGGGGCGGTGAACGCGATGCACGACTCGTTCACGCCGCTGGGCGGGCTCGTCCCCCTCTTCAACATCCAGTCCGGCGAGGTGATCTTCGGCGGCGTCGGCGCGGGGCTTTACGGCATGCTGGTGTTCGTTGTCATCGCGATCTTCATCGCCGGCCTGATGGTCGGCCGCACGCCAGAATACCTCGGCAAGAAGATCGAAGCGTACGACGTGAAGGCGGCGTCGCTCGCCCTGCTGGTGCTGACGTTCAGCATCCTCTGCTTCACGGCGTGGGGCGCGGTCAGCGAATGGGGCAAGGCCGGCCTGAACAACGCCGGCCCGCACGGGTTCAGCGAAATGCTTTACGCCTACAGTTCGGGCACCGGCAACAACGGCAGCGCGTTTGCGGGCCTGACCGCCACGCCCGCGAACGGCGACCCCCGTTACAACGTGACGCTCGCCTTCGCAATGCTCATCGGCCGATTCCTCATGATCATCCCGGTGTTGGCGCTGGCCGGCAGCCTGGCACGCAAGAAACTCATCCCGGCCAGTGGCGGCAGCTTCCCCGTCTCCGGCGTCACCTTCGTCCTCCTCCTGATCGGCACCGTCCTCATCGTCGGCGCGCTGACGTTCCTCCCGACGCTCGCGCTGGGCCCGATCGTGGAACATTACCTCATGCAGGCCGGCCACCTGTTTTAACTCGCAACTCGGAACTTCCAACTCGCAACTAACTCCCATGACCACCCCCAAACAACGTTCGCTCTTCGATCGCGAGATCGTCCGCCCCGCGCTCCTTTCGGCGGTGAAAAAGCTCAACCCCGTCACGATGCTCAAGAACCCGGTGATGTTCGTCACGGAGGTCGGCGCCGCCGTGACGACCATCCAGCTCTTCACCCCGCGCGCCGGCACGGAGTCATTAGCTTTCGTCCTCCAGATCACCCTCTGGCTCTGGTTCACGGTGCTCTTCGCCAACTTCGCCGAGGCGATGGCCGAGGGTCGTGGTAAGGCGCAGGCCGATGCGCTGCGCAAGTCGCGCACAAAGACGACCGCACGCAAACTGCTCGAGAGCGCCGGCGAACAAACGGTCCCCGCCGAATCCCTCCGCAAGGGCGACCTGTTCGTCGTCGAGGCCGGCCAGGTCATCCCCGCCGACGGCGAGATCATCGAGGGCGCCGCCACCGTCAACGAGTCCGCCATCACCGGCGAATCCGCCCCGGTCATCCGCGAGGCGGGCGGGGACCGCTCGGCCGTCACCGGCGGCACCACCGTCCTCTCCGACCGCATCGTCTGCCGCGTCACCGCCAACCCCGGTGAATCGTTCATGGACCACATGATCGGCCTGATCGAAGGCGCCAAGCGGCAAAAGACCCCCAACGAGATCGCGCTCAACATCCTGCTGGCGGCGCTGACGATCATCTTCCTGATCGTCATCCTGACGCTCCGCCCCTTTGCCGATTACGCCGGCGTCGAGCGCGCCGCCGTCTCCGTGACCGTGCTCACGTCGCTGCTGGTCTGCCTGATCCCGACGACGATCGGCGGGCTGCTGAGCGCGATCGGCATCGCCGGCATCGACCGCATGGTGCAGAAGAACGTGCTGGCGATGAGCGGCCGGGCCGTCGAAGCGGCGGGCGACGTGGACGTGCTCCTCCTCGACAAGACCGGCACCATCACACTGGGCAACCGCCAGGCGACGGAATTCTTCCCCGCGCCCGGCGTCGAGGCGCGCGACGTCGCCGACGCCGCCCAGCTCTCCAGTCTCGCCGACGAGACGCCCGAGGGCCGCAGCATCGTCGTCCTCGCCAAGCAGCGTTACGGCATCCGCGGCCGCGAGATCCACGAGCTGCCGCACGCGCAGTTCGTTCCCTTCACCGCCCAGACGCGCATGAGCGGCGTGGACGTCGACGGGCGGCAGGTGCGCAAGGGCGCCGCCGACAGCGTCCGCGAGTTCGTCGGCGTCCCCTTCCCCGCGGAGGTCGACCAGACCGTCACGAAGATCGCCAGCACCGGCGGCACGCCGCTGGTCGTCGCCGACGGCCGCCGGGTCCTGGGCGTCATCCAGCTCAAGGACATCGTCAAGGGCGGCCTGCCCGACCGCTTCAAGCGGTTCCGCGCCATGGGCATCAAGACGGTCATGATCACCGGCGACAACCAGCTCACCGCCGCCGCCATCGCCGCCGAGGCCGGCGTGGACGACTTCCTCGCCCAGGCCAAGCCCGAAGACAAGATGGCCCTCATCCGCAGGGAACAGGCGGCCGGTCACCTCGTCGCCATGACCGGCGACGGCACCAACGACGCCCCCGCGCTCGCTCAGGCCGACGTCGGCGTCGCCATGAACACCGGCACGCAGGCCGCCAAGGAGGCCGGCAACATGGTCGACCTTGATTCGAATCCGACGAAACTGATCGAGGTCGTCGAGATCGGCAAACAGCTCCTGATGACGCGCGGCGCGCTGACCACCTTCAGCGTCGCCAACGACGTCGCCAAGTATTTCGCGATCATCCCCGCCATGTTCGCCACCGCCTACGCCGCCGGGCCCGGCCGCCCCGGGCCGCTCTGGGCCCTCAACGTCATGCGCCTGGGCTCGGCCCAGTCCGCCATCCTCAGCGCCGTCATCTTCAACGCGATGGTCATCATCGCGCTCATCCCGCTCGCGCTTCGCGGGATCAAGTTCCGGCCCATGGGCGCCGCCGCCATCCTGCGGCGAAACCTGCTGATTTACGGCCTGGGCGGCCTGGTCATTCCGTTCGCCGGCATCAAGTTGATCGACCTCGTCGTCCACGCCCTCCGCCTCGCCTGATCTCTTAGAAAGGCCCCTGCCATGAACAACCTGAACACCCCCAACATCGACTACGACCATGCAATCGAACGCAATCATCCATTCCCATCCCCCACCCGCCTTTTCCTGAGTGAACTCGCCACCTCCGCCGTCGCCACGCTGGCCCTGGCGATCCTGCTCTGCGGCGTCTATCCGCTGATCGTCTGGGGCCTTTCCCAGGCGCTCTTCCACGACAAGGCCAACGGTTCCCTCGTCGTCGTCGATCCGGATGGCAAAGTCCGCGGCTCTTATCTCCTAGGCCAATCCTTCGCCGGTGAGCGATACTTCCACCCCCGCCCCTCCGCCGCCGGCGACGGCTACGACGCCGCCGCCTCCGCCGGCACCAACCTCGGCCCCACCAGCGACAAGCTCATCAACGGCGTCCACGGCTCAAAGAAACCGGACGGCACGCCCGACCCCGCGTCCGACTTCGACGGCATCAAAGACCTCGCCGCCGCCTTCCGCAAGGAGAACAATCTCTCACCCGAAACCCCCGTCCCCGCCGACGCCGTCACCCGCTCGGCCAGTGGCCTCGACCCCCACTTCACCCCCGCCAATGCCCGCCTCCAAGCCGCGCGCGTCGCCAAATCCCGCGGGCTGACACTAGACGCCGTCCAACGCCTGATCGACCAGAATACCGAAGGCCGCGATCTGGGCCTCTTCGGCGAACCCGGCGTCAACGTCCTGAAACTCAACCTCGCCCTCGACCGCCTGACTCCAATGCTGAACCCTAAACCCTGAACCCTGAACCCTCCCCATGCCCGACTCCCGCGCATCCTCCTTCCTCCAGATGATCCGCCGCTCGCAGCGGGGCCGGCTAAAGATCTACCTCGGTTACGGCCCGGGCGTCGGCAAAACGTATCAGATGCTCTCCGAGGCCCATCGCCTGAGGGCCGACGGAATCGACGTCGTCGTCGGCGTGGTCGAAACGCACGGCCGCGCCGCCACCGCCGGGCTGCTCGACGGCCTCGAGATCCTCCCCCGCCGCCGCGTCGAGTACCACGGCATCGCCGTCGACGAGATGGACGCGGGCGCCATTCTCACCCGCCGGCCCGAGGTCGTCCTCGTCGACGAGCTCGCCCACACCAACGTGCCCGGCAGCCGCAACGCCAAGCGCTACGAGGACGTCCGCGAGATCCTCGCCGCCGGCATCCACGTCATCGCCACGCTCAACGTCCAGCACCTGGAAAGCCTCTACAACACCGTCGAGGAGCTGATCGGCGTGAAGGTGCGGGAGCGCCTGCCCGACGCCGTCCTCGCCGACGCCGACCAGGTCGTCAACGTCGACCTCGCCGCCGAAGACCTGCAAGGCCGCCTGCGCGACGGCCTGATCTACCCGCACGACCGCGTCGCCACGTCGCTGGAGAACTTTTTCACGACGTCCAACCTCGAACACCTGCGCGAGCTGACCTTCCGCGAGGTCGCCGCCCAGCTCGACTTCCGCCGCCGCGAGGCCGCGTCCGCCGCCGCCGCCACGGCCGCCAGCGACGACAAGCAAGCCGCCGCCCCGGACCAGGTCATGGTCTGCCTCTCCTCGCGCGGGCCCAACAGCGCGCGGCTGCTGCGTTTCGCCTCGCGCCTCGCCGGGCGCCTTAACCGCAACTGGTACGCCGTCTACGTTCAAACCCCCTCCGAAGACCCGACCCGCATCGACGCCACCACCCAGCGACTGCTCGGCGACACGCTCACCCTCGCCAACCAACTGGGCGCCACCGTCTTCACCTTCAAGGGGAACGACGTCCCCGACACCCTCATCCGCTTCGCCGGCGAGTACCGCGTCGGCACGGTCGTCATCGGCCGACCGCATCACGTTCCGTGGTGGCGCCGCCTGCGCGGCCGGCGCAGCGTCGCCGAACGACTCGTCCGCCGCGCAAAGGGACTGACCGTGGTCGTCGTCGACGCCGAATCGGACGAAGTCACTGGCGGCCCGATCGCGCCGTCGCCGGCGTCACCGGCCATTTCGACGGCGTCTACGACCGCGATCACGACGCCACCGCAAACGGCCCGCCCCGGCTCGCTCAACGCCCTGCTCACGCCAGACCGAATCGTCATCTGGGATCGACCGGTCACGAAGCGCGCGGTCCTTCAACAGTTGGCCGGCGCCCTCGACGGCTCCCTCGCGCCGGTCACGGCCGATCAGGCCGTCGCAGGTCTCGAGGCCCGCGAGTCGCTCGGAAGCACTTTTCTCAACGAAGGCGTCGCCCTCCCCCACGCTCGTCTCGCCGGACTATGCGAGCCTCAGGTCGCCCTGGGCATAACCCACGCCGGCGTCGCCGACGCCCCCGCGGACAACCCGATTCAGATCGTCTTCATGTTGCTCACGCCCGCGGAAAACGCGTCCGCCCACCTGCGCCTGCTCGCCGTCGCCGGCCGGGCCTTTCAGGACCGCGCCACCCGTCAACTCCTTCTCCAGGCCACCACCCCCGCGGAAGTGCTGGTCGCGCTGCAAAACATCCGAGCCTGAAGGCCCCTACCGCAGAAACGGATCCGCAGGCGTCGACCGCACGAAGCGCCGCGGCGTCGCGTCCGTCAGCACCGCGTCGACCAGGGGATCGTGCGTCACGCCCGGCCCCCGATGCGCCGGTGGCGGTGTTGCCGCCGGTGGCGCCGCGCTCGCGCCCGCGTCCGCCTCATCCCCCGGCATCTCGACCACCGAAAACTCCGACGCCCCGGTCGCCGCGCCCTGCTCGTCCGCTCGCGCCCCCAGGGCCCGCCAGACCGACCTCGCGTGTTCCCCTTCGAAGCGGAACGAGTTGCCGATTCCCGAGATGTAGATCTCCACGACCCCGCCCCGCTCTTCCGCGGCGACGACGGCGTCCAAGTCGATCATCCGGTTGCCGACACGAAGTAGCCTCGCCACGGGCACCTCCCGCGCGCCCTCTCGGACCGTCTAAAACACGCCGCAAAGACCCGAAGAGCGCTAAGAGAAGAGAGTAAGAAATCCTCAGCCGTTTCTTAAGTTAATTCCCGCCATCCGTAAACGCAAAAATAGGACAGAATTGCGATAAGGAGGGCAGCCCCGGTGGGATTGGACAAACCCTGCCGGCCGCGCCGCACTGCGTCACCCATCAAGTCAAAACGGGCGTCCCCGGTCAGGGGACGCCCGCAGGCATTGCCATTCTGTCCCGTTCCAGGCGGGTGGCGACGTGCTAATCCGGCGCCGAAGTCGCCGCCGCCGTGGTCGCGGTGGCCGCGTCCGGCTCCTTCGGCGTCGCCGCGGCTTGCTTTACCTGCGCCGTCAGCGTCCCGACCTTCGCCTCCAACTCCACGACACGCTTCTGTGCCGTCGTCAGCTTCGACCGCGCGTCGGCGCCGGCCTGCTCCGCCTCGGTCAGCCGTTGCCGCACGGTCCGCAACTCGGTGACTTCCTTGCGTGCGCCGGCGAGGTCGGCCTGCGCCTGCGCTAAGCTCGCCGCGTGTGCGTGATCGTCGGCTTGGGCCTTATTCAAATCGGCCGACAGCTTCTCGATCCTGCCGGATAGCTCGGTGCCGGTCCGACGCGCGACACCCAGTTGCTTTTCCGCATCGGCTCGAACCAGCTTCGCCTGCGTCAGTTCGTCGCGAACTGCCCGTAGCTCGGCCTCGTCCTTCGTCGCCGCCTCCGCCGCCGCCACGCGCGTGCGGTCCAGTTGCTCCGCCGCCTGCGTCGCCTGCGCCTTGGCATCCTCATGCGACTTGGCCAGTTCGGCGGTCAGACCGTCGGCCTGCCGCGTGAGCTGGGCGACGCGCCCTTGCGTCGTCGTCAGCGTCGCACGCGTGTCGGACAAGGTCCGTTCCGCCACGGTCAACTGCTGCCGGGTCGCGTCCAGGTCGTTCTTCGTCTGATCCAACGCCGCGCTCGTGTTCGACAATTTCGCTTCCGACCGTTCGGCCCGGTTCAGCACCTCGTCGTAACCGACCTGCGCGTCGTCGACCGCCAGGGCGAGCTGGCCGTTCTCATGGTCGGCGGCGTCGCGCGCCATCTGCGTCCGCGCCAGGGTCGACGCCAGCGCGTCGCGCTCCTGGCAAACCTTGGAATACTGCTGGCTGGAAACACACCCGCCAGCCGACAACAGCGCCGCGGCGCCGGCCGAGGCGGCAAACAACATACGAGACGTTCGCACGGCAAACCTCCGTGTAAGAGGAGTCTGACGCCGGGCCGGAGAGGGAGTGCGTCGCGCGCGCGGCGCGTCGTCCGTGACGCGCCGCCCGGCCGAGCGGGTTGGTATGACGGCGCGCGTCGCACCCCGGCGCGCGAAACGATTCGCACACGCAAGGCACGACCGCCCGCCATCAGCATCGACCGCCCAACAGTCAGTGCTCCACATTTTTATCGGAATCGCCCGCGACTCCACCCGCGTAAGATGTCGGCGAGAATTAATTTGACGGGACTTCCGCCTCGGGGCGGTACTAACAACCGGATGACCCGAGCAGGATCGTGAGAAGTCGCCACGGAAGGCGTTGGTTGGCGGGCCGGCAATGAACGAAGAGGAACTGCTGGTGCTGGCCCGGCGAGGCGATAACGCCGCCCGAACGGAGCTGGTGATGCGGCACGGCCGGCGGCTCTTTGGCCTGGCCGCCGCGCTGCTCGGCGGTGGCGATGCGGACGTCAACGACGTGGTTCAGGAAACGTTCCTGGCCGCCTTCGACGGTGGACTGAAGACGTTCAAGGGCGACGCCTCGCTGGCGACGTGGCTCGGCGGTGTCCTCATCAACCGCGTGCGCAAGCTGCGACGGTATCGCCGCTCGCGGCCGGCGGGCCCGATGGACGGCGTCGGGCGGCAGCCTGCCGCCGACAGGGCGTCGCCCAGCCCGGCGGCACGAGTGGAGCTGCGGATCGACGTGGCGGCGATGCTCGACACCCTCCCGCCGGAATACCGCGAGGTGATCGTCCTGCGCGAGTGGCAGCAGATGTCCTACGCGGAAATGGCGGCGACGCTCGGCGTCCCCGAGCGCACCGCCGAGACGCGCCTGACCCGGGCCCGGCGAATGCTCCGCCAGCGATTTGGCGGGCACGCGTGAAGTGATCCAGAGCCATGGCCGATTGCCAGAATCCAGTTCGACTCGACGCCTACCACGACGGGGAACTTTCCCCGGCCGAGCGGTCGCACGTCGAGACGCACCTTCGCGAATGCCCGTCGTGCGCCGCCGAGTTGGCGGCGATACGCCGGACGTCGGCCGCCTTCGCCGGCACGGCCGCGCGAGAGCCGTCGCACGAACAACTGCTGCGGTTGGCCCAAAGTGTTCGCGCCGAATCGTCCGACGTCCGGATGCTCCTGCGGCTGTTCCGCGGGGCGGCCGTCGCGGCGTCGGTCCTGCTCGCCGGTGCGCTCGCCGGCGCCGCGTACCTGTCGCAGCGAACCAAGGCCGCGGCGCACGAGGCGATGGTCCTCGATCACGTGACAATCTGGTCGCAATCCGCGGCTTTGGCGGCCGACCCCGTAAGCGACGAGCGTCAGTCCGAACAACGCCTGGCGCTGGCACAATGGATCGCCGACGACTTACTACGCGGCCGACAAGAGGAACGATGAAGCGCAAACTGTTCGTGTTCGCACTCGCCGCGATTTGCCTGGTCTTCGCCAGCGGCGTCGGCGTGGGCGTCGTCGGCCGCCGGGCCTTCCAGTCCCACAAATTCCAGTCGGTGCTGGTCGAGGAACTGGACCTCACGCCCGACCAGCGCCACGAGATTCAGCGGATCTGGAGCGACGTCGCCGAACACCACACGCCCGTGCCCATGTCCGAAATCGAAAAGGCCGACGCCGAGCGCTGGCAGGCGATCGATCAGTTGTTCACGCCGCAGCAGCGGACGCGGTACGCCCACATCCAGGAGCAATTCGAGGCCCGAATGCAGGGACTCGACCAGGGCAACCGCCAGCGCACCGCCCGCGCCGAGGAGCAAACCAAGGAACTCCTTACCCCCGCCCAGCGGGAAAAGTACGAGCGGCTTCTCGCCCGGCCGACACACGACTTCTTCTACCTGAGAACCCGGACGACGCAGCCGTCTTCGCCTCATTGACGTCGCACCGCCACCCTCAAAGCATTTCCCGGAGAAACCACATGCACAAACCTCGCGCGTTCACACTCATCGAGCTTTTGGTGGTAATTGCCATTATCGCCGTATTACTGGCTTTACTCATCCCGGCCGTCGCCAGGGCCCGCGCCGGCGCCGCCCGAACCGCCTGCGCCGCCCAGCTCCACGACGTCGCCAAGACCCTTCAGATCTACTTCGGCGAGAACCGCAACACGCTGCCCAAGCTGAACATCATGCCCTCGCTGCGCCCGCCCCTGAATAGTTACCCAAGCCTCGTCCAGTTCCTCGCCCCCTACCACCACGGCGCCACCCGCGTCTTCCAGTGCCCCGCCGACCGCATCACCCAGCCCGCCCCGGGCGCGCCGACCGGCTTCGACACCTACTTCGACCGCGAACAAAGCAGCTACTACTGGAATGAAGAAGTCAGCATTTACGCGTCCCGCATCACCGAGCTGAAAAACACCGCCGCCGTCCGCCTCGTGCAGGAATACGAGCCCTTCCACGGCCACGCCGGATCAGACGGCGCCACGAACCGCCTCTACGCCGACCTCCACGTCGACGGCGACGTCCAATCGGAACTCGTCATCGGCGGATGACGCGCGTCCAACCATCCATCTCGTCTTCAAAATGCACGGAGGTTTCAAATGCAGACGACCAACGCAACGGCAGCCGGTCCAGAACCCCGCACGCGCAGGCCGCGACGGATAATCGCCGCATGCATCGCCATCGCTCTTGTCGCCGGATTAGGCATCAAACTCTGGCTCGATCACCGCGTCCCCCCGCCCGACGCCGACGCCGGCCAACTCGCGCGCTACATGATCAGCCCCGCCTTCGCCGCCCTGCCCGACGCCCAGAAAGCCCCCTACTTGGCCGCATTCCACCATGCCAGCGACCGAGGCGAACTGACCGCCGAACAACAACGCGACGTGATCCACAACATTAATCACCCCTCCGGAAAGAATCCCATCCAACAATACCTCTCCCTCTCACCCAAGGAGCGGGAAACGTTCCTCGACGACATCATCGACCGAGTGCTGAAGGCCGACAAACTCCACCCCCGCCCCACCAAACCGGACAAAGAAGGCGAAGCACCAACCCCCATCGATCGCGGCCGCCTCGCCGACGCCATCCCCCCGCAGGAGCGCGCCCAGATGGCCCAATTCCTGCAAGACCTGCACGACCGCCGCACCGCCCGCGGCCTGCCGGACGACGGGCGGTTCCTGTTCAACCGCGCGAATTAGAAGATCGACCGGGATTGATTACCGATTCGGGTAAGATGCGCGACCGGAGGCGATTCAATGTCGACTCGAACGGTCGTGATACTCATCGTCGCCGTCGCAATCGCGATCGCGGGTGCAGTGACGTTGCTTAACCGCCAACTCGGCTCGCCCGAACTCCCCGCCGCCGGCCCGGTCGTCGCCTTCCGCATCGATCAGGAGGCCACCGCGGAATCGGCCATCGAAATCCTTCACGAGGGCTGGCCGGCGGTAGAGCGCATTCTGCTCGCCGGCGCGACCCAGGCCGACGCGCTGGCCGCCCTGCACGACGCCGGCGATTTCCGCACAGGCTCCGTCCTATGCTTCGACCCAGGCATGGCGTTCCGCGTCGGCAGCGGTCACGACGCGATCGACGCCTTGATCTGTCTGAAGTGCGACAACGTATACTTCTTCCGCGTGGACGAGCGGATCGCGTACAAGCGTCTCCGCCTGACGCCCGCCGGCCACACCGCGTTCGCACGGATGTACGAATCCCTCTTCGGACGACCCGCCGAGCCCTCGATGACGACGGCGACGACGACCTCGGCGGCGACTGCGACTCGCCAGTGATTCGGCTTCCCCAGTTTTCCTTGCGACGATCGCGCCATCGCGGGTATCGTGTCCGCCACGCGCCCCCTGCCGCGAGCGTTATCACTATGCCAACCGTTTCCCGCCCCCTCCACCGCGCACTCCATTGTCTGATCGGGATCCTGTTCTGCCTCATCACTGCCAACCGCGCCGCCGCCCACCCGCTTTCGCAGGGATCGCTCAACGTCGTCATTCACGACGATCACCTCGACGTCACCGCCCGCGTGACGCTCGAAGAAGTCTCGGTCACCACGATGCTCGTGACGCAGGACCCGCTCCGCCCGCCGGTCTCGGCCGGCTCGGACGAGGCCTTTGACGAGCACGCCAGGTACCTGGTCTCCCACCTGCGCTTCACGACCGACGGCAAGCCGCTGGTCGGTCGCGTCGTCCACGCCACCCCGCCCAACCCCGCCGACGGCGCCAACGCCCAGCGCGCCGTCTACGCGCTCGAATACCGCCTGCCCGACGGCGCCAAGTGGACCGGCGCCAGCCGCCTCCAGCTCACCCACACCGCGCTCACCGACGTCACCTTCATCGGCGGCGTGAAATGGGAAGCCACCTACGTCGTCCAGATCGGCCAGGTCAACCGCACCGCCTCCCAGGGCCTCCTGCTCGAAGCCGGCAAACCGCTGACCGTCGACCTGAACTGGGGCGCCGCAAATGAAACCGCGGGCGGCGGCGGCGCCACCATCGACCGCGCCCGCATGTTCCGCGAATACCTCCACCACGGCGTCTGGCACATCCTCCAAGGGTACGATCACCTCCTCTTCATCACCGCCCTCGTCCTGGCCACCTCCAGACTGTGGGACCTGCTCAAGGTCGTCACCGCCTTCACGATCGCCCACACGATCACCCTCGCCCTGGCCGCGATGGCCTGGGTGAACGTCTCCCCCCGCATCGTCGAGCCGATGATCGCCGCCAGCATCGTCTTCGTCGCCGTCCAGAACGTCTTCTGGCCCAGGCGCAGTCGCGGTTGGGGCCGCCTCGCCGCCGCGTTTTTCTTCGGCCTCTTCCACGGCCTGGGGTTCGCCGGCGGGCTCTTGGAAGCCATGCAGCAGATGCCCGTCACCTCCAAGCTGCTCGCGATCGCCTCCTTTAGTTTGGGCGTCGAAATCGGTCACCAGATGATCGTCCTCCCCGTCTTCGGCGCCCTCAAGATCGCCCGCAAAACCCGCGACACCGACGCCGCCAAGGAGCGCGTTTCCCTCCTCGCCCAGCGCTTCGGCTCCGCCGCCGTCTCGCTGGCCGGGATGTTTTACTTAGTCGTTGCCCTTCGCGAGAGCTTCAGCATCTGACGCCCGTACGCGAACGCACGCACGCGCGCGCGCGCGGGCGGGCGGGCGGGGACGGGGGGCCCCTCAGCGATGGACGTGGAACTCGTTGAAGTGGGGGTTGGTCTCGGCGGCGCGCTTGAGGCAATCCTTGGCCTTGGCGCCGTCGCCGGCGCGGAAATAAATCAGGCTGGCGTGGTAGAGAATATGTGCGTCGCGGGTGCCCTGGGATAGCGCCTTATTCATCGCTCCGGCGGCGGCGGCGGCGGACGCGTCGCCGGTCTGATAGAGCGCCCAGGCGAGGCCGTCGTAGGCGTAGACGCTGTGGCGAACCTCCAGGTCCTTCTTCGCCCATCGCAACGCTTCGGCGGCGTCGGGCTGCGTGTCGCTGTAGAACCCGGCGAGGTGGTGGTAGTAATGGGCCGACCCGCCGGTGGCCGCGGCCAGGTACTTCTCCAGGGCCTTGCCACGCCACACCGCCGCGTCGCTCGGGCGGTTCATCGCCGCGTAGACGTCGCCCAGGTTCTGCATCAATTCCGGCCTCGGCACGCGCGCGACCAGCGGCACGTACAGCGCCACGGCCGCGTCGTACTGCCTGCGGGCGGCGAGCAGCTCGGCGAGGTGATCGATGGCGGGCCAGTCGGTCGGGCTGGCCGCGAGCGCGGCGCGGTAGCGCTCTTCGGCGCCGTCCCAATCGCCGGTCGAAAAGCGCAGTTGCCCGGATTGCACCAGG
>Ga0207674_10003040_pt1 | contig 20759 bp, 11 predicted proteins | sample KBSCornC72_FD_184303 | JGI IMG/M metagenome (GOLD analysis project Ga0207674, IMG submission 184303) | Corn rhizosphere microbial communities from Kellogg Biological Station, Michigan, USA - KBS Corn C7-2 (SPAdes) (version 2) | ecosystem: Host-associated > Plants > Roots > Rhizosphere > Soil ...
ATAGCTGAAGATTTGTGCTCGAGTGACGGCGTCTGCAGGCCACGATCGCTTCCAGCGAACCCCGAATTCGAGCAAGAGCATGCAGATTGCTGCGGTGCAAAGGGCGAAGCAGGCGAGCCCGGCTGCGTAGGTGCCGGTGAGATCTTTGAGCATGCCCAAAAGCGAAGGTAGGAAGAATCCGCCGAGCCCGCCGGCGGCGCCGACGATTCCTGTAATGAGCTCGATGTCGCGGGGGAAACGCTGCGGAGCTATTTGGAAGACTGCTCCGTTGCCCATGCCGAGCATCCCCATCACCACAAAGAGCAATGAAACCACGAGGGCGATCGGAGGTAGGGTGCAAACGAGCATGAGGCAAAGCGCGATTGCGCCGAACAGGGCGATCAGCATACGGAACCCGCCGAAGCGATCGGCGAGCCAACCGCCCACCGGGCGCAGGAAGCTGCCGGATAGGACAACGATCGTGGTAAGATCACCCGCGGCGATTTTGCTGAGACGATATTGATCGTGGAAGAAGACGGAGAGGAAACTAGTCAGGCCAACGAACCCTCCAAACGTGACGCTGTAAAGAAGACATAGGCGCCAAGCGTCAGCGGTGCGGAAAAGCGCGCCGTAGCTGCTCCAAGGTTTTGGGGCAGATTTCGAAGGGCTGTTGCGAGCGAGTAGGAAGAAGGTAATCAGCACTGCGAAGATCGGCAGGAGAGCTATGCCGAATACCGTGTGCCATCCGTAGCGTTGTGCAAGCCGTGGACCAAAGAGCGTGGCGATGAGAGTGCCCGAGTTTCCGGCTCCTGCGATTCCCATTGCGAGTCCTTGGTGTTCTGGCGGATACCAGCGCCCTGCGAGAGGAAGAGCAACGGCGAAGCTGGCGCCGGCAATTCCGAGGAGAAATCCCACGATGTATAAGTGCCATAGCTGCGTGGCGAAGTGCCACCCGAGCACAAGAGGGATCAAGGTGAGTGAAAGTCCAATGATCCCGACGCGGCGCCCTCCGAACCGATCAGCAAGCAGGCCGAGGATCGGACGAAAGAACGAGCCGCCGAGGAGCGGGACAGCGGTGAGCAGTCCTTTCTGCGTGGCAGAAAGATTTAGCTGCTCGGCGATGAATGGAGTCATCGGCCCAAAGATGACCCAGACCATGAAGGAAAGGTCGAAATAGAGAAAAGCAGATATGAGGGTTGGAAGATGACCGCTCTTTGCGAAAGATGTCCTGTTCATGGGAGTGCTCCTTCGGATAGATAGTGTCAGGAACGTGCCGCAGGGGATCTCTCAACGCGGACTGCGCATTGCTTGAAGTTTGGCTCACGCGAGATAGGATCAAAGGCGCTTTGAGTGATCTGGTTTGCGTTAGTCTCGGAAAAGTGAAAAGGAAGAAATACCTGTCCCGATGCGATGATCTCTGTGACGCGGAGTTCAACGCGGCTCACCCGTCCGCGCGGCGACACCACATCGACTCGGTCGTGTGGCTTGAGATTGAGCAAGGCGGCATCGGAAGGATTCATCTCGAGCCAAGCCCGGGGGGATAGCTCCTGCAGGATGGAGATGGCGCCGGTCTTGGTGCGTGTGTGCCAGTGCTCGACGGTGCGACCGGTATTCAGCACAAAGGGGAATTCTGGAGAGGGCTGCTCAGGAAAAGGCGACCAATGTGTAGGGATGAGCCGGGCGCGACGATCTTCAGTCTCAAATAACTTGTCTGCGTACAGCCTGCGAGGGGCCGCTGGGCTGTCATGTGATCCGGCTGTGAAGGGCCACTGGATTCCGCCGCAATCTTCGATCGCTTCATACGTTATTCCGGAGTAGTCGCAGAGCCGGCCACGTGATACCTCGCGCCATTCTTCGAACGCTTCCGCCGGCGATTGCCATTCCCGGAACAGTTCTTCACGGCAACCAAGCTTCTGGGCAAATGCAAGAAAGATCTCGAAATCAGAACGCGCTTGCGCGGGAGGATCGACTGCCTTATTGACTTTGCTGACGCGCCGCTCGGAATTGGTGTAAGTACCTTCCTTCTCACCCCAGATGGCGGCTGGAAGAACAAGGTGAGCAAGCTCTGATGTGGGTGTGGGATGGAATCCATCCTGTACGACAAGGAAATCGAGATTGCTGAATGCGTGCCGAAGCACATCGATATTCGGATAAGACACGATGGGATTTGTGCCGATGATCCAGAGAGCACGGATCTTCCCAGCCACAGCTGCCTCGATGATGTCCGGGTAGGCAAGGCCTCGCGCCGCGGGAATGCGGCTGGCATCTATGTTCCAGATTTTTGCCAACTCATTCCGATCAGGTTCTGACTCGAATTTGCGGTACCCTGGCAGAGACGAGGCAAATCCAGATTCACGAGTTCCCATTGCATTGCACTGTCCCGTGATAGAAAACGGAGATGCGCCAGCTCGGCCGACATTCCCAGTAATCAGCGCGAGGTTGTTAATGGCGTTAACTGTTTCGGTGCCCTTGGTGCTGTGATTGACGCCCATCGTCCACCCAATGAACGGAGCACGCGCAGTGGCGTAAATGTGAGCGGTGCGGCGAATGAGTTCTGCATCGAGCCCCGTGATTCCCGCTGCGCACTCAAGGGTGTAGGGCTCAAGTGATGCTTTCAAATCACGGAAACCGGTAGTGTGCGCATCAACGTAAGGGCCGCTGAAAAGATGCTCGTCGATGATGATGCGCAACATTGCGTTGATCAGGGCGAGGTCGGAGCGAGGCTTAATGGGGAGGTGGAGATCGGCCATCATGGCGGTCTTGGTGACACGCGGATCAACCACGATTAACGTCTTGTGCGTATTTGCTTCGACGCGCGTGCAGAGGATGGGATGATTCTCCGCGATGTTCGCTCCAATCAACAGGATTACGTCTGCTATTTCGAGATCTTCGTAAGCGCCGGGAGGACCATCGCTGCCGAATGAGCGTTTGTAGCCGGCAACGGCGGTTGACATGCAGAGCGTCGTGTTGCCGTCATAGTTACGCGTGCCAATGCCGAGTTGAACTAGTTTTCCGAGAGCGTAGAACTCCTCTGTAACAAGCTGGCCGGTGCTGATGACCCCCACGGATTGCGTTCCGTGTTTCTCCTGAATGGCCCTGAACCGGCGGGCCATCGTGCTGAGCGCTTCATCCCATGTGACACGTGCGAGACCGCACTCTTTGCGCAGTAGCGGATAGAGAGCGCGGCCATCTGTGTCGATCGCATAATGCTCTGCTAGTCCCTTTGGGCATAGCTTTCCGCGATTTACCGGATGATCAGGATTGCCGCGAACACTGACTACTTTGCCTTTGCGCACACCGAGCTGCATGCCACAACCGACGGAGCAGTAACCACACGTGGTGTTCACCCAGTGCTCAGCGTGTTTGCGAATAGAGGTGTAGCCAAGTACGGGATCGTCAGAATAGGCATATTGCGACGCACGCGTATCGAGCCCGCTCTTGTGGCGCATCCATTCCAACAGGCTCATGCGGCCTCTCTGGCGAGATAACCACTCGCGATGTTGCAGGGCACCACGCTGACAAAGAATAGGTAGCGGCCCACAAACTCGCTTGCCAATAAAGCGACAAATCCGAGCGCGCGAGGGATTGTCCACTCACTGCACTCAAAAAGGCAGGTTCCCAGGACCAACAGGGCAGCCCGCAGCAGAAGCTTGTTCAGAAGGACGGAGGACAGAAGCTGCCAGCTGGTGAAGAGCTCTTGGCGTGATGCGAAGCGCAGCCGGCAGACCTTGAGGATCAAGCTAGCGGCGCAAAATATTGCGGCGATGAGAAGGGAGTCAAAATGCGAACGTAGGCTGCTGATTGTCGATGCTGAGGCTAATCCAAGGAGAAGTGCTGAAGCGAAGAACTCCAGGAATGTGATCGATGTATTCCATGCCGGTCTGCCAGGCGCAAGATAGAGCCGAGCGCTTGCCGCGATTCCTCCAATGCCGAGCAGTGAAGTGATGACGCCTAAGAGTGGCGCGGCTGCAGAGCCAAGCATTAATGATGCAGAGCAGATGGTTGCAGAAAAAGCGAAGAGAGTAAAAAGCAGGACCTCTCGGCTAAGCCAGGAGCGTCTCCACATTTTGAGCGCGCGCGCTGCGTGAATCGGTCGGCCGAGGTGGAAGGTAGAAGCGAGTAACGCTGCAATCGCGACAGACAAAGCCACGCCCGCTGCGGAGCTCTGAGCGCTCTTCCCGGCAAACTGCATACACGAGATCGCTACGAATAGACCGACCGAAAGCTGCGTGAGCACGGTCATAATGATCAGAGGCCAATGGGGCTGCTCTGTCTGGAGATGGGTGATGTCGACCTTGCGGAGATCACCAGGATCTGAATCTGGAAGAGTGATTCGTGTCGTCGAGAGACTGTCGTCGGCAGAGGGCATTCCGGGGGAGTTGGCCAAGGATTTGTAGTTCGAACGCCATTCCGCGATATTTACAAGCTCAATCTGAATAGCATCTTCAGGGCATGCGGAGACGCATGCAGGATTCTGACCGCGTGCAAGGCGGCCGTAGCACATATCGCACTTGCCCACGACGCCGCGATCGGCGTTGTACTGCGGCACACCATAGGAGCAATTCCAGGTGCAGTATTGGCATCCGATGCAGGCGTCTGCGCTGTGGCGGACGATCCCGGTGAGATCGTCCTTGAAGTACGCGTCTACCGGGCATCCCGTCATGCAAGTTGGTTCGAGGCAGTGATTGCAGCCGATAGAAAGATAGTGACGCTGGGTAGCCGGGTAAGAACCGCCCTCGATCTCGCCCACGCGCCTCCAGAGAATGTCCGCAGGGTTGCCATTCTGCTCATTGCAGGCCACCACGCAGCACTTGCAGCCGATGCACTTCGTCATGTCGAAGTGGAATCGATACTGTTCACCTGGACCGGGAATCGGCAATTCGTAAACGCGCGGTGCCGTACCGCAAAAGATCCCCACCTCGGCGCCGTTCGTTGCGGCCGCCGGGAAGAATGCGGTCGCGGATTCCTGTATTCGTTGGATGAGGGGAAGTTCCACAGTAGCTCCATATTGAGAGATTGCGAAGAGTGACACAGCGAGCGTGCGGGCGAGAAACTCGGCCGCGGGTTGCTTGACTTGTAATGAGTCAGCTCTTCGAGGAGCTTTGGGGCGTTGCTCGATTGGAGTGGCCGGCATCAGAGCCGGCTCGCAAGAGCAGCGCTGAAACCGCTGCTCCGAATCAGAGCGACTGGGTCGAGCATAACGTGAGATTGAATTGCATGCAAGAGCGCTAGAGGCATTGACCGTAAAGATCGCGTGAAGATTCAGCGGGCAAAAGATTTGGTTTGATTCTCACGCGATCCTCATGAGTTGAAAGGTAAACGTGGAGGAGATCGCATCACTCAATCCGTACCGGGATGTGCGGATGTGAGGTATGAGCTCGCCTACTGCGCGTGGCTTCTAGTTGTCTCCACAGCGATCTTCCACCTATTCAGTCAATCCCTCACCCTGCTGCGCGTCATGCCGAAAATGCGCGCGCACTTCATCGCTGCAGATTCTTCTCCGGAGGTCAATGTGCCCAGATTGTTCGCTGTCATTCTTTTTTGTGCAGTCTCCACGCACTGCTTTAGCCAAGTTAGATTCGTGGACGCGTGGGAGAAACGCGTGCGCATCACCTCATCGCAACAGCCCGGTTGGGCTGTGCCGGTGTTCACACCTTCATCCGGTCTGGTGCAATTGGTTCGGTTTGATGCTGTCCGCCAGTACACACCGACGCACACCACAACATGGAATCTTGACGGAGGGAAAGGATTCAACTTCATTCCCTGGTACAGAACCGAACTGGATCTAAATCTGCCGCCGTTTCTTCTCCACAATGCAAAGGGGAGCGTTGACGGGCCGGGAGATTTCTCCATGCTGCTGAAGTATCGAGTTTTCGGCGCGAACGAAATGAAAGGGAATTACAACGTAAGCGCGGCGCTTGGCGGATCGGCTCCGACCGGCAGCTACAAGAATGGCAGCACGGATGGAGCTGTGATGCCTACCGCATTCGTCGGCAAGGGATTTTACTCTTTCGATGTGCAGAGTTCGGTGAGCATGACGCTTCCCACCGGACATACCGCCGCGAGTGGCAGACCTATCGCCTGGAATACCGCATTTCAGGATCGCGTGAACCGGATCTTCTGGCCAGAGGTAGAAATAACCTCTACTTTCTTCCGCGGTGGGCCGCACGACGGTAAGATTCAAACGTTTGTCGCACCGGGATTTGAAGTGAGCAAGATCAAGGTGACAGCGAACGAAACAAGCCGGCTCGCCGTCGTATTTGGCGCAGGAGAACAGATCGCAGTCACGCGTTATCACGCATATAATCATGCACTGTCATTGACGTCTCGGCTGGTCTTCTGATGAGAGAAGCCAAGTAACTTGAGTGTTACGATAGCGTCAGTATCAGCCTGCGACGCGGGACGCGGAAGCCAAGCTGATCGGGTGACCACTTCGTGTGGATCTACGAAAACCAGAAGCAGGAAAGAGACAAGATGCCCGCCGCGAACTTCAATGGCTTACGGATTCTCAGCCTTGAGGCTCGCCGCGCAATAGAGACGGCGAAACTCATCCGCACGTACGGCGGTGACCCGCTTGTAGCACCGGCAATGCGGGAGGTGTCGCTCGACTCGCAGGAACCGATTCTGGAATTTGCCGACGCTCTGATCAAGGGCGCTTTTGATCTCGTGGTTTTCACTACGGGTGTGGGAGTGAAGGCACTGATAAAAACCGTGTCGAAACACGTCGATCGCGAGCAATTTCTGGCTGCATTGCGGGAGATTAAGATTGCAGCGCGAGGGCCGAAGTCATCGAGCGCACTTCGCGAACTGCAGGTACCCATCTCTGTAGTTGCTCCGGAGCCATTCACGTGGCGAGCTCTAATGGCCGCGCTGGAATCGAAATTGGGCACAAGCCTTAGCGGTATGAACATCGCGGTGCAGGAGTACGGAACATCAAACCCGGAGTTGCTCACCGCCCTCGCCGAGAGGAGCATTTCACTCACTCGACTTCCGGTGTACCAATGGGCTTTGCCCGAGGACACGCAGCCACTGCGAGAGGCTGTGATTGCACTTGCGCATGGTCATGTCGACGTTGTGTTGTTCATGAATGCAGGACAGGTGATGCATCTGTTTCTCATGGCGGAGCGGATGGGATATGTTGAATCGCTCTATGAGGGATTTCGTTCGACGGTGGTCGGATCGATCGGCCCCAGCACGACAGAAGGCCTTAGCGCGTACGGCATCGTGCCGGACTATGAGCCCACACAGTCAAAAATGGGGTTTCTCGTGAAGGAATTGGCGGAGCGATCGGCGGAACTTCTGGAGCAGAAGCGCAACGCGGCGGATTTGCATGTGCCCGCGGATGCACCATCACCGCCCATCAGTCCTCTGCTCACGGGTGGTCCCTCTGCTGCGAAAGCTAACAGATCGGCAGCGCTCGGCGTAGATTTTCTGCACGAGATTGGCAGCAGAATGTCTGCGGCTGATCCACTTCATGTCGTTCTAGGTCGAATCGTGGATTTCGCCTGCTCGCTCATTAATTGCGATTCCTGTTTTGTCTACGTTCTGGAAGATAATCAATTGGTCCTGCGGGCATCTAAAAACGAGCATTCAGATGTAGTCGATCACCTGGGTATCTGGCTGGGGCAGGGGATTACCGGCTGGGTGGGATGGCACCGAGAGCCTGTGGCGATCCCGGCAAATGCCCTTCAGGACCCGCGATTCAAGCGCTTCAAAAATCTTCCAGAGGATTCGTTCGAAGCCTTTCTTTCCGTACCGATTCTGTGTCGAAGCAAGCTGGTAGGAGTCATCAACCTGCAACATCGCAAACCCTACCGTCACACGGACCAGGAAGTACGGCTGTTGTCAGCGGTGGGTTATCTTGTTGGCGCAGAGTTGGAACGAGCGCGGCTGGAGACGGAGAACTCGGAACTCTCGGATCGGCTTGAATCGCGGAAGGCGATTGAGCGAGCCAAGGGCGTTTTACAGCGAGACTTTGGTCTCGATGAAGAAGCAGCCTACCGGGCGATGCAACGCGAGAGCCGTCAGCGCAGGAAGTCGATGCGCGATATTGCCGAAGCAATCATGCTGAATGAAGATCTGCGCAAAGCTCGCCTCGGCGGGCGAGACGATTCATCGGATCGAGCTCCAAGCAGCAAGCAGGGTTCATCGAAGGCCTCTTGAATTTGCATATGAAGATGGCGTAAGGAACTAGTCATACCGCTTGTTCACTGGATGAGTATGCCGTAGGATAACGATACGGGTGAGCCTCGCAGTGCTCCTCGATTTACTTCGCTTCGTGCACCATGCCGTGCTGAGCGTCCTCCTCAAGACACATCTTTGCTCCGCGTTGAGCTTTCAGAGCAGCTTGCGACCATCGCAGCTGTTCCGGTCGTAAGACGCACATCATCAACAGAGCAGAGGTCGCGGCATGGAATCTACATCAACTTATTCTGGGGAATTTAGGTCCGATCAGAAGGAGTACCTGGCGGGATTTTTTGCCGGCTTGGCGCAACAAAGGATCAGTCCGTTTGCCGGATTGACGCCCATGGGTCTTATCACCAGCGATCCCCAATCTGGCGCACAGAACCTGGCCGAACCGGTTGAGGAGACATATCACGGAGTACCACTATCGGATCTGTGCCGGGAAGAGCGCTGGAAGGCGGAGCGGAATCCGCTCGACATATGGGATAGACTGCTGGTCCACGCCGACAAGAACCAGGCACCCGTAGCTGAGGACGTCTTCCGGTTCAAATTCCATGGACTCTTCTATGTTGCTCCAGCCCAGGATTCGTTCATGTTGCGATTGCGCATCCCTGGAGGCAGGCTGAGTGCTCATCAAATGCGCGGCCTCGCTGATATGGCCGAGAGGTATGGATGTGGACGCGCCGACCTGACTACGCGTGCAAACGTGCAGATACGGGAATTTCAGCCTGCGGACATCGTGCGTGTTCTGAACACCGTGCAGTCGCTGGGATTGACCTCGCGTGGAACTGGCGCCGACAACGTTCGCAACATCACTGCTTCACCGACCACCGGGATCGATCCCTACGAACTGCTGGACGTGGGTCCAATCGCCGATGGCTTGCACCAGTACATTCTGAATTCGCGAGATCTTTACGAGCTGCCGCGCAAGTTCAATGTCGCCTTTGACAACGGCGGTTCAATTAGCGTTTTAGCTAATACGAACGATATTGGCTTCCAGGCCGTACGCGTTGGCCGAGGACGGAGCGCTCCTTCCGGAGTGTATTTCCGGATACTGCTGTGTGGGATTACCGGTCACAAGCAGTTTGCAGAGGACATTGGTCTGCTTGTTGCGCCTGAGCAAGCTATCGCGGTCGCGACGGCGATGATTCGCGTCTTTGTGAACCATGGTGACCGGACTGATCGCAAAAAGGCAAGGTTGAAGTACCTCGTCGATCGCTGGGGCGTGGAGAAGTTCATTAGCGAAACGGAGAAGCATCTGGCCTTTGCCCTGCTTCGGTGCAGAGCGGACGAATGCGAACCGCGCAATTCGATCGATAGAGCCGGGCATATCGGCGTTCACCCTCAGCGGCAGCCCGATCTTAACTACATCGGATTGTCTGTACCCGTGGGCAGACTGCCCGTCGATCAAATGCGCGTAGTCGCTGACGTTGCGGATGTTTTTGGGACAGGTGAGATCCGGCTGACCGTATGGCAAAACCTGCTGATACCGAATGTGCAGGCGAGCCGTGTAGCTGAAGCGATTGAGCGCCTTCAGGCTGGAGGACTTGATTGCGAAGCTGGGACGTTGCTGCGCGGCACCGTTGCTTGTACTGGTAATCGGGGGTGTCGCTACGCAGCAACGGATACGAAGTTACACGCGGTGGAACTGGCGAAGTTTCTGGATTCCCGTTTTCAGATTCTGCAGCCGGTCAATCTGCATGTTACCGGCTGTCCCCATTCGTGCGCACAGCATTACGTCGGAGACATCGGGCTACTGGGCACGAAGGTGATGGGCGCTGAAGGCTACCAGGTTGTGATCGGCGGAGGGTCGGATGACGACCAGGGCCTCGCACGCGAATTGATTCCTTCCATCGCATTTTCGAATCTGCCTGCTCAGATGGAGCGCTTGCTTGCAGCGTATATTGAGCAGCGCCTTGGGGATGAATCATTTCTCGAATTCAGCCGGCGCCACAGCATCGATGAATTGAAGTCTTTTCTAGACCTGAAGGAGGCCGCAGCACGGTGAGCAATACTATTCCATTCATTCCTGAGAATGCTCCGTTCAGCGAAGAGCAGCGGGCATGGCTTAATGGTCTACTGGCAAGCATGTATTCGACTGCGCCTGTGCCCACATCCACGCCAGCCGGAAGACGGATCGCAATTCTCTATGCATCACAGTCCGGCACAGCGGAAGGACTGGCACGCAAGCTGGCGAAGGAGTTGAAGGCAAAGGGCCATACGCCCGCGGTTGCTACGCTGGTGGGATATGCGCCTGCTGCGCTAGCCGCAGAAACTCATGCGCTCATCGTGGCCAGTACCTATGGGGACGGTGACGCGCCCGATGGCGTACAACCCTTCTACGAGCAGCTTTGTCTCGAGCACTTTCCGCGCATGGAGAAGCTTCACTACAGCGTGTTCGCACTCGGGGACAAACATTACGAGCACTTCTGCAAATTCGGCGCAGACCTTGACATCAAACTCGCAGCGCTGGGTGCGAACCCGATCTGCCGACGTGTCGAAAGCGATGTGGATGTGGAGCAGCCCTTCTCGGAGTGGAAGGCTGCTGTTCTTGCGCAACTGGATAAGCGTGAGCTCGCGGCCCTCGTATCGGAAGTGGCAAGCTCGGCAAAGTCCAGCAACGGGGGAAAGCAAACAACTCGCTGTATCTCTGGCTCAGAGGAGCAGGTCGAGAAGAAGTTCTCGCGGGAGAATCCTCTTCAAGCCCGACTTCTGGAGCGGCGAAGACTTACGACCGACGCATCGACCAAAATTACGATTCATCTCGCTTTTTCAACGGAGAACGGCCAATTGAGTTACGAGGCTGGGGATGCATTTGGGGTGATTCCGAGAAATGACCCAAACCTTGTAGCCGAAATTCTTCAGCAACTTCGCTTCAATGGCAACGAGGATGTATCCGCAGCAAACTGGGAAAGCACTACTTTGTACGACTCGCTTCTGCATGGTGTGCAAATCACCCGACTGAGCCGCAAGATCGTTCAGGAATATGCGACAAGGGGCAAGTGTCAGCACCTTCTTGCTCTGTTGACGCCTGACAAACAATCGGATCTGGAAAGCTATTTATCGGAACGAGGGCTCATCGACTTGCTTGTAGAGTTTCCCGGCGTCGTGGATGACCCCACTGATCTTGTTCGCATGCTGCCTCGTTTGACGCCTCGCCTTTACTCCATTTCTTCGAGTCCAGCCGCTCACCAGGGTGAGGTACACGCAACGGTTGCAGTTGTGCGCTATTTCTCGAACGCTAGAGAGCGTGGCGGCGTCTGCTCTACACTCCTGGCGGATCGTACCTCACCCTTTGATCATCTGCCTGTCTATATTCAGCCGAACAAGAGATTTCGCCTGCCTTCGGATCCCGACTCTCCGATTATCATGATTGGTCCCGGCACGGGTATCGCCCCCTTCCGAAGTTTTCTGCATGAACGGAGAGCTCTCGCACACAAAGGCCGCAATTGGCTCTTTTTCGGAGAGCGCAGCGCGTCCTCTGATTTCCTGTATCGCGAAGAACTTGAAGAGATGCTGAATAATGGCCATCTCACACGACTGGATACCGCGTTCTCGCGCGATCAAGCTCACAAGCTATACGTGCAGGACCGCATGCTGGAGCACTCGGGCATGTTCTGGCGTTGGTTGCAGGACGGCGCGAGCATTTACGTGTGCGGCGACGCATCGCACATGGCGAAGGACGTACATGCAGCCATTCATAAGATTGTGGCACGCGAAGGCGGCATGTCAGCCGAGGGAGTGGAGGAGTACGTGGCTCAGCTCAAGGACCAACATCGGTATCATCGCGACGTATATTGAGACAGCGAAGAAAATCCGACTGCGATTCAGTACTCGGTGATCAAAGGAGATATTCGAAAGAACCTCCCCTCCCTACTGAAGAGATAGGGACAAGCACGATAGCTTTCACTTGAGACGACACTCAAGGACGCCCATAAGCTGCCCCATGGTTCCCAGATTCAAATTACGATGCAATCGCGTGCGATTTCAATAGGTCACCCAATGGCCGATCAGTCGCAATGGATCCGGCGCGTACGCAACCCATCTCGGAGAGAGTGAGAGCGTGCCATAAACAGACAGATTCAGACTAAATTTGAGGCTGAATGTAACGAATGCAGGGCTTCGAGACTTCCTTCTATTGAACGCTGTAAAAAGGAAACTGGGAGCCATGTATCGGATCTTGTCATGCAGCGGATGGCTGCTCCTGTTCGGAGTTCTCATTCCAATGGGTGTGGCTGCCGAGGAGCCGCTTACGCTCCGCCAGGCGATTCAGCAGGCTATCGAACTAAGCCCTGAAGTCAAGTTGGCGCAGGCCGGGAGTTTGGAAGCAAGAGCCAACTTGTCGCTAGCCCGGAACCAACTGCTGCCGCAGGTCAGTTTTATTGAAGACATTTCCCGCGGGAACGACCCGGTGTACGTGTTCGGGTCTAAACTGCGGCAACAGCGGTTTGCAACGGCTGACTTCGACGTTAACGAACTCAACCGTCCTACGCCTCTTGGGAACTTCAGTTCGCGACTGGTCGGATCGTGGATGGTTTTCGACTCATTAAGGACGCAAAAGATGATTCGGAGCGCCGATCTGGCGCGCCAGAGTGCCGATTCGTCTGCTAAGGCTGCAGATCAAAAGGTAGCGCTGGAGGTTGTTCAGGCATACCAATCTGTGCTGTATGCAGAACGCGAGATAGACCTTGCACAGCACGAAGTTGAGACGGCGCAGGCGCTGCTAGATTATGTCGACGATCACGTTAAAGCCGGGCTCGCCGTCGAGTCGGACCGAATGTCAGCACAAGTGAATGTCGCAGAGCGCAAGCAGGCCCTCATCGCGGCGGAGGGCGAACTCGCATTAGCCTGGGCACAATTGCGAGTGGCGATAGGAGCGCCGGATCTGCAGCAGACCAAACTACAGCCAATTGAGCCGCACAACTTCACCGCGTCGGCGCTGGAACAGGAGATCGAAGCCGCGGTGAAAAGGCGTCCTGACGTCAAGGCGATCAGCGAGGCGCAGTCAGCCCAAGGCTCAGCGGTAGCTGCATCGAAGTGGAGCTACGGTCCTCGCGTCAGCGCTTACGGCAGCGCGGAACAGGATCGACCGACCTTCACGGGGGGCGGTGGCAACAACTGGGTGGCGGGTGTGCAGGTCAGTATCGACATACTTCCGTTCAGTAAGCGCGCTCAGCTTTTGCGCGAGAATGCGGCTAAATCCCGAGTTGACGCACAACTATCGATGTATCAGCAACAGGTCCGGCTTCAGGTTAGTCAGGCGCATATTCAACGGCAGACAGCTCAGCTCTCACTGGAAACGTCACGTGCCGCCATTGATCAGGCAACTGAGAGTTTGCGCATCGTACGGAATCGATATGGAGCAGGGCTTGCGAACATCACGGATTTGCTGCGAGCTGAAGACGCAGAGCGGCAGAGCCAGACAACCTTTTGGCGCTCCGTATACGACAACGCTACAGCGTACGCACAACTGCTTTTCGCGACGGGCACACTTACCCCGGAGGCGGCGGAGGAATTGCAATGAAGCATGTTTTGCCTGGAAGCATTCTCGTTATGGCGGCTTCAATCGTCGCGGGTTGCCATTCAGATATTACGGTCGAGTCTGCCGGAGCTGAGAGCGCGTATGCGCATGTGGTGGAGAGCAGACAGGTGGAGATCCCGCAGAGCGTTCGAACAACTGGAACGCTCCGCTCTCGCGAAAGCGCCATTCTCGCCGCCCAAGTGGTTGGCCGGGTACAGCGAGTAATGGTGCGCGAAGGAGACAGTGTGGCAGCGGGGCAAGTGCTCCTTGTACTCGATGATTCTTCGATGCGCGCCTCAGTCGACCAGGCTGAGGCGGCGGTGAAGGGAGTTGCCGGCCAGCAGGCGGCGGCGCAATCGAATGCGGATCTCGCGGCGAGTACGCTGAGACGCTATAAGCAGTTGGAGGCCCAAAAGAGCGTAAGTCCCCAAGAGATGGATGAAGTGATGCGTCGAGCGGAGGCCGCTGCGGCCCAAGCGGAAGCATTACAAGCGCAGGGAAGCGCAGCCAAGGCTCAGGCTGCAGGCGCGAGCGCAATGCTAGGCTATACGCGCATCCGAGCGCCATTCAAAGGTGTCATCATCTCACGCACTGCAGATCCCGGTACATTAGCTGCCCCCGGAGTACCGCTTCTGCAAATTGACTCCGCAGGCTCCTTGCAACTCCAGACCTCGGTAGATGAATCCCTCATCGCTGCCATTCATATCGGCATGGAAATCCCTGTTGTACTGGACGCTGTGCCTTCGCCGCTGGGAGGCAGGGTTGCACAGATCGTGCCTGCGGCCGATCCCGCCAGTCACACCTTTCTGGTCAAGATCGATTTGCCTTCATCGAAGCAGTTTCGTTCCGGTATGTATGGTACTGCGGAGATTTCGACCGGCAAAAGGCAGGCAATTATTGTCCCGCACTCAGCGATCGTGATGCGTGGCTCCCTACCGTGTGCTTATGCGATCGATTCGAATGGCATCGCGCAGCTTCGATACGTGACGCTGGGGCGTGAGCAGGCGGGTATTATAGAGGTTTTATCTGGCATCATCGCCGGCGAAAGTCTGGTAGACAATCCCGCGGACCGCGATCTGGCCGGTAAGAGGATTGAGGTTCAGTCCGGAGCGCAACAATGACGGCCGATTCCGGAATACCCAGACACGTTGGGTTGGGCCTCGCAGGCCGGCTAGCGCATGCTTTTCTCAATTCCAAGCTGACGCCACTGATTGTCGTCGCCTCGCTCGCACTCGGAGTTTTCGCGGTGACAATCATTCCTCGCGAGGAAGAGCCGCAGATCCTGGTTCCGATGCTCGACATCACCACGGCAATGCCGGGTGCTTCGCCTGCAGAAGTTGAAGAGCGCGTCACATTGCCGATCGAGTCACTCGTCCACCAGATCTCGGGTGTTGAGTATGTTTACTCTACATCGAGCCCCGGGCAGAGCCTCGTGATTGTTCGGTTCCTGGTTGGTACGCCTCAGGAAGATGCGCTGATCAAGGTTTACAGTAAGCTCTATTCGAATTTCGATCGCATGCCTCCCGGAGTTTCGCAGCCCATCATCAAGGCTCGTTCCATCGATGATGTGCCGATTCTCTCGCTGACACTATGGAGCGAGCGCTACACGGGGTACCAGCTTCGCGCCATCGCGGATGAGATCCAGCACAATATTGAGCAGATCGGAGATGTGTCCGAGACGAACGTGGTCGGCGGGCTTCCCCGCACAATGCGCGTGGTGCTGAGCGCAAACAAGCTAAGCGCCTATAATGTTTCGCCGCTGACTGTCGTGGGCCGGCTTCAGGCTGCGAATGCGGGTTTACAGGCGGGAACCTTCGCCGAAAGTAACAGCGAGGTCCGCGTGGATGCCGGGAATCTGTTTACCAGCACGAAGGATCTCGAAGATGTAGTCGTCGCGGTTGATCACGACCGTGCTGTATACCTGCGAGATGTCGCCGAAAAGATTCTGGACGGTCCTGCCGAGCCGGTCAACTATGTTCTATTCGGCACCACCAGCCACACCAATTCTGTGATCAGAGCGCCGAAACAGTACCCGGCGGTGACTCTCACTGTAGCTAAGCGCAAGGGTACAAATGCGACTGACATTTCCAATGCCGTGCTGAAGCGCATTGACGAGATGAAGGGCGTCCAGATTCCCAGCGATATGACGGTGACCACAACCCGGAACTATGGCGAGACCGCGAAAGCGAAGTCGAACGAATTGCTAGAGCATTTGTTGCTGGCGACGCTTTCCGTAACATTTCTTGTCGCCTTATTTCTGGGATGGCGTGAATCCGGCGTTGTCCTCCTCGCCATTCCGGTCACGCTCGCGCTAACGGTCGCGATCTTTTTTCTGCTCGGTTACACCATCAATCGTGTCACGTTGTTCGCACTGATCTTCTCCATCGGCATCCTGGTCGATGACGCCATTGTGGTCGTCGAGAATATGGTGCGTCACTTCCGGCTGCCTGAGAACCAGCACCGATCGTGCAGCGAAGTGACAATCGAAGCCGTGGCAGAAGTCGGCAACCCCACTATTCTCGCTACTTTCGCCGTGATCGCCGCCGTACTGCCGATGGCTCTTGTGCGCGGATTGATGGGGCCTTATATGCGACCGATTCCTGTGGGCGCATCCGCAGCGATGCTGTTCTCGCTGATGGTCGCTTTCGTGGTTTCGCCCTGGGCGGCAATGCGGCTTCTCGGTAAGCACTTCGGGGGAGCGAAGATCCTGCAGCCCGAGCACGAGAATTGGAGAACACGGCTTTACCGACGCGTCATGACGCCGCTTATCGCTTCCACGCGGAATCGCATTCTGTTCTTCCTGGGGGTCATCGGACTGCTGCTCTTCTCTACCGTGCTCGTGCCGATGGGACTGGTTCGAGTGAAGATGCTGCCATTCGATGACAAGAGTGAGTTCCAAGTCGTATTGAACATGCCTGACGGTACGCCGCTTGAGCAGACGACCCGGGTAGCGCAGGCTCTCGGCAACGAGCTAGCGCGCGAGCCGGACGTATTGAACTATCAGACCTACGCCGGGACGTCTGGTCCCTACAACTTCAACGGCCTGGTGCGCCACTACTACATGCGCCGCATGTCGAACCAGGCTGATATCCAGGTAAATCTTGTTCCGGCAGGCCAGCGCCGCGACCAGAGCCATGCGATTGCGCGCCGCTTACGGCCCCAGCTAGTTGCAATCGGCAACCAATTCGGCGCTCGGATCCAGGTCAGCGAAGTGCCGCCCGGGCCGCCGGTGGTTCAAACGCTGGTTGCAGAGGTGTATGGTCCCGATCTCGACGGACAGGTTCGCGTCGCGCAGCAGATCAAGTCAATCTTTCAGCACACTGCGGGTGTCGTAGACACAGATTGGTACGTCGAAGATCCGCAGCCGCGCCTCTCAATTCACGTAGATGAGGTAAAGGCGGCGCAGCACGGCTTAGCCGTTTCAGATGTCGCACGCTCAATCGCCCTTGCGACCTCGGGAGTGCAGGTTGGCCTTCTCCATGATCAAACGGCGCGCGAGCCGGCACTTGCCAACGTTGAACTGGCACGGCCGGATCGGTCTTCAGAGCAAGGGCTGGCGAACATTCGCTTGCCGGGCTCCGACGGGTCGATGATCCCATTGCGCGAACTCGTCAAGATAGATCGCGAGACTATTCAGCGCAGCATTTACCACAAGAATCTCCGTCGCGTCGTCTATGTAACTGGGGATGTCGCCGGAGCCGAGGAGAGTCCTGTCTACGCGATTCTCAAGATGAACAAGGATCTCGACCGTCTTAAGCTACCTGCGGGATACAGGCTGGCTCGATACAATGCCGTGCAGCCTGAATCTACTGACCACTACTCAATGAAATGGGATGGCGAGTGGCACATCACCATTGAGGTATTCCGTGATCTTGGGCTGGCCTTTGCCGCCGTGCTCATTCTTATTTATGTTCTGGTGGTTGGGTGGTTCCGCTCATTCGTCGTGCCCCTGATTATCATGGCGCCGATCCCACTCACGCTGGTGGGGATACTTCCTGCACATGCAGTGTTGGGAGCCTTCTTCACAGCCACATCGATGATCGGCTTCATTGCTGGAGCAGGCATTATCGTACGAAACTCGATCATTCTTGTTGACTTCATCGAGCTACGCAGACGACAAGGAGCGCCGCTCAATCAAGCTGTCATTGATGCTGGCGCGATCCGCTTTCGTCCGATGCTTCTCACAGCTGCCGCCGTTGTCGTGGGTGCCTCCGTAATTCTGACGGATCCGATATTTCAGGGCCTTGCTGTGTCGCTGATTGCCGGAGCTGTAGCCTCGACGTTTCTCTCTTGGCCGACGATTCCCATCCTCTACTACATGGTTCATTCGCGCAGCAAATCTGAAATAACCTGTGAACCTGAGGTTCACCAAGGAGTTGCACAATGACTGTAGAACGCGCGCTTCGCCTTGCAGCGGGGATTGTTGTCCTCCTCTCTCTCGCTCTCGCTCACTGGGTCTCTCATTACTGGCTCTGGCTGACAACCTTCGTGGGTCTCAATCTTCTGCAATCAGCTTTCAGCAATTGGTGTCTCGCGATGTCTATCTTTCGCGCGATGGGGTTGAAGGATGGCACCTGTTCTTCAGTTTAGTCAGGTATGAGCAAAGAGTATATTCTGTGCCGCTGGTGTCGGAGCGATCAGACCGCGAGTTGAGTTGGCGAACGAAGAGATCAGAGAAAAAGAAGCGTTGATGGCACTTTGGCCGTCTCACCTTACTCCAATCCGAGCCCACTGTGTGGCTATTGAACGTTGGCGTCAAATACTCCGGTCTCGACCGTACTTCCGTGCTTCATCTGGATAAAGATGCGATAGGATCCACGGGATGGAAAGCCATAGGGGAAGGCGACCGTAGACGAAACTGGCTCCGCGCTCATGTCCATCGCACCGGAGTGTGACATCTCACTCCTTCCATCCATGCCTGTCATCGGGATACCGGAGCTTTCATTTGCCAGCATCACCGCGGGCATTGCGGCTGAACCGTCAGGGTGTGTGTGGGCGAAGGCTGTACCGTCAGACTTTACGAAGGCAGCATGACCGGGCATGCCCAAATACGGCTGCATATCTTCAGCTGGCTTTCCTTTTGGATCAAGCAGGTGAAAGACGAAACTGTAAGGAGTATTGGCTTTCAGGGAAGCTGGAGCTTCCCATTCCATCGAGTAGCCGTCGGGAAGACGGCAGCTAGGGCCGAGAGGTCCGGCTGAAATTGGTTGAGGCGCCGCGCTGGCATCCTCGCTCCCAAGTGGCGCTCCGGTCATCCCCGGACGAACTGCGAGTGTTGCGGTTTCCGTTTCCGGAAATCCATTGCGAAATACCACATCGGCGTAGAGGTGGTAGATTCCGGGCGGCATTGGCGGGAGCATCTCACTGAAGCCGGTTTTCGCGTCTGGAATCGGGTGCAGGTGATAGACAGCATCCATCTCGGGCCAGCGGATGGCGTAGAGGTGGATAAGGTGGCCGTGATCGGTAAGAAACTGCGCGTTCTCGACCTGTTTCCATTCGCCATCGTTTTTAGTGTCGAAGGTTCCTATCGATAAGTGCAGGATATTTCCCTGGAGAGTGGTGCGCAACTCAGAGTTACGATGCATTCCAGCTCTATAGTCCGCGGCTTCCACGTTCCACCATTTGCCCGCGAAATAGACTGCGAGCGCGCAGAGCGTGAAGGCTGCCGCTCCTGCGATGAGTGCATGCTGGCGACGGGCGGAGTCGGCCTCAGATCCTGGAAGAAGCCGCGCCTCGCGGACCGAGGCCATTACGATTCCCACAGCCCCAACAACAAGAATGCAGCCGAGAACAGAGAGCATGGTGGCCATGGGACGCTGAATGCCCATAATCTTGGTTGGAACCGCGGGCACTGGAACGCTGGCCAAAGCTGAGCCACCGGCTCCTTCGATGTTGAGGCGAACCTGCCAAGAGCCGGAGGCCATTAGCCAGAGGGAACCGGAAAAAAAGGCGGGATCGCTGGACGAAGCTTTCATCGCATCCGGAGTAGGAGGATGTTTCGAAGCTTCTCCCGTGAGAGGTAAAGGCGTGATCGTAATCGCATGAATCGGAGCGCCGGTCGAACGCACTTCCAGTTCAGCTATGCCAGGAATGACCAGCGGGGTTCGAACAGTTACGAACAGCTTGTGCGGGCCGGCTGCAACGGTCTGATAGACATCTTTGTTTCCGACGTGCGCATGAGCACTGGCGCAGAGAAAGATTGCGAGCACTGTGCATATGCCGATCTTCCACCTGGCCGTGATCACCGTTGCACTCCGCGCATCCAGCGGCCGAAAAGCAGACCCAGCCATGTCGAGATCGACGCGTATAAGCTGGCCCGGAGAAGGCCCAGCCACAGCGTCGTCCCGGAGTCTGGCCGGAAGAAATGGCGCAGGCGGTCAAAGCCGTCCGGTCTCGAGTTGTAGTCGAAGTAGATGGTGCCAAAGAACCGGTTCTCGCTGGCGTGAGAGAGGAGGAAATTGGCGAAGGGCCATTCCACGGCGAAGATGAGAGCCACAAAGATAAAGCCGGAAGCAAGTGCGATCTGCCAGAACTTCCAGGCCCTGGCTCGATGCCACAGCAAATCCAAAGCGATAGCTGGGACGACCAGGAGTATCGGGAACTTAGGTGGAACGAGGTGCGTTACCGGGTAGAAGACGGGGCCAAGTTTGGGTTGGGCGGGAAACAGCGGGAAGAGGAGAATAAAAGCCACTATCGATCCGGCGTAGATCAATGAAATCGTCGTGGCGGCCCAGCGGAATCGAGATGCCTGCGAGATGGTCGCGAACACGACGGGCACTGCAATGGCGAGGCAGACGTACGCGATCACGCGGTGCAGCGCGACGTCCCAGGTGTACTCCATGATGAAGAACATTTGGCCGCCGAGCACCAGGCCGCCCAGATAAAGGAAGATTCGGCGAAAGCTCGTGTAGTTAGCGTCGCCCGCGTCAGATGCGCGATTCATCGCCGCGAGCATAAGAAAAAGCATTCCGAAATCGATGGCCCGGATGCCGAGGATCAGGAGTGCGTGGGGCGGCGAGATGATCTTTACATCGAGTCCGTAGGCGTTATGCCACCAATTGTCGAAAGGAGCAGA